>Ga0181559_10005416_pt1 | contig 12199 bp, 13 predicted proteins | sample 011ome_21_FD_133752 | JGI IMG/M metagenome (GOLD analysis project Ga0181559, IMG submission 133752) | Coastal salt marsh microbial communities from the Groves Creek Marsh, Skidaway Island, Georgia - 011508AT metaG (megahit assembly) | ecosystem: Environmental > Aquatic > Marine > Intertidal...
AGACCGTCATATTCTCCGATACAGGCGATAAGCTCTTCGGGTTTCATCCCGGTGATAACATCGGTTTCGATGCCGTTGGCATTGAAAATTTCGACGGCGGCAGCGCTGAGGCTGTCCGAGATAAGTACTTTTGACATGATAAATCCTGATCAGGCGGCGTTTGCCAGCTCTGCCTTGACGGTTGCATAGGCCCAGTCGAGCCATGGGAAAAGCGCTTCGAGATCCGATGTTTCCACCGTTGCACCGGCCCAGATCCGAAGACCGGGGGGCGCATCGCGATAGCCGTTGATATCGAAGGACGCGCCCTCGGAATCGAGCAGCGCATCGATCTTTTTGGGCACGGAAGACTGCACAGAGGCATCAAGCGCCGCAAACCATGGATCGATGATCTTGATGCAGACAGATGTCGACGATCTCTGAGCGGGGTCTTCCGCCAGGAAACCGGCCCAGTCGGAGCGACCGACCCAGTTTGCAATCGCGGCGAGATTGCCCTCGCTGCGCTTCATCAGACCCTTCAGGCCGCCGATGCCCTCGGCCCAGGTCAGCCCGTCCAGCGCATCCTCGACACAAACCAAGGACGGGGTATTGATCGTCTCACCGCGGAAGATGCCTTCGATCAGCTCGCCGCCCTTCGTCAGCCGGAAAATTTTCGGCATCGGCCAGGGCGGGGAATATGTCTCGAGGCGCTCGGCGGCGCGGGGCGAGAGAGCAAGCATGCCATGCGCTGCTTCGCCGCCCATCACCTTTTGCCATGACCAGGTCACGACATCGAGCTTCTGCCACGGCAGGTCCATTGCAAAGACCGCCGACGTTGCATCGCAGATCGTCAGACCTTCGCGATCATCCGGAATCCACGCGCCATCTGTTACACGGACACCCGACGTCGTGCCGTTCCAGGTGAAAACCACATCGCGTTTCGGGTCCCACTGGGACAGATCAGGCAGCTCTCCATAGGGCGCATCGAATACGCGGGCGTCCTCCAGCTTCAGCTGTTTGAGCGTGTCGCTCACCCAACCGGCACCGAAGCTCTCCCAGGTAAACAGATCGACACCGCGCGCGCCGAGCAACGACCACAAGGCCATTTCGACCGCGCCGGTATCGGACGCAGGCACGATTGCAAGACGATAATCGTCGGGCATACCAAGCAGCGCCTTCGACCGTTCGATAACGGCTTTCAGCTTTGCCTTGCCGGGTGCGGATCTATGGGATCGCCCTGTCAGCGCATCTGCAAGAACCGCTGGAGACCAGCCGGGTCTTTTGGCGCAAGGGCCGGACGAAAAACAAGGATTTTCCGGACGGGTGTCCGGTTTCGAAATCAATTCAGACATTTAAGTCTCTCCCTTACAGAAGAGCTGCAACCCGTTGGGGAGTTGTGGCCCGTCGCCGTTCTAGGAGTGTCGCCCCAAAATAGCAATAGGCATTTTTTCGCACCGCAACAAAATCAATCCGATATGATCGGAAATCGGCCCCACCCCGCCACCTATCGCACAACGGACCCCGGATGACGACTCCACAGATTATTGCTTTCGGTATTATCGTTACCTCACTCGTTTTTTTCGCGTGGGGTCGTTGGCGCTACGATATTGTCGCAATGGGGGCGCTGGTTGTGGCGGTCGTCAGCGGCATTGTGCCGTCTGAAACGGCGTTCTCCGGATTCAGCGATCCGGCAGTGATCACTGTCGCCGCCGTGCTGATTATCAGCCAGTCCCTGCAGCGGTCCGGCGCAATCAACGTGCTGGCGGAATCAATCGGAAAACTGCCCAGCAACCCGATGATCCAGATCGGCGCGCTGACCTTTACAGTCGCCGTACTGTCCGCATTCATGAACAATGTCGGCGCGCTTGCACTGATGCTGCCGGTCGCGATTCGCGCCGCGCAGGCCTCTGACATGCCGCCGTCGCGGGTCCTAATGCCTATCGCCTTCGGTTCGTTGCTCGGCGGCCTCGCCACGCTGATCGGCACACCGCCAAACATTATCATATCGAGCTATCGCGCGGAGGTTCTGGGCAAGTCCTTCGGCGAAGGCGGTGGATTCGGGATGTTCGATTTCGCGCCCGTCGGCGCGATCGCCGCGCTGGTGGGCGTGGTCTTCATTTTCACGATCGGATACCGGCTTATCCCCGTCCGGAAGGGCGGCGATACAGCTCTCGATGATCTGATGCAGATCGATGAATACGTCACCGAATTGGTCGTCCCCGAAGAGTCGCCTCTGATCGGAAAACCGATCCGTGAACTTGTCGTGCTCGCCGACGGAGATATTTCGGTCGTCGCCCTGTTGCGCGGCGACGACAAGCAACTCGCGCCACCCTGGTATACCCGGATGCAGGCAGGAGACCACCTGATTATCGAGGGCGGCACTGAAGCAATAGCGATGACCATCGAAAAGTCGGATTTTGACCTGACAACCGATCGGGATATCTCCAGGGAGACCCTGTCATCGGACGAAGTCATAGTGGTCGAGGCGGTGGTTAATCCAGGCTCTCGCCTCGAAGGGCGCACAGCCGGCGGACTGCGCATCAACTCACGCTACGGGGTCAATATTCTCGCGGTGGCTCGGCAGGGCAAACCGATCCGCGACCGGATCGGGCATATCCGTTTCCAGGCAGGCGACGTGGTCCTGATTCAGGGCGCAGAACAATTGATCTATGAATCCCTGACATCCCTCGGCTGCCTGCCCCTGGCGTCGCGCGATATATCGGTCCCGGGCCGGAAGAGTTATTTGCCGCTGGCGGTTTTCGCAGCCGCGATTGCCGCCGCCGTTCTGGGCCTTGTCCGCATCGACGTCGCATTCGTCGCCGCCGTCGTCGTGCTCGTGTCGACCCGCCTGTTTCCGCTCCGGGAAATGTATGACAGCGTCGAATGGCCGGTGATCGTCTTGCTGGGCGCATTTCTCCCGGTCGGTGCGGCGCTCAATTCCACCGGCGCGACCGCCCTGATCGCCGACGGCATTACAGCGCTCGCCGGCGGCCTGCCGCTCTGGGTGATGCTCATGACCATAATGATCATTTCCGCCGTCCTGAGCGCGGTGATAAACAATGCTGCGACCGCGGTGCTCATGGCGCCGATTGCCGTCAGCATCGCGAATATCGCCGGGGCGAACTTCGATCCATTTCTGATGGCCGTTGCGATCGGCTCGTCCAGCGCCTTCCTGACCCCGATCGGCCATCAGTCGAATCTGCTTGTCATGGGGCCGGGTGGATACCGGTTCGGAGATTACTGGCGGATGGGCCTGCCCCTGACGATTATCACCTTCGCCGTCGCCGCGCCGCTCCTCGTTCTCTTTTGGGGGCCTTGAACTGTTCGGGACGGCTATTTGGGCGGTTCCAGCCGGAAACTGATCGCAACGCGATTGAGCGCATTCATATTTGCAATCACCGCGGTGAGGTCGACCACTTGTCGATCGTCGAAGTGCCTGCCGAGGGCGGCAAACTGATCGTCGGACGGCACGCCGTCGGCAATACGCGTGACGGATTCCGTCCAGGCAAGAGCCGCGCATTCGGCCTCGTCGAAACACCCGGCGGCACGCCAGTCGGCAACCGCCTGAATCCGCTCCTCCGATTCGCCAAGGTCACGCGCCTGCCGACTGTGGAGCCAGATACAATAATGGCACCCGTTTATCTGCGAGACCCTCAATTCAACCAGGCGCCGCAGCACCTGATCGATGGGTGCATCGTCGAGATAGGTATTGGTCGCATACATCCCGGCAACGGCACCGGGAGAGGCCTTGCCGTAATCGAGGCGAAGTGTCATTCGGCAACCCCTCTACCGACAGTCTGAACGCCGTATTTCCCCAGATAGGCCGAACGCAGGGCATCTTCGGTTACGCCGTCGATGAAGGTATATGCAGGCGAAATCACAGCTTTGGCCGCCTGCACCTTTACCAGCACCGCATCGAACACCGGAATCGCATCACCGTGTTCGGCGGCAACATCCTGCTTGAGCGCGAGATAAAGCGGGTCGTCGCCGGATAGAACCGTCGCCTGTCCCGCAAACCGGTAACCGCGGCGTCCGAATATATCGACGCAGTTTAATTCAACCCGGGGATCCCGCCGGAGATTCCGAACGGTGGCCGGCGACGCCATATTCGCAAACATCAAATGGGTATCGTCGTGAACCCGAAGCGAGCTTTTGGGCGACAGGTTCGGGCTACCGTCTGCATTCGTCGTCGCCACGTAGCACAGTATCGTCTCGGCAACGATCCGCCTCATATCCTCGTCGAACATGCTTTTCTCCGGGCAATGGATGTCAAATCGCAAAGGCATTTTAACGTTAGTTTCCACGCAACGGTACTTGGCTTAATCACACTCATATGTGCAATAATGCAACACATGCTGGATTGGGACGACCTTCGAATTTTTCGCGCGGCAGGCCATTTCGGGTCGTTGAACCGCGCCGCCGATGCTCTCGGCATCCACCGTTCGACGGTTCTCCGGCGCATCGAACGGCTGGAGACAAAGCTCGGCCGCCGATTGTTCGACCGCGGGCCGGAAGGCGTTTCGTTGACGGCCGCCGGCGAGCGTCTATTGCCACATGCGGAGAAAATCGCAGACGAAACTTCAAACCTCCTGCGGGATGCCGATGTAGATCATGGCCGGCCTGCCGGCATCATCCGGGTAGGCGCCACGTATAATCTCGCCTTCGGCCTTCTGCCACGCATTCTCGGTCAGTTCCGCGCTGCGTTTCCGGAAACCACGATAGATCTTATTGCAACAGCCGATGGCTACAGTCCGGTTCATCCCGATGAAATCGATATCGCCTTCCGAACGCTGGAAGCGGGGACCAAGGGCCACGATGAAATGGTAGGCAGACGAATCGGGCACCTCCCGGTAGCGATATACGCCTCAAAAACTTACCTTCGAACAAAGCCGGCGCCGACGCGCGTTTCCGACCTCAAAGACCACAAGCTGGTGACCTGCGGAGACAATCTGACGCATATGGCGGCGATGAAATGGCTGGCCTCGAATACCGCAGAATCCGAGCCGGTATATCGCACCACCAGCATGCTGTTGCTGTTGGCGGCAGTCCGCGAGGACGTTGGCCTCGCCTGCCTGCCCTGTTACCTCGCCGACAGGGAGCCGCGTCTCAAAAAGGTGCTCAGCCTCGCGCCAGAGTTGGGTGCCGACCTCTGGATACTTCGCCACCCACACCATCGCGACACGGCCCGGATGCGCGCCTTCAGTGATTTCATGTCCAACCACATCCCGGACCTGCTATAGGTCACGCGGACTTTCGGGCAAACACCGGGACAGGAACCCTCAATATGGCTATTCAACTATTCGAACTCGTCGGACAGGACGATCGCCGCTTCAGCCCCTATTGCTGGCGCACGCGGATGGCGCTTGAGCATAAGGGGCTTGCCTACGAGACGATTCCGACCAGGTTTACCGACAAGGACCTGATCGCTTTTTCCGGTCAGGACAAGGTGCCGGTACTCCGGGACGGCGACACCTTTGTGTCTGACTCATGGGCGATCGCCGAGTATCTGGAAAAAAACTATCCGGACGGGCCGTCACTTTTCGGTGGCGCAACCGGCCATGGGCTTGCCCGCTTCCTCAACGTCTGGACGGATCGAACCCTTCACCTGGCACTCATTAAACTCGTGATCGCCGACATCCAGGATCATCTTGACCCCGCAGACAGGGAATACTTCATCGAGAGCCGTTCCGCCCGGTTCGGCAAGCTTCCGGCCGAAGTTCAAAACCGCTCGGAAGAAGACATAAAAGCTTTCCGGGCCGCCGTTTCGATGCTGCGTGCAGCCCTGGAAGACCAGCCGTTCCTGTCCGGCGGGACCGCCGCCTACGGCGACTATATCGTCTTCGGTGCTTTTGCCTGGGCGCGGGCGATCAGCGATTTTCCATTGTTGAAGAATGACGACCCGGTCTATGCCTGGCGCGGAAGAATGCTCGAAATGTTCGGCGGCATGCCCCTTAAAACCGTCGGATACGACATCTGAGACCGCGAGCAGATTGCTGATATACTGACAACTATGGATGACCAGCCGCATATCCTCGTCGTGGATGACGATAACAGGCTCCGCGAACTGCTGAGCCAGTATCTCGGGGAAAACGGATTTCGCGTCACCACCGCCGCCGATGCTGAAGAGGCAAGGACGCGGATGCGCGGTCTTCAATTCGATCTGCTGGTTCTCGATGTCATGATGCCGGGCGAAAGCGGGCTTCAACTCACCGAATCGCTGCGGTCCGTATCCCGGGTCCCGATATTGCTGCTGACGGCCATGGGCGAACCGGAAGACCGGGTATCGGGGCTGGAACAGGGCGCAGACGATTACATGACCAAGCCGTTCGAGCCGCGTGAGCTGGTATTGCGCATCGAGTCCATCCTGCGCCGGTCCGCACCTGCCGTCACGGAAGGCATTATTCTTCTGGGTCAATGCGCATTCGACATGGGCCGGCGCGAACTCAGGCGCGAGGATGCAATCGTCAGGCTCACGACAATTGAAGCCAATCTGCTGTCGGCGCTGGCGCGCAATCCGGGTGTGACCCTGTCCAGGGACGAATTGATCAGCCAGTGCCGGATCGAAGGCAATGAACGCACCGTCGACGTGCAGGTTACGCGGTTACGGCGCAAGATCGAATCCGACCCACGCGAGCCGCGCTACCTCCACACAATCCGGGGACAGGGCTATGTGCTTCATCCGGACTGATTCACGTTCGGAGTATCGGCAGTGAAGGCACCGATCCGGTTTCGTATCGCAATCAAACGCTATCTGCCCAAATCGTTTCTGGGCCGGTCGATAATGATCATCATCACGCCGCTGATTCTTGTGCAGGTGGTGTCGACCTGGGTCTTTTACGATCGCCACTGGAGCACGATTACCCGGCGACTTTCCGATTCCGTTGCCGGCGAAATCAGCCTCGTCATCAACGCGAGAAGCCATTTCGCCGACGAAAATACGACAAAGTGGTTAATGGCCTCGGCGGGCGAGATGGGCTTCACCATGAACTTCAAGGCGGGCGAGATATTGCCCAATGCGCCGCCGGTCACCGGCGGCGGCATCCTGGATACCCGTCTGGCGAATTCGATGCGCGAACGTGTGCGGCGGCCCGTCCATATCGATACATGGAGCCACGAACGGCTGGTGCAGATGAAAGTCCAGCTACCCGATGGCGTGATGGAAATTTTTCTCCCCCGCGAACGGCTTTTCAGTTCCACCACCTATATCTTCCTGATGTGGATGATCGGGACTTCATTTCTGCTGTTCGCCATCGCGACGATATTCATGCGTAACCAGGTCAGACCCATCAGGCGCCTCGCCGCTGCGGTGGATAATTTCGGCAAAGGCCGCGACGTGCCGGATTTCAGACCGGAAGGCGCAACTGAAATCCGGCGGGCGGCAGCGGCGTTCGAGCGGATGCGGGGGCGGATCAACAATGCCCTGACCCAGAGGACCGAAATGCTCGCGGGCGTCAGCCACGATCTGCGCACCCCGCTCACACGGATGAAGCTGCAGCTTGCGATGCTCGCAGAATCAAAAGGTGTCGAAGATCTGAAGGAAGACCTTCGCGAGATGGAAGTCATGGTTGAGGAGTTTCTCGCCTTTGCCCGGGGCGAGGGGACGGAAGAACCGGTAGAGAGCGATCTCGCGGAGATCGTCAACGCGGTCGCACGCGGCGCGTCGATCGACGACCGGGTGGTCGAGGCGACGACGACCGGTGATCTGACAATCCTGATTCGACCCAATGCGATACGGCGGTGCATAACGAACCTTGTCGTCAACGCGAAAACCCATGCCCGGAAGGTGGAAATCACCGCAGAACGCCGCGGCGGACTGGTTGAAATCAATGTGGATGACGATGGCCCCGGCATACCGGAGGAAGAACGCGAAGCCGTCTTCAAGCCGTTTTACCGGCTGGATTCTTCACGCAACCCGGGAACCGGGGGCACCGGCCTTGGCCTCTCGATCGCCCGCGATCTCGCCCGCGGCAGCGGTGGCGACGTAACACTCTCGGAATCGTCGCTCGGCGGCCTCCGCGCAACGATCACATTGCCCGTCTAGGGATCAGGGTCCGAGGGGCGGGTATCCTGCAAATTGCTCACGCGGAGCCAATTAAAGTCGATTGCACCAAACCCTAAGACAGCACCCTAAAACAGACGGGCCCCGTTCACGACGGGGCGGTCTATTGCGGTCAGGACGACTTCACCGTCATCGTCGGGAAAGCCGAGGACCAACACCTCCGACATGAACCTGCCGATCTGCCGCGGCGGGAAATTGACCACCGCAGCGACCTGGCGTCCCGCGAGCGTTTCCGGCGTATAATATCGCGTGATCTGCGCCGAACTCTTCTTCTCGCCGATACCGGGTCCGAAATCTATCCAAAGCTTGATCGCAGGCTTTCGTGCTTCCGGAAACGCTTCAGCGCGAAGGACTGTTCCTGCACGAATATCGACCTTCAGAAAATCATCGAATTCTATTGTCACCACGGCCTCTCTTCATATCCGCCGAGATGGTCGCCGAAAACCGCCCAGAATAAAGCCGCCGCCCCGGATACCCGGAGCGGCGGTCTGGTCAGCGAAGAATCGCTGAGATCACGAATGATCTGGTTTACGCGGCTTTCGGGGTCGCCTTGCCAACGTAGTTGACGACTTCGTCAAGACCTTCGGCCCAGCGCTTGGACACGATATCAACCGTCTTGTTGGTCGTCTTGGCGGCGATTTCCTGAGCTTCGCGGGCGGTCGACAGACCGTTCTCGAAAGCAGCCTTGGCGAAAGCAGCCTGCTTGGCGACCTTGTCCGTCGGTTCCTTGGCGGAAGCGACATCCTGGGCGAACACACCGGTGTCTTCGACAGCGGCCTGCCACAGCTCGGCCTGCTTCTTCGCAAAACCCTGCCAGCTTTCGACAACTGTCTTGTTGGCGAGGTTCATTGCTTCAATGTTCTTCTGCTGCGCCGCGACCATCGCGTCGACATTGAATTCAGGCATTTTCATGTCGGCCCAGACTTTGGTGAAGTCCCATTCAGGGAACATCGCGCCGTTCGTTTTTCCGTTAGCAGCCATTATATGCTCCTGTTGCGTGTTAAATTGCGTTTACTCTGATAATCCAGTCTCATGAATATATGTTGTGCACTGCACCATGTCAACGGTTTGTTGTGCGCCGCACCATTTTTTTATTGTTTAATATCAATAGGTTAAAAAATTTTTCGCCCGAGAGATGGATATATTGCATTGCACGGCGCTTCAGATGCCTAAAAATTAACCCCCCCGTATCGCATCATATCGGGAAGGGTCGCAGAATTTCGCCTACGCTTCTTCGGCTTTCGCGTCCCTTCGACGGGCGCGCCCGAACGGCGCCATCGACATCGCCGATTCAGCCCGTTTCAGGTTTTTATCGAGATAAGCCATCGTTTCAGACTGATCCTGCGTCTCGTCGCGGAGCCAGACGCGGAGAGCGCTGAGATAGATCACGGCAAGGCCCTTTGTCCGCGCCATTCCCAGTAAACCGGATGTGTTCAGGCCTGCCGCCTCCAGCGACCAGGCCATTGATTTCATAAAGGCTGGACCCGCGCATAGCCACGAACCGGGATCCCGGCCCAGATCACGCGTAATGGAGCCGACGGCGTCTTTATAGGGCGCAAGCGCATCAAGGCGCCGCATCAGCACGTCAAGAAGACGCTCGCGAACCGGTTCCGACGCATCGCCGAAATCATGTCCGGCCAGAACGGTCTGATCAGTCCGCCTTATGAAGGCATTCAACAGCGACTGTTTGGATGGATACAGATCGTAGACCCGCGCGAGCGATGCGCCCGATTCATCCGCGATCATTTCCATGGAGATGTCCCGCCACCGCATGCCGCTCGCAAGCTTGAGCGCCGAATCAAGAACCTTATCGGGACCCGGCTGCCGGCTGGTTGCTTTCTTGGCCATTTGATTCTCCTCAATCGATTGCATCATAACAGTTTTAGGCGATTTCACGAACAGCAGCGCCGTTGGAAACGGTTGATCCTCCGGGCTCTGTATGCGACGATTCGCCCACAGTGCTATTGGAGAGATAATGCGTTCGCCCATTCCGGCAAATATTGCGCGCGCCCTGCGGCGGACACCGGCCCTGTCAGCAAGGGAAGAGCGCGATCTGTTCCGCAAGGTCCATAAAGGCGATACGCGGGCGCGGGAGCGTTTGGTTTTGAGCCAACTCCGCTATGTAATACGCATCGCCGGCCGCTATAAACGCTATGGCTGCCCGTTATCCGACCTCATCCAGGAAGGCACCGTCGGACTTCTCGAGGCCATCAAGCGCTTCAACCCGGAAAAAGGCACCCGGTTGTCGACCTTTGCCATGTGGTGGATTCGTGCGTCGATCCAGGACTACGTGCTGCGTTCCGGTGCGATCGTCCGCACCGTCACAACACCGCGACACCGGACAATGTATTTCAGCAACGCCCTTGCGGGTCTTGACGAAAAACGGGGCGACGCCGTCCGCGCGATTGCGAACCGTCTGAATACGACTGTCGAGGACGTCCTGTCATTTGCCCAGCGGCTGACGGCGTCCGACCAACCGCTCGATACGCCTCGCAGCGACGGTCGCACGCTGGCAGACACACTTCCCGCGCCGGCGCCGGACGCGGAGACCGCACTGGTCTCCAAACGCGAACGGATGGCCCTTGTCGGCATGTTGCGGGCGGCGCTGCCCGCCCTGACCCGGCGGGAAAGACATATTCTCCGCCGGCGGTTCCTTGGCGAGAAACGTCAGAGCCTGACGAAAATCGGCAGGGAGCTTGGCCTGTCGAAGGAACGGGTCAGACAGTTGGAGATGCGGGCGCTCGCAAAAATCCGCTCCGGCACACTGGGCCTTCAGGCAGCGGAGTAGCCGATCAACCCGCGAGTTCGCGGGATCTGCGCGTTGCCGCGTCGATCGCCCGGTCCACCAGTTGCTGAAGACCGTCTTCGTCGGCCATAAAAACATCCAGTGCCGCGGCGGTCGTGCCCCCCGGACTTGTGACATTCTGCCTGAGGATCGCGGCCGTATCGTCAGACAGACGCGCGAGTTCGCCCGATCCGGCAACGGTCGCACGTGCCAGCTTTGCGGCAATATCCGCCGGCAGCCCCTGCGCTTCCCCGGCCTTGGCCATGCATTCGATCAACAGAAAGACATAGGCAGGCCCGCTTCCGGAGACCGCGGTCACGGCATCGATCATGTCTTCGCTCTCGACCCAGACGACTTCGCCGACGGCTTCCAACAGGCTCTCGCACGCGGACCGCTGGGCAGGGCTGACCAAACTGTTCGCGCACGCCGCCGTTATGCCGCGGCCGACGGCGGCAGGCGTGTTCGGCATCGTCCGGACGACCGCGGCCTGGTCTCCGAGACGAGCCTCGAAATAGGAGATTGTGCGCCCCGCAGCGATGGACAGGCTGACCGCACCCTTTGCGGCGAAAACGGCATAGGACGGTACGATCTCGTCCATCCCCTGGGGCTTTACGGCGAAGACGACGATATCGGGAACGAAATCCGCGTCCAGCGCAGCGGCATCGTCAAGGACTGTGACAGAGAGTTCTTCCCGCATTGCCGTCGCGGCATCCGCGAAAGGCTCTATGACGATCACATTCTCCGGGGCGACACCCCGGGCGAGCCAACCGCGCAGCAGCGCGCCACCCATTTTCCCACAGCCGACAAGGAGTATTTTCTGCGTTTCAGACATCCGGTTTCTACCGCCCGGTTTCTCAGGGCGGCGCCTTTTGACGGCGTGCGCTCAGGCTTCACCCTCGGTTTCAAGAATAGCCGCTGCCATCGCGTCCTCCGGGGATTTGCCGCCCCAGATCACGAACTGGAATGCCGGATAATAGCGCTCGCTCTCTGTAAACGCGATATCGACGACATCCTCGAGCTGTTCCTGGCTCACCCCGGCGACACCCCGAAGCAACAGCGCATGACGGAACACCGGCAGACCGTCATCGGACCACAGGTCGAAATGGCCGACAAGGAGGCGTTCGTTGATGATCGCCAGCAGCGGATGAATGGATTCGGACTTCTTTTCCGGTACGCGCATATCGAATGCGCAGGCAAACAGTAGTGCATGAACGTCAGCATGCCATGACACGAACATCCGGTAGTCGCACCAGTGACCTGTTCCCTCGACGGCGATGTCCTGATCGCTCGAACGTTCGTAAAGCCAGTCGTGGCTTGTCGCTATCTGCTCGATCATATCGAGCGGATTGGGCGCTGATTTTTCGAATTCCTTGCTTAAT
>Ga0181559_10005419_pt1 | contig 12193 bp, 9 predicted proteins | sample 011ome_21_FD_133752 | JGI IMG/M metagenome (GOLD analysis project Ga0181559, IMG submission 133752) | Coastal salt marsh microbial communities from the Groves Creek Marsh, Skidaway Island, Georgia - 011508AT metaG (megahit assembly) | ecosystem: Environmental > Aquatic > Marine > Intertidal zone...
CGTCCCTTCCTGCGCCGAAATCGATGTCCGAACTCTTCGAAGCGATGAAAACGATCGTCGCGCCGGATTTACACGAAAAACTCGCGCACCTGCTGATCGAATCGCGGTGCGTTACGAAGAGCGGTCGCGAGGACGAGCGCGCCGTCGCGGAGCTCGCCGCGTCGTTTCAATTGCGCGTCGCCCAATCGCGACGAAGCGCGGTGGCGTTGCGATGAAACACCCGGACATCAATCAATGAAACAGTTTCAATGTTTACAAAATGTGTTTACGAAAAAGTCCCAACCAACCGCCTCACATTCAGCCTCTTCCGCGTTTCGTCCGCTCCCGTCCCGTCGCGATTCCCGATGGCGTCCGCGGCGTCGTTCGCGACCGCATCGATCGCGTCGCTCGCGTCTCGTCGTCGATGCGCTCGCATTCGCGCGCCGTCGGTGACGCGCGCGATGGCGTCGATGATGAATTCAAACAACGGCGGCTCGACGGGCGCGTCGTTCGGGCCGCTCGCGGGCGCGCCGCTCGCGGGCGCTTCGCCGGGACCGGGACCGGGCGTCCGCGCGCCGCCGACGCGCTCGAGCGAGCGCGCGGCGTCCGGGACGGGGGCGTTCGTGGATTACGGCGTGTACAAGACGAAGGGCGCGTTGAAGCTCAAGGCGGTTCGAGCGACGTTCGAGAGCGACGCGAGCGGGCGACGGATCATGAAACGCGCGGGAGGAGTGCTGCTGGAACTCGCGAACGCGACGGCGCCTCGACAGTACGATTGGGGGAATAAAGGGTCGTTCATGCTGAGCGCGACGGAGGCGGCCGAGTTGGCGGATAGGATGGCGAGCAACGCGCCGTGCTCGTTCTTTCACGATCCGGGCGCGGGGGGGGCGAATCGAGGGAACGTGAACAAGGCGTTCAAGGTTGAACCCATGCCCGACGGCAGCGGCGGATTGTTTGTGAATTTGCAGACGACGAGCGGCGGGAACAAAAGTTTCGTCTCCGTGCCCGTCTCGTACGGCGAGAGCGCGGCGCTGCGGCACATCTTGGTCTACCTGGTCCCCAAAATCGCCGGCTTCGACGAAGTGTTCCGCGAGTGAGCGGCGTCGTCGCTCGTCGCTTGTTGTTGTTGTTGTTACAAAATCGCGAATACTCGTACTCGACGTCGCTCACCAGAAATTCCCGGCGTCGACGAATCCGCGTTCGGCGTACGACGCCTCCGCGGCCTCGCCCGTCGCCTCCAACACGTCCTCCGCGCGCTCCAAAAAATCCGCGTTCCTCGCCTCCGCCGCCGCCCGCCGCGCCGCCATCAATCGTTCGTACTCCGCCAACTCGGCTTCCTCCGCCGCCAACCCGCGTTCGACGCCCTCCCGCGCCATTCGTCCCGCCCGCGCCACCTCCGCCTCGATCTCCTCCTCCGTCAGCTCATCCTCGCGCTCGAGTCGTATCCTCGTCTTTTTCTTCGCCGCCGCCTCCGCGTACACCGCCCTCGCGCGGTCGTTTTCCGCCTCGCGCGCGCGTCGCTCCGCCGCCGCGTTCGCGTCCACCTCCCGTCGTCGTTCCCTTCGCCTCGCGCCTCGCGCCTCGCGCGCCTCGCGCCACGGATCCGGCATCGCGCGCGTCAGCGCGTCGAGGTCGAGCGTCGCGCGCGCGCCGTCCGCGCGCGCGTTCGCCGCCGCGCCGAGCGCGATCGTCGCGCTCGTCATCGCGAGCAGCGCGCGCCTGCGCGCGCGCGCGTCGCGCGTCGACGACGTCGCGCACGCCGCGCGCACGCGACGTCGCGCCGTCGTCGTCGCCGCGCGCAGCGCCATCGCCGCGCGACGCAAAGGCGACGAACGTCGCGAGGAGGTTAATGACGCGACTTCACGACGCCGACGCGTCGTCGCGACGCGCCCGACGCGCGCTCGAGCGCGCGATGCGCGACGACGCGCATTCATCTCGCGACGCGCGCGACGACGACGCCGATCGCGCGTCGTCGCCGCGATTGTACGCGAAATCGATGGAAGATTTGCTCACGGCGCGCGCGCACAATCCCGCGCCGACGACGGTGCCGCCGCCGATCGCGGCGCTGGCGGGAAACATCGGCGAGCGACACGTGCTGGTGTTCGTCGGACTGCCGCTGCGAGGGAAGCGGACGATCGCGCTGCGATTGACGCGGTACCTGCGGTTTTTCCACGGCGCGCGGTGTCGGGCGTTCGACGTGGCGTACGCGGGACATCGAGGCGACGAGAAGACGTCGTCGCTGGTGAATAATCTGCGAGATTTCTTGAGATCTGGAGACGCGATCACGGACGTGTGCACGGAGTACGGGATCGAGGCGAAGGAGGCGTCGGCGAAACACGTCGACAGCGGACGGGTGGCGGTGGTGTACTCGAGCGACGCGTCGGCGACGTTTTACGAGACGTGGAGCGGGACGAGCAAGGAGCGGCGCAGGGCGATCTTGAAAGAGTTGGAGGATTTAGAGCGAGATTTAGACAGCACCGGTCCGCGAAGGATGAAGGTGAAGACGATTTTCATCGAGACGACGCTGACGAGGGAGGAGCTGGTGGAGGAGGTTTTGGCGCAACGCGTGGCGAGAGACGCGCGCAACGGGCGCGTGCGCGAGGACGAGATCGAGGCGGCGAAGGAGTCGTGGCGACGACGGCTCGACGAGTATCGAAAACTTTACGTCACGCTGCAAGAGGACGGCTCCGAGGATGATTTATCGTACATAAAGCTGTACAATTACGGCGAGCGCGTGCAGACGAATAAGATGCGCGCGTACTTGCCTCAACGCATCGTGCAGTTTCTCACCGCCACGCACCCGACGGCGCACAAGATTTATCTGTGCAGGCACGGAGAGTCAGAGTACAACGTCACGGGACGTCTGGGGGGGAACTCCGGGATCACCGCCAAGGGCGTGGCGTTTTCGGAAATTCTCAGTCGCTTTGCGCTGGAAAAAATTTGCGGCATGGAGCGTCGCGACGACGACGGCGACGACGGCGAAGGGCGGTGGTGCGAGACCCCGCGCACGGTTCGAGCGCGTCTGTGGACGTCATCGCTTCTGCGCACGATCGCGACGGCGGCGAACATCGAGCACCCGACGGTGCACAACGGCGAGTGGGAGCAAATGTCCCCGCGCGTCTATCGCAACATCGACGAAATCTTCGCCGGCGACTGCGAGGGCATGACGCCCGAAGAGATCGTGGAGAAGAACCCGCAGGCCGCGTACTTGCGCTCGATGGATAAGATCGGCTACCGCTATCCGCGCGGAGAGAGTTACTTCGACTTGATCTCCCGACTCGAGCCGTGCATCCAAGAGATGGAGTCGTACACCGAACCCGTCTTGATCGTCTCCCACCAAGCCATCCTGCGGTTGATCTTCGCCTATCTCACCGGATGCGCGCGCGAGCGCGCGCCCGGAATGAACACCTTCTCCCAGAACGTCATCTACGAGATCACCCTGGACGCGTCGTGCGAGGATTTAATCACCGAGGACGTCGATCGGTTTCCCTCGTACGTCGTCGCGCACGATTTCAGAGACGCCGTCGCCGCGCTCGCCGTCGTCGACGACCCAGACGAACGACGTCGTTTCGTCCGCGATCTCGATCTCGACGCCGCGCGCGCGTCCTCTTAGATTCCTAGTCTTTAATTCCTTCATTCATTCGCGCCTTCGCGCCTTCATTCATTCGCGCCTTCCTTCGTCGGCGTCGCGTCGTCGTCACATCGCGACGCCGAGCGCTCGCCGAATCACCATGTCGTCCGCGTTGACGCCCGGCGCGATCCGCGACGTCGCCGCCGCGCCCCTGCGATCGATCCGCGACGACGTCGGCTTCTTCGCCGCGCGCTTCGGGGCGTCCAGCGCGTCCCTGATCGCCGCGCTCGACGCGTTCGACGTCGAGAAATCCAAAAACGACCGCGACGTCGATCCGCGCGCGTTGGCGCGTCTCGGCGCGCTCGCGTGCGCGTCCGCGATGCGAACGACGCCGAGGAACGCGCGGCGGTGCGCGTGGGCGCTGGACGCGCTCGGGGGACTGCTGCGGATCGGCGCGCTGGGAGGACGGTGCGACGGCGCGCTCGACGACGACGACGACGACGACGACGCGAAGGACGACGACGACGGCGCGCGGTTGCGCTGGGAGTTACTGCGCGCGGCGTGCGCGTGCGGGGAACTGAGCGGGGAGACGGCGGCGGAGGAGTCGAGCGGGGACGCGGAGGCGCGCGCGAGGTGCGGCGCGGGCGCGACGGCGTTCGCGTTGGCGGCGTGCGCGGGAACGACGGAGGACGAGGACGAGAACGCGCGAGGGCGCGATTCGAGCGGAGAGGCGTCGACGTCGTCGGGGACGTTCGCGCCGGGAACGTTTCGCGCGCGAGGCGAGGCGTTGATGCGCGCGACGCGAGCGGTGTTTCACGTCGCGATGATCGCCGACGACGAGGCGACGCGTCGCGCGGCGAAGACGGCGCTGACGCAGATAATCAACGCGGCGTTTAAGCGCGCGGAGCGAGGGTTCGACGCGATCGCGCGGGGAGATGCGGTGGAGGACGACGGCGCGGACGCGGACGCGACGCGAGACGTGTCGCTGTTGTTGACGACGCTGTGTAAAATCGCGGCGCGAGAGGGCGCGGTGGACGTCGACGCCTATCTCGCGCACTCCAAGGCGTTGGCGCTGGATATCTTGAGGCAGCTCATGGACGGTCCGCGCGCGACGGTGTGGCTCGAGTGCTTTCACGCCGAGCTTCGACAACCGCTCTCCATCGCGTTGATGCGAAACGCGTTGCTTCAGGTACCTCGAGGCTCGGAGGCGGAGCAGAGCGTGGGAATTCTGGTTTCGATCGCGCGCATGGCGTACGGCACGCTCGTCGTTCGCGCGCGAGCGACGTGGAAGCAGCAAGTCGCGGCGTTGTATCCAATCATGGCGCTGCATCCGCTCGAGAGCGGCGACGCGAGCGCGGCGATGCGAGTCTCGGCGCTTCGTCTCGTGCGAAGACTGGCGTCGGATTCCCAAGTGTTGGTGGATATGTTCGTCAACTACGATTGCGATTTACACGCGGCCAATCTGTACGAACGCACCGTCATGGCGCTGGCGCAGTCGGCGCAAGTGGCGGACGTTTTGGAACGCGACGCCGTGTTGACGTGCTTGTTTAGCATTTTACGCTCGTTGCAGTCGTGGCACGCTCGCGGAGAGAACGGCGTCGACGACGCGTCGGTGGACATCGACGATAACGATGCCGACGTCTCGATGGAGGACGAAGACGGATTCGACGGCGAGCTTCGACCGGCGGTTTCGAGACGAGCCTTGCGCAAGCTCAAATCGGGAGGCGGCGCGACGACGCCCATCGGGAGCATCGCGGCGGCGGCGGCGGCGGCGACCGTCGCCGTCGTCGCCGGCGATGATGGACCTTCCACGCCCACGTCGCCGACGCATCGCGAAGAAAAAATCGCGACAGCTCCGACGTCGCCGTCAGACTCCCCGTCGTCGCCGTCGTGTGTAAATTCCCCGTCCGCCGCGGTGGAATCCGAAGCCGAACGATTTCAAAAGGCGAAAAAGACGAAGGCCTCCATGGAAAAGGCTGTCGAAGCCTTCAACGTCGATCCTTCGACGCAGACGCTCAGAGTCGCGGCGCGCTCGGAGGATCCAAATGTGTGTGCGGAGTTTTTGCGCAAGACGAGCGCGCGCGTCGCGCCCGCCGCCATCGGCGAGTTACTCGGCTCGCCCGACGCCGACGCGCTCGTCGTCATGCGCGCGTACGTCCACAGATTCGACTTTGCGTCGATGAGCATCGATGATGCCATGCGCTTGTTTTTGGGTGGGTTCAAGCTCCCAGGGGAGGCACAAAAGATTGATCGATTGGTCGAGGCGTTCGCGGCGAGGTTTTGCGCGTGCAATCCGGGGGCGTACCCGTCCGCGGACGCCGCGTACATCTTAGCCTTCGCGATCGTCATGTTGAACACGGATGCGCACAACCCCCTCACAGACGCCGCGATGAAGATGAGCGAAGGTGATTTCGTGCTCATGGCCACCGCAGCCGAGGCGACAAAAGATTTGGATGTGGAAGCCGTCGCCGCGATTTACGCGCGCGTCACTGCCGAGGAAATCAAAATGCACGCCGCGGAGCCATCGACGGCGACCAAAGCGAACGGTGGCGATAACGCGCGGGCGAAGAAGACGATGGCGCAAGTACTAAACTTTGCAGCTCCCTGGAAGAACCGATCTACGCTCAAAGAGGCGAGCGACGAAACGGTAGAGTTACTCAAGTCCACGAAGGCGATGTTCAAGCACGCCGAGGAGAGCGACGAAGCCGCGAGCGCGCTCTTCGTCCGAGCCTCCGAACCAGGCTTGGCGCGACCGATGCTCGAGGCGGCGGGGAAATGCATGTTAATCGCGTTATCCAGCGCGTTTGACTCCGCCCCGGATGAAGCGCACGCAGCGATGCCGCTCGAAGGCGCGAGAGCGATGCTGTCGCTCGCGGCGCGACTGCAACTCCCGATGTTGCGCGACGATATCTGCACCTTCTTAGTCTCTGCTCCTGGGTTTGGACGCCGCGAAGGCATCGCAACTCAGAGTAAAGAAGCTTTGAGCACGCTCCTCGAGCTCGCGGCGAGCGAATCCAATCTAGGCGGCGTCCAGGCGTGGGCGAGCGTGTTGGAAATGGTGACGCGGTTGGAAAACTTGCGCGCCGTCGTCGGCGCCGGCGTATCCTTCGATACCGCGCGCGCGAAAGATATTTTTTGTGCACCGCTTCGCATGCAAGAACTAGTGGCGTCATCGAAATCGGCGACGCAATCGGGCGGCGATGTTAGCCCCGACGCGCTCACCCCGGCGGAGCTTTCGGTGACGCAGTGGTTGTCCACCGCGGGCGGCGAAGCCATCGAGCGCGTATTCGCGTTGAGCACTCGATTCGATTCCGATGAGATCATCGCCTACGCCTCCGCCATCGCCACAGTATCTCGTCATGAACTCTGGGACGGTGCGGGCGGTAACGTGTCGGCGTTACTACGTCTCACCGAAGTCGCGGCGACGAATATGACGCGCGTGCGCCTGGTGTGGTCCAAGCTTTGGAACGTCGTCGCCGAACACCTGGTGGAGAGCGTGAAGCACCCCGACGATAAAGTCGTGTTACACGCCACAGATTCGCTACGACAAGTGGCGAATAGGTTGCTTTTACGCGCGCGCGCGACGCGTTCGGCCACGCAGGTGGACGCGATGAAGCCATTCGTCGCGGCGATCGAAAACGCCCCAAACGCGCACGCGAGAGATTTGATTTCGTCGTGCGTCGCTCAAGCGCTCCAGCGATTCGGGGACTCGCTGGATTTGGGTTGGGATCCAGCGTTAGAAGTGCTCGAACACGTGTACGGTGACGGTTCGTCGAGCGATGTCGCTTTGGGAGATGCGGAAGCCGCGGCGTGCGAGGCGTTGGAGAAGGCGCTGGCCGCGGCGTTGGAAAAAAATGGCGACAGCGCGTCGAAGGTGGCGACGGAGGACGACGACGACTACCTCGGCCTACCGCTTGCGTGCGTCCCACGAGCGATGTGCTTGCTCGGGACGTTCGCGCGACGCCGACGACGCGCGAGCGCTGGCTCGGACGACGAGGATTCGCCGCCGCGACGCGCCGTTGCGACGATCGCCGCGGCGTGCCGCCGAGGACTCGCCATGGGCGACGAGGACGCGAACGCGTGGTTGAAGACGACTTGGGCGGCAACGTGCGAAACTATCGGCGCGCTCGCGCGCGAAGACGATCGCGCTCTCGACGCGTTGTTCCGCGTTCTCGAAGACGACGACGTCGAGCGACTGAGCGCCGAGGCGTGGGGGGTGGCGCGCGCTGGAGCGGTCGAGGGCTTATTGGAGACCAAGCTCGACGCCACGCGGGCGTTGGATCTCATTCTTCCACGCCTGATCGCGCTCGTGCGCGACAAAAAATCAGCCTACGACGCGTTGCTACCGGCGATTTGGTCCTTCGTGACGAACGTCTTGCGCGCCGCCGCGCCTCGAGCGATTCCCGACGCGCTCGCGGCGACGCGCTCGGCGATGGACGTCGTCATAGCTCGCGGTGACTCTTCTGTGGACACTTGGCGTGCGATTTGCAAAGTTCTGCGGTACGGCGTCGTCGTAGACGTCGTCATGCTCGACTTACCGAACGCGAGCGATGTCGTGAGTCGCTCGCTCGCGTGCGTCGCTGCGTGCGCCGATTTGCGAGGCGTCGTCGGCGTTCCGGAGAGCGCGCGCTCGGAACTCGTGGACATCATCACCGACGCCTACGCGTTCGCGAGAGAAGAAAACGACGCCGAAGGATCGCTCGGGACGTTGTCTCGTCTCGAGTTTGCCGCCGGCGACGCGCTTTTACGAGCGTTGCGAGGCGACGTCGACGCGAGAGAGCGCCTCGTGGAACACGCGTCGCGATGCTTAGTCATCCACCGAGAAGCGCGCGAGAGCGACAAAGAAAACACGCGCGACGGTGATGCGTGTTTACGCTCCAACGCCCTCACGCCGACGCGAGAGCGTCTCGCCGCGCGCGCGTTGGCGTCCCTCGTCGATTTCGCCGACGCCGACGTCGTCGCCCAAATCGCCCCCCACGCCATCGACGCCATCCGAAGCGCGCACCGCGCACCGCTCTCCACCGCCTTGGCATCATTCTTCGATTCCCGCGCCGTCGTCGATCGGATCGGAATCTAGTCTTAGTTAGAAGCGTCGCGTCGCGTCGCGTCGTAGAGATTTATGTAGTTTAGCGCGAGCGCGCGCGTTTTGACAACCAACCAATCTACCCTTCCCCGCGCGACGCCCACCGTAAAAATACCAACACCCTCACCCCCCCCACCGCCTCACCGTCTCGCGAAGCTCTGCGTCGGCGCGTTCGGATCGTCCGCCAACTGCCTCGCCGCGAGCTCCTCCACGCTCCCCCGCGGCACGCTCGTGAAGAAAAACGACCCCCCGAACAGCGCGATCAGCAGCGCGGAGATGAAAAACGTCCCCACCGGTCCCACCTTCCCATTCTCCGCGGTGTCGAATCCCGGGCGGATCTCGTCCGGCGCGTCCTGTCGTCGCGCCCCGAACCCGAACGGGTCGAGTTTGGGCTCGGTCGCCGACGTCGACGATTCGTTCGCCGTCGCGTCGTCGTCGTCGTCGCTCCGGAGAGCGCGCGGCGCGTGCGCGCGCGTCGGACGTCGCGTCGTCGGTCGGCGTCGCGTCGTCGTACGTCCGACCGTCGCGCGCGTCGTCGTCGTCGTCGAACGAATCGTCGACATCGCGAACATGTTCGCCGTCGGCGCGAAGTGCGCGCGCGCGCGATCGATCGATCGATCGATCGATCGACGCGCGCGCGCGCGATCGACGGCGCGAGGTTCGACGGCGACCGACGATGCGCGCGCGGTCGATCGACGCGAGGACGGTTTTTTCGATCGGTTTAGGGTCGACGAGTGCTGACTCGACGAATGCGCACGCTAGGGCTGCGGTCGACGCGACCGCCCTCGATCGATCGCGCGGCGTCGATCGCGAGAGAAGAAAACGACGCGTCGACACTACTCCACGCAGTAACACACAGTCGCAATGTCCGCCGTCACGAAGATGTCCGTCACCGCCGCCCCCGTCGCGTCCTTCGCGGGCGCGCGCCGATCCTCCGCCGCCGTCGCGCGCCGATCCACGATCGCGCACTTCAAGGTCACGCTCGAAACCCCGGAGGGGGCGCAAGCGATCGAGTGCGCGGACGACACGTACATCCTCGACGCCGCTGAGGTGCGCGAAACGCTCGAGCGAATTTTTAATCGTCGGGTCGCGACGCGCGCGGCGTCGCGCGCGGCGTCGCGCGCGCGGGAACGGGGGGGAATCGCGTCGCGCGACGCGGACGCGGCGCCGCGCGAACGATCGGGCGATCGACGCGATGCGCGTCGGGCGCGTCGCGCGCGAACGCGCGGGCGTCGCGAGGGCGCGAGACTGACGGAGGGGTGATTTCTTTTGCGACGCGCGCAGGAAGCCGGCATCGACTTGCCGTACTCGTGCCGCGCGGGCGCGTGCTCGTCGTGCGCGGGTAAGGTTACGGTACGTTGACGTCACGCGCCCGCGAGGGACTCTCGACGAGTCGCGAACCGACGATGGGACGTTTCTGGATGACGAGACTGACGAGACGATCGCGCGCAGGCTGGTTCCATCGACCAATCCGACCAATCTTTCTTGGACGACGACCAAATGGGTAACGGCTTCGTGCTCACGTGCGTCGCGTACCCGACGTCGGACTGCACGGTCAAGACGCACATGGAGGAAGAACTCTACTAAACGCGCGCCGCGAAGCGAGGACGACGCCATCGAGCGTCGACGCTCGGTACGTACGCGCTTTGAAGAGGCGACGCGATTGGTCGCCGCAGTTTAGGAACTGAGGATGAAATATTATCATTACAGTTTCGTGCATTTATTCGTGTAGTCTTCGTCCCTGAATAGTCTCGTCTCGTCTCGCCCGCGCGGTCGCCGTCGCCCGAGTCGAGACGCCCGTCGCGGGACCGCTCACGCCGTCGGCGAGGCGGCGTTTTCGGCGCTGTCGTACGTCGTCCCGATATCGTTCACGCGTAACAGTACTTTGGTGCATCGATCGTCCTCGCGCGCGTGTTCGAGCGCCTCCTCGAACTCGCTCGAGAGTTCGTAGTCGGTGTACTGAATCGCGAGTTTGTCGGCGCGCGCGAGCTTGCCGAGCGTCTCCATCATCTTGGGCACCTTTTTCTTGTTTTCAGTCATCCATTGGCGCAACGAGAACCCGCGAACGATGAGTGCGGATTGCGTCCAGGCGTGCCATGGGAACGTCGCCGCGCGACCGCTCATGTTGCCGTAGACGATGAGCGGACAACCGGGTTGGAGGGATTCGGCGAGACGCACCGCCGAGGCGCCGCCGACGGCGTCGAGCGCCAGTCTCGGCTTGGCGAACAAGTTTCGCGACGTGAGCTCGGTCGCGATCGAGCCTTCATCTTTCAACACCTCCGAAGCGCCGAGTGATTTCAACCACGCCGCCGTCTTGTCGAAATCTTTCCGCGAGCGCACGACGGCGACGGCGCGAAGCTTGAGCATGGCGCACAGTTGCACGACGCACTGACCGACGGTGGACGTCGCGGCGTTGAGCACCACGGCGTCTCCCGGTTTCAAGCTTCCGAAGTCTTCCAGTAAACGGTACGCGACGCACATTTCACGCATCATCGCCGCGTATTCCATGGGTAAAATGTCCGAAGGAAGCTTGATTAGGTCCTTCTCCTTCCACACCGCGAGCGAGCGCCACGTGCCCATCTCGGCTTTGTACGGCAGCACCCAATCGCCTTCGTTGAGAGATTTCACGCCCGCGCCGACTTTCACCACGGTGGCGACACCATCGGATCCAGCGACGAAAGGGAATTTCGCGCGCGAAGCGAGCGTCTTGGCGTCGATATCGGCGGGATTAATCGGCGCGACGCGCACGTTGACGAGCACCTCGCCCCACTCGAGCGTGGGAGGAATTGCCGCCGATCCCAATTTAATCGCGTTCGCCGCTGTGACGCTCGCCTGGTACGCACGAATCTTCGGTAGCACCACTTCGTCGTACGAACCTTTGTTCACCCCGAATCGATCGATCATGTCTTCGACCCCGATCGTCTTGTTCGAATCCGGTCCGCGCGCTCGGAGCCACGCTTCGAATCCGGCGGTGTGCGACCCCTTCTCCTTCTCCGTCTTCACGAGCGCCTCGGCCAGAGACTCCTTGCGCGCTTCCTCCTCCTTCATCTTATCGCGAAACACCCCTCCACCGAATTCATCGAGCAATTCTTCTTCGACCGTCTTTTCAAACGTCCCAGTCTCGTCGTACGACGCGCGCTTCGCGTCGTCGCTCAGCACGTCGTACGCGCGTTGGATCCTCGCGAACGTCACCGCGTCTCCGCCCTTATCGGGATGCGCGCGCGTGATCAAATTTCGATACGCCCGTCGCACCTACGCCGCGCCGTCGTCGCGCCGTCGTCGCGCCTCGCCGTCAGTCGTCGTCGTCGCCCCTCCCCCCCCACGCGGTCGTCATCGAAACGCATCCATCGTCCTCGTCGCGTCGTCCTCGCGTCGTCTCGCGCGCACCTCCGTCTTCGTCGCGTCCCGCGCGACGCCGAGCGCGTCGTATAAATCATCCCGCGCGTCCCCGTCGGCGTCATCGCGCGTCATCGCGCGTCGCTCGCGCGTCGCACGCGCGTCGTCGTGTGCCGTTTTTTCGCCCCTTTGAGCGTTTTTTTTCCACCCTCGATGCGCGCGCC
>Ga0181559_10005427_pt1 | contig 12174 bp, 10 predicted proteins | sample 011ome_21_FD_133752 | JGI IMG/M metagenome (GOLD analysis project Ga0181559, IMG submission 133752) | Coastal salt marsh microbial communities from the Groves Creek Marsh, Skidaway Island, Georgia - 011508AT metaG (megahit assembly) | ecosystem: Environmental > Aquatic > Marine > Intertidal...
AACGACCCAACGCGTGAACTTTCAACCGCCCACGCACCCCACCCGCGCCGTCCCCCGCCTCTCTCCGCCCCCCGCGAGCGACCCTGGCCCCGCCCCCCCCCGCTCACAGCTTCGACGTCGGCGGCACCTCCGGCGCGGTCATCAACTCCGGCCGCACCCACTCGTCGAACTGCTCGGACGTCAGCAACCCCAGCCGCACCCCCGCCTCTTTCAGCGTGCTCCCCTCCGCGTGCGCCTTCTTCGCGATCTTCGCCGCGTTGTCGTACCCGACGTGCGGGTTCAACGCCGTCACGAGCATGAGCGACGACCGCATGAGCTCGTCGATCCTCTCGATGTTCGGCTCGATCCCGCGGACGCAATTCTCCGCGAAGCTCACGCTCGCCTCGGACAGCAGCTTGATGCTCTGCAGGTTGTTGTACGCGATCAGAGGCTTCGCGACGTTGAGCTCAAAGTGGGATCCCGCGGCGCCGCCCATCGCGACGCCCATGTCGTTCCCGACGACTTGCGCGCACACCATCATCATCGCCTCGCACTGCGTCGGGTTCACCTTCCCGGGCATGATGCTGCTCCCGGGCTCGTTCGCGGGGAGCGAGAGCTCTCCGAGCCCCGCGCGCGGACCGCTGCCGAGCATGCGGACGTCGTTCGAGATCTTCAGAAGCGACAGCGCCATGGTCTTCAACATCCCCGAGAGCGCCGTCTGCGCGTCGTGCGCGGCGAGCGATTCAAACTTATTCGGCGCGGAGACGAACGGCAGCCCGGTGAGCTTGGATATCTGCCTCGCCATCCGCTCCGCATACTCCGGGTGCGAGTTAATCCCGGTGCCGACCGCGGTGCCGCCGATCGCGAGCTCGGTGAGATGCACCATGGACGCCTTGGCGCGCAGGAGCGAGTTTCGCACGTGTTGCGCGTAGCCGCCGAATTCTTGCCCGAGCGTGATTGGCACCGCGTCCATGAGGTGCGTCCGGCCAATCTTCACGATCCCGCTCCACGCCTCCGACTTGGCGTCCAGGTCGTCGCGAAGGACGCGAAGCGCGGGCATCAGACCCTCCTGGACCTCGTACGCGGTCGCGACGGACATCGCGGTGGGGAACGTGTCGTTGGACGACTGCGGGCCATTCCATACAAAAAAAGTTTACCGGTCAGTTGAAAAGAGATGCGATCAAATATTGAAACCGGGCGATGGGTGAAAAACGTTTGTATAGAACGCACCTGCGACATGTTGACGTGGTCGTTCGGGTGCACGGGCGACTTGCTCCCAACGACGCCGCCCATGATCTCGATCGCGCGGTTGCTGATCACCTCGTTCACGTTCATGTTCGTCTGCGTCCCGGACCCGGTCTGCCACACGACGAGGGGGAAGTTCTCGTCGAGTTTGCCTTCGATGACTTCGAGCGCGGCGGCGCGAATGGCGGCGGCGCGGGGCGCGTCCAGCTTGCCCAGATCTTGGTTCACCGTCGCCGCGGCGTGCTTCACGATGGCGAGCGCGCGCAGGATCTCCATCGGCATCTTCTCGCCGCCGATCTTGAAGTTCTGAAGCGACCGCTGCGTCTGCGCGCCCCAGTATCGGTTCGCGGGGACCCTGACGACGCCCATGGTGTCGCTCTCTTCTCGGAACGACGCGGTCGACGTCCCGACGCCGCCCTGCACGAGCGCGTCGACGCCGTGCGGGCCGCCGTGGAGGTGCGCGCCGTGCGGGACGACGCGGTCGGCTTGGGATACCCCCGCATCTTGTTTCATGAGCTGCAAGAGGCGCGAGCCGACGCCGCGGACCTCCCTCGATTCGTTCGAGGAGGCGGACGGGTCGTGATGCGTCGCGTGCTGCGTCATTATTGCGCTTTATCCGAAGGGAGCGCGAGGGCGGGCGCGGGGGACGCGAGACGCGCGCGGGCGCGAGACTTCGAGAGGCGCGCGGGCGTTTCGACGTCGACGGTCGCGACGGCGATGCGGCGAGGCGCGGTCTGAACGCGGGCGCGTGCGAGCGCGGGTCGCGTGTGCCGGCAGCCGCGGAGAGGGAGAGCTAACAACAAAATGGTGACGAGGACGACTTCTGGTTCTTGGACGCGGCCGGTTCGCAAGATCGCGCGCGAACCGGCGGCGCGCGCCACTCCACGCGGCGCTGCGCCTCTGCATGCTCCTCGCGGCTTCGCGCTTGACGCCGTCGACGACGCGCTCTTTCCTCCTCCTCACCTCCTCCGCACTCGCGCGCGTCACCGCCCGCGACGCGACCGCCGCGCGTCAGTTCCGCCGCGCCGCCGCCCCCTCGTCTCCCCCCGCCGATCGTCGAGCGATCCGCGCGTTCGCCGTCCGCTGCATGTCCACGAAGAGGATGGCCCCAACCAAGATCGGCACCCACGACGGGTCCTTCCACTGTGACGAGGCGCTCGGATGCCACCTCCTGAGGCTGACGAAAGCCTACGCAGACGCGACGATCGTGAGGACGCGCGACCAGGATCTCCTGAGCGAGTGCGACATCGTCATCGACGTCGGCGCGACGTACGAGCCTGAAAAGTTTCGCTTCGATCACCACCAGAAGGGCTTCGAGGAGGTCTTCGGGCACGGCCACACCACGAAGCTGTCCTCCGCGGGGTTGGTGTACAAGCACTTCGGCCGCGAGATCGTCGCGAACGTCCTGAAGAAGGACGCGGCCGATCCGATCGTGGAGAAGATTTACCTCAAAGTCTACAAGTCCTTCGTCGAGTGCGTGGACGGCGTGGACAACGGCGTGCAAATCTTCGAGAGCGACAAACCCGCGCTGTACGTGGACAACACCGGCCTCAGCGCGCGCGTGGGGAAGTTCAACGCGAACTGGAACGAGCCGTTCACGGACGAGACGCAGATGGCCGGGTTCGAGAAAGCCATGGCGCTCGCGGGCGGAGAGTTTGAAGACGCCGTGAGATACTACGGCGAAGTGTGGCACCCGGCGCGCGCGCACGTGATCGACGCCCTCGACGCCGCGTCCGCGACGCACGCGTCCGGGGAAATCCTGAAGCTCGAGACGTTCTGCCCGTGGAAAGAGCACCTGTTCGAGCTCGAGGAGGAGCGCGGGATGACGACGCTGCCGAAGTACGTCCTGTACGACGACGGGAAAGGGTCGTGGCGCGTCCAGGCGATTCCGGAGACCCCGTCGTCGTTCAACTCGCGACGCGGGCTGCCGAAGGCGTGGCGCGGCGTGCGCGACGACGCGCTGAGCGAGCTGTCCGGGATCGACGGGTGCATCTTCGTGCACGCCGCGGGGTTCATCGGCGGGAACAAGACGTACGACGGCGCGCTCGCGATGGCGTCCAAGGCGCTCGAGCTGGAGTAAAAGCAACAGCAAAAAAAAAAAAAAACTGAAAAAAAACCCAAAAAAAAGGGGAAGCGGCGTCCGCAACGATGATCAGGTGAAAGTAACTTCAGCAGAGGTGAAAAGTAACCTTATCGCACGAACACTCGTGCTATCGCACGAACACTCGTGCTATCGCACGAGCACTCATGCTATCGCACGAACACTCGTGCGTCGAGGTAGCCGTCCGCGACCTCGAGAGGCACACAATCGTGTGCCTCTTCGGTATAGAGACTCTAGACCGACACCCAGACGATCGTCTGGGTTAGCTTAGCAGTAGCTGAGTAGTTGTCATTGACAATTGTTTCCTCCACATCGGTCGCATCTTGGTGCGCGTTCGTCGTTCTTTCGTCGCTCGCTCTCTCCTCACCCTTTTAAAACGTCACCTCGAGGTGCCCGCGGACCTGCCCGTGGTAGTCCATCTCGAACCCGGCGCCGTCCTCGCCCGCGGCCCAGATCACCTCCGTCGCGACGCCCCTCGAGACGTTCGCGCCGTACGGGTCGCCCTCGGCCACGGTCGCCGCTCTCGTGAACGTCACCTCCACGACGCCGTCGTCTGTCGCGACGACCGCGCAGTCGGTCGCGTTCAACCCGGAGTCGCGCGCGTCGCCGTCGGGGAAGTCGCGCTTCGGCGTCGGCTTCGCGTACGCCATCGTGTAGGCTTCGTACACCGCGAAGGTCTCGCCGTCGTCGGCGCTCTCCGCGACGACGTAGTCCGCCGCGGCCATGTGGTCACCGCCCGGGCGATGAATCCCGAGCGCGACCCAGGCGGGTTTCTCGCGACGGAGGCGGAACTGCACGTTCTCATCGTCGTCCACGAACCTGTACGCCATCATGAAGTTCGCGTCTTCGGATAACTGGATCGAGGTCCACGGGGTGGCTTCCTCATCGGTGGCGTTCGCCGCCGCCGCTTTCGCCGCGACGACGCACGCGCCGGAGCCGGCGGCGGCGTCTTTGTCGTCCTCGTCGTTCTCCAACGTGCGAACGCTCGCCGCGCCCTCCTCTTCCTCGGGCGGAATCACGCGGTCGCCGCTCGCGCTGAACACCCCGATGTCGAACCCCTCTGGGATTGTGAACACCATCGTCATGTACCCCATGACGCCCTCGTACGGCCCGCGAAATCCGGGACCGCGCGGGCGTCTCGCGACGCCCACGGCGTCGTACTCCGATCGAAGCACGTACGACTCGCCCGCGCTCAAACGCGCGGGAGGGTCGAAGACGCACGGGACGATGTCGACAAGAAACCCAGCCTCGTCGCCGACGACGCCCGGCGCGTCGCCGTACGCCGCGTCGCTCTGACACACGACGGCGTTATCCGCGCCGTCCGTGACGTTAATAAGCCGCACGTTGCGGCCGCCGACGTGCTGATGCCCGACCGCGCTGTAGACGTCGTACGCCGTCCCCGCCGGCAGCGTGAACGGGTGCGACCACGCGACCGAGACGCGCGTCTCCTCGCCCGTCTCCGCGTCGACGACGACGTCGCAGGTCTGGTTCCGCGGCTCCGGCGCGTTGTCTCCGCGCCGCGCCGCGCGCGCGTCCCACGCCGCGCGCTCCGCCGCGATCGCCTCCGGCGACCCGTCGCCGTCGACGCCGCCGCACGGACGCGCGTTGAACTCTCCAAAGCACGCCGCGCCGTCCACGTCCGCGGCGGAGCTGACCATCAGCGTCGCCTCGAGCGGGACGCGCTTCACGAGCTCGCGGTGCCGCTCGGGAACCGCGTCCGGGACGGAGCCGTCCGTCGGCATGACGAGGTACGTCACGTTGTACAGCAGCGAGACCGCGCGTTTCGGGCCGCGAGGGTCCGCGCCGGGAAGAAGCGGACCGAGCGCGCGGTCGCCGCAGCACTGGACGCCGCCGCCCTCTCTTCCCTTCATCAGGATCGACGGGCGGCCGTCTAAATCGACCGGGACGAGCGGCACGCCGTCGTTCCCGCGCTTCGCGTACGCTTCGCAGTTACACTGCACCGCGTCTCTGACGCTCGCGACGGAGCGCAGGTCGATGACGTGAACGTTCGCGCCCCAACGCGTGTTCGGCGGCTCGATCCACATTTTCCCGCCGCCTCGTAAAAACGCGTCGCCCGTGGCGGTTTCCAAAGCGCGGTCGCGGCGTTGGCGGCCGCGCCACTCCGCGCCGCCGCCGCCGAGGCCGAGCCCGGTATCGCACGGCGTCAGCGGCGCGCTCTGCCCGCGCGAGAACAGCGCGCGCTTGCCTTCGAGGCCGTACGAGACGCCGCTTATGGCGCGGAACAGCACGGAACCGGCGGGCGACGAGGACGCGTCGTCGTCGTCGGAGGAGGAAGAGGAGGAGGGGCGCTTCCACGCGCCGCCTTTGGACGTTTTGGTGTGAATGACCAGGTGATGGTTGTCTGCGAATTCGAAGGCGAGGCGCGGACGGGGAGCTCAGCGTGGAGCACAGCGAGGAGTCCGAGGGGAAGAGCGGGGACGAGTCGAACTGAATATTCAAGACTCACAGAGCGTGTCCAGCGGCAGGCTCTCGCGCGTCTCCCCGCTGACGAGGTCGAACTCGATGGCGACGATCAGGATGGACGCGTTCTCGGGGGTGTCCGGCCGCAACAAGGAGCCCGCGGGACCCCACGGGCGGGTGTTGATCACCTCCCCGGGCTCGAGCCGTCCGAGAGGTTTCACGAACGTGTCCGTGCGCAGGCCCGTCGTGGCGTTCGCGACGCTGCGGAGAAGCCGCGCGGGGGGGAGCGAGGGGGGGAGTTCCTCCGCCGCGGCGACGCCGGCGAGGAGCAGGAGGACGACGATGGGGGGGAACATGGGAGCGATAGGTCGCGCGCGTGCGGTCGCGCGACGCGTTATCCCGACGCCGCGACGCGAGAGCGGGCCACGTCGGTCCTGTCCTGCCCCGAGAAAAAAGCCAGAGGCACGTCCAAGGTTTTGATGACGGGTCTTTCGGGTCTATCGGTATTCAGGGCTGTTGGCGGACGACTACTTCTTCTTTCCCTTCTTCCCTCCCTTCTTGTCCCCCTTCCCCTTCCCTCCCTTCTTATCCTTCTTCGCCCCCGGGAGCGGCTTCCCCTCCGCCTTGAACGCGGCGATCGCGTCGAGACCGAGCTGCCAGTTCCCCCGCGCGCGCGCGTGCGTGATGGCCTTCTTCTCTCTCTCCTTCACCGTGGACTCCCAAATCACTCTCTGCCGTTCCTTCTCGTCGTCCTCGGCTTTCTTCTTCAGATACGCGGGCTCGATCTCTTTGATCTTCGCGAGCGTCTCCTCGTGCTTGTGCTTCACCTTCAAAATCTCCGTCTCCATCTTCTCGCTGTCCCTCTTGTGCTTCTCTTGCCAATGCGCCAGCGTCTCGTTTGACTTTTCCACGCGTTTCCGCAAGTGATGCATCGTCGTCTTGTGCGCCTGTTTCTCCTGCGCGATCTGCTTCTTGACCTTCTCGATCTCCGCTCTCAGGTCGTCCAGCGCCTGATCGTTCACCTTGTCCCGCATCGAGGCCTCGCCCTCGATGTCGCGCATCCTGTACCGCAGGTCGACGCCGATCTCCGCCTTGGCCGTCTTGAGCTTCTCCTTCGTCTCGCCGATCGTCGCCTCTCTCTGCTTCATCGCCTCCGCGTGCTGCTCGCGCTCGTCTATTATCCTCTGTCGCAGCTCCGCGACCGCGGCCTCCTTCGCGGCGACGCGCTCGTACGTCTCCTTGATTTCGCGCTCGCGTTTCTTTTCGTCTTCGATCCACTTCGTCATGCTGCAAAACGTTCCCGTCTGCAAGTCGACTAAAAGGTTCGCGATGATCCCCTGGAGCTTCGCGCGCTCGCGCTCCGCGAACGCGATGTTATCCATGACGTCCGGGTTTTCTTTCAGGCGCTTGCACAGCTCCTCCGTGGTGTCCCTGAGCTCGAACGTCACGTCGTGGAGCTCTTTTTGATTCGCGAGAAACGGCGCCTTGTGGTTCCGCGCCTTCAGCTCGGGCTGCTCCTTGATGAGCTCCTCGAATCGCGTCTCGAGCGCGAGCTGCTTCTCCATGACCCTGGATATCTCGAGGCCGACGCCGCGGGACATCTCCGCGGCCTGTGCGAAGCGCGTGTACGGGAGGGAGAGGGGGGGACGGGCGGTCAGAGATGATGGATGAATGGATGGTTTCCACGATCGATCCGCGTCTAAATTCGGCATTTCGCGATTCGCCCGCGACGACGACGACGACGACCACGCGACGACGGCCGCGACGCGATCCCACGAAACACTCGCCTGCATCCCCGGATCGACCTTCAGCAAGCTCATCAGCCGCAGCTTCTCGAACAGCCGCCCGACGACGCCTCGCACGTGCTCCGCCTCCTCGGGCTCCAGCGTCGGAGGCGGGGGCGGCTTGCTCAGCCCCTCCTCGACGTCCACGGCGTCGAACTCGTCCGCGGGTTCGGCCGCCGCGGGAGGCGGCGCCGCGGTCGCCATCGCGCCCGTGCGCGCGAGCTCGGTGCTCGGTGCGCGGCGGCGGGACGGGGCGGCGAGGCGGCGCCCGCGCGTGTGACGCGCGCCCCGCGAACGATGAGAATTCGTCTCGACCGCGACCGCGACGCGCCGGTCGCCGACCGGCCGATGAGAGTTCAAACCGGACAGCGCCGGAGACCGGAAAAAACGTTTCTTGAGGATCTTCAAAAAACTGAGACTGATTGCCCATACGTGACAGTTGGCATAAATTCCACCGCGTGCGGAAACCCGAGCCGCTTTTTGCAATCCAAAGAAGACGACGCTTCGAGACGCACGATCGTTCGACGGGTGCCTCATATCAGCACTCGCCGCGCACGGTCTCACGCCGACGCGCCGCAGCCTCGCCGCCGGACGCGTTCCGCTCCACACGCCGCCATGAGCGCCTCCGCGGTGCTCGGCGACGCCGCGCTCCTCGCGCGCGCGTCGCCGCTCTCCTCGCGCGCGGCGCGCGGCAAAAAACTCAAGATGCCGTCGCGGCAACGTCTCGCGGGACGATCTCGATCTCTCTCGCGCGCGCGCTCCGTCCTCCCTCGCGCGGCCGTCGCGAACAACGTCGTGCGCCTCACGTTCGAGCTCGAGGGCGGCAACCCCAACGCGCGCGTCGTCGGGCAGCACCCCGCGCTCGGCGCCTGGAACGTCGACGGCGGCGTCAAGCACGGCGACGTGATCACCATCGAGGCCGCCGCCGCGCGAAGCCTCGAGTACAAGTGGCACGACGGCACGCGATGGGAGAACGGCGAGAACCGGAAGCTCGTGTTGCCGTCCACGGGCGACGCGTCGTCGCTCATGGCGCTCGCGGTGAGGGACGCGGGGGTGTCGTTCGTGGAGCCGCCGACCGTCGTACGACCGCCCGCGCCTCAGCAGCAGCAGCAGCAGCAGCAGCGTCAACAACATCAACAACACAATCAACAGCGCCCGCAACACCACCAGTCGCAGCCGCAACAGCGGCAGCCGAGGAAGTGGGAGGCGTCGTCCGCGCGAGAGGCGCCGAGGCACCTCGCGAACACGATGGACCGCTCGCACAGCAACGGCGACGGCCCGCCCGCGTGGTACTCCAACGCCGTCGTGTACGCGATCCAGACGCTCGGGTTTTGCGACTGCGAGGGCCCGCCATCGAACTTCGCGCCGGGCGATCGCCTCGAGAGGCTCATCGACGACGGGTGGCTCGAGCACGTCGCGAGGCTCGGGTGCACGGTGCTGTACCTCGGCCCGCTGATGAAGACGTCGAACGAGCTCGGGCACGGGTACGACACCGCGGATTACTTCGACGTGGACCCTAGGCTCGGGTCCGTCGCGACGCTGCGACGCGTCGTCGACGCCGCGCACTTTCTGGGCATCCGCGTGATCCTCGACGGCGTGTTCAACCACACCGGACGCGATCACTTCGCGGCGCAGGATGTCTATCGCAACGGCCGCGCGTCGCAGTACTGGGACTGGTACTACGCGAGGGAGGGACCGAACGGGATCGAGCTCGAGGGCTGGGAAGGGCACGCGGGGCTGCCGCGGTTGAATCACTCCAACCCGGGAGTGCGAGAGCACCTGTTCGAAGCCGGGAAGTTCTGGCTGTCCGAGCGCGGCGTGAACATCGACGGTTGGCGCCTGGACGTCGCGCACGAGGTGCCGCCGGAGTTCTGGAGAGACTTCGCGCGCGCGTGCCTCGACGTGAAGCCCGATTGCGTCCTCCTTGGAGAGCTCATGCACGGAGACTACAACGCGCACGTCGCGCCCGGGGTGTTACACAGCGGCACCAACTACCAGCTCTCGAAGGCGCTGTGGTCCGCGCTGAACGACGCCAACTACTGGGAGCTCGCGCACTCGTACGAGCGCGACGCGTCGATGTACGGGAACCTCACGCTGCTCAACTTTCTCGGGAACCACGACCAGGCGCGTTCTATACACTGGTTCCCATACGACCGCGTTGGCGTGGTGAACGCCGATCCTTAAGGACTTTTCCCGGCGTGTCTCCCCGCCCACCCCTTGCGTTCAATCCCCGACCTCGACGCCTTTCAACTCCACTTGACGCCTATGAACACCACCCCGCCATCGCTTTGTATGGAACGACCCTCAGATGCGCATCCACTCGCGGCTCGCCAACCCCGAGGCGCACTACTCCCTCGCGGCGGCGTCGCTCATCCTAGGCCGCGGCGTCCCGTGCTTGTACTACGGCGACGAGGTCGGCGAGCGCGGTGCTCCCGGAGGACCGAACGGCGACCTCGCGATGCGCATGCCGATCAACTTATCCCGCGCGCTCGCGGACGGCGACGGGTTGGGCACGGCTAAGCAAACCGCCGAGCTCGTGCGTCTGCGTCGCTCGCACACCGCGCTGGCGGACGGCGCGGGGCAACAGATCCCGCTCGCGCACACGAACACGACGATGGCGTTCGCGCGCGTCTCCTCCGACGGCTCCGACGTCGCGGTCGTGTGCTTCAACTGCTCGAGCGTCCCGGAGAGGATGACGCTGCCGATCTCGCAAAAGGTGCAGTCGTGCGGGGACGGGTGCGGGTTCGTCGAGCCGCTGAACGGGGGGGCGGGGATCGGCGTCGCCGGCGGGGAGCTTCACGTCGAGCTCGCGCCGAACAGCTTCCGCGTGTTCGTGCGCTCGTAGGGAGGGGTGGTTGGCGTAGAGAGGAGAAGACCGATGAGGTCTGGCGACGCCGTCGCCGAACTTAATTACATTTTTTACCTGCAGCTTAAGGTTACTTGAGAAATTCTCGTCGATCGTTCGTCACTCCGTCGCGCGCCATGGGCGAGACGAGCGCGCGCGGCGTGCGCGCGGTCGTCCTCCTCCTCGCGTCCATCGCCGCGACTGCGACCGCCGCGCGCGCGGAAGAAGCGTCCTCCCCCACCTGCCTCGATCTCGGCTTCAGCGGGCTCGCCCCGTGCGGCGAGTGCGACGTGCTCGCGAAGCACACCGCCGAGGCGGACGACCGCGCGAGCGCCGACGCGCTCCATCGCGAGTGCCTCCGATGCTGCGCGCCGGAGCGCCGCAAAGACGGCACGTACCTCGCCGCGAGGCTCGAGGTGTGCCGATGACAGCTCAAGAACTTCCCCGAGGTCCAGGCGTACATCGACGACCACCACGAGGAGGTGAAGAAGCGGCACAAGGTGAAGCTCGTGTACAAGCAGGGCGCGATGCCGATCATAAAGTTCCGAGCGGAGAACGCGGACTTCGACGAGGTGGGCGCGGAGAGCGTGAAGCTGAACGGCCGCGCGCACTGGAAAGCGGCGGACATCGCGGACTTCTTGAGGACGAAGCTGAAGCCGAAGGACGACGTCGCCGCGGACGACGCGGGGGAGGTGGGCGGAAGCGGAAGCGAAGACGGAGGGAAGAAGAAGGGTTCGAAGAAGACGAAGGGTTCGAAGAAGAAGCCGTCGAAGAAGCACGACGCGACCGAGCTGTAATCCCTCCCCGCGACGTGACGTAGACATAGATCGAGCGCGAGCGCGAGAACGAGAACGACGCGCGTGCCGGCGGCGCGATGCCACGTGACTCCGACCGCCGAAAGGAGACCCTCCCGAGCGAGGCTCCGACGGTCGGACGATTCGCATTCGGCGACGGCGCGTCTGATCGGACGGGACGTTCATCCGTGCTCGGCGCTCGAAAGAGTAGTAGACCACTGCGGTGTTAAAAAAATCATTCAATCGATACTGTACGACGATATCACTTCACAGCTCCTGCTTCGCCCGCCCGCCCCCCGCCGCGGCCGCCTCCGCGATGGCCTTCACGAAGTCGCCCTTCTCCGCGCAGAGCGAACACGGAATCCCGTGCGCGGTGAGAATCGCCCGCAGCTTGCTCACGCGCATCTTCGAGTAATCGATCGACGCGTCTAACGTCATCCCGGTCTTCGGATTCTTCGGCGCGTCCTTACACTTCTTCCCGCCCTCGAACGACGACGCCCACTCCGTCACCGCGCTCGGCGTCATGTCCTGCGTGATCTCGCCGTCGTAGGTTATCGTTCGATCGACGTCGCCGCCGCACGCCGCGATCAACGTCGGAAAGACGCTCACGTCCAGGGGGAGCCCGAGCGCTTCGTTCCGCGCGCGCGCCTCCGCGACCGGGACTTTGCCTTTCTTGGCGTGCGCGAGGACTTTCAGCCACGCCGGGGTCTCCGTGTCCGCGCTGAAGAAGACGAGGCAGACGCCGTCCGCCGCGGCTTTTTTCGCGTCGGCGCAGTCCTTCTCCAAAAACGACGTCAACGACTCCGGCCGCCGCAAGTTCACGACGTTCACCGGCAGCTTCTCGAGCGCCCACGTCTTCATCGCTGATAGATCGCGCTCGCCGTCGTACGGCGTGCTCACGCCGCCCTTCTTCATCTTGATCGTCGGGTACGACTCGACGCCTTCCATCCCGCAGACGCTCTTTTGCGTCTCGCAGTTCACCGCGCCCACCTTGACGAACCCCCT
>Ga0181559_10005429_pt1 | contig 12168 bp, 10 predicted proteins | sample 011ome_21_FD_133752 | JGI IMG/M metagenome (GOLD analysis project Ga0181559, IMG submission 133752) | Coastal salt marsh microbial communities from the Groves Creek Marsh, Skidaway Island, Georgia - 011508AT metaG (megahit assembly) | ecosystem: Environmental > Aquatic > Marine > Intertidal...
ATCCTCCCACCGGCGTATCTCATGTCGCTTACGAGCTTCTTGAGTTGTTCAGTACAATATGAATCCATTTGAACATTGTGCGTTTTTTTTTTTTTCCTGTCCCCACACCCACCGATATTCTGTTAGAAATCTGAAGAGTAAAGTATGACAGTGACCTACATATTCGTGCCCGTATACGACGCCCTGGGGCACGCACTGCGGGCGTCGTCCCCCGCGACGCGGTCGTCCGTCGTCGTCGGGTCAGGCATGTGTATCATGTATGTAATACACATGCGAATGTCGTTTTGTTTTCTACGTATTCAGTGAAATGTAGACCCATGAGATAAAAACCATCGCGCGCGTTTTGTCCAGCCCGCGCGCTCGGGCGCGGCCGACGACGACGACGCCGGCGACCGACGGCGACGCTGGCCTAGGGTTGAGACGACGCGCGAGAGACGGCGCGACGCGCGCGGCGTCGCGCAACGCGGCGACGCGTCGCGAGCGGCGCGATCGACGCGAACGCGCGACCGATTCGATTCGATTCGATTCGATTCGATTCGACACGCGACCGTTGGTATCGCGCGTTCGACGCGACGGCGCAAAGCGCGCGACATGGAACGCGCGACGACGACGCGACGGCGCGGCGACGCGCGGACGATCGCGAAAGGCGAACCGACGAAAGCGACGGTCGGGGAGGCGCTGCGCGCGCTGGACGCGCGCGCGCGAAGGATGGAGGCGGAGGCGAGGCGCGAGCGGGACGCGCGCGCGCGGGACCGGGACGCGCTGGCGCGGGTCACGGAGTCCGTGGACGCGCTCGCGGCGACGTTTCGAGAGGCGATGGAGGCGATTTCGTGCGATCACGACGCGTGGACGCGAGAGCGGCGGGAGATTAAGGCGGCGGTGGAGGTGGCGGCGAGGGCGGCGACGACGGCGGCGACGCGCGCCGAGGCGAGAGAACGAGACGCGGAGCGGGCGAGAGCGGAGGCGTTGGCGATCGATGCGAGAGTGAGCGAGGGGTTGAGATACGTGAAGGATGTGCGGGATGAGTTCGTGGCGGTGGAACGGGTGATTCAGGAGGCGAAGGAGAGGACGAGGGAGTTGGAGGCGCGAGACGTCGCGCGCGCGCGCGCGGTGGAGGAGTTTGAACGCCGCGCGCGCGCGGCCGATGCGCTGTTGCGGGATGAGATCGAGACCGTGCGCGCGTGCTCGCTGCGCGCAGAGACGGCGGCGAGCAAGGCGGAAGAGATCGGCGGACTCGCGTCGGACGTGCGAGAGTTGGCCAAGTGGTCGAAGGAGACGGCGGCGCACCAAAACCGTCGACTCGCCGCGCTCGAGCGCGAGACTTCTCGCGAAGGTGGCGACAAAGAAAACGGCGCTGCTCGGCGCAAGGGAGAGTTAGCGACATCCGTGAAAGCCACCGAGCTGGCGTTGAAGGCGCAGCAAACGCGTCTCACCGCGCTCGAGGAAAAATCCGCGTTGCGCGCCAGACGCGACGCCGCCGTCAAGGCGGACGTCGACGTCGTCAAGCGCGCTCTCGGCGAGCATCACGACCTCCTAGCCAAGATCAGAGACACCCTCGACACCGAACTCGGTCCGGAGGCGACGCTCGGCCCCGCCTCGTCCGCGTTCGCGCGCTTTCGATAGCGGATAGAAATATCTACGGTACCCGCGCCGTGAATACATTGCAACTACGAGACTACGCGCCGCGCGCCCGACGTCCGTCCTCAGAGCTTCGACGTCGTTCCCACGGGTAAAAACTTCGTGTGTTTCCCCGTCGCCACCACTTCTCCATCGCTCGCCCGCGTCATCCTGCACTCCATCCACGCCAGCGTCTTGCCCATCTTCACCACCTCGCACTCCACGCGCACCGTCTCCTCCAGCGTCGCCGGCGCGCAGTACGCGCACGACAGCTCCACGCTCACCCCACCGCGAGTCGTCATCGTCAGCAGCGCCGCCGTCGTGAGCACGTCCACGATCGTCGCGATCGCGCCGCCGTGCAGCGTGCCGAAGCGATTCGTGAGCTCGCGCGTCACCGTCAGGTCGCACGCGAACCTCCCGCGCGTCGCGCTCGCCGCGTTCGAGCACCGGCGCAGCGGCGCGGCGTCGTACGTCCCGGCGCTCGCGGCGTCGCGCAGGAACCGCGCCGCGGCGTCGCTCGCGGGCGTCGCCATCGCGATGTGACGCGACGCGCGTCCCGGTCGGCGCCGCAGACGCGCGCGCGCGATGTCGTCGAGCGCGACGCGCGCGCGGAGGCTCGCGTCGACGGCGGCGCGGGCGACGTCGTCGAGCGCGCGCGCGTCGACGGCGGTCGAGGGCGCGAATCGAGCGCGCGACGCGCGGCGACGCGGGACGAATCGAGGCGGGAGGCGCGACGACGACGACGACGACGAGAAAGACGCGCGGAAGCGAGCGACGGACGCGACGACGCGCGAGGCGTACGTCGCCGCGCTGGGGGACACGGTGCGCAAGGTGAAGGTGCTGTCGCTGGCGTCGCTGGCGGTGACGGTGGTGGGGTGCCCGACGTTCGTGGAGCTGTCGCAGCCGGAGCTGGCGTTCGAGGCCAAGGCGGCGGTGAACGCGACGGTGATCGGGTTCGGAGGGTTCACGACGGCGCTGTTGCAGTGGTTCATATCGCCGTACGTGAGGAGCATGCGATTGGACGCGAGCAAAGGGACGGTGACGGCGAGGAAATTGAAGTGGAACGCGAGCGAATACGAGACGACGTTCGCGGCGAGCGCGATGAAGGAGAGCGAAAGCTCGAGACCTTTGGTGTCGTGGGAGGCGGATGGGAAGCATTATTACGTAGAGATGGGGATGGTGCCAAAATATATGTACGATGAGTTGGATCTGGCGCGGTTCGACGATCAGGCCAAGGCGGAGGCGGCGGCGAGAGAGATGGACGAGGAGGAGGAGTGAGGCGCAAAGGTCGCGTCGGCGTCGGGATTCTCTTCGGCTGCGTTCCTAGTCATTGATTTCAATTCTAAGCCTCGTACTACTTCGTACTAATCACTCATTCACTTGCGCGTTCGCGTGCGTTTCGCCGGGCTCGTTTCCAAGGGTTCGTCGTCAGCCTTGGTCTTGACGCCTCGCGCGCTTCGCCTCGCGCTCGCGTCTTCGGTTTTCACGGTCGCCGGCGCCTTGGCTTTGCCTTTCGCCGCAACGCGTTTCTTCGGCACGGCGCGCGCGAGGACGATCGAACCTTTCTTGGCGCCACCGACGGCGCGATCGAGCACGATAGCACCGCGATAGTGCCACTCCTGCTCGGCCTCGTTCCAGAAGGTTTCAAACTCTTCCCCAGAGAGCGCGCACGTCGGTTGGGATTCGTCCACGGGGACGCTCACGTTCTCATCCACCGCGGCTGCCGCTTCGACTTCGGCGGCGCTGTCCTTGTCTTCACCGCCGAAGAAGTTCAACGCGTCCTCGGCCATCGTCTTCAACCCCTTGAGCCAGGCGTTGACATCGACGAACCATTTGCGGCTCACCTTGCCGTCTCGGCGGCGGCGGCGACGAGCGTGCAGCCAATCCATGTGCGCGTCGAGCTCGGCCCGTTGTCGGAAACGACGACCGGTTTGGACGCATTGAAATGGAAGTTCAAAGTAAAGCGAGCGAATGACGCTCTCTCGCCGTTTGCTAAGCTCACCTAAATCTTTCTTCGGGTCGAAATCCGCCGTCAACGCCGGGAGTTCACCCGGTCGCGTCGTAGCCATTGGCTGAGCGGTGGCGATCGGCACGGCCAATGGAGGCGCCTTTTTCGCCTCCAAAGAAGCGATAAGCGCGGAAAGGTCGCCACCGCTCCCACTCTGGAGCATGTTTGCGAGCATGTGACCTCCCGCTGCTCCCGCCAACGTGGGCGGCGGCGGTGGCACGTGACCATAGTTTGCATAAGGTTGCTGCACCGCTGGGGCGCCGTAACCCGTCCATTGCTGTGCAGTTGGTGCCCACTGTTGCTGCTGCGGCGCTTGCCACTGCGTCGGCGCCGGTGCGATCGCTCGAGGCGCTTGCGTCGGCGCCGCGGCGCGCGGCGCGATGTGCGGTTCAATTTCATCTAAAACGCTAGCTGGGAAGACGGGCCTCCACGTGTTAAACAGGCGCGCCATGCTTTTTTTCTGTGTGACGTCGACTTTAGCGTACGCGGGTAGGAATAAATCGCTCAAACCGGTCGCAAAACAACGGACGAAAGGTCCTCTAAGATTCTTCACCACGCTGTCTAATAGATAAAATCCGCAAAGTTTCGTCTTCGCCGGCGCCGTTCTGATGTGGCCACGAATCAATTCAGCGATCGCCTCCGCTCGCGCTTCATCGTTCCCCGCGATCTCTCCAGCTAAAATCGTGAGCGATGTGATGATCGGTTTGCTATTGATCACGAGTTCGCTCAACGCCGAGGCGTACTCTTCAAACTCTTCTCCAGACATCTTCGCGAGTGCTACGATTGAACAACAACACGACGCGAACGCGTGCGCAAAAGCCAAAAGTCAAACGTCAGCACGCACGCCGGGAGCGAGCGAGCGAGGAATCGAGTCAATCGACGAAAACCGCGCTCGAGATCTCTCGCGCGTCTGCTACGACAACTGCTGTATGTGTATTCACCGATATGCTCGAGCACGTGCTATGCCACTCGGCGGCGCTACCGATTCAAACGAAAGAACACAAACCTTTTCACGCTTTGCGCGCGCGTCTCGCTCGCGAGTTCGCTTTGAACGCGCGCGCGAGCCGTTTGTGTCGCGATCTCGCTTTCTTGAAATTCACGCGAATTCGCGTTGAATCTCGCGTCGATCGCGTCACCACGCGCGCGCGTGGGGCTTAACAGTCGCGCAAGCCGTCGTCTGTCACCTTTGGGGCGAACGGGACGTCGGCGACGACCTCGACGTGCGACGCGCGCCGAGAAGTGCGGTTCGCGCGCGCGCGCGAACCCTCGCCCTCGCGTCGCGCGGCAAACGGCGCGAAAACCCGACGAAGACGACGCTCCGCGAGCTCGAGACGCGAGCGGTCGCGCGAATGTTCGATGCGTTAAAAATGATGCGCTAAAGAGTCGCTAAGATTCTACGCCGACACTCGCGGCTCTCCTTTGTACGATTTCTCGCCGACGGCGCTCCTTTTCGATTTCTCGCCGCCGACTCTACTTTTTACGATTTTTCCGAGCCTTGACGCGCGCCTCGACGTCCTCCGCGGCGCTCGCGCCCGGGCCCCGCCGCACGGGCGCGGTCGATTCCCCGAGCGCCACCGCCTCGCCGAACTCTGGGTGATCCCCCGGCAGCGGCTCGTCGAGCAAATCCACCCTTCGCAGCGTTCGCGATTCCATGCGATCCGTGTACAGCACCCCGTCCAGGTGATCGACCTCGTGCTGCAAAATCCTCGCCTCCCATCCCACGGCTTCGAAATCCACCGGCTTCCCGTCGCCGCCGTACCCTCGACACCGCACCCGGAGGTGTCGCCGCACCACCGCGCGATATCCCGCCACCGACAGGCATCCCTCGAAGAACGCCGCGCTCGCGTCCCCGATCGGCGTCAGCGTCGGATTCACGATCACCTTCGCCCTGAACGCCTCGCGTCGCTTCATCGCCAGCGCCTCGCTCGTCTCGTCCGACATGCCCTCCGTCGTGTCCTCCAGCACCACGACGCGTCGCCGCGCCCCCAGCTGCGGCGCCGCCAGCCCCACCCCGCGCGCTCTGCACACGCGCAGCATCTCCGCGATCAACTCCTGGATCTCCGTCGAGTCGATCTCGTCGACGTCGACCGCGCGCGCGACGTCTCGCAGCGCCGGCGCGCCCGCCTGGACGACGTCGCGCGCGCCTCGCGCGGCGTCGATCAATCGCCCGAACGCGTTTCCGGGCCCCTCGACGAAGGTCCCGTCGCGCGTCGACGTCCCGTACGCGCGTCGCGCGACGCGGCGTCGCGGCGGCGCCGCGCGCGGCGTCGGCGCGGCGCGAACGCGCGTCGCCATGCGTCGAGGTGTGGCGATCGACATCAAATCGCGACGCGCGCGCGACATGCGCGATCGTTCGCCGCCGCGCGCGCGGCCGACGAGCGGCGAAGGCGCGCCGGACGCGTCGACCGCGCCGGCGGTGCCGCCGGGGATGCGGCGCGACGCCGCGGGCGCGCCGACGCGACCGGTGGCGCGCGGGTCGGCGGTCGGGAATTGGGGTCGCGCGGCGCCGCGCGCGCCGGGCGCGACGCCGAATCGCGATCAATCGGCGCAGGAACATCTCGCGCGCGCGATGCGGACGGAACCGGGACGCGGCGCGGCGCCGGCGCCGCGAAGGCCGAGCATGTTTGACTACGCGAGGGGACGAGACGACGATCGCGCGCGCGCGGCGACGGCGACGGGAGGACCGCCGCCGGGGATGACGCCCGCGGTGCCGACGATGGGACGGATGAACGCGGCGCCGCGACCGGGGTTCGACGCGGCGCCGCCGCCGGGAATGGGGGCGGCGCGACCGAGTTTGCTGGCGAGCGTGCGGGAAAGGCCGAGCCTGTTGAGTCAGCAGCGACCGCCGGCGGTGCGCGTGGAGGCGGCGAGGAGCGGGACGGGGGCGTCGAGCGGAATGGAGAGCGGGGAGATCGGGATCGGGAGCGCGCGGGCGACGCCGACGCCGACGCCGACGAGCGATGCGACGCCGAAGAAGCGGAAAATCGGGGGTTGGGGACAGGCGTTGGCGAGGGCGAAGACGCCGACCACGGCGGGAGGGACGGACGCGCCGAGTTCGCTGCGAGGAGAGGAGGTCGCGGACGAGGGTGAAGTGCGAGGGGCGCCGGGCTTGGGTCGAGGGGAGGAGTCCATGGGATCGTTTGGAGATTTGCGCGCCAAAGCGGGGTCGCCGGCGTCCGCGACGGCGACGCCGCAATTCAAAGACGCTTCGACGCCGACGAGCGATCGCGGTGGATGGGGGGCGGCGACCGCGCGCGCGCAGACGACACCGGCGACGGCGGAAATGAAGGCGACGCCGAAGGCTGCCTCCGTTGATCCGGAGACGGTGAAGAAGGCCAAGGCGGCGGAGCAACGCTTAAAGGTGACCAAGGAAGCGCTTCTGGGGCAGATGGAACGCGTCGACGGCGAAGTCGCGAGCTTGGAAAAAGAATTGCAAGCTTTGAAGAACTCGTCCGAGGAAGAGAAGCTCGGCGCGGCGGCTGGGTCAAAGGATGAGATTTCTAGACACAAGAAGGAGACGGAGGCGCTTCGTCAGCGTCTGAGCAACGCCGAGCGTTCGGCGCAGCGAGCGCAGGATTTTGCGGCGCAGAAGATGCGCGAGGCGTCGGTGCTCGCGCGCGACGCGAGTATGAAACGGGCACAACAGCGAGGTTCGGATGACGTAAAGCGTTTGAACAAAGACGCCGCGGTGTTCGCCGCGAGCGCGATTCAAAAAATGCTCGAACGTCAGGAGGCGCGACGCGATCGCATCGAGCGCGATATGGAGCACAACAAGGAACTCGCGGCGAAATCCATCGTTCGCGTGAAGAACGAATACGGGCTACCGTTGCCGGAAGACATCGCTCGAGTCGATTTCGACGCCGTCGTCGCTCACGTGGTCGAGGGCGCAAAGACTCCGTACATGCAGGAAGTCGCTCGCAAGGTGACGGAGGTTTTACAAAAGCGCAAGGACGCCGTCTCCGAGAAGAATTACACCAACGCGCTGGCTTACCTCAAGCAGCGCGAGATCTGGCGAGTTAAGATAATTCAAGAGGCGAACGACAGGCTCGCCAAGGAGTTTTTCGGAGGCAAGAAAACTTTCACTCCGGGCTCGAGAGCGAGCGGCAGAAATCGTTCGACGAACGATCTCAGCGGTGTCGCGCGCTCGGAGTACGAAGAGATGCAAATGATCAAGGCATTGCAGCGCACGGAAGAGTTGCGTCACATGACGACGATTCCGAACATGATTCTCGACCCCGAGGAACGACGCTGCGCCATATTCGACAGCAGAAACGGCCTCGTCGAAGACCCGGTGGCGGAGCGAGATCGCATCAACCTCATCCGGCCTTGGACCAAGGCAGAGAAGGCAATCTTTCACGAAAGGTTTGCGTCTTACGGCAAGAATTTCCGTCGCATCGCCGAGCACTTGGAGGGACGCGACACGGGCGACTGCGTCATGTACTACTACAAATTCCAAAAGACGGACGATGGTTTCCGCGGTCGTCGTCGTGCCGCGATGAAGAAACGCCGCGCGTTCGCCGATGCGCAGCGCATGCGAGCGATTGACCCGGCCACCATCGAGGCTCAGCGCGAAGAGCGCGCGGCGCCCACCGCCGAGGCGCGTCTGGAACGCGCCGCGCTCGCCGCCGCCGCCAAAGCCGCCAAGGCCAAAGCGCGCGCCGAGAAGGCCAAAATCAAAGCCGCCAAGGAAGCTGAAGAGGCGAAACAAAACGCATCCAAGACACCAAGCAAAGGTCCGGAGTGGACCGACATGGAGAAGACTAAATTCGTCTCCGGTCTGCTCCAATACGGCAAGGATTTTGTCGCCATTAGCTCCACCATTCGCACTCGCTCCCTCGACGCCGTCAAGCAGTTTTACGAGGACAACCGTGAGCTCATGGACTTTGACTCCCTCGTGGGCGGTAATTGATTTGATGATGTTTCTTAGTTTAGCGTATCGTTGAAATCTAATCCCATGACGTGTTTGAGCGTCCCGGAATCGACTTCCTGAGCCTCGTCGAGCGCCCCAACACCCTGATGTGATCATCACGGCACACGCGCGCGCGCACGGCCGGACGTCCGGCACTCGCGCGCGATGCGAGAAACATCTGTCGCCACCGTCGTCACGGACATTCCGTCGAGCGCGCCGACTTCCTCGTTGCTTCACGGCGGCGACGCGCGCGCGAACTCGAAGTCGTTCGTCAACACCTTGGTCGTCGCGTGCGTCGGTTTGAGCGCGCTCGCCGGATGTGCGATGCACGCACGAGCGTCGTCATCCTCTACGGCGGCGCTCGGGGACGCGAAAGGGGTGGATTTACTCATCGGTCAAACGAAGTTTCCTCGCACGGTCAAGCTGCTGCCGCGAGACGCGCCAGAGCGCGCTTTTGAAACGACGAAATCAAACTGGAATTTGTATCACGTCGACGGCGACAAGGACGTTGAACGCGGAGTGATGCACGATTTCGCAGATTGGCCCACGGATGAGCTTCGTGAGGCGTCGATCAACCTCAAGGTGAAGGATTCGGCGGCGTACGAGGCGTTTGACGCCATTCACAGCGAGTTTGAGCGGTTGAACGCGGATAGAATCAACGCTAGGAAAGATGTCGGACCGGCGCTTAGCGCGCTGTTGGCGTGGGAAAAAGCGAAAGAGGAAGGGTTGTCCTCGCTCATCATCGCGACGCCGGATGCATACATTAACTCTCACTGCGGACCTCCGCTCGAGTTTGATTCCTTCATCCTGAGCTTTTTGCTCCGCGGGCCGAAGAAGTGGGACGTTTTGTTCCTCGATCGCGGCGAACGTGGGGTGAACGAAGATAATTTGCGTCATCCCGAGGCATTGTTTAGTAACAAGGCGTGGGAAAAGCCTTACGTGCTCTACAAGAACACAGCGACGATCGTCGGCGAGGCGTTGCCGTCGAACTTTTACATGGTGTCCAAATCATTTATGGACGGCATCTCCGCGCACTTGAAGGCTACACCGCTCACAAACGTCGATTGGTGGATCAATCGTTTGTGTGAAAACGGAGATTTAGAGTGCTTCTCGTACAACGCTGAGAATTGGTACGATGGGTTGACGTCGGAGCGCAAGGCAAAGATGGGCGAGCCGCACGCTCGTGCGCCCATCGTGGACACGACGCCGAAGGTCGACGCGACTCCAGCCGTCGTAGAGAGTGCTGAAAACGTCACCGCCAGCGTCGCCGACGCGAGCGCAGAGTCGGTAAAGGAGAGCCAACTCGGTGTCGCGCAACGACCGGAATCTGTGGTCCGATCGACGCGCGTCGTCGCCGCGTCTGAAGCTGGCAAGTTCATCTAGCGCTAGACGTGGATCAACGAATGTAACCATTAGTTCTTCTATTTCAAATCAAATATCCTCGTCCGTCTCGTCGTCCCACTCGATCGGAACCTCCCCGCGCGCTTTACCCATGATGGTGGACACGACTATCGGCACGTTTTGTTTGAATTCGCTCCCACCCCAAAACGACCCCTCCATTCGAGGATCCCAACTCGCGCTCAAAACACCGTAACTGATCCCGACCACCGCCGCCCCGAACGTCGCCGTGGAAGACACGAAGAATACCCAGCTCGGCACCTCGAGTTTGGCGATGACTTTGGCGTAATAAAACGCCGGTCCCGTCATGAACCCGAGGACCAACGGCGTCCCGCAAAAGATCCCGACTCGCTTCAACATCCTATCCGTGACGACTTGCGGCAAGCCCTCTCGCTGGCGCGCTTTGTACTTGGTGTCGAACGCCGCGCGCTTCGTCGACTCCTCGCGTTGACGGATATCCGCTTGCGCTGCGCGCGAAACGATCATCTTCGTCAGTCGGTGGCGCACGCACACGAAACGCGCTCGTACCTTTCATTTTCGCCAACTTTTTGGCGTCGTACGCGCTCGAACGCGATGAACGCGCGGTAGATTCCAATCTTTCAATGGCTAAGGCATCTTCGCTCTCGTCCTCCGTGCCGGCGCGCTTCTTGTTGTATTCGCCGCCTCGCGCGCGACTGTTGCGTCCCTTGGCGTTAGAGATCACGCGCGCGCGCGCGCGGGCGGATTCGGGGTGCGCCAAAGGCAGGCGGAACGCCATGGCGTCGCGGAGTGCGGCGTCGCGCGCGGATTTCGACGACGACTTTACAATTCTATGGTGCTACGCTACAAAGTCGTTCACGAGCGCGCCGATGCCTTCTATTTCAATCTCCACGACGTCGCCAGGGCGCAGGAATCGCTTGGGATTGAAACCGGCGCCGACGCCGCTCGGCGTTCCCGTTAATATCGCGTCGCCGGCACGCAAGGTTTGATATTTGGACACGCATCTGATCAGTTCCGCGGTGCTGAAAATCATCTTGTCGACGGTGGAGTTTTGTCGGATCTCACCGTTAACTTTTGTGACCAATGATGCGGCGGATGGGAGAGCGTCGTGCCCGGCCACGATCCACGGCCCCAGAGGACAAAATCCGTCACAGCTCTTGCCCAGATACCACTGCTGGTGACTCTTTTGCAGCACTCTCGCCGTCACGTCGTTGGCGATCGTCCAACCGGCGACGTAGGTGCTGATGACATCCACATCGCTCGCGTCGTCCGAGATGTCCTTGCACTCGCGCTTTATGATGGCTGTCAGCTCGCCCTCGTAATCGACGTCCTCGCGTTCGCGCAACTCCACCGACGTCCCCGACCCACACAACGACGTCGACGCCTTGGGAAAAATAATCGGCAGCTCCGGTATCGCGGTTTTACTTATTCCCGGCATCTGCGTGTCCACCTCACCGACGTGCTCGACGTAATTCTTCCCCACGCAGCACACCTTTGCGTCGTCGTCCGCGCACGCGAGCAGCGTCACGTTTCCGAGCGTCCATCCATCGTCCGCGTCCAGCGTCATCTCGTACGCATCGAGGGCGTAGAACATCGTCAATAACTCGCGCATCGTTCGCGAGACGACCGCTTGCGCGCCGTCGCGGCGTTTATCGCGGAATTTCGCGGCGTACACTGTTTGGTGATGTCCCGAACTGGGTGATGCCTTGGAGTGTTTGTCCTCGGCGAGCAACACGCCCACGCGCGCGGTCGAGGACGCGCCGTGGGTGAACCGCACGAAACGGTGCGAAGGACACGGCGCGGGCGCGTCGAGGCGAGGGGCGATCGACATCGGAAAGGGGAGGCGGCGAGTGACGCGACGCGAGCGGGCGAGCGCGAAGTCTTCGTCTTCGTTTATCGATCGGTGTTACAGTAACGGTGTGGCATCGGTCATCAATTAGCGCTTACGTTTAGACGCGCGAGACGCGCTGGTTGTGGTGCTAGTGGGTGTCGATTTCTTGACCGCGGGTTTCTTGTTCGCCGCCGCCGCCGCGCGCGACTTTGCCTTGCTCTCGCTGCCTTGAATCGCCGCGATGGCGTCGAGTTCGCTCGCGCTGCGCTGGAGATACTGGCGCACGAATTCATCGCCTTGCGCGGGATCGGTGTTGAATTCGCTCATCAGCCGAGAGAGATCGCTCGAGTACTGTCGAGACATTTGTCTCGATTTCGTCGCGCTCAATCCGGGGTGAATGTTTGGTTTCGGAATTTGCTCAAAGAG
>Ga0181559_10005431_pt1 | contig 12166 bp, 7 predicted proteins | sample 011ome_21_FD_133752 | JGI IMG/M metagenome (GOLD analysis project Ga0181559, IMG submission 133752) | Coastal salt marsh microbial communities from the Groves Creek Marsh, Skidaway Island, Georgia - 011508AT metaG (megahit assembly) | ecosystem: Environmental > Aquatic > Marine > Intertidal zone...
CATCAAAGTTGATTCTTCTCAACACAAGGGCATGCCGTACTTGGTGTACCAAGGTAGAACTGGCGTCGTCTGGGATGTTACTCCGCACGCGGTTGGTGTCGAGGTGAACAAGCAAGTCGGTGGTAGAATCATCCGCAAAAGACTTCACATCCGCTACGAGCACGTGCAACACTCTCGATGCAGAGAAGATTTCTTAGCGAGAAGAAAGGCGAACGACGAGGCGCACGCCGCGGCGAAGAAGGCGGGCAAGAAGATTGTGACTAAGAGAGCGCCGGTGGGTTTGCCGAGAGAGGGCTTTACTTTGGAGAACGTCAAGACGGAGATCTTGACGCCGATCCCGTACGATATCGTCAGAGAAGGTGTGCAGCTTTAAGTTTTATGTATGTATGTATATACGCATAGAGAAAAACTATAGTAGAGAAAGAGTTTTCGCGGGAAGAACGGAACCGTTGTCTTTCGAGCGACTAGCGCTTAAACAGAACGGGGAAAAGAGCAGACGAGAAGCACGCGGGACGGATGGCATTGCACGACGCCAAGAGAGGGAGAGAGAGAGAGAGAGAGTATATAAAAACTTTTAGCATTGAAAAGAAAATTTTGTAGGACTAAAATTATAAACAAAACTTTTTTGTACACATCATACACCCCGCATGCGAAAACCAATACGTAGAAGAAACGCTCGTGACACAAAAAATACAGCTCGAGAGAAAAAAAAGAAAGCATGTCACCCAAAATACTTTCACCATCATCTTCACCCGAAGAAGATGGCGAGGACGAAAAGAGATATGAGGAAGAGGAGAAGGAAGAGGAGGAGGAGATCGAGATTTGCGCCGGTCAAGGGCGGTTAAAGTTTCTCTCACGAGGAGCAGCAAAAACGACGGGAGTAACGCCTTCTTTCAACAAACTGAGAGAAGGAAACTCAGTCGTTCTTCATGTGAAAGATTTGTGCGAATACGCCGACGAAGAGAACACCGACGACGAGGAAGCGAGTAAAGTGCCATGGGTGGAGCATAAATACGCGATTGGAGATGGAACTCGTCCGGAAGGATTGGATGAAGCGCTGTTAAAAATGAAAGTGAACGATGTTGCCGAAGTGAAAATTGACCCATTCTCTCAATATCAGTTATGCGACGCGCTTTTACCAGAGACGCAAACGATTGGTTTTACCGCATTATTCGTGGTTAAAGTGGTTGAAGTTACCAACGAGAGCGTTACCGACGATAAGTTTGCGATGTCGCACAGAGAACGGTTGGAGTATGGCGAGAAAATGTTGGAGCGCGGCCGCATGTTGTATCAAACGAAACGGTATCGCCGAGCAAAACTCATCTGGGATAAAGGCGCGGATGTCTTTTCATTGATAGAACCGCAAGGTGAATTCGATAAAGATGGAGAAAAGAGGAACAAGGAGTCGTTTACAATCTCGCACAAGATTTATAACAATCTCGCAATGTTACATTTGAAGATGGAAAATTATGTGGAGGCAGAAGCGTTCGCTTCAGATTCTTTGGATTGCGAGAAGAATAACGTCAAGGCGCTCATGCGAAGAGCAAAGGCACGTTTGGAATTGCTGAAATGGGACGAAGCAGAAAAAGATATGGATACCGCATTACAACGCGAAGAAAAATCGACCGAATCGAACGTCGAAAAGTTAAAGCGCGAACTCGCTCCGCTCCGGAAAAAATTACAACTTCTCCGCAAACAACAAGATCTGAAAGATAAACGAGATGGGTTCGGCAACGTCTTCAAAAAAAGCGAAAAGAAGAGGTATTACAAAGACGACGAGTTTGCGAAAGAGAACGAAGCGTTTCCGTGCAAAGAGTTGACGACTACTCAGCTGGATTGGGACGAAGAATTCGCAAAAATCGATATAGAAGAGGCAGAAGCGGTCAGATGGAAAGGATTGAAAGAACGCGAATACAAATACAACTTACTGCGATTCGCAAACGATCCGGACATGTACATGAAGAATAACGCATAATAATAATAATAATTGATAACGATTTACTGGTGATGACAATATTAAGTTCGTACTTTAATTACACTATTCTTCTCTCGCACTCATCGTTTTAGTCTTCTTTCTTGTCTAAACCCAAAAGCGTTGGCGTTCCTGGAAACTCAAACTTAACGTGCGTGGTTGTCAGTTTACTTGATCCGGCGGTATCGAACAACCACTCGGCATCTTTAACCATTGCCGCCGGTATCGACCCGTCCGTTTTATTCGCATCTTCTAAGATGTGTTTCGCCATCTCTGCTTTCCCTTCACCTACCGCGGCAAACACTTTCCGTTTCGCCATATTCACCACTGGCATAGAAAACGTTATGCGTTCCGGAGGCGGTTTCGGCGAATCCGAAATTGGTAAAATCCATCGCTCGTCGTTCACTTTCACCAGCGAATGGTTCGGAAATAACGAACAAATGTGCCCATCCGGCCCAAAACCTAACAATAACAAATCAAACATCGGCAATCCACCTTCCCCTCTCGGTAAAATTGCCTCCGACAAACTCTTCAACTCTTTATCGTAAGCCTCGGCTGACTTTGCGCTCGCGCCTTCATTTGTGTCGTATAAACCGTCGTCGATGGCGTGTAAGTTCTCTCTGGGAATCGGCACGTCCTTAAATAACGCCTCGTACGCGCCACCAAAGTTACTCTCTGGATCATCTAAAGGTACGCACCTTTCGTCCACCCAGAACACGTGCCATTTATCCCACTCAATTTTCTTTTTCTTCTCCCCGTCGTCTTTCCCGCCGTCGTCCTCCTCCTCCTTCAATCCGGAGAGCATTTTAATCAAACTCCCGCCGGCTAATCCGAGCGTGAAATATCCTCTCTCTTCGATTGCAACTCGCGCGCTTTCCGCCGTCAACTCCGCGATCGCTTTCGATACTAACTCTGGGGTGTAATAAATCGTGCACTCGGGTGCTCCGTCCGGTTTCGGCGTCGATTCAAAGTTTTCCATTTTTATTATTTTTCTCTTCTTCTTCTGAAAAATCGCGCAACGAGAATTCTTCTTCTTCTTTGTCGTCAAATTCGTCGAATTCGTCGACGATGTGATGATGCGGCCGGTAAAAAAAGCAGTTCCTCGCGCAGTGGTTAAACTCGAGATCATCGACGCTTAGATTTCGTTCGCGTCGTTTTCTTTGAGGTTGTGTTATTTAAAAATAACGCTCGCTAGAGTGTGGTTGGTGGTTGAACTGTAATCGCAAGATATTTTTTTTTTGATGGTGTTTGTTCTTTTTGACTTTTTGTTTCGATGCGTTTGTTTGTTGTTGTTGTTGTGGGAGAAAAATGCTCTCTGGGAGAAAAATCAAATCGTCACAGAAAAAACCATCCACCCACGTACACGTAAAGAGAGAGAGAGAGAGAGAGAAAAAAATGAGCCAAGCGGCAAAAAAATTGATTCCGCTGCTGGACAGAGTTTTAGTGGAGAGAGCAGTCGCGGCGACGAAAACGAGCGGGGGGATTTTGTTGCCAGAAACCGTCGGGAGTAAAGTGCGTTTTTTGGTTTCTCTCTCAGTTGTTGTTGATTTCTTCTTTTTCCTTCTTTTTTTTTTTCCTCCGCTTCTTCAGGCTCTCTCTCTCGTCGTCGTTTTCGTCGTCCTCTCTGGTCTTATGTGTTGAGAGCGAGTGCGAGCGCGCCGCGAGCGTTTTGGGGGGGAATTATTTAACTCGTTCGAACGAAACGAATGGAACGGTGTTGTTATTGTGCGCGTGATTGACGAATGCGATTTTTCTCAACTCTTCTCTTGATGTTTCTCTCCTCTAAATATACAGCTCAACGCCGGCGTAGTAGTTGCCGTCGGACCGGGACGACCGAGTCCCATGGACGGGAAAATCATTCCAAACGGTACGTTACTATTTTCCATCCTTACATCACGCGTCTTACTCATCACACACGTAGGCGTCAAAGCCGGCGATAGAGTCTTGCTCCCGGAGTTTGGCGGTCAAGCCGTCAAGCTCGACGAAGGCCCGCAAAAGAAAGAGTTCCTCTTGTTTAGAGACGAGGAGATTCTCGGCATATTACAGGATTAGCTTTTAAAAGATATATACTACGTAGCATTGTGTGTGTGTGTGTGAGAAAGAGAGAGATACTTATTTAAAATTGCTTGAGAATAATGACGCTCCTTTTGAGAGAATATAATGTAGAAGATAGGGAGATCGCATACGTCCAAACCTGTACATAGCGTTGAGCGCGCGCGCGTTTTTGGGGTGCTCACCTCTGGTCTCTTTTTTTTCTTCTTTTCTCTCTTTTCTTCTCTCTTTCGTGTTTTTGGCGCCAGAAAATTGAAAATGACTTTCTCTCCTTCGCGGAAAGCGAAAGCGTCTTCCGCGAAGAAGCGGAAAGAGACGATGACGTCTAGCAAACGCTCGAAAGGAGATGAGCTCAATAACGACGACGACGACGACGACGATAAGAAGAAGAGGAAGAAGAAGACGACGACGAAGAAACGAGTCGACGACGAAGAAAAACTGGAGGAGGAAAAAACGAAAATCAAATCTCGCAGAAATCAGAAAAATCGAGAGGAGGAGGAAGAGAAATCTCAACCGACGAGGACGTTGGCCGTCGCCGACGATGAAGAGAAGACGAAGAGAGAAAAAGGAGAAGAAGAAGAAGAAGAAGAAAAAGAGAAGAAGATATCGCCGAGAGAATGGTTCGCGCTGTTGGAAGATTCCTCTTCGCGATATCGAGAGCACTTAGAGCGTTTGAAATACGACCCAGAGGCTGAGGAGGAGATGGAGAAAGAGGAGGAGGAAGATATCGGAGAAAAGAAGAAGAGCGAGAAAAACGAAGAGGGAATAAATAAACAGCGACAAAATCGAAGCAAAGAAGAAATGATATCGCCGTACGACGCGTTAGATTCCGGAAGTCTTTTGTTTGAAGACATGTGGAACGTGCGATCGAGAGCGATGGAGGAGTACGCGGTAGTTACTCCTGAAACTTCGTTCGCTTTAATCGAGGACGCGAATCCTGCGACTCTTTCGGCGCTGACAGGCACAGCGAGGGAACGACTGAAGAAAATCATCAAAGACAACGAGAAAAAAGAAGACGGAGACGAAGCAGCGATCAAAGAATTCAACGGAATCAAAACGTTAGAAGAGTTTTTAGTGCAAAAGAAGTCGCAATTGTCCAAGATTTTGGACCCGGTGTGTCATTATTCAGCGAGTAATTTAGCCTTGAAGGAACCGACAACAAGCGAACAACTCAGTCGGTTACCGCACGAGCGCTGGTTTACTAAAATCCATTACAGAGAATCCACGACCGAGGAACGCGTTGAGAGATTAAAAATGATTGCGTACGTCTTAAACTTAAAGTTGCCGAGTGAGGTGTGTCAGAAGAGAACCTCGAGTGCAATTCGAGGATTTCAAGGACAAATGAAGGAAGTGTTGACGCGTTTAAAATCTCTCGCGTTTGCGTGCGCCAGACACGAATTGTTCGAGATCGTAGGGTTTCTTACAGAGTCAAACTTAGTCACAAAAGAAATGACGAACAACAAGGCGAGAGAACGTACGCTTCAAAACGCGCAGATTGTAACCGCCATAATTTCAGTCATGATCAGTTTACTAGCCGAAAGTAACGAAAAAGCGTTTCAGGCTTGGCAAAAGTTAGAATACTCGGGAGGCGTATCTGCAAGCGCGGTGGCGAAAAAGATAAATCGCAACGTATGGGGGGACATTAAATTAGATTTCGACAACTTGAAAAGGTTGGCACGAATTTTACGCAAGAAATTGCACGCGAGAAATACGATAACGACGCCCGAGATCGCAACAAATAAGAAAGGAGAGGGAGCGCCCGGTAAAAGATCGTTATCACCGATGGTGGTGGGCGGCGGCAAAGAGCCCGACGACGACGACGACGACGGCGGCGACGACGACTTAGAGAGGATGGAACACGACCAAGTGATGAAAGGAAAAACGTATTATACAGGAGATGGAACAAAGCAGCAGCAACAGCAACAACAGCAACAACAACAAACAAATACGACGAAGATAACCACGGGATCTCTTTTGACGCACTACTCGTATTTGTCTGAGAGTAGCGATATGATTTTGGAGGATAGTGATATTATAGGTCGATGCATCTATTCCATGCCAATTATTTCGTTCGCGGTTTCGCGGTTTCGGGCATTTCGTTGGAAGGAAACCGCGGAAGGTACCAAAATAAATAAAGCTTTCGTTGAAGTTTTCAAGCTAGGCCATGACGTCATTTCTCGCTTGAGCGCAATTGCAGGAGATATGTACGGCGCGATGTCTCCACAAACTTTACAGGAGGCAATTTTCACCTCCGGAGAAGAGGTGATAGTAGCAGACAACTTATCCAGATGGTATGCGCCCGATTTTATCGAGAGCAAAGAGATGTACTTCTACTCCGAGAGCATACAGATGCCGGTTACATACGACCGGTGGATATTGATGCCGCACGTGGAGAGGAGATCTGCGTTTTGCCACAAACTCGTTGCTTTCTTCGTAGCAGCACACGACGCAGAGTTACCATCGCCTCGAACAGATATCTGCCGCACGTTGTGCGTCTTGAAGTATCACAAACACTTAGTTAATATCATCAAACGCGACCTCGTGGATCGATTATTCGCAACGGTAAAATCTCTCGGTATAGAGGAAAGTGGGAATGTTGAAGCAGCATCGTTAGCATCGTTAGCAGTATTGTTACCAATGCGAGAGTTTCCAGGACAATACGGATCGGAGAACCATCAAATTCTCTACAAGTTGACCGCAAAGTTGAACATTTTGAAAGAAATGGCGAGAGGCTCGACGCCGACTATAATTTTCGGATTTGACAGAATAAAGAATAATTACGAAGAGTGCGCGATGCTCATTGTCAAAGAGACAAACATTTTACCGATAATGCTTCAGCTCTTGGGCGATATACCGCCCGATGCAATCATGATGCAGAAAGCAACTGGTGGTCGCCGTTCCATCGCACTCGACCTCGAGTTAGCATCGTTGTTTGAAGCTTTATGCGAGAAAAAGCAAGTTCGCGAGGAGGTGCTGAACTACGAGGAGGGTGCATTCGTACCATTAGTTGTGACGAGACTGCTCGATATGCTGTCACCGTCTTCGTCTTCCACAATTACCTCCTCGTCAACTGCGAACAATGCCATCAAGCAGCTCGAGACGTACGAATACGCCATGTGTGCCTCTCCGACGTACTGGATGAAGAAGTCTGTAAAAGAACGAGCGAACTTGAAGAATAATCTACCCAGGCCGGGAGTGGGTTCTTATCAAACGCTGAAGAAAGGTACCATAACGGCAGAAATAATTCAATACGTTTCAGAATGCGTCGCGAACATGAACGGGAAAATTGTTGAGATCAACAAAGAGTTGGATAAGCGCGACTTCTCCTCGGTTTTGTTGAAATTGCTTGAACGAAAAGAAGCTAGCGTGAAAGAATCCGTTTCGGCAGCGATTATTGCCATGGATGAACACAAGAAAATAATAGGAAAGATTGAAAAATTCGTCGAAAACTTATGGAGAGATCGGGCGCGAGTGCTCACTTCATCTGAACGAGACGCGTTGAAATCTATGATGCGCTCTATCACGGAGTTAGTGAAGGAAACTCCAACTGTACCAGACGTCATCGACCGAGTCGTCAGCCGAACTCGCACGATTAGATGGATGGAGAGAATCTTGCGAGAATCAGAAGAACATATTTACGATAATCTGAAGAACACCGAGAAAGGAATGGCTTCTTTGAAATCATTCGAGGAAGAATGCGGCACGGGAAGCTTAGTTAAGTGGAATGATGTCATTGAGTGCCACGATTTGGAAAACGCGTTCATACAGGTCGTCTCATGTGTAACCCCGGAAGTCTTAAAGTTTCGTAATTACTACGACGAGGAAGACCAAAACAATATGAGGAAGACCAAGTTGTATAAGGCCATTCGCGTTTATGTGCGATTATTTCGCGCGAAAGTCGCTGTCGGCTCTCTCGGGTTACCGGAGGGAACCCTCAGCAACGAGGTGTATCCAAACGATCCCACGTTTCTAGCAACTGGAAAGCACCCTTCGGTGCTCGAATTGAATTTAGCAGAAACAATGATATCTGCACTCGCGAATTTGCGCTTAGAAGATGCTTGCGACGTTATGGTTGAAGAAGGAATGGTTGAAAGCGTGAAATCGTTGATAGAAGTTCTTGGTGAGATCAACGATCGAGTAGCAATTTTGTTAGATGCTGTGAAAGATGAAAAGGATCCGCGCATTATTTCCGTCTCGGACGTGCTGAAAGAAGCCTGTTACTGCATGAGTTTATTGGCAAGTAAATCGTGTCATCAAGACCGCGTCGCAGACGCCGGTGTTATTCCAGTCTTGGTCAAGATAATTTCTGGCTTCAACTCAGAGCAAAAGGAAAAACCGCAAGATCCAGTCGCCATCACTTCTTCTGTCGCGAGACGCGCCGCGGACGCCATCACGAACCTTGCGCATGAAAATCACGCCATCAAATCCACCGTACGACACGACGGTGGTATTCCACCATTAATTTCCTTGTTAAATTGCGTGCATGACGTGAAAGTGCAACGCGCCGCCGCTGCCGCGTTGAGAACATTGGCATTTAAGAATCCTGAGAACAAAAACCAAATCGTTGAAGAAGGCGCATTGAAAATGCTTCTTTTCATGGTCCGCTCGGAAGATTCTTCGGTGCACAAAGAAGCCGTTGGTGTGATTGGAAATCTCGTTCATTCGAGTCTACCGATAAAGAAACGAGTATTGGACGAAGGCGCTTTACAGCCAGTCATTGGTTTGTTATCTTCCTCGTGTCTTGAATCGCAACGAGAGGCTGCTTTGTTGCTCGGTCAATTTGCCGCTACAGAGCCCAAAGATTATAACATGACCCGAATCGTCCAGAGAGGTGCCATCGTACCTTTAGTCGAGATGCTGAAGAACTCAGATCCAGGCTTACGCGAAATGGCCGCGTTCGCTTTGGGAAGACTCGCGCAAAATGCAGATAATCAAATCGGCATTTGCTTTGGTGCCGGTCTCGGTCCTCTCCTGAAACTTCTGGATTCCAACATCGATGACATCATGATGCACTTACGAGAAACAAATAGCTCGGCTAAAAAGCCAGACTCCGAGCTAAAAGGCGACGCGAGACGATACGTGGAGAATTTACAACACAACGCAGCCTTTGCTTTGTACGGATTATCGGACAACGAGGATAATGTGCACGTAATCATCGCGGAAGGCTCGGTGCAACGGTTCCGCGACGCCAACAACCCTCTTCTCTTGGAGGCATCCAAAACGTGCGTGGAAAAAACGTTGCAACGTTTGGAAGAGAAACTGACGTCGGATAAAAACAAAAAATGTCGCGAGTATTTGCGATATCTAATGACGACCGAGCCGAAACATGCGAAGAAGTTTCGCATTGCCGTCGCTTTCGCGCACTTGTGCAATAAGAAAGACATGCAGGACATCTTTCTCGAATCTGGAGGTTTGAAAATATTGATCGACGTTCTTGTTAAGCACGCGTGGAACAAAACTGGGCACAAGACTGTCGAAAACGGAGTGTCTTTCAGCAGGCCTGGAACACATAACATTCAACCTCGGCGATACTTCTTGAAGTCGCTTGCGTATACGCCTTCGGGCGCGAGAAAAGAAGTCGCGTGGCATGAATTAGAGTCTTTCAATCCAGACAGTATCCCCATCAAGAAGAGCATCGCCGCGATTACAGAAAAATTAGCAAATGTCCAAAAAACGCACGGTCATTGCTTGACCGCTTCTTCGTTGCTCTCATCCGGAGCGACTGGAGCGAATGTGCGTGAAGCTGTAGATGCTATCACGAGCATCGTTGAAAAGACGAAGCGCGACGGTTTAGGCAACAGTGGACCGGAAGTTTCCTCAGAAGACGAGTTCATAGAACTTGACGACGATGACTACGACGACGCAGCACACGACATTGTGTCGAACAAGTACGTTTCGGAAATTTCTACTCAGATTTTTCCACAAGATAACACTGCGAACATATTCAATGAATGTTTTCAGATTGACGCGAGGGGTTTCCATAGAAGAGAAAGACTTTGGGACAATATGATATCCCCTTTAGTAGATGGTGATACACTGGAGCATTCAAAAAAGATGGAAATAAAAATGAAGTCTGATTTATGCAAGAACCTTGATTTATGCGACGTCGTGTTCACGACTTTGCGTGGTGCAAGTGAGTATCGTGTGCATCGAATTGCGCTCGCGCACACGAGCGAAAAGTTCTTGAAACTCATAGAAGCTGGTTGCTCGCACGTCAAAAGCACAAAAAGAAGAAAGAAGGACGAGGAAGTCTGTGGCGTGATTGTTGGCGAGGAGGAAGATCCCGGATGCACAATGATGGACGACGACGATGACGATGACGGTGAAGATGATGATAATGAAAAAGATAAAGTGTTGTGTCGAGTAAAGATCGATTGTTCCGAATTGGCCTTGAAGCAATTACTGCACTATTTGTACTTTGGAACATTCCTTGGGTTCCCGCCAGGCCCGTTCAACGAATCCTTGGCGGATTTGTACATTGAAGTGCTCAATGTAGCGCGAGAACACGACCTCGACGGCCTCGTTCGAGAAGTTGAACTGAGTTTCAAAAGCCTTTTCACCTTAAAAAACTACCTGAAAATCATGTATCACCCGGCGGTGATGGGAAAGTCGGAGGTGATTACTCAACTCGGCTGGCAGTATGCGTTTGAAAAGAAAAATGTGCACAGAATAGTCGAGCTCTACGGCCTGAACTACTACACAATGATGATGCACGATGACGAAGAAAAATTGACGACCTGGTTGTCCGACCGAATCAAAAACGCTCGCGATTTCACGCGAGGAGGCGACGAACAATCGGGCGGAGAACTCGAAGAGGATGGAGAAGGACCGGAAGAATCGGAAGTTTTTTAAGTTTTACGAAGAGGAAAAGGGCGGCGGAAGCCGAGAAACTCTCAAGGAAAAAGTAGGAATACTTTCTCTTTTAATAACAATAAGTTCTACTATAATGTGAAATGCTACTACATAAGAATACACAACGCGTTGTTTTCTCTCTTTTATCTACTTATATTTATATATATTTCGCCCGTAAAGCTTCCTCCTCCATTACGAGATGATGAGCGCTTTCTTCAACAACGAACCGGCGGTCTCCGAAGGCTGCGCCCCTTTCGCGATCCACTCCTTGATCGCCGGGGCGTTCAAGGAAGACTCCTTTTTGATCGGATCGTACCAGCCTAAGAATTCGATCGGTAATCCGTCGCGTCTCTTTTTGGAATCAATGGCAACTAATCTGTAAAACGCTTGGCGCTTTCTCCCCAAACGCGTAAAACGAATCTGTAATATTTTTTTATTTCCGCGAGAGAGAGAAATGGAAAGAGAGAGAGAGAGAAACAGGGTTAGGTTGAATTCACCGAGAACCGAAAGAAAGGAGAAGGAAAAGGAGGAGGAGAAAAAAATGACGGACGTGACGACGACGAAAAAGAAGAGGTATTGCTACTCACCACAACTCTGTTTTCAATCTTCAACGACGGAAACGGTTTCGCAGTTCTAATCGGCGCCTGCGAGTGAGAAAATTCGGTTAGTTTTTTGGTCGCGTGAGGTTGTAAATCGCGCGCGCGCGCGCAGCAACACTTCGGAATTTTTTTTTATCCAAAGGGGCGGAAAAAAAAGGGGAGAGGGAGACGGCTCTCGCAAAAAAATCTACGCGCGGCGAAAAGGGAAAGAAACGCGCGCGTACCTTGGCGGACAAGCCTTGCGTGGAGCACACGCTGTTTGAAAAATTCAATCGAGCAGGAGTGGACGTTGCGAACGACATTATTTCTGGTTGTTCGTACTACGGGCTAAAGTGACGATTTACGAAAAGGAAGTGGCAGAATTTGTGAGCGAGGAGGGAGAGAGCTTTTTTTTTTGTTTTTTTTTTCGAAGGAAAGGAGGTGTCTCGCTTTTTTTTGAAAGGCAAAGGAGGAGCAAATTTTCTCTTGCCGGAGACCCCCTTTGCAACGTGTTCGTCGAAATCTCGTCATAAACTTAACGTTACGAATTAAATCATCCACCGAAACAATGATTAACGCTGACGGAGAAAACGTCGATTTGTACATCCCGAGAAAGTGCTCGTGGACGAACCGCTTGATCACGTGCAAAGATCACGCGGCGATTCAAGTGAACGTCGGGCATTTGGGTCCGGACGGGACGTACAATGGCAAC
>Ga0181559_10005439_pt1 | contig 12160 bp, 9 predicted proteins | sample 011ome_21_FD_133752 | JGI IMG/M metagenome (GOLD analysis project Ga0181559, IMG submission 133752) | Coastal salt marsh microbial communities from the Groves Creek Marsh, Skidaway Island, Georgia - 011508AT metaG (megahit assembly) | ecosystem: Environmental > Aquatic > Marine > Intertidal zone...
AAGCGCCGGACGCTCGAGGAGGAGGAGGATGACGAGGACGACGTCATCGGCGGGGTTCTGAACCTGCTCGGCCTGGAGGACGACGAGGAGGACGAGCCGTACGTGCGCAGGGACACCAAGAAGGACAAGTGATGCGTGCGAGCGTGTGAGACATATGCTGAGAGAAGAGAGAAGAGAGCCCGGCGTCGCCTATACGCGTCCGTCGCGTGATGTCGAAACGGCGAAACGCGCCGTGTGTACCACCGCCAGTAGTGCCAACTTTTCGCTCGATGAACTCGTTGTTTCCGTCCAAAGTCCACTCTGTGTCGCGATCTTCGTCGTCGCTCTTTTCGCGCGCGTCGGCGTCGTCTGCCCGCCCACTCCCCGCCGCGCTCGGGTCACGAGCGGCGTCGACGGCGTCCGGCCGACGCGCGCGTCGACTCGGGTTCCTCTCGCGAGCGTCATGGCCGCGACGCTCCGCCGGCGTCGCGGGGCGGACGCCCCGAGCGACGACGCGGACGATTCCGACGGAAAAGCCGACGGCGAAGATGTCCGCGAGACGACGCGCGCGTCGTCTCGAAACCGCTCTGGGAAGACGTTCTGGCGCGCGTTCGCGTTGCTTTCGCTCGCGCGACTGGCTTCCGTGTCTCTGAACCTCGTGCACGACTGCGACGAGACGTACAACTTCTGGGAACCCCTGCACTACCTGACGCACGGGCACGGCATGCAAACCTGGGAACACGCGCCGCGCTTCGGCTTGCGCTCGTACGCGTATTTGGGCGCGCACGCGTTGGTGGCCCGGCCCGCGGCGTGGTTCGTGCGCCACGCGGTCGCCGCGGACGCCGCCGAGACAGACCATTTCGTTCAGAGAGTCGCGCGCGTCGCGCCCTTCTACGCGGTGCGTCTCGTCTTGGCGGCGGCTTCGTCGCTCGCCGACGCGACGCTGGTCGCGCGGGTCTCGGCGGCGCACCCGCTCGCCGGCGCGGTGACTCTGTCCGCGCTCGCCTGGTCCGCGGGTGTTTTCGTGTCCAGCACCGCGTTTTTGCCGAGCGCGTTCGCGGGGCTGTGCGTCACGGCCGCGATGGGCGCGAACTTGAACGAACAGCACTTCAAAGCCTGCGCGTTTTGCGTCGCCGCCGTCGTCTTCGGTTGGCCGTTCGCGGGAATCGCGGCGGTTCCGTTCGGTTTGGATTGCCTGCGCCGCCGCGGGTTTCGAAAGACGACGCTGTACGTGACCGCGCCTCTCGTCGTGGCGCTGGGCGTGTCCGTCGCGACGGACACGTACTTCTACGGGAAACCCACCTGCTCGGTGCTGAACCTGCTCCGGTACAACGTGTTCCCCTCGCGAGGAGGCGAGGGCGCGCGAGCGCACGGCGCGAACCTGTACGGCGTCGAACCCGCGACGTTTTACCTCAAGAATTTGGCGCTCAACTTCGCGCACAACGCCGTCTTGGCGCTTTTCGCGGTCCCGCTCGGTGCGCTCGCGGGGTCCGCGCGGTACGGGCGCGCGGACGGGTCGCGAGCGGCGCACTTCAGGCTCATGACGACGCACGCCCCGTTCCCGCTGGCGTTGCTCCTCTTCTCCAGCCTGGCGCACAAAGAGGAGCGGTTCATGTACGTCGCGTACTCGGCGCTGTGCGCGGGAGCCGGCGCGGCGGTGGGCGCGTTCTTCGACCTGTGCGTCGCGAAGAGCGCGCGCAGCCGCGCAGCGGCGAAGCGCGCGGGCCGGAAACCGTCCAGTGGGCTCGTGCTCCTCGCCGCGATCGGCGCGGGCGCGGCGTGTGCTCTGACGGCGGCGTTCGGCGCGAGCCGCGTGGCGGCGCTCGCGCTCGGCTACGGCGCGCCCGCGCGCGCGTTCGCGCTCGGGTTGCCGACGATTCCACGCGACGATTCCACGCGACACGTTTTTGTGTGTCTCGGGGACGACTCGTGGCACAGGTTCCCGTCCTCGTTTTTCCTTCCCAGCGACTCGTACAGAATCAAGTTCTTAGACGGCGCGTTCGACGGCGCGCTTCCGGTGCCGTTTGAAAAAGAACGCGGGGGGACGTCGTTCGGCGCGGCGACGCTTAACGACGAAAACCGCGGCGAAAAAGAGCAGCGGGTCGCGGACGCCGCGCGCGAGTGCGACTACGTGGTGGAGTACGCGCCGCCGCGCGTTCCGGAGGAAGAAGAGTATACTTCGCGTTCTTCCGAGTATACTTCGCGGCCGTACTTGGGGAAGCCGCCGGTCACTCACGAGACCGTCGGAGAAAACCAAGACGAAAAAAACCAAGACGAGAGCTCGCCTTCGGAAGACGAGCTCGATCCGCCGCGGGCGGCCGCGGCGGATCGCGGGGCGGCGGTCTCGTGGACCCTCCTGTGGGAAGCGCCGTTCCTCGACGCGGGAAAGTCACCCGCGCTGTCCCGTGCGTTCTTCGTCCCGGGGTGGTCATCGAAGCGGAACGTCTTCGGGACCTACCGCGTGTACGGCAAAGAAGCGCGGTGATGAGCGCGTCGTCGATCGCTCTCACAGCGCTCTTACTTTCTTACTTTCGTAAAGTAATACGTAACGTACGCGCGACGTAGTCTACTAACAACGTAACGTATCTAGCTAGGACGCGTCGTAAACGTATCACCCAGTTGCTGCAACAACTGCATCTTCGCGGACCGCGCGCTTCGAAACCGCTCCGACATCGGCGCGTGCATTCTCGAGACCTTCCTGAACTCCACCGCCATGCGGTTCGGCGTCTGTTGCTCCCAGGTCATCGTCGCGTCTCTGACCCTGCTGAAGCGCCACTCGTGCGTGACGGTCGTCGGCCTGCCATCCGCATAGCCCGTGCCGCGCTCGTTGATGACGAGCGTGCCCTCCGCGTCGCGCGCGGCGTGCACCGGGACATGGGTCATGTCCCGCGACGGCGGGCCGATGGTCTTCTCCGTCCTGATCATCCTCTCGGGGTTCGTGTGCGAGAGCCCGAACTGGTGGACCGGAAGGCAGAAGCAACACGTGCCCGTGGACTCCATCTCGGTCACGTACGGGTCGCCGTCGTTCGCGGGCGCGTACGTGTTGAACGCGGCTGCTATGTCCAGGACACAGCAACAGATGCACGTGCGGGCGGGAATCGATTCCCAATGCCCCACGACCTGCTGCCCCATCTCATCGAAGTCCTCCCGGCGGAAGGGGTTGAGGACCTCCGGGGGTCCGTGATGATGGGTCATGGCGGGGGACCATGGTTGAGGAGTTTGGGCGTACCGGTCGGACATCGCGCGCGCCGGGGGCGGTGGAAGTCTGTCGTCTACTAACAACAAACAACGTCTCTTTCGTTGTCGAAAAATATCTTCGCCGTATGCGTTCATTATTGTCAATCACTCTTCGCCTTCCCATTCCTCGTGGAACGCCTCGAGGAATTTCACCATGCGTGCGTGCCTCTTTTCCGCCATCGCGCGACCCGTCTCGGTCTTCATCAAACCCCTCAGCTTCAGAAGTTTCTCGTGGAAATGGTTCACCGTCGTGTCGACGCGCGTCGCGTCGACGGTTTTTTCGGTTTTCCGTTTTTTCGTTTTCGCGTCGCCGACGTACTCGGCCCGCGTCAAGCGTTTTCGCGGCTCGACGCCCGGGACGTGCATGGCGTGTCCTTTCGCGCCTCCATAGCAGAACGTGCGGCCAATGCCGATGGCGCCGATGGCGTCCAGCCGGTCCGCGTCCTGCACCACCTTGAGCTCCAGCGGCAAATCGGACGGCGACGCCTTTTTTGACTTTTTCGCTTCGCCCAGCTCGTCGCCCAGCTCATCTTTGAATCCAACCCTCTGAACGACGTTCAGGACCCTTTTCAAGACGTCGGGATAGACGTCGGTGATCGTGCGAATCATGCCTGCCACGTCGCGCGCGATCGCCCTGGTCCCCGCGTCGGGGTCGCCGCTGTATTTCCAGTCCTGCACGTCGTGCACGAGCGCGGCGAGTTCCACGACGATGTCGAAGGCGGGGTCTAAGCCACCCAAGCCACCCGGTCCCTCCTTTCTCGCGATCGCGAGAGCGTTATTCCTCACGCGGTGAATGTGCCACCAGTCATGGCTACCGTCCATTTGCCTCAGCTCGTGCTTCACCCACTCCTCCACGAACGCGATTTCTTCTCTTAACGCGTCGAGCATCGCGTCCTGAACGCCTGCGCGGTCCAAATCGAAGTGTGCCAACGCCACGAAGTGCGGTGCGTTCATAAAATTTTTCACAGGTCTTCGTCGGTCGGCTCGGATCTCGGTTCCCGAGGCACCCTCGTCGCATCGAGCTCGCGAAACTAACAACACACAGTCGTTCCGCGCGTCGCGTCGCTCCGCGGGAGAGCGCGGCGCGCTCCGAACCCCGCGATACCACGTCGCGCGTGCCGACATGGCGCTCGCGGTGCGTGTGCCCGCGCGGTGGCAGGCGCGCGTCCCGCCTCGCGTGACCCGACGCGACCAGCGCGTCGACAAAAAGCGCTCGTCGTCGTCCGCGCGCGCCACGCGCGGTTCGCCGTCGTCTCCCGGCGAAGCGGACGCGAGCGGCGAGGCGAGCGCGCCCGCGTCGGCGAGCGCGTCGGCCCGCTTCTTCGCCGGCGTCGGCGTGGGGGACTGCACCGGCCCCATGGACGGCGTCGGCATGATGGGCTACGCGCGGGTCTCGCAAATCTCGAGCGGGCTCCGTCAGCGCCAAAAAGCGCGCGCCTTCGTCGTCGCCGAGGCGCGTCCCTCGTTTCTTCGCGTCCGACGTGACGACGCGGACGACACGGTGTCAAAAGAAAGGGTTTTAAAATCGACATCGACATCGATCGTGGCGCTCGTCGTGGTGGACGCGTGCATGGTCTTCCCCGACCTCAAGCCCGTCGTTTTGCGTCGCGTCGCGGAACGCATCGAAACCGCCTTCGGCGTCGCCACCGCCTCCGACGCGGCGGCCGTTTTCAACCAAGACAACCTGTGCGTCTGCGCGACGCACACGCATAGCGCCCCGGGGGGGTACGCGCCGCACGGGCTGTACAACGTGACGTTCGGCGGGGCTGTCTCCGAGTCGTTCGACGCGCTCGCGCGCGGCGCGTCGGAGGCGTTGTTCGAGGCGTTCGCCGACGCGTTTCGCTCGGAAACGAAAACGCGAACCGTCGCCTTCGCGCGCGGCGAGTTGGTGGGCGTATCCGCGAACCGATCGCGATCGGCGTTTGACTTGAACCCCGAAATTGAAACCGCGCCGTTCGCGATGTCGGGCGGGGTGGACGAGACGTTCTCCGCGCTCGTCATCGGCGCGGAGAACGAATTTCGAAAAATCGAAAAACGCGGCGCGGGCGGGTTCGAGGCGCCTCGCGGCGTCGCCGCGTGGTACGCCGTGCACGGCACGTCCCTCCCTGGGTCGAACACGCTCATCAGCGGGGACAACAAAGGCATAGCCTCTTCGCTCACCGAGTCCGCGTTGCGTTCTGCGGTCGCGGGGGACGAATCGGCGGTGCGCGCGCTCGAAGCGCTGTTTCGGCGCGTCGGCGAGACGGAGGGAAAACCGCGCGCGCGGGGTTTGGCGGACGCCGACGTCGTCGCGTCGGCGGCGTCCGCCGCGGCGCGGGTCGTGACTTCGGGGTTCGAACGTCGTTCGAGCGAGTGTCAGTCTGATCAGTCTGACACTAAAAACACTCCATCGATCGTCGCGGCGTTCCCTCAGAGTGCCTCCGGAGACGTCTCCCCGAACGTCCTGGGCGCGTTCGACGCGCGCGCCGGGACGGCGTGCGACGGCTCGCGAGCGGAGTGCGACGGCGGGTCGGCCGGGGGCTTCGCGTTTCTTAAAAATCCGCGCGTTCGCGATTGCGTCGGGCGGGGACCTTCGGGGACGGAGGGCGACAGGTTCCTGAGCTGCCTCGTGACGGGAACGGCGCAGGCGGCCGCGTGCGTGTCGCTTCTGGACGGCGCCGCGCGCGTCTCGGGTCCGGTACGCGCCGCCGCGCGCTGGGTCCCGATCGGGAGGGAAGGCGGCGCGGCGGCGGCGGGGGCCGGGGATCGCGCCGCCGCCGCGGACCGAACGGCGACCCCGACTCTCGGGTACTCGTTCGCCGCGGGCACGACGGACGGCCCCGGCGAGAACGGCTTTACGCAGGGCGACCGCGAACACGAAGACGACGCGACGGAGCAAACGAAGAAAAACAAAAACAAGCAGAGGTTTCTCGGCCGCGTCGCGACGTTTTTGTTCGGCGGCGGGTTCGGCGTTTCGAAAGAGACGCGCGTCGCGCACGCGCCGAAACCCGTGCTCGTGGCTTTTCCCGACGCGGACGAAGACGAAACCGACGAGACGCGGTTTTTTCCGCCGGGGGCGCGCGTTTTCAAACGTCGGTTTCGTAGAAATCCGCCTCTCGGGTGGGTGCAGCGGGACGTGCAGGTGCAGGTGTTCAGAATCGGGCGCGTGTTGATCGCGTCCGTCCCGGCGGAGGTGACCACCGTCGCGGGGAAGAGGCTGGAGGACGCCGCCGCGCGCGCCGCGCGCCGACACGACCCAACGTCTCGCGGTTCCGGCGAGGAACAGACGTGGTCGGTGGTGGTCAACGGCCTCGCGAACGGCTACTCGGGGTACGTCACCACCGCGGAGGAGTACGCGGCGCAGAGGTACGAGGGCGCCAGCACTCTGTACGGGCCGAACACTCTGCGTCTGTACGAACGCGTCGTCGCCGAACTCGTCGCCGAGGTTGTCGCCGAGCAGCGCGAAGACGAAACCGAAGACGAAACCGAAGACGAAACCTTTTCGTCTCGGTACGCGCGCGCCGATCCGAGCGACGTCTACGAAGATTTCAGAAGACACGTCTCAAAAACCGGCGCTCGCGACGAGTCCACGCAGAGTCTCGTGTTTCCGTTCGACGCGCGGTGGCCGCCGGGAACGAAATTCGGGGAGGTGGTTCTCGGCCCGAAAAACAAAAACGAAAGCACACACGGAGGAAGAAAGAGACACACCGTGATGTGTGTTCGCGTCGGCGCCGGCGGCGACGACGGCGAGGCGCGCGTCTCGTTTCTCGCCGGAAGGCCGCGAAGACTTTTTTCTACAGTCGGGACCCACTTTCTGGTAGTCGAGCGCTTCGACGCGCGTCTGCGCGAGTGGCACGTCATCGCGGACGACGACGACGTGTCCACGATCGTGGAGTGGGACGCGCACGGCCCTCTGTGGCTCGCCAGTCGCCTGACGCTGAGCTGGCGCCCGCCGGAAGGCACGAAGCCGGGGACGTACCGCGTGGGCGTCGCGGGCGCGGCGAGGACGGTTTCGAGCGCGCTCGCTTCTTTTTTAGGGAAAGTTTCCCTAGTGAAAAAACGCCGCCGCGCGGAGGCGGAAACGCCCTTTTCGGACGAAAGCCTCGAGTTCTTCCGGGGTTTCAGCGAGCCGTTCGAAGTGCTCGCGGGAAAGGGGGGAGAGTGAGCGGCGTGTGGCTTCTGTGCGCTTCTGTGCGCTTCTGTGCGCTTCTGTGCGCTTCGCGACGGCGTATCGAGATGGTTTCATTCGGCGCGACTACGGCGACGGGTTTTTAGGAAAACCCGCGCGCCCCGGTTTTCGAAAACCGGTTTTCGACGACGGCGCGCGCGATCGTCTCCGGCGACGCCATGGCGCCGACGCCGACGTCTCCGCACGCCAACGTCTTCTCCACCGGGTCTATGACGTGCACGTTCGGGAACGCCGCGAGTTCGGCGAGGTGTTTCGCCGTGAACGGCGAGTTCCACATCGCGGTGTTCATGGCGGGCGCCACGAACACGGATTTCGAAGCGTCGGCGAAGTCCCACGCGCGCCACACGCACGTCAACAGGGTATCGCACAAGCCGTTTGCCATCTTCGCCAGCGTGTTGGCGCTGAGCGGAGCGACGACTAAAGCGTCCGCCCATTTCCTGAGCTCGATGTGTGTCACGGGGTCGCCGACTTTGCGCCACTCGCGCCACTCCGTGTCGTCGGTGTACACGAACGGCTCATCCGGCGGGTGCCCATCCGGGAAACGCTCCGCGTACGCCGCGGAGCCCGCCGCCGCGCGAAACGCGGCGTAGCGCGTTTTAATGCGGCGTCTGAGCTCTTCGACGTCGACGAACCTCTTCGCGACATCCGTCACGATCACGCGCACATCGAAAGGCAAAGGCACACCGACGATGGTGTCATCGAGGGACCTATTCGTGCCATCGAGAAAGCCATCGACCACCTCGTACGCTTTCACGGACGCCACCGAACCGGTGAAGCACACGAGCACGCGATGGGCTCCCGCGCGCCTTCCATTCTTCTCGCTTCGCTCCATCTCGTCGTTCGAGCGCACGGACGACGCCGCGGCCGTCGCCGCGCGCTTCCCCGTTTCCGTACTCATCGCGCGCGCTCGGCGTGCTGTCTCACCCCGTGAACTTCCCGTTCACGGTGCTGTGGCCGTACTTCTCCACGCGCGCGCGCAGGCGCTCCTTCTCCGCGGTCGCCTTCTTGTTGTTCTCGCGGAACTTGAAGAGCTTCTGCTTCTTCAGGCACTCGTCCAGCGCCCACTTCTGCTCGTTGCACGCGCCGAACGACCGCGACCACGGGTTCTCTCGGTGGCACACTTTCAGCGCGATGACCACCTCTCGGCACAGGGGGTGGTTCTCCAGCGTCAGCGGAGGGTGCATCGCACTCTGAGACGCGGTGCCGAAATCGCGAGGGTCGGCGTTCGGTCCCGTCGTCTCCGAGTGGAACCAATCGAGAAGCCTCTTCTGACTGTTTGCGCATACGAGGCTCGCATTTTCTCGCTCTCGTGAGTGACGAGAAAAGGGAGGCACACTCTTTCTCCACGTCACTTGCCTTCTCGCTCGCCACCGACGCCTTTGGCACGATGGCCACGATGGCGACTCTGTTCGCTGGCGGTCGCATCTTCACACGGCGCTCCTCCATGGGCGCGCGCGCGACCTTCCGCAGCTTTAACGACGTCAAGAGCGCGCAGCTGGAGGTGCGTGTCGACGCGCACACGGGGACGGCTCTTATCTCTATCCGCCGATGCCATCTTTTCCGCGCGAACCGGCGTGCACGCGCGAGGCGCGAGAGCGCGTTCGCGATGGCTTTCCCGCGGTGCGCGGCATCGCGTTCGGGCGACACATCAGACTGACACCATCACATCCACGCGTGATGCCATCTCCCACGTACACCACAGCGCGCGCGTCCCGTTCGCGCCCGCGCCGGCTCGCGCAAGCACCTGTTCGCGACCGCGGCGGTGAAGGAGCCCGAGACGTCCACCGCCGAGACCCCCACGCTGTCGTGGCGCGCGGCGATCGACTTCAAGAAGCTCAAGGAGGACCCGGCGGCCGCGCAGGCGAACGCGGACGACCGAGCCGCGCAGTGCGACGTCGCCAAGGTGTGCGAGCTGTACGACGCGTTCCAGTCCCTGAACCGCGAGTGCGACGAGATCCGCGAGCTGCGCAACGCCAACGCCAAGTCGATGAAGGGCAAGCTCGAGCCCGAGACGCGCGCGGCTTTGATCGCGGAGGGCAAGGAGCTGAAAGACAAGCTCGCGGCGCTCGAAGGCACGCTCGGTGATTTGGAGTTCCAGCTCCAGACGGAGGGCCAGAAGGTGCCCAACGACACGCACCCGGAGGTGCCCGTCGGGGGCGAGGAGCTCGCCGCGCTGCGCAAGGAGGTTGGCGCGAAGCGCGACTTTTCCTTCGAGGCGGCGAGCCACGTGGATTTGGGCGAGAGGCTCGGGATGTTCGACTTCGAGACGGGCGGCAAGGTGTGCGGCTCACGGTTCGTGTACCTGACCGGCGCGGGTGCCATGTTGGAGCTGGCGCTCATAAACTGGGCGATGGCGAAGGTGGTGAGCAAGGGGTTCAAGCCCATGGTGGTGCCTGATTTGGTGCGCCAGAACACCATGGAGAAGTGCGGGTTCCAGCCGCGCGCGGAGAACACGCAGGTGTACAACATCGAAAACAGCGACCTGTGCCTCGCGGGCACCGCCGAGATTCTGCTCGGGGGCGTCTGCATGGACGAGGTGCTCGCGCAGAGCGCGTTGCCCGTGAAGATGGCGGCGTTTTCGCACTGCTTCCGCACGGAGGCGGGCGCCGCCGGCGCGGCGACTCGCGGCTTGTACCGCCTGCACCAGTTCTCCAAGGTGGAGATGTTCGTGGTGGCGACGCCCGAGCAGTCCGACGCGATCCACGACGAGCTCATCGCTATCGAGGAGGAGATGTACACCGAGCTGGGGTTCCACTTCAAGGTGCTGGACATGTCGTCGCAGGACCTGGGCGCGCCGGCGTACCGCAAGTTCGACATCGAGGCGTGGATGCCGGCGCTCGGGCGGTACGGCGAGATCTCCTCCGCGTCCAACTGCACGGACTACCAGGCGCGCCGCCTGAACATCAAGTACCGACCGGACCCCGTGGACGGCAAGAAGCAGCCGTTGCAGCACTGCCACACGCTCAACGCGACGGCGTGCGCGGTGCCGCGCATGATCATCACCATCCTCGAGAACTTCCAGAACGAGGACGGATCGGTGACCGTCCCGGAGCCCCTGCGGCCGTTCATGGGCGGCGTCGAGATCTTGACCCCGGAAGTCGTGAACGCGTAGACACACGCGGGCGCGAGCGCGGTAGCGAAGGGACACGGAGGCGCGACGTCGTAGCGTTTTTATGATGAGGGCGCGTTTTTATGATGAGGACGTAGATATCGCGCGGTTCATATTATATCACGTCATTTACGCGCGAGCTGCTCGCGCGCGACGCCGCGGCGTACGCGCTCGTGTCTCTCACTGGCCCTTCTTCCACGCGTCGATCCACTTCTGCGCGTCCGCGGCCCGTCCCTCGGGCGTGTCCGCGGCACCGCCGCCCGACTTGCCGAAGTCGGAGGCGTCGATCCACGCCTGCGCCGACGCCGCGCGCGCCGCGGGCGTGTCGCCCCCCGCCGCCGCCGCCGGCTTCGCGGCGGAGGCCCCGGCGGAGGATCCCGAAGACCCGCCGCCGTCCCCGCGCGAGGCGTTCGCGGCGAAGACGCCGCCGAGCGCGACGACCGCCGCGAGCGCGCCGGCGGACCCGCCGTTGTCCTTCTTCTTGGCCGCCTTCTTGGCCGCCTTCTTGGAGGCGGACGCCTTGGGGGCGGACGACGACGCCTTGGGGGCGGGCGCCGCCTTGCCCAGCTTCTTGTTCTTGAGCGCCTCCGCCTCGGTGCCGGCGAAGCGCGACTTGGAGGCGCGCTGCGGCTCCACCTTCTGGTACAGCGCGGACGCGTCCAGCGCGGGCGAGCTGGTGGCGAGCGCGTCCGGGACGGCGCCGGCGAGCAGCGACAGCGACGCCGCGCCCGCGACGGCCAGCTTCAGCGCCGGCGGGCGCGACTTGGAATCGGCGGACGCCGCCGCGCGGGGGGCGGCGGCCGAGGCGCGAGTCTGCGTGCGTGTGAAGACGTGCGGAGGGTGTGGGCGTGGTCAGACGTTTCTTTTCAAGACGCGTGTGTTTGTCGGTTGGTCGACGGAGCCGGCGAGCCTCACGTGTAGGCGTCTCCGGAACCCGCGGCGACCGGTTCCCAAAATCGCGGGACGTTTTCTCGCCAAACGCGCGCGACGTTTTCGGGATCTTTTCTCGAATTCGCGGACTGAAGAACCACCCGAGGGTTGCCAGGTCACGGATGTTGGTTTTGCGGCATCCACGCTCGGGACGGCGGATCGAAGTGGCCCGGGGGCGAGCCTCGCGATGCCGGGACCGAGGCGCGCGTCTCGTTCCCTCGTTCCGTCGAGGCGGGCGAGCCGACCGGCGGTCACGCGGACGGGACATACGCGTATGTCCGGGCGCGCGTGCGGACGGGGTGCGATCCCGTGGGGGGCACTATCTCGAACGAACATCGCTGGCAACGGGTACGGGGGGGATCGCACCTTCACGACGGGAGCGACGACGACGCGCTGGCCGACGAAGGCGGAGGTGGCGAGTGCGGCGACCATGTTTTACGGACGGACGGGTTCGAACGAGGCTGGGGTTCTATGCTCGTGCGGTTATGATCGCCGTAAGTCGATATCGGGTCCAGCTGGACCCCGATATCCAGCTTTTGACCGATATCGAGTCAGATCGAGACCGACTGCGCGCAGACTGAGGGACTGGTCCGACCCGTCCGTCAGCTTTTGCTTCGAAACAACAACCGAGTGGCGCGAGGCGACTTCATCAGATCGGCGTGTGGCATGGCGCCGCGAGGCGAGCGTCCTCCCCGCGCGGCGGGCGAGGGCGGTCGCGGTAGAGGCGGCCGCGGCGG
>Ga0181559_10005446_pt1 | contig 12153 bp, 8 predicted proteins | sample 011ome_21_FD_133752 | JGI IMG/M metagenome (GOLD analysis project Ga0181559, IMG submission 133752) | Coastal salt marsh microbial communities from the Groves Creek Marsh, Skidaway Island, Georgia - 011508AT metaG (megahit assembly) | ecosystem: Environmental > Aquatic > Marine > Intertidal zone...
AAAAATCCACACGCATCTCGACCGCGTTCGCGCGCGGAAACCCGGAATCGCGCGAGGAAAGCGCGGTTCGCGTGCGAGAGCGAAATCGACGTGCCCAGTCAGCACGCGGACGGGAGCTGCCAGCTGGACGGCGAAACGGTACTTTCGCGTTTTATTACCCACCCGCACCGGAGCCCCCTCCCCCATCTCCCCTCCCGACCGTCGCGACCATGACGTCCACCAGCGTCGCGACAGTCGAGCTCGCAGACAATAACGACGCGCAGCGCGTCGGGAAGTTCATGTGTGTCGTGCCGCCGAAGGTGCGCACGACGCGCGCCATGCCCGAAAACCTCTTTAGCGTCAACTTTCGGCCGAGCCTCATCGTGCGCTCACGGCGGCGCGCGACGCGAGGCTTCACGGACGCGAACGACGGACGAACACGACTTCCGACACTGACACTGACCTTCTCTCTCCATCTTCCTCGCTCGTCTCACCGCTCGTCTCGTCGTCCGTGTCCCTCGCTCGCGCGTGTCTTCTCCGCGTCTTCTCCACAGACGCTCCGCGTGAATTCGTACGGCGTGGCGTCCCGCGCCGAGCCCCACACCGCGCTGGACGACGCGTTGTCCGCTTTGGAGTTCCATCCGACGTCGTCCACGGCGACATCGGACGGCGGCGGCGTCGCCATCTCCGTGGGCCCCGCGATCCAGGCGTTCACGGACAACGAGATCATCGTCTCGTTCTGCGGGCATCTCACGAACGTGGACTACCTCGCGTGGCGCCTGTTCTCGGCGGAGGGACGCGCGGGCGACGCGCTGAGTAAATGCCGACACAAGTCGCCGCTGGAGGCTGCCAGCGCGCTGGTCGGCGGCCGGTGCTACGAAGCCGAACTCGTATGTCACATGTACAAGGCGTTCGGCACGAAGGCGCTCCCCAAACTAAGAGGGCAGTTTTCTTTCGTGTGCTTCGACGCGAGGTCCGTGCGCGTCTTCGCGGCGAGGGACCCGAGCGGGACGTACCCGCTGTTATACGGCCGCGACGAAACCGGCGCCGTCGTCGTCGCCAACTTCGAGTCCGCCGAGCGCATGTTCGAGACTAAACCGACCAACGACTTACAGACGTCGCATTTCCAAAAGCTCAAACCTGTGCCCGCGGGGTGCTTCATCTACGGCCACCGCGGGATATCGCCGCAGCGGTTCGCGAAGGACGAGGCGAGCGCTAAGAAGTTGGCCTCCGTGACGTCCGACGCGGTGGCGGACGCGCTGCGCGGGTTGCGCGTCGGCCGCCGGTCGCTGGACGGGCGCAAGTCCCTGGACGCGGGCCGGCGCCGGTCCCTGGACGGCGGCGACGGCGGCGTCGCGTCGTCGCCGCCCGCGACGGCAGAGCACGCGTGGTCGCGGCGGGGCGGCGGGAAGTCGCGCCTGCCCTGGCGCAAGGAGAGCGCGCCCCTGGACGCGAGCGCCAAGCCGTGGAGCACGGGCGACCTGTCTTTGTCCACGGCGGAAGATCACGGCGAGACGGAGCCGGACCTGTCCGCCTCGCAGGGCGCGGCGCTGGCGGGCCTGGACGTCGACGAGGCGCACGACGCGCTCTCGGACGCCGCGCGCTGCGCCGAGGCGCTCGAGCCGGGCACGGCGCGCGAGCACGCGCGCGCGGAGACGGTGGCGGTGAAGGCGGCGGTGGCGGCGCTGAGACGCGTGGCGAGCGGCGCGAACATGAAGGGCATGGTGCGCATGGGATCGACCAACGCGCTGAGCGCGCTCGGGATGGCGCGAACCGAAACGGCGGACGGCGAGGGCGCGGACGGCGTGCCGGCGCTCGCGGCACCGGCGGCGGCGGGCCGCGGAAAAAACTCTGGGGAGGAACGCGCGAGGCGCGTTTCGGGAAACTCAGACGGGAACGCGTCCGATCTCAGCAGCGAGGGCGGGAACATGTCCATCCACCGCGTGCCCAGCCGCAGCGGCGCGATCTCGTCCATGGTCAAGGTGGCGAGCTTCGGCAACCTGGGCGGCCTGCAGCACGTGGGCAGCCTGAACGACCTGCGCCACGCGGCGAAGGAGAAGAAGATCACGGAGGACGGGGAGGAGGGACCCGCGGGCGACGCGGAGGCGGACGCGGAGGACGCCTGGGCGGACGTGTCGCTCCTGGTCATCTCCAACTCCGTCGCGAACGCCGAGCGCGGGTGAGACATAAGATGGGGGTATATTCGATAATGATACACACAAACACATCTCCTCTACAAACTCACTCTCGTGAGCGCTACGCCGCCGACCTGTCGTTGCAGTTGACCTCGTGCACGCCCGACATGGAGATGGCGCCCGACGCGTGCTCGGCGTGCCTGTCGCCGGCGTGCACCGTCGCGCCGACGCCGCTGTCCTCGCAGTCGACGGTGACCGATCCGGGCGTCTTCGCCTCCACCTCCACCATCTTGCCGAGCGGGTGCACGCCCCGGTTGCCGTTGCCCGCGTACGTGCCCGCGCCGAGACGCAGCCGGTCGCGGTTCAGCACGTACCCGTACCCGCCGCGCCGCGCCGCGCCTTTTTGCGGTCCTCGCGCGACTCCAAACGCCGAAACGCCGAAACCCTCCGCGCCGTACGCCGCCGCCGCCGCCGTTTCGAAAAACGTCCGTTGCCTTTTCGTCTCCGGAAAGCGCGGCGCGGCGAGCGCCGCCTCGACGCCGCGCTGCAGCGTCTTGTACGGGTTGCCCGGCGTGCCCGTCCCGACGACGTCCGAGCCCGACACGGAGACGTGCACGTCGCAGAAGAGGAAGAACGCGACGTCCGCGCGCGAGAAGGAGCCTCCGCCGTCGTGCGAAACAGTCACCGTCTTGTTCACGCACGGCGCGAGCGTCGTCAGCGCCTCGCGCCCGCCGAGCGCGGGGGGATGGCGCTCGGTGACGCACCGCATCCTGCGGTACACGGAGTCCACGCCCGTCCCGCTGACGTACTCTGCGTCGTACTCGTCGCCGCGCTCGTCGACGTACGCGGCCGCCTCCACCGTCGAGACGACGCCCGAGACCTCGGCGTTGCCCGCGTTCGGGTCGCTCGGGTCGGCGAACCGGCACAGCAGCTGCCCCCGCCCCGGGAAGAAGCCGCTGCCGCGCGCGACGACTTCGGTGAGGCCCTCCATGGGCCCGCGCGCGTCGATGCGGGGCTCGTCGTGCGACGTGGAGACGGACGAGATGCCTGGGAAGCCGGAGAAGGCGCGGAACGTCCAGCGGTCGCCCACGGCGTGGTGCGCGCCGAGACGGACGAAGCCCGCGACGAGGCCGTCGCCCAAATCCACCCCCTCCACTTCCTCCGGGGTGGTCACTCGGTCGTCCGCCGGGACGCTCACGTTCGTCCGCGCCCACGGCGTCGTCGTGTTGACGCCCCCGAAGTGCTTCCGCCACCGCACGGACGTGAAGTTCGCGCCGTCCGCGCCGTCGACCACCACCTCGAACCACGCCACGCCGCCGCCCGAGTACGCGCCGGAGACGACGAGGTCGTTCCGCGCCGGCGCGCTCGTTTCGTCGTTCCCGGGATCGCCGTCGGCGAGCAGAGCCACGGCGGCGGTGGCGTTCGCGGCCGCCTCGAGCGCGACCAAGGACTGGTTCACCTTGTGCGCCTTCCTGCGCCCGAAGTCGTCGTACGCGTCCGAGAACGAGTGCGTCTCCTCCAGCTCGCGGTGGTAGAAGTAGGCGCCCGAGAGCGACGCCGCGCTCAGCCCGGCGGCGTCGCTCGGCGAGAAGCGCCGCGCCGCCGCTTTCGAGCCGCCGCGCAACGCCAGGTCCACGTCCGAGGGCGTGGACGCTGGAACGAACCTCGGCGGGTCCACGAACGCGTTCGAATCGAAATACGTGAACGTCGCACCCTGTCCCACGCGCGCGGGGTACGCGCCGACGTCGTTCCCGGGATCGTCGTCGCCGCCGTCGTCGACGCCCGCGCCGTCGCCGTCGCCGAACCCCGCGCTGTATTCGGCGCCGTCGTTGGTCACGAACACCGTCACCTGGTGGCCGCCGTGCGCGCGGTCGTCGTCCGTGAGCCCGTCCCAAGGGGGCGTGACGCACCGGATCTTGTTGTACGACAGCCACACCGCGCGCACGGCGTTGCGGTTCGCGGCGAGCGGGCCGACGGCGCCGACGTCGCCGGCGACGCCGTCCGCGGTGTCCGCCTCGTCCAGCACGCGGATCACGCCGCCCATCGCGCGGAACGCGCCGCAGGCGTAGTACAGCGTGTCCGGCGCGCTCGCGGCGACGACGTAGGTCACGACGGACGCGCCCTCACCGCGTGAGTTGGTCACAGTGTCGATGACCTCGCCCACGAACGCGTCCTCGCGCCACTCCCGCGGCTCGGCGGCGGTGATGAAAAACGGAAACCCCGCGGTGGACGCGTCCAGTCGGAACGCGTACTCGCGGCCGCGCACGAGCGTCAGCGTGATGCCCTCGTAGCGCACCGCGTGCGGCGACGACGATTGACTCTCGTCGACACCGAGATGGTCGATGACGTACCCGCGGTGGTACCCCACCCCGAACCGCGGGTGCGCGGCGGTCTTGTCCGCGACGGAGACGTTGAACGCGTCGACGGCGGACGCGTTACGCGCGTTTCCGAAGCGGCAGAAAAGGTGCGCGCCCGGAAGGAAGTTCTTGTCGTCGCGCCGCGTGCTCATGCGGTGGTTCTCGTCGAACAGCGTGACCGTCGTGCCCCCGCGGTGGGAACCGGCGGCGACGTCCAGCGTCCACACGCCGCGCGGGACCTCGTCCACGAACGCGAAGTGCAGGTACGTCCCCTCGTCCAGATCCACCAGCGGGAACGAGGAAAACGCCACGCCGTTGTTGGAGACGGCGACGTGCGCGTCGTGCGGCGCGAGGCGCGCGGGGGTGACGCACGTTATCCTACCCGCGTCGACGTACGTCGCGGGGACCTCGTCCACCTCGCCGGACTCGGCAGAGAACCGCACCGTCAAACCGCCGCCGCGCCGAAACCCGCCGCCGTAGATGGTGACGGTGGTGCCTCCCACGATGTGCCCCTTGTCGGGGAACAGCCGCTGCAAGTAGGGGGGGGGCTGGTACTCCGTCGGCTGCGCGTCCGCGAACGGCGCGCTCGTCGAGAGCACCATCGACAGAAGCAGCGCCATCGTCGCAATCACGCCGGAGACCCTCATGGTCGCGACGTCCCGCCGATCGAGGCCGGGAGAGGCGCGCACTGCGCTCTGCTTTGCCCGGGGACGCTGACATCGCTTTTCAAACGCCTGGACCAGTCAGGCTCTCGTGCTCGCTTCCGAACTTCCGGCGAAGTCGGCATCGACGACTTCGCTTCGGGACTTCTTTCTTCTTGGCGTGTAACAGCCCAAGAAAAGTCGGGCGAAGCCGGCACCGCTGAGGTCTCACTCCGACCTGCGCCGCAGGCACGCGCCTGGGCGCACGCGCGGTCGAGACACACGCCTGCCGCAATGTCGGGCGCGAAGGATGGCGCGGTGCGTCCCCGCCCCCCTCGAGAGCGTCCTCACGGAACGCGCGATTCGACGCGCCCCGCGCTCTCGTCGTCGATGCCTCCCTCGCTCACGTCTCCCGTCTCGTCTTCTCTCCCCCGCGCGCCCCGCCGCCGACAGGAATCGGAGCCTCTCCTGCGTGTCTCCGAGAGCGGAGGCGGAGGGAAGCCACGCGACGAGGGCAAACCGAGCGACGACCACGGGTGGGGCCGCCAGGCGCTCGTGACGCTCGCGCTGACGGTGTTGACGTCCTCGCAGGGGTTGCTCATCGCGGCGTCGAAGAAAAACGGCGTCTCGTACGGATACGCCGTCACCTCCGCGAACTGCACGGTGGAGGCGGTCAAGCTGCTCCTGTCGCTCGCGTTCGTGGCGCAGGCGTGGGCGGCGGAGGGGGTGACGGAGGAAAACACGCTGCGCATCTCGCTGCCCGAGCTGGCGCGGTACCCCGTGCCGGCGGCGCTGTACCTGGCCAAGAACCTGCTGCAGTACTACGTGCTGCTCTACACCGACGCGCCGAGTTACCAGATCCTGAAGAACCTGAACATCGTGTCCACCGGGATCCTGTACCGGCTCTTCCTGCAGAAAGAGCTCTCGAACCTGCAGTGGTCCGCGCTGACGCTGCTCGCGCTCGGCTGCACCGTCGCGCAGCTCAGCGATTCGAGCGACGCGGTGCTGACGACGCCGGCGGCGGGCATCGCCATCGCCGTCGCGATGGCGATCCTCTCCGGGTTCGCCGGCGTCTACACCGAGCTCATCCTGAAATCGGGCGGCGCGAAGCGGAACGTCAACGCGCAGAACGTTTACCTGTACGCGTTCGGGGTTTTGTTCAACGTGTTTGCGATCTTCGCGTACGACTACGACGCGGTGGCGCGCCGGGGGTACTTCCACGGGTACACGTTTCTGGTGGCGGTGATGATCGCGAACCACGCGGCTTCCGGGATCGCGGTTTCGCTGGTGATGAAGTTCGCGAACAACATCGTCAAGGTGTACTCGACGTCGGTGGCGATGATCCTCACGACGCTCGTCTCGATCCCGCTGTTCGGGTTCGAGCTGACGGTGCCATTCGTGCTCGGAACCGCCGTCGTCAGTGTCGCGACGTTCCTGCACTACGAGAGCGGCCGCGCGAAGAAGGCGGCGTAGTCGAGTAGTCGAAATTCGGGTGAAAAATATCACCGTAGCGTAGTAACCAAAAAATGCTAGTTCGCGCGCGCGGCGTCGCGGCGTTTTTGATACGCCGCGACGCCCTCTTCCCAGTCCGCGACTTGTAACCCGCGCGGCGTCCTGACAGTCACCGGCCCCAAGCCCGAGGCTTTCTCCCGGCACCCGTTCCCGACCGCCGCGCAGTGGTCGCCCCAGTTGCAGTCGTCGAAGAAGAGCATCTTGTCAAACGGGATCGCGGTTTCGCGCTTGAGAAACGGGAAGTGCGTCTGCGCTTTGTTCGAGGACAGGGGCGGCGTGCGTCCGATCTGCAGGTTCCCCTCGAAGCCCTCGGGGAAGCCCATCGCGAGCACCTCGCGTACGGTCACGCCAGGCACCACCTCCAGTAGGTCGAGCGCCGAGCGGCCGATGGAGACCGCCAGGGGCGTGTCCGCGCTGGACGCGGCGGCGCATCGCATGCCGGGATAGTCTCCGGCGTGGAACCGCTGCAGGGCGTGAAGCGCGCCGGGGTGAAGCTTGATGATGTCCCCCCCCGAGCGCGCACCGACGACGCCGACGTCCCCGCCGGGCGTCAGAGGCCCCATCACCGGGTTCTCGCGGTCCACCAGCACGCGGAGCTGGAACATCTCCTGGTTCCAGAGGCACGCGTCCAGGTCGAACACAGCGAGCGCCGGAACGCGCGCTTCGTCCGCCACGGACGTGTCCGCGGCGGACGACGCCATGGCGACCGAGGACCTGACCCGCGCGCCTCCGCGCGCGCGTCGCCCCGAGGTGGCGCGAGGTGGCGCGGGGTGCGTCACGAGCGCGCCGCACACGGACACCGCGGCGGACATGTCCGCTCGCGCCGAAGTGCGCGACAAGGACGGTCCGATGATCGACACAAGTCGTGATGGACGAAACGAACGACATGTGGACGCACTTCGTGATTTTTTATCTAAAAAACGAAGGTGACCGCGTATCCACCCCGCGCGTTCTTCGCGTTCGCGGTCGGTCACAGCGTCCTTCCCGGCATGAACACGCTGTCGAGCGCGACGTTCGCGGCGGCCATGCGCGTGGTCCCCATCACGCCCCCGTTACGCTCGCGCGCGTGCAGCGCCAGCGCGGCGAGCGCGCGCCACACGCCGTTGGGCCCGTCGAAGACGCGCGGCGCGTCGTCTCCCACCGCGCCGCAATACACGGCGAACGCGGGCGACGCCGAGCGGGGCATCACGACCGCGCACCCCCCCTCCTTGATGGCGCTCGGCGGTCGCGTCGAGAGCACAGCGCCGAAACGCTCGACGTGCGGCGGAGGCGGCCGCGCGAAATACAGAGCGGCGTGTGAGACGCCGCCGCGGCTCCCCTCCTTTGTCGCCGCGCCGTCCCGCGCAAACGTCCAGCCCGGCGTCTCCAGGAACGCGCAGAACAGGTAGCACATGAGCTGCGCGTCGTTCGGGAGGTCGCCGCTCCAGCGCTCGGAGCCCCAGTCGCCGCCGGCGTCGTGCGCGAACTCGGAGACGCACGAGCCCTCCGCGAGCTCCGCCACGCGGCGCGCCACGTACCCCGGCGGGGTCACCGGGAGCAAACCGCGCGGGAGCTCGGCGCGCAGGAGCGCGATGAGCCGGCAGTGCGTCACGATGGCGTCCGAAGCCGCCGCCAGCGCGCCAACCTGGTGCTCCTTCTCCGAACGCTGCTGCTGCTGCTGCTGCTGCTGCTGCGGGGAGGCGCCGAAACCGCCGCCGCCGCCGAACAAACCGCCGCCGCCGCCGCCGAACAAGCCGCCGCCGCCGCCTCCGAACGCGGGCGCGGCGGCGAGCTGCGCTCTGGCGTGCGCGAGCGCGGCTTCGAGTCGTACGCGCATCTGCTCCAGAACCATGGCATCCTGTTCGAGCGCGCCCGCGGTCTCCGCGCCGCGCGCGCTGTACCCCGCGCGCTCGCGGTCGCCGTGCGCGTCGTCCGCGGAGAGGAGCGGGCGCGGGCGCGGGAAGTCCGTCTCGCCCAGCGCCTCCAGCGTGCGCGCGACGTCCTCGTGGCTACGCTCGAGCACGCGCGCGAGCGGCTGGAGCACGCGGAACGCGAACCACTCGCGCAGCCGGTCCGCCCAGACGTCCGCCATCGCCGCGCCCTCAGGGTGCAGCGAGGCGAAGACGTCCGTCGCGCTCGGCCCGTCGCGCTCGAGGTCGCCGCGGACGTCCCCCGCCGCGCCGGCGGCGCGCGCGCCGGGGCCGCCCGCGCCGCTCGCCGGCGACGCGCGCGCGCGCGGCGGCGGCGACGGGCGGAACTGGTACCGGCCGCCGGGCGAGCCCCCGAACGACCGCGCGGAGCCGGGCGCGCCGTGACCGCCGTACAAAGGCGAGACGCGACTTCCGTCGCGGCTTCCGTACGCGCCGCCCGAGCCCGGGGTCGCGCCGCGGCTCCAGGGCGCGCCCGGCGCGCCCCGTCCTCCCGGCGACCCCCCGAACGCGTCGTCGTCCGGCTCCGCCGCGTCGAAGGAGGCGTCCACGGCGTCCCCGAGGTGGCGGACGTGGGCCTCGAACGCGTCGTCGTCCGCGGCGTCCACGCGACGCGTCCCCGCCGCGCTTCCGTCCGCGCGGCCGAACCCGCCGAACCGCTCGTCTCGCGCGCCGCGAATCTCGCCGTCGCCGCGGCGAGCGTTCTCCGCGTTCTCCGCGTACCCCGCCGCGTATCCCCGCGCGTCCCCGCGCGTCCCGTCCCCGCGCGTCCCGAACACCGAGCCGCCGTCCTCGTCCCCGTCGGCATACATCGCGCCTTCGCCGCGGCGCGCGGGGAGGAAAGCGCTGATCCCCACGAACAGAGGGCCGTCCGCCGGGCCGCGCGGCGCGGAGGTTCCGTCGTACGCGGCGTCGCGGGACGTCGCGCCGAACCTGCGTCGCCGCGGTTTCCCGCTCGCGTCACCGCGCACGCGCGCGCCGTCGTCGTCTAGGTCCAGCCGTTTAAACGCGGGGTCCACCTCGGCGTCGCGCGGGGACCGCCGCGCGCGCGCGCCCCCGACGAGCCGGCGCTGCGCGGGGCTGAGATCCGTCTCCGACGCGGCGGCGGCTCTCCCCGCGCGCGCCGCCGCGCTTCCGTCCGCGCCCCCGCCGCCCCGCGCGCCCGCGAGCGAGAGGAGCGCCAGCCGGTACACCGCGAAGAGCGCGGCGGCGCCGCTGAGCGCGTCGATCGAGGCCGCGAGCGTCGCGCCCACGCCCACGGTGGCGCGCGCGAGGCGCGCGAGCAGCGGCACCAGAGCCGAAAACGCGAGGAGCGCCCTGGCCTGCGACGCGACCGCGCGCTCGCGCGAGGCGTCCGCCCGCAGGAACGACTTGACATCGGGGTGCTGCCACTCCGAGAACCGAGGGCGGTGGGACATGCCGCCTGACGCCACCCCGGGCGCGTCGGAGGCGTCCGCACGGGCGCGCCCTACGAATTGATCCGCCACCGCGTGGATTCGCGCCGGGAACTTCCCCGGTTCAAAAGTTGGACCGGTCGAGGTCGAGCGACGGATCGATTTTTCGAAACCGAGCGACGGGTGAGCGCAGACGATTTTGAAAGGCAAGTCGATGAAAATACCGTGAACTCTACTTTTTGCCCGCGACGATGGGGTCCGGCCGCTCCGAGAACGTGGTCTTCTCCCGCACGACGCCCACGAGCCTGTACGTGGTCTCCGACCCGCGCTTCGCACACTTCTGCAACACCGCCAGCGGTCGCTTAAGCCCCTTGCGCTGGCCGTGAATGCGGTACTTGCCGGTGTGGATCGTCGCCTCGCCTCTGCCTCCCTCGTCTCTCGAGAAAGTGCCCACTCGAGGTCGCGCCTGGCCCTCCTCGACGTCCTCGAAATGCAACTTCCCCTGGAGCTCGATCATGCCGAGCTCCTCGTTCGCGCCGGCCGCCTTGAGAATCTTCACGGGCATCGCGAGCTTTTTCCGGAAGAGCCGCGCGGTGGCGTGCCCCGACGCGCGAGTCGATTTGAAACGGCAACTCTGAAACTTTTCGATTTGGCGTGCACTCGAGGTTTTGGTGCGGGAAAGCGCACTTCTGGACGCGCGAGCATGCTGGCGACGGAGGCGAGCGCCACGGGCGCCGCCGTCGTCGCCGACGCGCTGGCGCCCGATGTCATGGCCCACCTCGAGCGCGACGTCGCGTCGTTCATCGACGCGTTCGACGGGGGTTACGAGCCGCCCTCCAGGCCGGGTTCCCTCACGTCAGGTGCGCGACGACGCGTCCGCATCCGCCCACGCGCATCACCACCACGCGAATTTCCCGTCGCGCGTCTTCACGCGCCACCCTCCTTCGCGCCTGACGTTTTCGCATCACCCACGCGCACGCAGGGTCGTTCTGGATGCCCACGCGCGACATGCGCGCCGCCGGCCCGTTCCGCAACGGCGTGGAGCGCGCCATCGCGTCGCTGGCGCGCGCGCGCGCGGTGCGCGACGCGGGCGTGCGCGTCTTGGCCGACGACATGACGAAAAAAGACCCGTGTCTCGGCGCGGAGTGGTGGATCCAAGACGTCGCGCGCGACGAGCCGCCGAAGACGTTCCACACCGACTGCGACTTGGTCATGCGCGACTGCGCGACTGCGACTGCGCGCGGCGAGGACACCGAAGACGCCGAGCGCTCGACCGACGTCGTGCACCCGGCGGTGGCGAGCGTGTTGTACGTCTCGGACGCCGGCGGGCCGACGGCGGTGTTCGGGCAAAGAAAGGTTATTACCGAAAAAAAAAAAAACGCTCTCATCAGAGACGACGACGACGCGGCGACGACGACGGCGTTGACCCCGCGGTACCCCTCGGAGGTGGCGGTCGTTTATCCTCGCCGGAACACGCTGCTGCTGTTCGAGGGGGACAGGTACCACGCGGTGATGCACCCGCGTTCCGAGCGTTCGTCCGAGTCTGCTGTCTCCGAGAAGTCTCAGCAGTCTTTTCCAACGCAGCGCGTCACCGTTTTGGTAAACTGGTGGCGCGAACGCCCGCGCGGGCCCGCGGATCTTCCCGATCGCTTCGTCACGCATCGCTTCGTCGCGTACGACGCGGCGGGGACGGAGGAAACGTCGATCGGGCACGTGACCGATCGACGAAACACGCTTTTGTCGTGTCGCGACCGAAGCGCTTTGCTGCCGTTGCCGGTGATGTCGGTGGTACCGATGACGTTTCGCGAGCACTTGCCTTCGTGGCGCGCGCAAACCGTGCCCGGCGCGCTCGCCAAACGAAACCGCGGCGCGTTCTTCGCGGCGAGGTACGCGGCTGTCGTCTCCGAGACGAGCCGAGACGAGTCGAGTGTGCTTCCGGAGTGGCCGTTCGAGGACGACGACGACGACGGTCGTCGCGACGCGTTCGTGCGTCTCACCGACTAGCTAGGCGTGTTCGCGAACGGACGAGGTATGTGTAGTATTCGTTTATTAGTTATTAGTTAGAAGAGCGCGCGTCTTCGTCAGCCACACCTGTTTCGCGAACGTCCGTCGTTTTAGATTTTCGCGTACTCGGGATCCGCCTCGCCCATCCTGCTCTTGATGTGCTCCTCGAGCTTCTTGAAGTCGGGCAGCGACCTGAGCTCGATTTTCTCCTGGTTCTTGAGCGT
>Ga0181559_10005447_pt1 | contig 12152 bp, 17 predicted proteins | sample 011ome_21_FD_133752 | JGI IMG/M metagenome (GOLD analysis project Ga0181559, IMG submission 133752) | Coastal salt marsh microbial communities from the Groves Creek Marsh, Skidaway Island, Georgia - 011508AT metaG (megahit assembly) | ecosystem: Environmental > Aquatic > Marine > Intertidal...
GTTGAAGGTGAAGTTAAGAACATCACGGAATTCGGTCTGTTCATCGGTCTCGAAGGCGACATCGACGGCATGGTTCACCTGTCCGACCTGACATGGGAAGGCCGTGGCGAAGACGTCATCGGTGATTTCCGTAAAGGCGACATCGTAAAAGCTAAAGTTGCTGAAGTTGACGTGGAGAAAGAGCGTATCTCTCTCTCCATCAAGGCACTCGACGGTGATCCGTTCGCAGATGCAATCGGCGGCGTGAAGCGTGGGTCTGTGATCACTGTTGAAGTGACCAAGATCGAAGATGGCGGCATTGAGGTTATCTACGAAGGCATGACATCGTTCATCCGTCGTTCCGACCTGTCCCGTGACCGTGCAGAGCAGCGTCCAGAGCGTTTCGGCGTTGGCGACAAGGTCGACGTGCGCGTCACCAACATCGACAGCAAAACACGCAAGCTGGGCCTCTCGATCAAGGCGCGCGAAATCGCTGAAGAAAAAGAAGCAGTTGAGCAGTTCGGTTCTTCCGACTCCGGTGCATCTTTGGGCGACATCTTGGGCAAAGCGCTCAAGGGCGACGAATAAGCCTCTTTCGCTAAGTAAATTTAAGGCCCCGCAGAGCAATCTGCGGGGCGTTTTTTAGTGAAGCGTGAAGGCCTCACTTTAATTCTCACCCTATGACGAATCCAACCCTGACCTGCGTCCTCCCTAGCGATCCGCGCTTGCCTGCGATCCCGTCCCCGACCCTTAGTCTCGCAGCCGTCGCACGCGACGTGCGGATTGCTCTCATGGAAAACCACGCTGAGTTCAAGAAATTGGGTTTGAAAATCATAAGCGCGGGTCGGCAAGCCGGCCAACTTGAACTCACTTATTTCGCGATGCGTCAAATTTCACCACTTCTGTAACGTCTTCGAGTTGTGCCATTAGCCACGCCGAATCGGTTTCGTCACATCCGTGAAATCACCAACAATTGGCGGCGCAGTGAATAATCACCCCTTATCAACGGCTTGCCGCAGGACATTATGTGCCAAAAACGGCATATTTCTCCTCAATAGCCTGCACGTCACTATTTCTTGAAAGGAAGTTAGCGCCTATAGTTCAGCTAGGCGTGACGACAAGTAGCGCATTTTGAGATGAAAACCTTTGGGGGGTTAACACCTATGATCCGGTCAGAACTTATTCAGAAGATCGCGGACGAAAATCCGCACCTGTATCAGCGTGATGTCGAGAATATCGTCAATACAATCTTCGAAGAAATCACAAGTGCTATGGCGAAAGGCGACCGTGTCGAGCTTCGCGGCTTTGGCGCATTCTCCGTCAAAAAGCGTGACGCCCGCGTGGGCCGAAACCCGCGCACAGGCGAAAGCGTCGCAGTTGAACAAAAACACGTTCCGTTCTTTAAGACAGGCAAGCTTCTACGCGATCGTCTGAACGGAAATTAAGAGGTATTACATGAAAACGCTCCGCTATGCCTTTTGGGCATTAGTTGCCCTATTGTTGATCCTCGTTGGATTGGCCAACCGTGGCATGGTCACATTGCGCGCAATGCCGACCGCGTTCAGCGATTTTCTTGGTATTTCCCCCGACATCCAAATGCCGCTTTTTGTTGCGATCTTTCTTGGCGTCGGTGTCGGTCTTTTGCTGGGGTTCATCTGGGAATGGATCCGCGAGTACAAAGAACGGGCCGAAGGGCGTGCCAAAGCGCGTGAAGTCGAGGCACTGCGCCGCGAATTGGCAAGCCTGAAGACGGCCAGTGCGCCAAAGGGCGACGATGTTCTGGCGCTTCTGAGCAAATAATGCCCGACAGTATCCGTGTAAAAATTTGCGGCCTCGCCACGCAGGAGGGGGTACAAGCCGTGGCCGATGCTGGCGCGGCTTATGTTGGTTTTGTGTTCTTCCCCAAATCTCCGCGCAATGTCTCGATTGAGCAGGCCCGCGAGCTGGCCCTCTCTGCCCCCGTTGGCCTCGCCAAAGTGGCGCTCGTCGTGGATGCGGACAACGCTTTACTCGATGCAATCACCAATGCCGTGCCGCTCGACATGCTGCAACTCCACGGCCACGAAAGCCCGGAGCGGGTGCTGGAGATTAGAGCGCGGTATGGCTTACCCGTGATGAAGGCCGTTGGCATTGCTGATGCCTCTGATGTTCCGGACATCGACGTCTATAATGCGGTCGCCGACCAAATCCTCATTGACGCGAAACCGCCGAAAAATGCGGACTTGCCTGGCGGTAACGGGCTGTCGTTCGACTGGACCCTGATCGCCAAGCGCCGCTGGCCCAAGCCGTGGATGTTGGCAGGTGGTCTGACGCCTGAAAATGTCTCCGAAGCGATTGCGCTGACGGGGGCGACGCAAGTCGATGTCTCGTCTGGCGTGGAAATGTCCGTTGGCATCAAGGACAGTGCAAAAATATCCGCTTTTGTCGCGGCGGCTTTGGCCGATTAGGCACTAGAACATCCGTCCACTTCGTCGTAGAAATTGCTGCGTATCAAAGGGGATGGATAAAATGGCAGACGATCTTTTCAACAGCTTTATGAATGGCCCCGACGAGAACGGCCGCTTTGGTGATTTTGGCGGGCGTTTTGTATCCGAAACCCTCATGCCGCTGATCCTGGAGCTTGAAGAGCAATACGAGATCGCCAAGACCGACGATAGCTTTTGGGCCGAGATGCACGATCTGTGGACCCACTACGTTGGCCGCCCGTCACCTCTCTACCATGCCGAGCGTCTGACAGAGCACTTAGGCGGCGCAAAAATCTACATGAAGCGCGACGAGCTGAACCACACTGGCGCGCATAAAATCAACAACGTGCTTGGCCAGATCATCCTTGCCCGTCGCATGGGAAAAACCCGCATCATCGCCGAAACTGGCGCGGGCCAGCACGGTGTTGCGACGGCTACCGTCTGCGCAAAATTCGGCCTCAAATGTATCGTCTACATGGGCGCCCATGACGTTGAACGCCAAGCGCCAAACGTCTTCCGGATGCGCCTGCTGGGTGCCGAAGTGGTGCCTGTGACCTCTGGTCGCGGCACACTCAAAGACGCGATGAACGATGCTCTGCGCGATTGGGTCACCAATGTGCGCGATACCTTCTACTGCATCGGCACCGTCGCAGGCCCGCACCCTTACCCCGCAATGGTCCGCGATTTTCAAGCAATCATCGGCAAGGAAACCCGCGAGCAAATGCACGCCGCCGAAGGGCGCCTGCCTGATACACTTGTGGCAGCCATCGGCGGTGGCTCCAATGCAATGGGTCTCTTCTTCCCATTCCTCGATGATCCAACCGTCAACATCGTCGGCGTCGAGGCGGGCGGCAAAGGTGTCAACGCCAAGATGGAACACTGCGCCTCGCTCACTGGTGGCCGCCCCGGCGTCCTCCACGGTAATCGCACCTATCTTTTGCAGGACGACGACGGTCAAATCCTCGAAGGTTTCTCAATCTCCGCAGGCCTCGACTATCCTGGTATCGGGCCAGAGCACGCATGGCTGCACGAAATCGGCCGTGCGAAATACGTCTCGATCACTGACGTGGAAGCACTCGAAGCCTTCCAGCTATCGTGCAAACTCGAAGGGATCATCCCAGCACTTGAGCCATCCCACGCATTGGCCCATGTCATGAAATTGGCACCAACCCTGCCAAAAGACCACCTCTTGGTCATGAACATGTGCGGACGCGGCGACAAAGATATTTTCACCGTCGCCAAGGCGCTCGGCTTTGATATGGCCGTCTAAACCTTTGGTTTAGGCCTATGCCCCTGCGGTTTAAGCAGGGGCATTTCAACTTCTGGTCAATTTAATGCTGACCCGCGACATGCTTTTGTGAGGTATGGGTCACTTGATGTGATCTCAACTTTACCTAAGGAACATGTCCATGAGAAAAGCACTCAAATCCTCCATCCTGTTTTTCGGTTTGGCCGCCAATATGGCGCATGCCGAATCCATCGCGGATCAAGTGATCGCCCAGCTGACTGAACAAGGTTATCAGCGGATCGAAATTTATAACGGCACAAAAGAAGTGCGTGTCGAAGCCACCAAAGACGGCCGCGTCCTTGAGGTTGTATATGATGCCACAACGGGAGAAATCCTGAGCCAAGAAGTCTCTCTGGCAGGTCAAAAGGATGACAGGTCAGACGACGATAGCAACGACGATAGCAACGACGACGATAGCAACGACGACGATAGCAACGACGACGACAGCAACGATGACGACAGCAACGATGACGACAGCAACGACGACGACAGCAACGACGACGACGGCAACGATGACGACGGCAACGACGACGACCGCGGCAGCGACGATGACAAGAGCGAAGACGACGACAACGAAGACGACGACCACGAAGACGACGACAAGGAAGATGATGGCGACGACGATCGTAACGATGATTAACGCGTATAACGCCGTTAACAAAGCTTAAGAAATCATATAAATGAAATCGCAACCATGGGCCTCATCCCTTGGTTGCGAAACAAATTGGAATGTCGAAATGATGAAAGTCCTTACCTTCGTCTGCATGTTGGCAGTCACGCCCGTATTGGCGGCGGCGCAATCTGTTCAAGATCAGGTTTTGACACAGCTAGCAGAGCAGGGCTTCCACGATTTTGAAGTCTCAACAACCTTGCTCGGGCGTATCCGCGTCACATCCAAAAGCGACACGCTCAAACGCGAACTGGTTTTCAATCCGGCGACGGGTGAAATACTGCGCGACTATTGGACGCCGCTTCCCTCCAGCTCCAGCCGCAGCCCGCGCATCATTCTGACTGACCCGTCAGACAAAAGCGGCACCACTTCGACAAACACACTGGACACCGACCGTGATGACGACAACAAAGATGATCATGACAATGTGGATGAAAGAGACGATAGTCGCGACGATCGCGATGATGACAACAATGATGATGACGACAAAGACGATGACAAGGACTGACGAGGCCGTTGGCTAGACCAAGGAAGCAAAACCAATGAAATCCCTTTCGCTCGTTGCTTCGCTTGTTGTCGTTGAGGTGCTTTGCGCTCTGTTCTTTGTCGCAAATATCCTATCCTCCGTCATTGGTTTCGCGCCGATCAATTGGCAGCTTTCGGAATTCATCGAGCTGGGCGCAGCCCTTGGGTTGTTGATCGGAATCGGTCTTAGCGTGTTTATGCTGATGACGACGCTCCGCAAAAATCACAAAATGACTGGGCAGCTGCGTGCCGCCTCTGGTGCCTTCATGGAGTTGCTGCATGACCGATTTGGCGAGTGGGGGCTGACGCCAGCAGAGGCAGATGTCGCACTTTTCGCGATTAAAGGCATGTCGACGGCGGAAATCGCCACGCTGCGCGGGGTCTCGGAAGGGACAATCAAGGCTCAGACCAACGCCATTTACCGCAAGGCTGGGGTCACAGGCCGACCGCAACTGCTAAGCCAATTTCTCGATGATCTGGTTGATGTGCCTAGTTAATCTGCACTGTGATTGCAGAACGCGCAGCCCTATTGATTTTCAGGCGCAACAGCTTCAATTTCTTGAGCGTCAGCGAGGGCAGGGCGCGTTAGATAAAGCACATCAAAATCGCTCTCCGTCACAGGGTCCGGAAACATAATACGTGCGGCCGTTGGCCCCGTTTGCTCCACGATTCCCACCTGAGGCTGATAGCTACCATCACCAAAGCTTTCGGCAGGCAACGCCGCATAATCCATGGGTTCTTCGTCCGCGATATAGCCGACACCAAGATAAACCATCGTGCGGCCTTGCATCGTCACGCGGCCCTGCGTGCGTTGCGATCCCGTAAACTTTTCAAACGTAAACGCCGTGCCGTCTGGGGCAAAAGCGCATTTGAACGGCGCATAAACCGTCAGCGGTGTTAATCCGCCCAACTTGATCGTGCGACAATCCCATTCCCCTGCCAGCGTGGTGGCCAACGGGGCCAGCGGCACGCCCGACATGGCCTCTTGCAGCAGGTCGACATCGCCCAGCGATCCCGCGGATAATGCCTGCAACAACGCCTTGCCCGCGCTCGCTTGAAATTCGTCCAAACGTGTCTGCTCTTGGGCGCGCATCGGCGTCTCTTCGGCCTGTGCTGCCCCTGCCATTGCCAGTGCGAAAACCAGCCCGCGGATCACAGCTCATCAACCCCATATTGGCGCAGTACATCAATCGGCACGATTTCCAACGCACGCACATGGGTCGATAATAGCTTCACATTCGGTGCACAGCCTTCGTCATGAGCCTGTAAAAAACGGCTCGCACAAAGACACCATCCATCGCCCGCCTTGAGGCCCGCGAAGCCAAACTCTCGGTGTGGCGTTGTCAAATCATTGCCCACATATTTAGAAAAAGCCAAAAATTCATCCGTCATCACCGCGCAAACTGTATGGCTGCCAGCATCTTCCGCACAGGTATCGCACGCCCCATTGCGGAAATATCCCGTCATCGGCGCGAGCGAGCAGCTCTGCAACGTTGATCCCAAGACGTTATACGAAGGGTCTTTTTCCATGTTAGTTCAAACTCTCTGCAATGGCGCGGAAGGCGGCAAGGTTTTGGGAAAATGCGCCGTCTTCGCGGAATTTACGGTCAGCAGCGTGGGTTGCGATTACCACATTGCGAGTGCGGTCAATATAGATGTATTGGCCGTAAATCCCCCGCGCCATGAATTGGCCCGTAACAGCGCCCTGCGGAATCCACCACTGATAGCCATAGCCAATCTCATCCGCCGCCGTCTTGGCCGAGGGGCGGGTGCTCTCAAGGATCCAGGCCTCAGGCACGATCCGCTGGCCTTCCCACACACCGCCGTCCGCCACCATTTGGCCAAAACGGGCATTGTCACGCGTCGTCGTGTTCATCCCGCCCAGAACAAACTCAACACCAAAACCGTCAGTTAAATAATAGGGATCGGCCTCTAGGCCAAGTGGCCCTATTACCTTTTCCGTCATCAAATCGGCGATGCTACGGCCAGCGGCCCCGCGGATCACCATGCCGATCACATGGGTATCAATCGAGACATATTGCCAATGATCACCCGGAATGTCATCGCGTTCCGTCAGGCCCGCCGCGAACTCATCCATCGAGCCGCCTACCGCAAGAATGCGTCCCATCTTATTGATATCAGATGATCTATCCAAATAATCCTCATCAAACGTCACGCCAGAGGACATCTGCAAGACATTGCGGATCGTGGCCCCATCATAGGCCGACCCGACCAACAATGGCGCGTATTTGGTCACAGGATCGTCGATGCTCTCAATCGTGCGTTCATCCAGCAAAATGCCAAACAGGATCGACAAAAAGGACTTCGAGACCGACCAACCGATGCGCAAGTCTTCGGGCTTGGTTCCTAGGAAATAGTCTTCATGCACCAACGCGCCATCCTTGAGCACCACAAGCGAGGTCACACTGCGAGCCTCAATCCAGTCATCGACAATCGCGGGCAAAGTCATCGGGCGGCCCTGTGGCAATGGTGACGGATCATCCACGGCGCGGGTCAAAGGCACGGTCAAAAAAGCCTGATCCATATGCGAGAAATTATGCACAATCTTATCGGCGGCAAACAGACTGTTGACCGCGATCAAGCGGCTGATCTCGTCGCGCTTCCAAATCCCGACAATCAGGGCGATCACCAACAGAGCAGCGCCACCGCGCAGCACCCATTTCCAAAACGTGTTCATGTCCAGCCCTTCCAATCGACCCAACGCCCGTGAAAATCGACGCGGCCCAAATCTACTGTGATGCCATCAGGCCAGATGCGCAATGTCATGGCAGCCCCTTTGTCGTTACCGTCGGGTTCCATCCCAAACCACGCGAGAGGCGCCTCTGTCGTGGCCTTTGCCCCCTCCGCCTCAATCATTGCTTTGCCGCGGGCTTGCACTTCGGCAGGGAAATATTGCCATGCAATCGTGTGGTAAATCAGGTGGCAAACGCCATCCTCTCCGTCCAATTGCGCTGCCAACCACTCAATCGCATCCCCACGGTCCACGGTTGCATCAAACCCCGCAATCGCTGCCTCGGTGCGCTGCAAACGGTCCGGCTGATCGGGCCAAAGATAGGCCCGCAAGCGCAAGGCATCCATCGCATCACGCGGGTTCAGCGGGTTCAAATCAACGCCGCGCCTATCTGCGACGACCACACCGGCGCGTGGGGGGGCAACACCGTTCCAATCAGGGGTGAGGACCACATTCGCGTCGGCACGCCCAAAGCGTGCACCGCACACGTCCAGCCCGTAGCGATCCCACATCAGGTTCAGCCCGCCACTCGCGCCCAGTTCAGATAACCGCAGCGGCATTCCAAATCGCGCCGCCAGAACGTGGCCCACGGCGATCAAAACCGCCGCACGGCGCACCTCGTTGGTCTGCGGCGGACTGTCCATCCACGCATCCAAAAACGCCTCCTCACTCACAAAGGCTGCACAAACCGCCGCCCATAGTTCATCGTCAGACGCATTCTGCGGAGGATAGACTGCGGCCAACCTATGCCCTTTTAAAACCAGCGCATGAAGCCCACCAGCGAGACGCAAAGGGATCGACTGCGCAGCGCCCGACAGATCGCCGTCCCACGCAAAGATGCGGCTTCGTAATGCATTTTCGGGCCAGTCGCGTCCTGCAAACAAGTGGCACAACTTGCCCATAAAAGGAGAGCCCAAAGCCTCGCAATGCCCCGCCTGCAGATCAAACGCATGGACAAGGCGCGCAGGGATCACTTGAACCGATCCGTTAATTTTTGCAGGGCGGTGCGATTATCCTCAGGTGCGGCCTCAACCTCGGCCGCTGGCTTCTCGGCCTTGGGCTTTGGTGTCGTCGTGCTGGAACGGGCAGGGGTCAACCGCAACCCAACTGCATTGAGAAACTTAGGCGCGTCACCCTCGACCAGATAGACAATCCCATCCGCAATCCCGCGCAACTCGTCATCAAGCCATTCCGCATCCGATTTCGGGAAATCGCGTAAGACAAAACCCGGAACCGCATCTTTATGCCCCGGATGGCCAACGCCCATCCGCACGCGGTCATACTCCGCACCAATATGGGCATGGATCGAGCGCAGCCCGTTATGCCCCGCATGCCCGCCGCCCGTTTTGCATCGGATCTTGGCAGGGGCCAAATCGATCTCGTCATGAAACACGATCACGTCAGCAGGGGTTAATTTATGAAACCGCATCGCCTCGCCTACCGCTTGACCTGACAGGTTCATAAATGTTTCGGGCTTGAGTAAGATCACCTTCTCACTGCCCAATCGGCCCTCCGACACTTGGCCCTGAAACTTCGCGCGCCAAGGGCTAAACCCGTGCGCGGATGCAATTTCATCCAAGGCCATAAAGCCGATGTTATGTCGATTATGCGCGTATTTCGCGCCAGGATTGCCGAGGCCAACGATGAGTTTCATGGCACCAGTTTAAGCGTTAAACCCCACGTCTGCCAACGAAAAAAGGCGCCCCAATCGGGACGCCCTTCAAATTCTTAAAAGTCGGGATTACTAAGCTTAAGCTTCGCTAGACGTTGTTGGTACTTCGTCTGCCGCAACTTCTGCGTCGTCTTCGTCATCCGTCGTCATAACGCGCGGTGCAGAGATAGATGCGATGTTGAAGTCGCGGTCTACAGTCACTTTTGCGCCTTCTGGCAGCTTAACCATGCTGATCGAGACGTGATCACCGATTTGCAAGTCAGCGATATCGATCTGAATGCTCTCTGGAATATCGCCAGCCAACACTTCAAGTTCGATTTCGTTACGAACGACAGTCAATTTGCCGCCCTTTTTGATGCCAACGCATGTGTCCTCGTTGAGGAACTCAACAGGGATTTCCAACTTCACGCGGCTTGTGCGCTTCAGGCGCATCAGGTCGATGTGTGTTGGCAGGTCTTTCACAACGTGACGCTCAACTTTACGGCAGATAACGCGAACGTCGTCGTGGCCTTCAATCTTGAGGTTCTGCAAAGTGGACATAAAGCCACCCTTGCGCAGACGTGTCAGAAGGTAGTTGAACGGAATGTTGATCGCGATAGGGTCTGCACCACCACCGTAAACCACACCCGGTACAAGTCCATCACGGCGTGCTTGACGGGCGGCCCCCTTGCCTGTCCCCGCGCGTACCGTGGCTTCTAGATCTGGAATCTTACCAGCCATTTGTATTCTCCAATAAATAAGGGGCCGTCCTCCAAGGGTGAGCGGCCCGGTTAGTAAGCGGTGCTATAGGGGGGAATCGGTGGCGTGAAAAGAGGTTTGTCGCCATCACATACCCCGTTTCTGTCCTTTTGGGGCTTCTGACATGATGATTCTGAATAAAATGGTCCGGAATCACGGGTCGGAGACTTAAGTTCTGGCATCCTTTAGACCCACATACCGGGCTGCAAGGAGCCAGCCATGTCTATTACTATTTCCGCATATGACAACGAATTTGCTGCCGCTTCTGGCAGCAATGTAAACTACGCTGTGGGCGACGTCGTGGGTAGACGAAGCGTCGCTCACTTGGATCAGGGCAAAGTGCAGCGCGCGCGGGACGGCAGGGATGAGCAGTCCGTGGGGTGCACGGATCCACTTATGCGCCGCCAACCGGGACCCGAATTACAGCAGCCCCAAGCCAAAGTTCCCGATTTGTGCCACTATTGATTGTGCGTAGGTGGCTCAAAATGTGGCCGCGACGACACTAAGGTCGAGTAATGCTCGCCACCATGTACGCGGTGCAAAACCGCTCCGTAGGGCAGGGCCGCAACCAGTGCCTCGGCCATCGCAATTGGTGCCCAAGTATCCGCCTCACCGTGCCAAATTTCGACAGGGCAGGTGACCTTCGGCAAAGCACCCGACCAATCGCCGACGTAGGCACACACCGCCTGCACATAGGCCGTCGGATGGTCGCGAAGACTATTGCGCAAGCCTGCCCGCAACACGCGGTGCACTTCGGGCTCCGCCATCAACCGCCGTTCTTGCTCACCCGCTTTGGCAAACAAGCGGTTCAGCACAAAATCTGGTGCAATCTTCACGCCCAAACCCTGCAAGCCCGTCAATGCCCGCAACGCCGCTGGCGCACGCATTGCCATCTTAAAAACAGACGCCCCCGCCATATCAGGCAAAAAATCCCCAAGGGCCAAAGGGGCGGCAGGTGAAATCAACGTGACCTTGCCCACGCGTTCGGGCCGAGACGCCGCCAACCGCAACGCCACCATCGCCCCTATCGAAAACCCCACCAAATGCACCGACCCATCTAGCTCATCCGCCGTGTCCACATCAAACTGCGCCAAAGGTGCCGCCGCAAACAAGTTTGGCGCAACCACGCCCTGAATGCTCAAAAGCGAAGCATCCGCAGGCCCACCTGGGGCCCCATGGCAAAAATAAATCATCCTCGAAAATCCTGTAACAGTTCGATTTTAAAACCCATTGGCCCAAAGTGTGTCGGATCAAGCCGCGCGGTAAAAGCCGCCTTGATAATAGAAAACCATGCGACGTGACGCTGCCAACCGTCAACAACAACCGCATTGCGCCAAGTGCCTTCATGGGTAACCCCGAGGCACATCAGCAAGAATATCGCCCCTCGTGCTGCACGCCTGCCCTGCAATGAAGGGGCCGCCCAGATGTTGCCAATCTCGAACGCGCCGTCGGTTTGAGAGACATCGCAAACTGACACCCAGCCCAGCGCTGCGTCATCCGCACCAATCACTGCCCAAAACGGTCGCTCCTCGCGAAACGACAAATCGGAGATTGGATCAGCAAGCGACGCGTAGGTATCAAACGATCCAAAGCGCAGATATGTGAAACTTTCAGCTGCGCCCTTTGCACGTGGCCAAAGTCCCGCGACATGATCCATGCCAAGCCGAACAAGGCGGCAATAGCGGCCATGAATACTGTCAGCCTTGGGAAACGCCCAATACGACTTGTCAATTCGGCTGCCCAACATTTCTTCACCCATTATGCGTAGGCCCAACTAGACGCAATTCTGCGAAAACCTCAAGCAAAGCCATTCAACAAACTTTGGAACTTGCTTTTGGAAAAAATCTGCGCCAGCACTCCCGCATGTCTATTATCAGCGCCCTCAAAATCTCTCGCCGTCCCGCCGCTGCTTTCGTGGTTGTGGGGCTTTTCTGGGGCTGCTTTGCCGCTTTCGTTCCCGTCATCAAGGGGCAGCTTGGTGCCAATGACGCGCTCTTTGGCACGCTCTTGCTTGGCTCTGCGACCGGTCTCGTGACGTCCATGTGGCTTGCCCCCAAAGCCGA
>Ga0181559_10005454_pt1 | contig 12140 bp, 8 predicted proteins | sample 011ome_21_FD_133752 | JGI IMG/M metagenome (GOLD analysis project Ga0181559, IMG submission 133752) | Coastal salt marsh microbial communities from the Groves Creek Marsh, Skidaway Island, Georgia - 011508AT metaG (megahit assembly) | ecosystem: Environmental > Aquatic > Marine > Intertidal zone...
ATACTATCAATGCGCTCCAAGGAGAGACGCTCATTGAACGGCAATTGTACTCAGCTCTTTCACAAAAGCAGGTGAGGGTAAACACACAAAACTTTTCTACCCAAGTTGAGAGACATCTCGCCTATTTCATAAATTCAGTCTCAACGCTCTCTGTCATTCAGCAAGAGATAGATCTCTTCAACTGCGTTTATGGTTTCAAGAAGAGCAGGGAATCGCTTTTCCTGGGTAAAAAATAGTTCATGCCAGGGCTTTGGGGGTGGTAGTTTTGCCCCTTTTCCCCATTTTTCGCCCATATTTCCATATACAAGGACCCACAAGGCGTCCATGAGAGACTTCTTGGAGGAGAACGAAGCTTGTTTAAAGGATAAACACTTCCTCTATGTCGTAGGTACGAACTTGGAAGAGGATACATATCTTCGCAGACATAGCACAAGAGGTAGTAAAGATGGTATCAACGTCAAGATCGGCATGTCTCAGTCGCGAATTCAGGAAAAGGGTGCGTGTGATATCCACGACTACATCAACAGGGGTAAGTTTTTGAACTATACCGAAATTGGTAAGTATGGCGTCGCTCGTGTCTTGAAAGACCTCCCGATCAAGGACTTTAATGTTGGCGTCGCTTCAGCCATCTCGTCGTATTCGAGATGTCGGCTGTGGTCTCTGATCGACGGCATCGAGTCCAAGGGTAAGCGGGTGTTCATGTGCGACACGGACTCGGTCTTCACCGATGCGAAGTTGAATGACTATCCCGACCTGATGGAGGAGTTCATGTGGGACGGCTGTGGTGATGCCCTCGGTTCTCTGAAGAATGAAGCCGACGACCACCTTAAGGATTGTGGGTGGAGTAAGGACGACATAAAGAGGCTTAAAGAAGAGGAGGGGGGGATGCTCCATTTCGATGCGCTCATCTTGGGTGGTTGTAAGTTCCATTGCCTCAGGAAAGAGGGGTGTGAGGATATCACAAAATGTAAAGGATACAAAAAAAGTAGAGGTCAGGAACTCTCCTTCGAAGACTTCGAGACGATGGCTCGTGGAGGCGAAAAAACGCAGAAGCAGGTTCAATTTCTCTGCCCCAAAATGAACCACATGTCTGTGGATGAAAAGTTCTCCATGCGCACTCCCAAGGTCACGAAGAAGTTCCGCTTTCTATACAACAAGGGTGTCGTCCACGATGACTGCACCACCACGAGTTTTTACAATTGATTTTCGGTTTCAGGCCTCACTAGATCAAAAGAAGATATTCGGAAAAAGGAGCGAAATTGAAGTCACGCGGGGGTTTCAATCCTGGGAAAGGGTCGCGAGCGCGGTGAGCGACGCGGAACCGGGCAAGTTCTTCTTCCCCCATCTGGAGACGGGCGATGCCCTCGCACTTGAAGGTGGGCCTGAAGGTGTCGTGCACGATGTCGGGTTCTACGGTGATGCGGCGCGAAAGGGATGGAGGAAACGGTTGAGCGTCGTCGCGTTTTATGCTGTGGGTGCGAGGAAAACCCGCAGCGCACGAACCAGCGCTGCCAGCGCCGGGTAGTTTTCGTGGAAGGGGATAAGGGCGGGGTAGGGGGCGGGGCGGCGCACGGGGACGCTACATGATATACGCGGATGTAAGAACGATGAAAGCGAGGATCCACAACGTGGCAGGCGGAGCCCCGGCAAGTGCGAACAGACTTGTTTCGTAAACCAAAACAGAACAGAGCCTCGTCCTACCCACCCGATTTTAGACCCGATTTTAGACCCGATTTTCAAAAAGGCGTTTTGTGCCAAAATCGGGTGTTAAATCGGGTGTAAAATCGGGTGAACAAAAACCCCGTAAGGTCAGACAAGAGCTCCAACAATAAATTTCGGAATAAACTTGACTCAAGGAAGACGGTCTAATCTCCTCGTATGATTTTTCAAATTTATTGTTTTTCTGTTTTTTCGCAAAACCGGGGAATAAATCTCAGATTTATTCCCCGGTCGACGCCATGCGTATGAATAAAAAAAACAATAAAAGTTGGCGGTCTCAATAAGTGGCGGTCTCAAGAAACCTCTCGGTCACTTTTCGACCTATCAGACCGACGGATGCCGTGGAATTTAATACATTTTGGAGCTCTTGAGGCAATTAATTCGGGTATTAATTTAAACCGCGATTTTGGGTTCAACCACACCGTATCAGGGGTCGATCTATGGAGTCTCTGACTCAAGAGTCTGGGTTTAAATTTTATTGCCCAAATTTATTGGTGTGAGCTCTTGTCTACCACCCTTAGCTAATCAAGCAAGTTCATTTCTTCAAATAAAGTGGATATTCGTCGTTTCTTTTTCGTGTCTTCGCTTTGAGCGACGGTTGCGGGCTCAAAGGGTACGGACAGTGTACCACGAACCATGAATTCGAACAACTAAATGATCATGGCTTACCTTAATCCATAAACTGGATGATTTTCAAGCATCGCTCGCACAAGTTGCTCTTTGTGGTTGGCTTATGCGTCGTCGGAACTTTGTGCGTGGCGCATCTCTTGTGGAAGCCCACGGGTTGGCATTCTCGTGCTTCAACCGGTGTGCGAGCTCGTGCGGGTGACGAAACGGTTTTCTATGATGCGTATTTCAACGAATCAGACCACTTTGGAACGAACCAAATCACCACAGAAGTAGCACATCGCCTAAGCCGACCAACGATCGGAGTCGTTTCCAGTTGTCTCCTTTCGAAAAAGTTTAATAACAGTACCGCACTGCAGTCTTTAAGAAATAAAGAGCACTATTGCGATAGTCACGATAACGTAAACTGCTTCCTCCAATCGGAGTCGATAGACGACAGATTTAGCGCCCACTGGAACAAGTTTCCTCTCGTGGAGCGGGCCCTTCAAACCAATGACTTTGCCGTTTGGATCGACTGCGACGCTATTTTCATCAACGTGTCCGCCACTTTCGAGGAGACTGGAATATTTTCCGAAAAGAAGGACGTTATATTCACGTTGGATCACAACGGTATCAATACGGGAGTCTTTTTCGTAAGAAAGACAGATTGGGCACTGGAATTTCTCTCCCTGATGTATCAACAACGTGCATCAGTGGACTACTTCAACTCGATCGGAAAGGGAATAGGTTTCGTGGACCAAACAGCAGTGAAGATTTTGAGAGAGAAACACTTCACCTCGGAGGACTTCGAAACCCATGCGTCCTTGAGTCAAAAGTACACGGGCGCTTTAAACAACTACTGCACAACAGGAGCGCTCATCCATCACAGGGTGAATTGCAACACTCAAGAGTGCGACACGTACTTAATGTGTGTGATGAATCAGGTCCAGAGCGTCCAGAGCGGCACGTACGTGAACTTTGAGGAAACTTGCACCGTACCACAACACCTTCAAAACTTGTGCGCGACTCAAAGAAAGTGCTGCCAGGTACCAGAACGCGGTCCACAACGCAAAAACACCGAGTTAGCAAAAACGACTTTGGTGCTGATGAGTTTCAGTCCAGCTCGCATCAAGAACTTAGATGTGTTGTTCAGAGAATACGGATCGATGAGCGATGTTCTCGATGGGATCGTGTTCGTCTGGAATAATCCCGCTGTGCCCCCGCCGGAAATACCCAGAGGGAAGGTTAAAATCGTTGCTTGGCTTGCTGAAGAGAACTCTATGATTAATAGGTACCGTATATATTCATACGTGAATACGACATCTGTCCTGACGGTTGATGACGATGTGATGCTGGGGCCTGCACTCATCCGAAAGATGGTCGAACAACACGTCGCGTTTCCGACCCGACTTATAGGGACAGACCTCCGAGGGTACAGCTTGGACGGGAAGTACGTATACCATCCACCAAAGGAGCAGAGTGGTAGATTGTTGGTCATCGGAAAAACTATGCTGTGGAATAAGATGTACGCGCGCGAGTACGTATCAGATGAAGAGTTGGTCAAGTTCACTCATACCCATCCATGTGAAGACATCGGGATGAATTTTTTGATACGGAATCGTACAAAGCTCGAACCGATCGTGGTCCAAACAACCAGTCAACTCTGGCGAAAAGACTTAGACGAGGCGGATGGACTGTCGATAGTCGTATCACAAGGAGAGTGGACAAAGAAACGACATGACTGCGTTGCATTTATGCTGAACCATTTCCATGTGGTTTGATTGCATGAAAGGCAAGAAAACGTACCAATGATTCTCTCTGCGGCACTGCTTCAATTCCATTCCACCTTATTTGATTCCTCTCGAGAGAAATATTGTTCCTTGCTGAGAAACGGAACGTGTTCCCTGCGTAGGGATCTGATCAACGCTCGTGTAAAAGGTGTGTGGGAGTGAGTGCACGTGTTGTAACGCATCGAATTTCTCGATCAACAATTTGGACCAACAAGCGTCCTCCACGGATAAATAAGCTCCGAAGCGTACATCGTTAGATAAAGGTACCAAAGGTCGATGCGCTCTCAATGCCCGCAGACGATACTTTCCATGACCGCTACTCATAGCAATGGAAGCAGGCGACATGCGACTATGTGCCTTGCAAAACGTCGAACATGTGACCTAGATGCGCATAGTCGCCCGCAAAGTACCGTGTGATCACCGAACGTGCATCGGTCGATATGTTCTTTGCCCAATTTTCACGCAACTTTGAGGCGTACACTCGCTTGGTAGGAAGGTCTCTTTCGATTCCATAAAGTGCAGGCAACTGCTTGAACAGAACATCGTAACATTCGTACGGGACCACGAGACTCGCTCGCCGGGCAAAATCATATTGTGGAACGTAGTGACAGTCTAACAGGAACGGTTGGGATTCAGCTTGTTCCAAAACGGCTTTGATCCAACTCTCGAATCCCCTTTGATCTTGGGAATACAAATTTCCCTTTGCATCTTTGAATTGTCGATACTTAAATTCGCTTTCAAGTCTATCGACTGGATCGCGAACGATGGTGAAGGAATTATCGATGGGGGCACTTGGCGGTCGGTGCCATCCCACGCAGTCTTTGCTATCTTCCGTCACTGGGTATGGAAAGTTCTCGATGTCCCCACTCCAGTTTTGTCGCTGTGCCTCGCCAACAAAAATATCATGGTCTCTCAGAACACTCTCGATAGTGCTGCCCCCGGTTTTGGGTATGTGAATGAACGTCACCTTTGTCTGATTGCTAACACCAAGCAGAGAATGATCTCGCAACAAGACTTGTTCGCAGTTATGGCGCACAGGTTCTTGACTTCGCTCCAAGGAAATGTTAACCGAGGTTGTCAGCTGCGGGCACCACAAGCTTTGTTGGCGAGTACTAATCAGGGCGAGGTGAAACAGAAGCGTCAACGAGCACACGATGGACCGTGTGTTGGCGAAATAAGATGGTCTAGTGGCTAAATTGGTAACTCTTTGAACCACGTTCATCGTAACGCCGCGTGAAGATATCTTTCCTACAGACCACCCTCTAAACTCTATCTATCTGGACGAGAATAAGTTGGGAACGAAGTTTTGCACAATTTCTGTTTAGGGGAAAAGTAATGAAAATACGGGTTGCAGGATCTGTCTGCTTCTTCTCGGTCGGGCGTGCAAAAAATTCAGCGCTTCGCGTATCAATAGCTAAACCTCGTCGTTCGAATCGATTGATCTCGATCGAGGTGCGCTCCCTCCATACTGTACACACTTCGATCACCGCGCGCATGGTCCAACCTCGACTCTACTAGCGACATGTTTGAGTGGCCCGTGTTCAGGAGCAGGCATGTCCCGCTAGTCTTGTTTGTGGTTTTGTTGTTGCTCGCAAGCTTGAATCGAAGCACGACAACGGAAGTTTTTATCGATCAACTCGCTACGAACTCCTATGACGACGACGCAGAAAAACACGCTTGGGTGACAATGGCGAGCGAGGACATCCATGTGAAACACGCGCTCGCGATGTTTCGTTCTCTGAGAGACGTACATTCTCGGGCAGACCTCGTCATGTTAGTCATAAACCATGCTGGCACTGTTGATGTTATCAAAACGTACCTTTCTCCTATCAGGGCGTTGGGAGTGAAGATGAAAAGGGTTGAGAATCCCGTGAACCCAGACGACGTGCGAAACCCTGCATTCAGAAAGGTCATCGAAGATCTCGGAAAATGGTGGGATTTCAACAAACTGCACGTGTACAACTTAACTGAATACACCCGAGCTGTGTTTTTGGACGCAGACATGTTGTTTCTGTCTAACGCAGACGAAATATTCTCTTTCCCGTCTGGGTCACACTCTGACGGCCCTCTCAGTCCGTTCAACTCGGGACTCTTCGTCGTCGAGCCCAGTGCCAACAATTACCGCGAACTGATCGAAATCGTTACGGAGGGTGACTTTTCATACAAAACAGGTTGGCGGCATAAGTGGGGTGAAAACTTCAACGCGGCGGAAACTACGCAGGGCCTTTTGTACTATTTCCACCATTTCCTCAAGAAGGACTCCAACTTGCTCTTGAATCGAACAGTATGGAACTATCAGAGCCTGGAGCCAGTCCCACGCGAAACGAAGATCCTTCACTTTACAGCATGTGGTAAGCCTTCGACTGATACGAGTTCACTCATTTTTCGCCGGTGTCCCGTTTCGGCCGCTCTAGTAGCTAAGCACATGCCAATCAGCCGACCAACACTTTCCCTCACAAAGGATGAGACGAGCGTCATTGAAAATTTCCAGGCGCTTTACGAACGCCACAAAATCCACCAAAAGCAGCGTTTTTTTGGGGTCCGCTTCGGACAAGATCCCTTCGACGCGTTCGTCATCCAGGAAGTGCTGATGGAGGTCAAACCCGATCTCATCATCGAGACTGGCAGCAACAGTGGGGGTTCTGCTCTGTGGCTTTCATTCCTGATGGAGCACATAAGACCCGAGTGTAAAATAGTGACGATCGAGGCGATTGAGGGAGGCATATCATACTGGCACGAACACTTTAAGCAAGCAAGTGATCCTCGCTCGCACGTGCTGTGGAAAACGCGGGTTTTCGCGATTGAAGGATACTCCACGGACCCTTCAGTCGTAGGGTTTATTGAAAAGGAATTCATCTCGCAGGCAAGTGTTGTCCTCGTGATTCTTGACAGCGATCATGGAGAAAAGGTGGTAAGGGAAGAGATACAAACGTACTCCAGACTCGTGAGCATCGGGAGCTATCTCGTCGTCGAGGATACCTGGATCGACGGTGCGAGAGCTGCTGTTGACGACTTCCTGAAAACGACACAAGAGTTTGTGGTCGATACAAGCAGAGAACACCTCATGTTCACACAGCACAGAGGGGGGTATCTGACTCGGATCATGTAGAGGAGAAATGTTGTAAAGTAAATCATATGATGATAGACCTCACAGAGCATGATATACCACGTACTTTCTACAACAATAATGGCTATTTCGATGTGGGAATGAGATTCAAATAAAGGTCGAACCGATGCTTACGTTTTGCTAAGGCTTTGGCTGGAGAACACTTGGAATACTTCCTCGACTGGTTGGCGTATCCTATTCAAACTGGTGAGAAGACAGAAGTCGCTTTGGTTGTTCTCGGCGCTACGGGTGGGGTAAAAGCATCGCATTTTGCCCGAGGATCTGAAGCATATTTTGTGTACCTGTAGCTATATATGACTTCACTTATGATGCTTCAAGCGCATCTTACGTCGGACACTTGACGGTAAGTGCTATGTTTTTACGGCGTCAACAGCATCCAGGTGCTATGCCGAGTAATCCCTGCAACCAATTCTCCCCGAGATATCCATGTTCTGACCCAGTAAGACAGAGCTAAGTTGACCTGGTGGCTTGTAGTCTGGAGGAAGCAGAAGAGCAAAAAAATGTAATGTGGTCATGCGGCGGTCCACGCGATGCGTGCGCGTGTGCCGTGCACACGATTGTGATTGTGGGAAAGGATCGGAGGATGGGTTCAGGGATGGAGTCGAGCGCCAACCGTCGGGTCCCGCTGCTGTGTCCTTGGTGCTCGCGCCGCCGCTTCGCGGCGTCGCGCCACGGCGACACACACGGGAACCCTAAACGGCTCCCTCCAACCCCATACCCTAAAAAATCCGAGCTGTGTGGTGGTGTCCTCGCGGTGTCGCCGCGAGGCGCGCGGCAGTGGCGCCATCGGCCAGATGTGGCCACCGTGCGCTACCCAGAGGTCATCGACGCCTCTCGTCGTGAAGATGACGGAGGCCGGGGTGCACCGGGGGTTCCGCGCGCTTCGCCGGAACGTCCGCGGCCGACATCTCGGCGGGCACGTCGTCGCGCGCCGCAGCGGCTTGTGGGCGCGGTGGCGAGCGGTGACGAGGCCGTGGCGGTTGATGAGCGACCAGGATACTCAACACGCCGGTCGGAGTCGAGTCTGGATGTATGGCGTAAAAAATGGTTAATAAAGTTCGTTTTTTGAAAATCGCCCCCGGCGAACTTAGCTAAAATTGGATGTCGTGGCTCAGAACCACCAGGTTGGCTCGCAGTCACTCGCCGGGCAGGCATTCGCTGGGGGGTGCGCCACTCGCTCACAAAAACATGCAAGGTCTTGATAACCCAACGTCGCGACGGCGGACGCTTCGTCTGCTCGTTGCTTTTTGCTGCGTCGCCACGGGGGTCACAGTATTCGCTCGGAGTAGCGCGTGGAGCAAGTTACCCGCAAGCGAGGAGCGTGTTCAAGGACATGGACATGGCCGCTTTAGTAATTAGTAGGGACATCACACTTTTTACCTTCCATGCACGAGCGCGTGCGCACGGATGTTACACGCTGTCTGGTCGGGATCAGTAACCGTCGAAACGACGCGAGGCAACTGGAAACAGTTGAGAAAGTTGAGGGTTGAATCTATCATTTTGTTTGGCGGTGCGGCAACGTCGCGCCCGACTAGGGTATCGAACTAGCGCCGCATCCGCAGTCGGGGATGGTCGACGCTGGAATGGAGTCGCCCAGGGTAGTGGTCTCACGGTATGCGCACACGATTTAGCCACACACGCGCAGGTATCGTGCACGTTTTTGTGAGGTCCAAGGAGCTCATCTTGCCCGAAAGATGGCGGTACATCCTTGGAAAAGAGCGGGAAGCGCGAGAGCTCGACAACCTATCATCCTCATGAGCGTACATATATCGATCGATTGAACCTATTATTTTATTCCCACGCTTCAATTATTTTATATCCCCAACTAGCGCCGAGGCACTAGAAGCTAGCTACTACCTTCACAGTTAGTTAAGCGATTGTCATGACGAGTTTATCTCGGCGACGCATTCCCGCCGGTGAAGCCTGGAGGGTTCACGCGCGCACGGCTCATCGCGAAGCAGGCGTGTGACCACCGGTAACGAAACGCCGTGATCCTTTTCTGGCATTTCCTTCAGTCAATGAAGCGCACTGACCTGGAGTATTGGGTGATCGCCTCTCTCATATATGTCATGATCACATCCTCGGTCAGCCACGCGTGCGTCTCTGAGAGCAGCGTGGCGGCAGCCTTCGCTTTGTCTGGCGCTTCACGCAGTTCGCGCAGAAGCCTCGGGGCATCGAGCTTGACTTTCGCCGGATCAATATCAAAAGCGTGAATCCCATTCAATAGACCTTCATCGAATAAATCCGTGAACACATTCACCCTCAGAAGCGTGCAGCCCGCACGAGCTATGGCAAGAGGCCGATTAAACGAGTGTGCGTTGCCGTCTATGTCCATCGCGTACTTGTATGATGACAACTCCGAAGCTTGCAACGTTGGTTTCATCAAATCTGTGATCGAGTCCTGCTTTATCGTCTGGATAGCCGCATGAATGCCAACATCAAACCCTGAAGTGTTCACTAAGTCACGGGTGACCTTAATCCTCAAGTTTGTATCTGCAGTTCCCATCCCTGTCGTCGAGCCACGGAACACCGCTTCATCTTTGCGTTGCGTCCAAGGCTGGTTTTCGCGCAGCTCAGCTGTGCGACCAAACTTCGCAAACAAATCTGGATGCGGGAACAACAGATCCAGGTGACATTCACGAACCTTCGACATGGACCACACCGGCACGCCTTCTTTTCTGTTCACTATCCCCTCGCGGATATTTGGATGAATCGCCGCGAGCTGGCTCATGTTTGGGCATTCTCCAGTCACTGCAGGCTCGTCAAAACCATTGACGACGAAATACACGTTTTGACCTGGGGAAAGACGCGTTGTGACCGCTTCGGAGTAGCGTTTCATGAACTGATGGAAAGGCTTCGTCGCCCAGAAGTTGATACCTTGCCCTGAAACGTGATTCCATTTTGCGCCACCGTCGCTTTCGTCCTTTCTGAGGACGTACAATCCAAGTTGTTGTGGCGATCGCCGCACGACCCTACGCATTCGTGCGAGACTGACATTTGCAACTTCCCCACGAGCGAGATATCGTGCATCTGAAAGTGCCTTACTGAAGTACTGCAGCGAACACCCTATTTTTTGTCCCCCCTCAGCTGCTCTAGAATGTAATTCAGGATATCCAGGTGGACATTCGATGGTATTTTGTCTTGGAAATGGCTTATTGAGATCAGCGCGATTCGGCAAAGACGCGTTCCTCAACGGCCCTGATGACGCTACTCTCTTCTCGGAAGACATCTGCCCGACGGCGTCGATGCTTTTTGAATATGATTCTTTGACGTTCTCACCTTCTACCGCCTTGTGAAAAAGTGCGATATCATCCAACGAAGCGCACTCGCTGGCAAACCAAACGTACTTTGCACGATATGTTTTTAAGATGGGATTCGTCCGTCGCTTGTCTGATTGAAGCAACTCTTGGGCAAGAACAGCGGTCGAAACAGGCTGCAGAGCATTTTTACCACCGTTGAAATGTACCAAGAGTGGCCGAGTGTCGTGCTCAGTGTTGATCACTCGTCCACTTTGTGTATCATAATACGCCCCATTTCGTTCACGATCAGCGTATCTTTCGCCCTCAAGATTTGTGCCCCATCCAGTCTGAAAAATGAGTGCTCTCCGATCGAGCACAATGTCAAAGGCGGATTTCCCGCCGGCACCGTTCCGAGTCTGTCGCAACTGCTCAGCATAAAGCTCGTGTAAGGCGAGTTGGTCATCCTTTGCGTCACTGAGACGGTCATATGCGGAAGCGATCAGGTATTTCATGGCTTCCACCTTACCGATATACGCTCCTGAGTTCAAGAACATGAATGTGGAGTTCTTGCTTGGAAACTCGGCACATTTGAAACTTCCCCCGGAGATCCTCTCCTTTTCTTTCACCATGTAAGGCCAGCAGTTTCTCTCTGCAGCAACGAGAACGACACGCTCACCGTGCTCTCTAAGAGTCTCATGAAAACGCTGACTGACCTCTTGGAGGTCAGCGAGATAAACCACATCACTTGCGTCTGCAAATAATATCGTACTGCTGTTGTGCAGGCCCAGCTTGCTCAGCGTGGTTTCGTTTGACAGCAGGGCCTTCATTCCAAAAAGTTTCTTCATCTTCGGATCACCGGCGAAGCTTGAGAATGACATTTCGTCGACGCCGAGTATGCCAAGTTCGAATCCATGACGCGCGGCGGTGACCATCGACCTACATAATCCTTGCGTGACTCGATCAGAGTACGTTAGAACGGTAATTTCATGGAGTTCCGGTTCGCTTTTTTTTTGTTCGTTGAACCGGCCCGGAGGCGGCGCTGAATTTTGGACATTAGAGAGGAATATGGATTTGTTGGGGTCGGAAATGCTCCACGTGTAGTACACAGTGGCCGCGAATACAATCCGAACAAGAATAGTTCGACTTCGCCGCCTCGCTAAGCGGGCAGCGAGGGTGTTTTTCATACCAGCAGGGATATCAACGTGAACAAACCATGGTGTGTTTGTTTTCGTTCAACGTTCACCCACGCTTCGTGCTTCAGCAAGCATATTTTACCTTGCTTATTTGCTTGCTTCCATAATCACTCGGAGAACGAAATCCCTAAAATCGCCCTAAAATCGCCATAAAATCACAGTAAAATCCCGCCAATTATCCATCCGGACGAAAAATTGTTCAAGATTGACAAGTTGAGTGAAACCAACGACACTTCGTGAAATTTGTCCAAATTCACTCGTGAATTTTCGAAATTTAAGTGCCACGTGGCACACAACTTTCGCGAAATTTGAAACAAATTTGGAAATTGGTCGTCCGACGTGGCGGGTTTTTGCCGAAAAAAAGCGCGGAATCACGTAAACTTTGTTCAGATCTGAGCGCGCGGCGCTGGATGGGCCGGTGTGCGCGGCGGGATGACCGGAGGTGAACGCATCGTGCTCGGGGACG
>Ga0181559_10005455_pt1 | contig 12139 bp, 10 predicted proteins | sample 011ome_21_FD_133752 | JGI IMG/M metagenome (GOLD analysis project Ga0181559, IMG submission 133752) | Coastal salt marsh microbial communities from the Groves Creek Marsh, Skidaway Island, Georgia - 011508AT metaG (megahit assembly) | ecosystem: Environmental > Aquatic > Marine > Intertidal...
CCAATACGTTCGACCTTGATCTTGGAGATTCAAATTCGACGATTCGAAATCTGCTAATCGCACTTTTACCCTCAACGGAATTATTGGTTGCCTTGGGTCTCTGCTTTCGTCGCACACGTGTTCAAGCGTGTCTGATGGCGATGGTGATGCATCTGACGCTCTTCATCATGCTCGGACCTTGGGCAAAAAACCACAGCGTGGGTGTCCTGATCTGGAATCTGATGCTAGTCGTTCAGAATTTTTACTTGATTCGGTGCTTCGGATTTCAACGACTTACTAGCGCAACTGAATTTGCAGCTTCAGAGATAGTTGAATCCAAAACTGTTCAACACTGGTGCGTTTTATCTCTTTGGATGATTGCCCTAATCTCGCCATGTCTTGAGAGATTTGGCTACTGGGATCACTGGACTTCGTGGTCGCTATATTCACCGCACACCAGCCGAGCTCGAATAGAATTTCATCAATCAATTATTAGCCGACTAAGTGAATCACAGCAAAAATCATTGGAGCCAGACATTGACGGTGATCAGTGGCAGGAATTGAACCTCGGAGTTTGGTCTCTCGGACAACGAGGTGTACCTGTTTACCCGCAAGCGAGGTATCAGCTGGAAATCGCTTACCAAGTCGCAAAAAACATCGGTCTTGATGACGAGATTCGAGTGAAACTTCAGAGTGTTTCAGACCGTAAGACGGGAGTCCGAAAAGAGGAACGCTACCTGAACGTTAAAGAAATCGCCGAAGCGCGAGAACAATTTTGGTTACGTCCCAAGTAACGTCGATAACCGTCGGAAAGAATCAGTAAGTGTTGTTTCTGATTGCTTGGTGAACGCACAATCATTTTCTTTCATTTCGTTAAACCTCGTCACCGAAAATAACACAGCTAACTGCCATAAAAAAACCACACGACAAGCATCGTGTGGTTTCAAAACATCTGTACTCGATAGATGAGGCGATTTGTATGAGCTCAGAGCCACTCGGTTCGTTGAGAAGTCACACAAACCCAAAATCGTTTTTCTTAAACTTTTTCCCAGCTATTAGCTTCAGCGCTTTTCAAAACCGCGTCACAGACTCGCTGAGTTTCTTGTGCGTCGCGGAAAGTCGGATGCACTTGCCCTCCCGACTCCACACCTTTGATGAAATCAGCTACTTGATGAACAAAAGTATGTTCGTACCCAATCTGAAGACCGGGTACCCACCACTTATCCATATAGGGGTGCTCTCCGCCGTGGTCGGTTACATGAATGGACCGCCATCCTCGCAGTTTTCCTTCATCACTATGCTCGAAGTACTCAAGACGATGCAGATCGTGTAAATCCCAACGAATTGAGGCATTCTCGCCGTTGATCTCAAGAGTGTAGAGTGCTTTATGCCCACGAGCATATCTTGTGGACTCAAAGAGTCCTAAGGAACCATTCGCGAAATGACATAGGAACGCACAGGCATCATCAATCGTAACCGGTTCCATTTTTCCGGTTTCGGTATGCATTCGTTCCTTGACGAATGTTTCTGTCATTGCTGTGACGTCAGCAATCGACCCATTCAGCCAAATTGCCGTATCAATACAATGAGCTAAAAGATCTCCGGTTACACCCGAACCCGCAGCGTCTTTATCAAGCCGCCACAATGCAGCACCACCTTGAGGAACATCCTCTGAAATGGTCCAGTCCTGCAAGAAGTTAGCGCGATAATGAAAGATACGTCCTAGCCGGCCTTCATCAATCAACTGTTTTGCCATCGTCACTGCAGGTACCCGGCGGTAGTTGTACCAAACCGTGTTCACGACTCCTGCTTTTTCTACAGCCTCACACATCTGCTCACCTTGCTCGGTGTTCAGCGCAAGTGGTTTTTCGCAGAGGATCATCTTTCCGGCTTCCGCCGCAGCAATTGCGATCTCTGCGTGTGAATTATTCGGAGTGCAAATATCGATTGCGTCGATGTCATCTCGTTTGATGAGGTCGCGCCAATCGGTTTCAATCGACTCGTATTGCCATTGATCCGCAAAGGCCTGAACTTTTTCTTGATTTCGACCGCAAACTGCTTTGAGAACAGGTCGATGTTGCAGTTCTGGAAAAAAGTCGTTGACCCTTTTGTATCCGTTGGAGTGGGTTCGTCCCATAAACCCGTATCCGATGAGTCCAATGTTCAAATTTTTCATAATAGGTTTCGAATTGTATTGATGTTTAAAAAATTAAGAGCGATGCGCCGGGTTGCACTTAGGATTGCCAACCAGCTGCATCTCGGACGTCAATCATAGCTTTAAGAATAACGTTCCAAGTCTCTGGATTTTCAAGGACTTCATTGGGAAACATACAACCATCCCAACAGATATGTTGAATTCCCCTGCTATGTGCATCTTTCAGCCAGTAGCTTGCTGTTCGAGCAATATCTAGTTTTCCATTTGGATCATCTGCTCGACAGTGCTTACCGGTTTTATCATGTGATCCAGCTCCATGAACCGTTCCATCATTTTGAGCGACGTGAAAATCGATGGTCCAAGGACGAAGCTTATCGGTCATCGTTTCATAGGCAGCGTAAAACTCTTCTTCGCTATAACCTTCCTGAAGCAAGGCATGCTCTGGAGCGTTGTATCCCATCAGATAAAGATAGGTATGTGCTTGGTCGGCCTGAAAACCGAAAGACTGTGGACGGCCGACACCCTCAAGCACATCGAGCATATCTTTCCAGCTATGCATCCCGGCCCAACAAATCTCACCTTCGCAAGCGAGCCGCTCCCCATGTTCTTCAGCAATGTCCGCTGCTTTTTGGAATGTATCGATGATACGCGCGGTACCCGAAGACGGATCTTCTCGCCATTTTTCGACACCGAATTCAGCGGAGTCGATTCGAATGGCCCCATACTCACGAATTCCATGGTCGTTAAAGACCTTGGCAATTCGACAGGCTTTTCGAATGGCATCTAAGAATTTCCCTTGCTGCGCATCATCTCCCATTGCAGAGTCACCAACCGTACCCGGCCAAACGGGTGCAACTAGAGACCCGACCTTTAATCCATGACTGCCAATCAGGTCAGCTATTCGCTTGAGCTCTTCATCAGACGCATCCGGGTCGGTGTGAGGGTGGAACAGAAAATAGTCGACTCCTTCGAACTTCTGTCCATCGACCTCAGCAGCAGCTGTAAGTTGAAGCATTCTTTCAAGGCTGATGGGTGGTTCTTGACCTTCGTCGTCACCTTTTCCGACAAGACCGGGCCACATTGCATTGTGGAGTTTAGGTAGAGGATTTGACATAGATCAGCACTCCTATCGTTTCGAGCTTTACACGGTGATTCAAAGACATCAGACAGCCTTTAACGAAGGCACGTCAGTCCCATGAACGTTGGGAATCGTAATTAGTAAGGTTCATGTAGTCTGTCTGGCAGGACTTCATCCATCATGACTTGCCAGACTTTTGTAAGTATGCAGTTTAGCGGTAAAGACAAAATGTTTGTTGGTGGAGAAAATGGCGGTTTTCCAACCGCTAGGTAGCCACCTCCGCGGTTAAATGTTTTATTAGCTGGCTGCAGCGCATACAAGAATGGCAATTTCACCCATTCTTCAAGAAACAGCAAATCCGCCAATCCACATCGAAGCGACATGACCACAAAAACCGCAAACTTGCGTTCAATCCATGCACCTGAAGAGCAGATTCTTTGGGACGACAATTCCCCTCTCTGCATGGAAATCGAGACAAGAACAGGGAAAATTAGGACCCGCTACGGGATATTTTCTGGTGGCGTTTCGGATCGTGTTGAGGTGATTGAAGTCGATACGGGGTCAGTCAGAGCAATGATTTTGCCGACTCGTGGAATGGGACTCTGGAAAATCGAGAAAGATGGTGTCGACTTCTGTTGGAAATCACCGATCTGTGGCCCAGTTCATCCCAACCAAGTGCCAATCTTTGATCCAAGTGGCATCGGATGGTTAGAAGGTTTCGACGAACTCGTGGTGAGATGTGGCTTGGAAAGCAATGGAGCACCGGAGCATGATGAAAACGGTCGCCTGCTGTACCCTCTTCATGGAAGAATCGGAAACTTGCCGGCTCAATCATTATCAATTGAATATGACGAAGCATCTGGACGTCTGGACGTCATCGGTGAAGTTGTTGAATCGCGTCTGTTCATCAAGCGATTAAGACTTCGCAGCCGAATTCGATTTCAAGCAGGTGGATCTGCAATCTCACTTTTAGATGACGTGACTAATGAGCTGGCAAAACCAACAGGAATGCAACTGCTCTACCACATTAATATCGGCAATCCTGTACTAGAGTCAGGATCCGTTCTTGAAGCGCCGGTCTCTGAGCTTGCACCAAAAGATGCATTATCCGCCTCCGAGATTGATCGCTGGAATGAATTCGATGGGCCGCAAGAAAAATATTCTGAACGCGTTTACTTTGCAGAACTAAGGGCGGACGCATCTTCCGCCACCACCGCTTTATTGCGTTCGCCCAACCAAGACCGTGGATTAGCCGTTTCCTTCAACACCCAAGGCTTACCAAAGTTCATCTTATGGAAGAACACAGCCGCAACTGCTGATGGTTATGTCGCAGGACTTGAACCGGCAACAAACTTTCCGAATACCCGATCATACGAGGAAAGCCAAGGCCGTGTAATCATCCTGCAACCGGAAGAGACGGTCTCATTTCGAGTGACAATCGAGCCACTCACGAATCGAGAAGAAGTCTCGAGTGTTAGCGAGCGTGTCGCCCTATTGATGGGAGAAAACACTCCAATCATTCACAGCCAACCAAAATCGGGATGGACACAGTGATCAACATAGAAACAGTGATCAACAGCATCGCTAGGAAAATCATCAATCAAATGAAAAGGGTCGGCTCACTCAACACTTAGGCCTTCAATTCTGAAGATAGCCATGTGAGTCGCCCCGTTTGGAGAAAGGCCTGGTGGATAGCGATAGGATTCCGTATCGATCACAAACCGCCCAGCAACTGTTACGGGTCGAGTAACAAAATCGGTAGTATGGCCCTCCACCATCTGGACCATCACGCAGTCGTAGAGGGCTGCTCCAGGACCAAAACAACATTCTTGATTATCTCGTACCAAAACGAATTGAGAGATGTTGGTCTCCGAAAATAAGGTCGAGGGTAAAATGTATCCTCTCAACGTTACATCACGACCATTGAGCTGATTAAGGCCTTCCGTTATCAAACTTGGGTCGAACGGAGCATCCTTCGCTAAATCAAACTTGAGATCATCAAAGTTGATATCGCCCTTCATCAAGGCACTTTCACTGCTCCGCCGTTCCTCAACTCCTTTTACCGATGCTGTATCTTGATTCACTAAGGGACGCCTGAAATCATCACCAGTCGTCGGCTCATCTTGCGCGGCACCATTTTCATCTGCAGCAACACCCATTTGATTTGTGGAAGCATCCTTATCGTTCGGTTGATTAGGTTGCTCTTGCAAAAGTGCTACATTTGCGGAATCCCCAGCGGCAATGTTTTGTGCGTCCCTCTGATCGACTAATCCATCAATGCTCGCTTCTTTTTCTACCGAGCAAGACACACTGAGACCAGTAACAAGCAAAGGTAAGAGAATTGGTCGAACGAATGTGATCATTTGCAAATTTTCATGGGTAAACAAATTTTTCTAACCAAACGGGGACTCATTCCGAGCGTCTTCAGCTGCAATGGGATTCAACTTACTGAATGATGTCGACTTTCATACGATAAAAAACGTTATTGTCAAAATCAGTGACCCGTCTCGGCGCATTATTGACAGAAAACTCGCCTGCCAGCTTTTTTTTGGTCAAACCAGCTTTGGTAGCCTGACCATCCATCAGTGTGACCTCAATCATATCACTGCTCTTAGGCTGCCCACCAAAGCAGCAAGTGCCTAAGTCGGGAACAAGAATAAACTTCTTCAACATTCCGCTTCCGGATGACGGGTGGATATAACCCTTCAAAAATACCGCTTCGCCATTCATTTCAACGGCACGCTGGGTTGGCGTCTCAACCGTTTGCGACGCATCTTGCTGCAACTCGTAGAACTGGACTCTTGTGTAACCATCTGGCACCTCAGTTGCATAAATGTAGATATGCATTGATGCGCCACCAAAAAGCACCAATGCATTGACAGAAACACCGAGGATCGCCAATCGCATTCCTTCGAATTCATCCGGATAACGTCGAATCTGCCTAACACCTAGCCAGCCTGCAATCATTCCAATTAATGAAAGTCCGAGAGCTGGCCAAAAGAAAAAACCCCCTAATGCACCCAGTCCAGAAAACACGATGGAGGTAATTGCGGTAGAACTAATTGCCCGGTACGGGAACTCAACTTGGTCGGATGAGGCTGAAAGCTTTTGCTCGACTGACATCGTCAACAATCTCTAAACAGATGGAATATCAAAGCAAGTATTTGAAAGTCTCTTGCTAACAGTAAATTAATGGGTTCCAGCGTTGATCAAAATCAATTTTTTAACCATCTCAAACCCAAAGTACGTCTATTTTTCCGGATAGGTCCTGCAACTTCAGGATTTTAGACGTGCTGATTTACAGTCGTGATACGATCGAAGTATCACTCCAGTTCAGATCATCATCAAACTTCGGAACACCCATCAGGTCGGTTTCTGAAAGCCATCATGTGTCTAACCTACCAGTGCAATCTGCTTAGGGGGTATTGTTTGGATCGACGAACTGCTACTGCCTTTATCGCGAGCGGGCACGGGAATTGAAAAGAATGTATTTGCTCGCCGAACGCTTTCGGGATCAATCTCTTCGATTTTCTTTAGAGCCTCTTTGGCGGAATCGAGCGGACAAGCGCGGAGGTAATTTACGACAGGAACTCGTACCCAATTATTCTCTGGATCTGCATTCACAAACAGATTGACTAAACGATCAATCTGACTCCAATCGCTCCACCTTGCCAAATCGGGAATCACCAAATCGGCTAAATCTTTGCGATCTAAAACGTGGTGCAAGGATTCGACCAATGCACTCCGAGGAATCACGTCACCCTCAGTTCCATGGAATCGAATCGCCATGATCGCTTGATAAGTGTCTGCATAAGGAGCCTGCTTATTCGCTAGAAATAGCTCATTAATCAAACCCAGCCCGTCCTCGCCACCGAGTGTTAAGTAACAGGCAATCATGGCGTCTAATCCGCCACGCGAACTTTTCGAGGTGCTCCGCAGCATTTTCTCGAGTAGTGGTAAATCATCCTTGCCGCCACAAACTCCCAACATTGTCAAATACAACCGCTTGCGGTCAGTTGGCATTTCTGAATCACTAATCCAGGTTACCAATTGATCATGATCCATCTCCGGAGCCAGCTTTTTGACTGCATCATAGGGAGCAATCGCGAACTCATCATAAGCATCACGTGCTAGCATCGATTCTTCGTCTTGCAAGAATTGATAATAGAATCTCAACCTCACCAGATCATCGTCGGCCAGTGCATTCATTTTGCCGATGTAGTCCTCTGCTCTCGCGGTCACGGGCAGACACGACCATTGAAGTTGCGGAGGATCAACACCCGAAAGCATGAATCGGCGACCTTTGGTGACATCGCCGTAGTAGATCGCTTCAATTTCATCGCCATTTTTAACCAAATCCCCGCCTTTCAAAACCTGCACCACTTTCATCTGAAGCTTTCCGGTTTCTGCATCACGGTCGGCGGCATCTTGCATAGAGATGGCAATCACCACAGAGTCCATGGCTGCCATTTCTTGGCGCAGCGTTTGAGACACAGCGTTACAGAACGGGCAAGCAACGACGATTGTGGGAATAAGGTTGATGCAAATCGCAACAAGCAGTGAAGCAGTTGTCAGTCGTTTTAGTAAAGGAATCCGAAGGCTCATAAAATTAATCACCAAAAGCGTAGGTCGGCCAAAAAACATAGGTAGACGCCGAATGTCGTGGGAAAGAACGAAGCCGCTGTTGACAACTCGCACTTCTTACCCAACGTCATCATAGGTACTCAGTGGGTGTGGTGAGAAGGCTTTCTGGCATCTGCAGAGAGAAAAGTAGTCCATCCGCTAGTCTGTTCGACATCCTAGCAGGCGATGAATTAGCCTGAAAAAGCAATCACGAAGGACTAAACCACTCCTAATGAGAATGCCGATAGTGACGATAGAGGAAGGGGTGGTGATCTGTCCGACGGAATTCCACAGGATCTTATTCTTACCCCAAAAGCGTCAATATCACGCAAAAACTCACGACAGAGAGCTTTTTGGAGTGTATCGGCCATCAATTGGAACACAATTCTTGTCAAGATCATCCATTGAGATGCTCTCGACCGTCTCGAGGGGGGACGTTTGAATGTTACGTCATCTTATGATTGCGGCTGTGCTGATTTGCAGCTACTCAGTGGGAACAGAATCGGCGACCGCGGAACAAAAAGCATACGGTCGAGCATGGGGGGGACAGGCTGATTTCCGAGATTGGAATCGCTTCTATCACTATCCCTATGTCTACTATCCCCAGAACTTTTACGGACAAGAGTACTTTCGTAGTAACGATAGTCTCTATCACCGTTACCCCGCCGAAATGAGAATTCCTGTCTACAACAAGAATTGGCACAACTATTATCCGAGCAACCGACGGTACCACTCGGGTCATCATTTTATGCTGGATGTGTTTTAATCTCCACCAAAATCATTGGCGGCCGCTGACATGGCGGTCGCCATTGCTGGAAAACCCTTGCGCATTGTGTTCGTTTACACGCGCGATGTGACCAACGACGATCAGTGATGATGCGGATCGTCTTTTTGGCAGAGACTCCAAATAGTAGTGCAGCCGCAAACGTGGTCGGCATATGTCAACAAGCACAAAGATTCGCCGGCTAGCTCGTCTCCTCGAGCAAGAATCTGCGGTGGTGTGGGCGATCAACCAAGATGATGAGTTGGCTTATCTTTCAGCGGGCTGCTCAGCCTGGCTCGGAGTGGATGGTGAACTGCTAATCGGTCGTCGTTGCAAAGCCGGAACTCCAATCTCAGGTGATCCCCTCGACCTAATCGCCGCAAGTCTTTCTCCGCCGCCGGGGTTCTACAGTCGTGGAACCGCCTCGTTACGTCTTCACCCACCCCAGTCCGGCGGTGCATTGCGTCCCGAAACCAAAGAGGTTCGATACGTTCGTGTTGGATCATCCGAGAATCGCTTTACACTCGGTATCGCTGGTTTGTTCGAGGATCGCCAAGTAGATCCAGAAATACAAGACGCTGTGGCCGTCAGGCAGCGTCTTGATCAGTGGCGGCAACGTCAGGCAGGTCTGGGCTCATATTTGCTCATTGGCACATCTCGAGAAGCAGAAAAGATGCGGCGTCGGACCGAGATTGCTTGCTCGGTTCGAACCCACGTCAACTTGTTTCAGTCTAGCGGTGGTGGAGCAGAATTATTGGCAACACACGTCCATCAACGTTCTGCACCTGGGGAACCCCTGATTCGAATCGACGGCCCCCTGATGGATGCGGAGCTACTGGATGCCTCCGTCATGCCTCTTATCAATCGCCTAAGTGATTCAGAATCTGCAACCGGATCGATACTCTTCAATCAACTAAATCGAACCTCTTTACCGACTCAACAACGCCTATTGTCGCTGCTTGAGAGCTATCCGAACCGTCTTCGCCTGATAGCGATTTGTGAAACCGTTCCACAGTTGACTAATCACAAAACTTTATCCGATGAACCAAGAAGCCCGACTCACTCTTCAGAAGTTATCGATCCAAGATTGAGCGATCTCTTGGATACCATTCAAATCACTTTGGCAATGCTTTCTGCGCGAGTCGAAGACCTTCAGCTAATTGCGATGGCAATATTGGGACAGTATCGAGTTACCGGTCGATTTTCTGCAGAACGAATTAGCCGTCCCGCCCTTGATGCTCTGGTTTATTATCCATGGCCAAATAATTTTCACGAACTTGAAGAAACGATTCGGTATGCCAGTCAAAATGCCATTGGAGAAGCGATTCGAGTAGAAGACTTGCCTCTCAGTGTTAGATCCTTCCGACCTTCCTCACCAAAAGTAAAAAAACAAATCCAATCACTAGATGAACAAGTCAAGCAATACGAAAAATCGTTGCTGTACGAAGCAATGAATGCCGCAAATCAGAATCGTGCAGAAGCGGCAAGAAGTTTAGGTATATCTCGATCTCGATTGCTTCGAAAACTAGACAGTTTTGAAGCAGAGCAAATGCCCAAGCGGAGTGAGTCTTGACAAGTCATCGACATCAACACGGTATCGGCGAAGCACCAACCCTGCATTGGATTTTTTTTGAACACGGAACACGCTGGTCGGATAGCCTCCGCAGATTTTATCCCGATCTTTTCGGCTCGAATGTGAACTTTATCATCAACAATCTGCGATTAATCGACATCCCCAGCATTACCCCTCACCAAAGGGCCATCGTATTTTGGGAGGTTAGTCGAAAAAATCTGGTTACTTCTTTGGATAATATTTTAACGCTTAGCAGAACACCGGTATCTCGACTGCACTTCGTAGCTTGCAATCAGCTTAACCTGAGCCAAAGGTTAGCGTTGGCGGAGTTCGATATTGCATACTTTTTAGAGCAACCGGAAGATCTATTTCGGTGCAAGCCAATACTAGATGGCTACTTCGCAAGACTGGGCTGGGACGTAGACTAAAGCAGACGGCCCATTGAGTGTTTTTGATATTCGATCAATGCCTCCTATCTCTGACCGAGCACACCCAACACGCCGAATGCTTTTTCCAACTCGTTTTTGTCTGATTGAATTTCAATGTCAAGTTTTACCGCCGAAACTATCCGCCAAGCTATCAGCAATCACCCAGACCCTGAAACCGGTCGCCCAATCGAAAGCATGGGACAAATTCGATCCTTAGCGATTGAGGGCGACGTCGTCAAAATTGAAATTGGTCTCAGTTCACACTCGATGCCAATCCAACAAGAATTTGTAGACGCCATTGAATCCAAGGTGACGGCTGCTGCGCCAGGTATATCACCTAAAATCATCATCTCGCTACACGATCGCCCGCCAGTGCGGCTTGGTCAGATTGCTCTCCGTGCGAAAAGCGTCATCGCTGTAGGTAGCGGGAAAGGTGGTGTCGGTAAAAGCACTGTTGCTGCAAGTATTGCCCTTACCCTTCGAAGACTGGGTTCTAAAGTGGGATTACTGGATGCGGATGTCTATGGTCCGAGCATTCCTCAACTACTAGGACTGTCAGGCCGTCCAGCGGTGAGTGCCAACAAGAAAATTGAACCCATCCTGCTAGGTGGCGATATGCCAGTGATGTCGATGGGATTTTTGGTTGAACCGGATCAGGCTGTAATCTGGCGTGGTCCGATGCTTCATGGCTCAATCAACCAATTCCTTTCCGATACGAATTGGGGTGAATTGGATTACTTGGTTATCGATATGCCGCCTGGAACTGGCGATATTGCGCTGACCATTTCTCAAGCAATTCCCTTGGCAGGAGCCGTGGTTGTTTGCACACCTCAGGAAGTCGCTCTTCTGGATGCGGTCAAAGCCATCAGCATGTTCCGTAAAGTGAATATTCCGCTGTTGGGAATGGTCGAGAACATGAGTGGATTTCTATGCCCTGATTGCGGAAAGACCTACGACATCTTTGGGCGAGGAGGAGCCAGGGACAAATCAGAACAAACCGCCGTGCCTTTTCTAGGATGTTTACCAATTGACATCACGCTTCGAACAGCGGGTGATGAAGGTCGATTGGCCGACGTCATTTCCTCGGATGAGAAAGCTCGAGCACCGCTCGAAGCAGTAACCAAAGCCATGGTGAGGCAAATAGCATCACAAACGATGCAGAAACCGAATCAGGGATCGTTACCGGTTTTGTAATCCAGCGCCCCTAAGAAGGTTTACTAGGCTCCTGTAAATAGAGAAGTTGCATGTTTATCAGGAGCGAACAGGGATAGACAACTCGCTCTCCTTGCGATGCAAAAAAAAACCAAGCCGGAGCGTAAACTCTGGCTTGGTCCTTGGTGGTCATTTGGAGCGATTCACGCACCGTGAAGACATTTTTAACGACGCTTCTTAGCTGCTTTTTTAGAAGCTTTTTTGGTAGCTGCTTTTTTAGCTGCTTTTTTAGCTGCTTTTTTCTTTGCAACTTTCTTAGTCGCTTTTTTCGCAGTAGCTTTTTTAGCTGCCTTTTTAGCTGCCTTTTTCTTAGCAACTTTCTTGGTAG
>Ga0181559_10005462_pt1 | contig 12130 bp, 10 predicted proteins | sample 011ome_21_FD_133752 | JGI IMG/M metagenome (GOLD analysis project Ga0181559, IMG submission 133752) | Coastal salt marsh microbial communities from the Groves Creek Marsh, Skidaway Island, Georgia - 011508AT metaG (megahit assembly) | ecosystem: Environmental > Aquatic > Marine > Intertidal...
CTGCTCGTTCGATCAAGTGAAGCCTTCCTTCAAATGAATTTTGGAGTGTTTTTACCACTGCAGCCGTTCCGTCTGGAGAGCCGTCATCGATGATGAGTAACTCAAAATTTTCCTCCAGCTCCATCACGGTTTGCACCATGTCGCTAATATTTTCTAGCTCATTAAAAGTAGGAACAATGACGAGTTTGCGATGAGTCATAGGGAGGATAGATAATCAAAAATAAGGTTTCGGACGGATTTTACCCAAACAGTCATCTTTAAAAAAAGGAAATGCTAGTTTTGCACAAAAAAAATATGCTGCTACACGTCGCCATTGCTACTTATGTCTCTACTGGGGCCTACGATACCAATACGGTAGATGAGGATGCTTTGCTCTCCAAATTGCTGGAAGAGTTGGGGGTTTCCTATGAACTGCAAGCTTGGTCAGACCCCGATGTGGACTGGAGCCGCTTTTCTCATGTACTAATCAAGTCAATCTGGGATTATTTTGATTTTTATCCTGAATTTTTGGTTTGGTTGGAGACCTTGGAAACGCTAGGTGTGCAGGTGTTGAATGAAGTGCCTACGCTACGTTGGAATTCCTCCAAAACGTACCTAATGGAAATTGAATCCCTAGGATTTCCTTGTATCGCGGGTAAGATCCTTTCCAAAGGCAGTAAAGTGATTTTGGACCAATTGCATTCTGAGTTGAACGCCTACCATTTGGTGGTGAAACCACTCGTAAGCGGGGGAGCAAAGAATACATTAAAGGTTGCACGTGGGGAAGAGGGAGGAATGGAAGAAAAAATTCAAAATTTAGTCCTAAAAGAAGATTTTTTGGTGCAGCCCTACATTCCTGAAATTGTAGCAGTGGGGGAGTATTCGCTTATTTTTTTCAATGGAGTATTTTCCCATGCCGTGCTCAAGTCCCCTGCCGCAGATGACTTTCGTGTGCAGCATTATTATGGTGGGACGATTCAAGAAATTACGCCAGATTCAAAAATGCTCGCTTCCGCTCAGGCATTGGTAACTAGATTTGCAAAGGACAGCCTGTATTCCCGAGTAGATGGGGTAGTAATGGATGGGGTGTTTCACTTGATGGAACTGGAATTAATCGAGCCTTACCTCTTTTTAGGACTTTCGGACAAGGCAATTCCCAATTACAAAGCCGCCCTCCAAATGCGGCTATTGGGACATTCTTAGAAATAGTTTTTTTCATGCAGATTCATAGAGAAAAATAACGCGGATCCTTTTCAGTCAATCTCCGAGTCTTTTCGGTGATACTCTGCATGAACTTTTTTTGCTTTTTTATTTAATTCAAAGCACCCCTTTGGTGCTAGGCAGCTGATTTAAGTTTCTAGGATCTCGTTGCACAGCCATCTTGATGGCTCGCGCAAGGCCCTTGAAAGTGGCTTCGATTTTGTGATGCTCGTTGTCCCCTGTTATACGAATGTTTAAGTTGCATTTGGCGGTATCCGAAAAGGATTTGAAGAAGTGGAAAAATAGCTCCGTGGGCATATCTCCAACTTTTTCACGTGTAAAGCTTGCATCCCAGACACACCAAGGTCGCCCTCCGAAGTCAATGGCTACCTGAGCCAGAGAATCATCCATAGGAAGTAAAAAACCATAGCGATAGATTCCTTTTTTGTCACCCAATGCCTTGGCATAGGCCTCGCCCAAGGCAAGCGCGGTGTCTTCAATGGTGTGGTGCTCGTCAATGTGAAGGTCGCCCTTTACTTGAATGGATAGGTCCGTACTTCCATGTTTGCCCAGCTGTTCGAGCATGTGATCGAAGAAATGCAGTCCTGTAGAGATGGAACATGCCCCTGATCCATCCAAATTCAATTCGATCGAAATGTCCGTTTCGGAGGTCTTTCGATGGACGATTGCTTTTCGTGGAGGAAGCTTGAGGAAGGTGTAGATGCTGTCCCAATCCTCAGTGGACAAAACCGCATCTGATTGATGTTCGCCATAGAAAATAGCCTTTGCACCTAGGTTTTGAGCAAGTTGAATATCCGTGATTCGATCGCCAATTACAAATGAATTGGCAAGGTCATATTCTTCAGATAGGTAGGCGGTAAGCATACCCGTTCTCGGCTTACGAGTAGGTGCCTGCTCGTGTTCAAAACTACGGTCAATGTGGATGGAGGCAAAGTGCACGTTTTCCTGTTCCAAGGTTTTTAACATTTTGTACTGGGCAGGCCAAAAATCCTTCTCTGGAAAGGAGTCCGTACCCAATCCATCTTGGTTGGTTACCAGCACAAGTTCGTAGTCACATTCCTCTGCAATCTTCCGTAAGTTGGTGATGGCTTTGGGGATAAACTCCAATTTTTCCAGACTATCTACCTGAAAATCAGTAGGAGGCTCTTTGATGATGGTACCGTCGCGGTCTATAAATAGGACTTTCTTTTTCATGGAATCACTTAGAAATAATTCGGTTGATTGATTTAAGAGGAACATACTTTATCCAAAGCCTGTAGTAGCGCGATAGATTCCGCTCGGGTGCCCACGGTGATTCGAAGGCAACCAGCACAGTGCAATACAGAGGAACGGTTACGAACAATAATCTTTTCTTTCACCAAGTCCTCATATACCTGGTTTGGATGTTCAAACTGGACCAGAAGAAAGTTGGCATCTGAGTTGTGAACACGAAGGATGTAAGGTAATCGTTCTAGTTCCTTTCGAAGAAATTCACGCTCCTCGAGAATTAGTTGAATAAATTCATCCACTTTCTCCTTGTTTTGAAGCGCCGAAAGGACGGTTTCCTGGGTCAATCCCGAGATATTGTAAGGAGGTTTGATTTGGTTGAGTACCCGAATTAATTCTGGGCTTGCAAAGGCCATCCCTAGTCGAAGTGAAGCCAGTCCCCAAGCTTTGGATAAGGTTTGCATGACCAGCAGGTTGGGGTGCTGATCCAGAACAGTGAGCAAACTAGCTCCTTCATAAAAGTCGATGTAGGCCTCATCTACCACCACAATTCCAGAAAAATTCTCAAGAAGAAAAATAATATCCTCTCGTTTGACGGCATTGCCCGAGGGATTGTTCGGGGAACAGATGAATAGAATTTTGGAATGTGCATCTATCGACGCTAGTATTTTCTCGGGTTGCAACTGGAATTCAGGTGTCAAAGAAACATTCCGAACTTCTACCCCATTGATGGCAGCACTGACACCATACATCCCGTAAGTTGGAGGGAGTAGGATGACATTGTCCTGTCCTGGGATGCAAAAAGCTCGGAAAAGCAAATCTATTGCCTCATCGGATCCATTGCCTAGAAAAAGCTGTGCAGGGCTTGCGCCTTTGATTTTTGCTATTTCTTCCTTCAGTGCCGTTTGGTACGGGTCTGGATAGCGGTTAAAATCTTGACTTGTACTCGATCCAAATGGATTTTCGTTGGCGTCCAAAAATACTCCCTCAGAGCCACTGTATTCGTCTCGAGCTGAAGTGTAAGGTTGTAACTGGCGCAAGTGAGGCCGAAGTAAGCTAGTGATGTCTATCCTCATTTTTTTTGTTGTTTGAGGTACTCGATTCGAACGCTCACAGCTTGCTTGTGGGCGTCCAGTTGTTCATTGGCAGCCATAATCTCTACTGCAGGACCTAAGGTTTTGAGGCCCTTTGGAGTGATCTTTTGGTAGGTAATCTTTTTTACAAAGCTATCTAAGGATACCCCGCTGTAGTTGCGAGCATAGCCAGAGGTGGGTAGGGTATGGTTGGTGCCAGATGCATAATCGCCTGCTGCTTCTGGGCTGTAATTTCCTAAAAATACCGAACCGGTCGAGTGGATTTGGCGGGCAATTTCTTCTTCCTTTTTTACCGCTAGGATCAAATGCTCGGGGGCATATTCGTTGATTAAAGCGATGGCACTTGCCTGATCTTCTAGGATTACTGCACAGGAGTTGGTCAGGGCTTTGGCAGCGATCTCCTTGCGGGAAAGTTTTTCCAGTTGCAGGTTTATTTCTGCCATTACCTTATGGGCAAATTTTTCTGAATTAGTAACAAATACAACCTGAGAATCCACTCCATGCTCTGCTTGGGAAAGGAGATCTGCAGCCACGAATGCAGGGATGGCTGTCTCGTCGGCATAGACAAGGACTTCGGAAGGCCCTGCAGGCATGTCAATGGCTACCCCGTACTTGGTCGCCTCTTGTTTGGCTGCGGTCACGTACTGGTTGCCCGGTCCAAAAATCTTATCCACTTTGGGAACCGATTCCGTTCCGAAGGTCAGTGCGGCTATGGCCTGTGCTCCTCCAATTTTTACCACTTTCGTAATGCCAACCAGCTGAGCAGTATACAGGATGGCAGGATGGATTTCTCCTTTGCGGTTAGTCGGTGTACACAGGGCAATTTCCCTACAGCCAGCGAGCTGGGCAGGGATGCCTAGCATGAGCACGGTACTGAATAGGGGGGCGGTACCTCCGGGGATATACAAACCCACGCGTTGGATAGGGACGCTTTTTCTGCTGCAGGTAACTCCAGGCATCACTTCTACTACCAATTCCGGTGTGGCTTGAGCTGCATGAAACTTTTCAAGATTGGATTTTGCTAGTGCAATTGCTTTGATAAGTTCAGGGGGAAGTAGGTTTGCTGCAGCTTGGATTTCTTCGGTAGTAGCAAGTAAGGAATCTAAATGTACATGGTCGTATTCTTGGGCAAACTTGCGTAGTGCCTTGTCCCCTGATTTAGCAACCTTTTCAAATATTGGCTTGATGATTTTTTTTATTTTTTTGGTATCCATTGCTGGACGAGCCAAGTGCTTTTGCCATATTTCTTGACTAGGGTTAACGAGCAATTTCATCGATTGAAGTCTTGTGTTTATTTAAATAACCATTTTTTCGATGGGAACCACCAGGATACCTTCTGCGCCAGCGGCACGAAGTTCGTCCATATTTTCCCAAAATTGATCTTCACTAAGTACGGAGTGCACGGATGACCATCCTTCTTGTGCTAGGGGCAAGATGGTAGGGCTGCGCATGCCTGGAATTAGGGAGATGATCTTGGGTAGGGCGGTATTGGGCACATTCATAAGCACGTACTTATTGCTTTTTCCTGTTTGCACGGCATTGATTCGAAAAAGAAGTTTATCGACAATGCTTTTTTTCCAATCACTCAAATTGGTATTTGCAATCAAGACCGCTTCCGAGGTAAATACCTCTTCCACCTCTTTCAGTCCATTCATCATCAGGGTAGATCCGGAACTGACAATATCACAAATTCCTTCGGCAAGTCCGATGCTAGGTGCAATCTCTACGGAACCTGAAATTTCGTGGATGGAGGCAGTAATTTTTTGAGATTGGAGGTAGTCTCCAAGGATTTTAGGGTAGGAGGTAGCGATATTTTTTCCTGCAAAATATCCAATACCACTGTAGGGAGTACCTTTTGGGATGGCGAGTGAAAGTCGGCACTTGGAAAAGCCTAGTTTCTTGAGAAGAACTACTTCTTTGTCTTTTTCGGCTACCTCATTTTGACCTACGATGCCTAGGTCTGCCACGCCGTCTGCTACATAGCCGGGGATATCATCATCTCTTAGAAAAAGGAATTCAACCGGGAAATTGGTAGAGCTGGACTTGAGTTTGCCTGTTCCATTGTAAAACTTGATGCCACATTCTTTAATTAGGCTGAGGGAGTCATCGGATAATCGTCCACTTTTTTGAACGGCAATACGTACAATCTGTTCCATGAGGAGGAGTTATTAAATGCGTAATTAGTTGAGCGAAGGGGTGGTGAATGGCCGAATCCCTATCATCAGCAGCACCGGGGTGGGGGTAGTATCTTTCCTCTCAAGAGGAATGATGGAAATGATGCAACAGATGATGTACCTGTGCTGGCAGAGAAAAAATAAGATTTGCTGCTGTGTTTTTCATTTCGATAGCAAATATAAGGTGGTATTGGGGAAATGCAATAGAAAAGAAACAAGAACCAAGAGTCAAGGAGCGAGAACCAATAAATGTAGTCTAAGGTCTTGTTTCTCGTTTCTACTTTTCAAACTCCATACTCACCGAATTGATGCAGTACCGGATGCCACCTTTGTCCGATGGTCCATCGGGGAAGCGGTGGCCCAGGTGACCTCCACAGGTAGCACAAAGAATCTCTTCCCGAATCATGAAGTGGCTGTAGTCCATGTGCACTTCTATGGCCTCTTCTTTGATAGGATGGGTAAAGCTAGGCCATCCGCAACCGCTGTCGTACTTGAAATCGGAATGAAAAATAGGATTACCACAGCCTTTGCAGGAATACACGCCTGTTTCTTTGTTTAGCGTGTATGCACCGGTGAAGGGCTTCTCCGTTCCTTTTTGACGCAAGACCTGGTAGGATAGGGGATCCAATTGTGCCTGCCATTCTTCTTCGGATTTTTGAATAGGGTAAGTTTTTTTTGACATGGATATCAAGTGTTTTGTACCAGGTACCTGCCTGCGGAAGGCAGGTACCTGGTACCTTGTATAATTTTCTGCTATTTCCTAGGTTTCAACTTCAGCGTTCCCTTTGCGTCATTTAGAATATCCTCTTTATTCATCAATTGAGGACGGTACTTTCCTTCCACATACAATTCTTTTTGGTCAGCATAGTGCTTGCTAAAGCGATTTCCGGAGTTTCCGGTAGGCAAAACCGAAACGGATTCCTCCACGTTTTCAAAGTCCAACAGAATTCGCATCGCAGGTCCTGAAGTTACTTTATAAATACCTGTTCCGTTCAGATCAAAGGCCAGTTTATTCACCGCCTCCTCATTTGCTTCTACGGCTTCGGTCCGCACATTAAATAGCTTATCCAAAGGCTTTTGAGAACCCAAAGGGTGGGGATGTTCTACAATTACAGCTTTTTCCCATTTCCAACTTTCCTGATTCTCGCCAAACTGTAGTGAAAGTTCTTCCAAACTTACTTTTAAAGCTGCCTCTACAATTTCCTCCCGTGTTTCTTTCCCTTGCGTGGTTTTATTATTCCACCACTGGTTTGATTCATGGGTTAAAAAATGAGCAGTGCTTCGGATCATCATGAAGGTTTGGAGGTAACTTTCAAATCCCTCTTTTCCCAACTCATCTTCCATAGCCAGTCGTAAGGTGTGGTAAAGCCACTTGTAATACAGGGTCGGGGCAGTACTAGTCAAATCATGTTCCCCTTCCCAAGCCGAGAGTTCACCAAGAATGTCTTCGTATTTTTCAAAATTTCCCTCTTCTATTTGCTTCAAAAGGAAGGCTGCATTTTTTACAGATTGCTCATTGCGAGTTTCCAATTGTAAGGAGCGAATGGAGTTTTGATCCCAATCTTTTCTTGCGGTCACGGTCTTGGAAATTCGATTCCACCGTTCACCTGGGTAATAGTAGCCAGGATAAAAGATTCCAGATTTAGTTGAGTCGGGCTGGTTGTTGGCAGAGGCAACAAAGCCAGAAGCCGGATTGATACTTTGTGGGTTTTCGGTGAATGGGTACCATCCTCGAGGTTGTGCTGCCAGAGCTGACCCATCAGTAAAAATTTTGGAATGCACCCCCTCACCACGGATAGGTAATTTTGCAGCAGCCCACCAAGCAATATTGCCTGAACTATCGCCGTACATGATATTGAGTCCCGGAGCATGGATAAGCGCAGCAGCATCTGCCACATCCTGCATGGTTTGTGCATGATTAATTTGGTAAACAGCCTCCAAGGCACGAGTAGGCTCGAGTAGGTATACCCACCAAGAGGACACCGGGTTGGGAGTCAGTGCTTGGATTTCCTTGACCACCGCATTCATAATGGGTCCATGAATTGTTTCTTTGATTACCTGAGCAACTGACTCCTGTCCTTTGATCTGGATGACTTCGGTGCGTGTGGTGATGGGGAAAATAGAATCCCCAACTAGGATTTCATTGGGATTGGAAGGGTTTAATTTTTCCTCAAAAAAGTCTTGATCGTCGTTTTCGAACATGGTTAAGCCAACACTGTGGTGTCTTGAATGCCCTACTAGTCCAAAAGGGATGCCAGCCAAGTGATTTCCATAAAAGCTGTAACCAGGATATTCTATGTGGGCTTCAAACCATACGGATGGGGAAGAGAATCCAATGTGGGTATCATTTGCAAAGAGAACTTTGCCAGACTTGGTTCGGCTACCTGAAATTACCCAGCCATTAGAGCCCTCTAAAAGCGGTGTAGGTAATTTTTCAAGCAAGGCATTGAGTTTTGAATCAACCGGATGAGATCCTGCCACTAAAGAGTCTGGGTAATAAACAGGAATGACGAAATGGGAGGGAAGGGTTTGAACGGACAAGGAAGCTAGATGGTCACCTCCCCATTTACGGGCAATTTCGGTTACCAAAGGATCTGTTTTCAACGCCATTCCAAAGGAAAAGGTCATGTAACCCAAGATGGAATGCATGTCATCCAAGGTGTAAGAACGAGGTTTACTTCCAAGCAGTAAGTATTCTACGGGGAGTTTGTCTTGCTCAATAAACTGGTTGACCCCCGCGATATAGGCTTCCGCAGCCCTTCTCCAAGGAGTATTTTCTTGAGCAAGCATAGCTTTGGTACTTTCCTTAGCATGTTTGGGGATGCCTAGGGTGTGAAAAAATTGATCTATTTCCAGCACATCGGGTCCAAGGAACTCGGCAAGAGTGCCTGACCCAACACGGCGCATCATTTCCAACTGAAATAAGCGTTCCTGCGCATGGATGTAGCCCAATGCTCGGTAGGCATCCGTCTCATTTTGTGCATAGATATGGGGTACACCATAGTCATCGAAATGGATGTCTACCTCTTGGCTCAATCCAGTTACCTGCACTTCCCCATCGTATTGGGGGCTATTCCAGTAGATAAAACCGATAAGGGCTGCTAGTACTACAAATAGAAGGATACCGAGTATGCGAAGGGTTGTTTTCATCAATTTCTAACTGTTTTGAAACTCTGGAAAATTAGAATAAAAAATGGAAAAGAGTAGGTTAAATTTTTTGTGTGTTGGCCTTATGCTTCATCGATGGCCTGTAAGATTAGCGCACAGGCAATTCTAATTTCATCCAAACTGATGGTTAAAGGAGGGGCAATCCGCATGCTGTCGTCACAGAACAAGAACCAATCCGTGATGACACCCAATTGGATTGCTCGGTCAATGATGGGTTTGAGCACGTCAAAGGACTCAAACTCTAGAGCCATCATCAGCCCTTGGTTGCGAATGGCTTTGATTTGTGGATGGATGAGTAGGGATTTGAATAATTTGGCTTTTTCGGCAACCTGTTCGATCAAATTCTCCTCTTGCAGTACCTGTAGGGTCGCCAAAGAAGCAGCAGCTGACACTGGATGACCACCAAATGTGGTGATGTGTCCAAGTAAGGGGTTGGATTTAAATACCCCCATCACCTCTTTGTTGGCGATAAAAGCCCCTATGGGCATCCCGCCTCCCATTCCTTTTGCACAAACAAGCACATCAGGCACGACCCCCATCTGTTCAAAGGCCCAGAAGGTACCTGTTCTTCCGAATCCAGCCTGAATTTCATCCAAGATAAGTAAAGCACCCACTTCCTGACATCGAGCTTGTAAGGCTTGAAAATAAGCCGTACATGCTACGCGAATTCCTGCTTCGCCTTGAATGGTTTCTAGGACTACCGCGGCAGTAGCTTTGGTGATCTTTTCCAAATCTGAGAAGCTTCCATAAAAAATTTGTGAGGTACCTGGGAGTAGTGGGCGGTAACCTCGCTTAAATTCCTCGTTGCCTCCGATACTGAGCGCACCTTGAGTACTGCCGTGGTAAGCATTGGTGCAGGAGATCAAGTTGGTGCGATTGGTGTAGCGTTTGGCCAACTTCATGGCACCTTCGATGGCTTCTGAACCGCTATTGACTAAGTATACGTTATCTAGACTTGGAGGGAGAGTGTCTACCAAGGCTTTGGCCAAAAGGGTTTGTGGGGATTGTATGTATTCTCCGTAGACCATGACGTGGAGGTATTGGTCTACTTGCTGGTGGATGGCTGCTACCACTTTGGGATGGCAATGACCTACATTACTTACGCCAATACCTGAGATTAGATCCAGATACCGTTCGCCATTAGGTCCATAAAGATAGATTCCCTCAGCTTTTATAATTTCAATCCCTAAGGGGAAATCAGTCGTTTGGGCTAAATGAGATAGAAAAAGTTGCCGATTGGAAATCATTTTGAATAGTGGTCAAAAACTTGAAAACCGGTAAAAAATACCTAAAGGAAGTTTTTTCCCTTGACTTTCTTCCAGATACAATTCCCCTTGTTCTGCATTTTTCACCGGTCCGAAATTTGTTTGAATCAAATTGGCAGCGATTAAAGAAGAAAAGCTCAAGGAATACATGTTGAGTAGGAGCAGATGATCTTTGGGATCGAGTATTTCTGCGCAGGTTTTTAGCATTTCGTTGATTTGCTCTTCCAAAATCCACTTTTCTCCTTCTGGGCCTCTTCCGTAGGCGGGGGGATCTAATACAATCGCCTGGTAGACATTTCCGCGCCGAGCTTCGCGTTTGATAAATTTCATTGCATCATCCACGATCCACCGGATACCATCTAAGCCGGAAGATTCCATGTTGTGCTTGGTCCAAGTCACTACTTGCTTCACTGAGTCTAGGTGCGCCACTTCTGCGCCTGCGGCTCTTGCGGCTACACTTGCCGCTCCGGTGTAGCCAAATAGGTTAAGGACCTTCGGCTTTGGTGTAGGAAAGGCTTTCAATTTGCGGTACAAATAATCCCAATTGACAGCCTGTTCAGGAAATAACCCAATGTGCTTGAAAGAGGTTTGGGAGAGGTTGAGGGTCATATCCAAGCCATCAGCATTGCTATAAGAGAGTTGCCAATGGTTAGGCATGGCCTTCAATTGTTGCCATTGCCCTTTTTCGGGATTGTGTTTTTCTTTGGCAAAGTGGGCATGGGCCAACTTTTTCCAATCTGTTTCTGGCAAGGATTTATCCCAGATTGCTTGTGGCTCAGGACGACTTAAAATAAATTTTCCAAATCGCTCCAATTTTTCGAAGCCTCCAGTATCAATTAATTCGTATTCTTTCCAAGGTCCTGGAGAAAGGGATAGGATCAAGTCTTTCATTGCTACAAAACTACAGAATTTCGTGGGCTTCTTACTGCTTGTTGGTACTCCTGTTGGCCATTACGCGTTGAATTTCTGTAAGGCTAAACTCCCAAAGAGCTTTTCCAAGTTTGGAATCCCTTCCAAGGGTGGAGGGAGTGCTTAACTTTTTATTTTTGTAGTAGCCCCCATTTTTAAGATTTTCCTTTGGCGTGGTAGCCAAAAAAATGGTGGTGGCAGCACCTTCTTTTGGAGAGATAAAAAAGAGTTTGGTCAAGGTAATAATCCCTTTAGCCCAAGGAGAGGCTTCCGAGCCAAAGGCTGTTCGAACAGCTCCTGGATGGAGGGAATAAGCATTTAACCCATCCTCTTCGTAGTTGATTTTTATCTCATTCGTAAACAGGATATTATATAATTTAACTTTTGCATAGGAAGATACCGTATTTAAAGATTTTCGCAGGGAAAAATCCTTTTCTGGATAACCAGCGATGCGATGTGCTTCGGAACTTACTTGAATAACCTTGGCTTGCCCTTTGATCAAAGCTGGTAGCAATTCTTGAAACAAGAGAAACTGTCCAAGATGATTGCTGCAGAAACTGAGATCGAGTCCTTCGCTGCTTCTTTTTCCTGCTGGATACATCCCGCCAGCATTGTTGATTAGGAGATGAATTTCATCGATTTGCTGGCAAATTTCCTCAGCACCTTGCTTGACCGAAGCGAGCTGGCTGAGGTCTAGGTAAATCAGAACAATCTTTTCTTTTTCGGGAAGGTGTTGAATCAGCTTCTCTGCCTTGGCAAGGTTTCTAACGGGTAGGTATAGCCGATCAAACTGAGGTAATAGTGCAAGGAGGGTTTCCCAACCGATACCGGAGGTGCTTCCAGTGAGAACAAGGTTCATTTTTTAGGGCTTAATATTAAAACAAGGTACTTGGTTTTCAAGAAACTAGAAAACCTGTGGCTTGTTCGTCTTTTCCATCCTAGATTTTTTTCTATTTTTTGCTAACTACCCGGGCTATGGGGGCTAAGAAATTCAAAAACCCTTGGATAAAATTGGGCCATGTCTCAAAAATTTATAGATATAGAAAAAGCGATTGCTTTAAAAAACCCAAGTCTCTTGAAGTGGATGCCTGGATTTTTACTTCGCTACGTGAAG
>Ga0181559_10005469_pt1 | contig 12122 bp, 8 predicted proteins | sample 011ome_21_FD_133752 | JGI IMG/M metagenome (GOLD analysis project Ga0181559, IMG submission 133752) | Coastal salt marsh microbial communities from the Groves Creek Marsh, Skidaway Island, Georgia - 011508AT metaG (megahit assembly) | ecosystem: Environmental > Aquatic > Marine > Intertidal zone...
CGGTTGATGGTCGCTGCAAATGGCGAGACCGAGCAAGCGGAGGTGATTAGCATCCTCAACGATGTACTTCTCGACCCTGCACTCTATGATGAACAAGCTTTCATCGGTGTCGCGCTATCTTCGGTTTCAAAATCAAAATTGAATGCGAATCAGCTGAGGATGAAACCAGTGGATCGACGACGGATGAATCGCTCGCTTCTCGAGGATGCGTTTCCCGAACTGATCCAAAAGCATGATTGGAACTCAGGGCGTCGACAGCTTGCCGACCGACTATCGCTGTGGGGAAATCCAAACTTCGCTCTGATGATCGCGGCCTTGTGTGCGATGCTAACACTCAAGTCTGTGCGGAGTTTATCGTGGAAGAGCTTGGGCGACGATGTAGAGGACTCACTGATGAGTGGCGGCGTGATTATCTTGATCACAGCGGCGGGGGGGGCATTTGGTGCGATGCTTCAAGACACCAATATCAGCGACACGATTCGAGAATACTTCTCTGGTGCTGCAGCGACCGGAACCTCATTGCTAATGTTAGGCTGGGGCATCGCAGCCGTTCTCAAGGTCGCGCAGGGGAGCAGCACCGTTGCGATGATCATTGGTGCAGGGATGATGTCGGCCATCATCGGCGATGCAAAACCTGAATTCAATATGGTTTATGTGGCGACCGCCGTGGGAACCGGATCTCTGATGGGAAGCTGGATGAATGACAGTGGTTTTTGGGTGTTCACCAAAATGGGAGGACTCACCGAAGCTGAATCGCTTAAAAGTTGGACACCTCTCCTCATCATTTTGTCACTTGTTGGACTTGGCGTCACGATCTTACTCAGTCAAAGCCTGCCGATGCTGGCATCCACGTGATCACTTCTCTCATCAGCGTGATTAGTAGTAGATCCACAAGAAGGGATTGCGAGTGCCATGCCACAGGACGAACCGGCTAACCTTGGTCGCGCAGCGAATCGCGGCTGCTTACTGGCGTTCTTGTCGGCTTCGGTCACCGGAGTGATGCTGTTCGTGAACGGCTCACTGATCTGGGCGATGCTTTCAGTTCTAGGATCGCAAGGCTTTAACTGGGCCGTGAAACCTGAAGTTTCGCAGTTTCTTCTTTTTCTTCTCCCTGTGCTACTCTGCCTGGCGCAGTGGAAGCTCGTTGATTATCTCCGACGACATATCAGTCCGTAACCCGATCCGAGGTAAGAGCTTAATGAAATTGGTCGAGCGATGGATTCGCCAAAGAACATGCGAAATCGTTTTCCATTCGCGTTAATCAGGAAACCGACAAGAACAGTCTGCTCTTTCCCACTCCCTTGGCTAGGCAATCATCATTGCATCGCCGTAACTAAAGAAACGATATTCATTGGCAACCGCCTCGCCATACGCGGCAAGAATTGCCTCACGCCCCGCTAGAGCACTCACCAGCACCAACAACGAGCTCTTGGGGAGATGAAAATTGGTAATCAAGGCATCGACCGCATGAAACGAGTAGGGCGGACGAATAAAGAGATCCGTCATTCCCTGCCAAGGCTTGAGTACACCGCCACCCGCATTGGCCGCACTCTCCAGCACACGCACACTGGTGGTCCCGACGGCGATACAACGACCACCTGCGGCTCGCTTTTGATGAATTTGGTTCACCGTTGCTTGATCGATCTGCCCCCATTCCTGATGCATTTGGTGTTGATCCAATTGCTCAACTTGAATGGGACGGAACGTGCCAATGCCGACGTGAAGCGTCACCTCGGCGATCTCCACCCCCAACGCTCGGATTTTACCCATCAAGGTATCGGTAAAGTGCAGACCAGCAGTTGGCGCAGCGACACTGCCTCGCTCTTTCGCATAAACCGTTTGATACCTTTCGATATCCGAATCAACCATTTGGCCATCGCGAATATAGGGAGGCAGCGGAATCCTTCCGTAACGCTCTAACCAGTCAGCTGGCGTACTGAGTTGTGCCGAGTCATCAGACTCATGAGCCACGTAGCCATCTGGCAATTGTGGGGTAACCAGTAGGTTACCTGAATCCGTTCTCGCCACTACCAAGAGCTCCATTCCATCGCGAGCATGGCGATCTTGAACGGTGATTAATTCTCCCGGTCGCAGCGTCCCTCTGGTCTTGGTTAATACTTCCCAAACACCAGTAGACGCATCGGCTTGTAGAAAAAGTCCCTGCCAGCGTCCTCCGGTCTCCTTGCGATAACCCACCAACTTCGCCGGCATGACTCGAGTATTATTTACCACCAGAATATCGTCGGGGTTCAACAGATCTGGTAAGTCGCGAACATGATAATGATCCGTGTGTCCCGTCTGTCGATCGAGTCGCAACAGACGCGAATCGCTGCGCGATGCAGTCGGTTCTTGGGCGATCAATTCACGCGGTAATTCATAGTCGTAGAGATCAATTTCATTCATTCCGTTAGTTTAGCGATCCCCTGCTATTTCGAGAACGTCAGCAACCAAAGAATTAGGGTCACCAATGGGTTGTCTCTAGACGTATCCGAGGCTCAATCGAAGCGGTCGCAAGCTTGATATCCAACCCATCGGTCGATGGCTTGCCGCGTTCTAATCGATACTGATCTGAGAGTTCAAACCAACGATTAAAATTGGATACGAAATCCCAAACCGTTCTCCGGTAGGTCCAACACAGGGATGGTTGTTGAAGTCGACTCCTCGACTCGAAAACCCAGTTCACGCGTGATCGCGGATCGAAAGAAGTTGACAGTCGACGTCTCTCCTTGAACCTCAACCGTGACGGATCCGTCATGGTTGTTTCGAACGAATCCATGCACCGGGAACCCGCTGGCAAGCCTTTGCACGGTAACTCGAAAGCCGACGCCCTGTACGGTTCCAAAATACTGCCATCGCTGGCGAATCACTTGAGACATCGTTAGCGTTACGAACTTTTGACGTCGCTGGTTGGTATGTCGACCGATGCAGACTTCAATTTTGCAATCTGCTGTTCGGTACTCAATTCCTCTTCTTGTTGATAACGCTCAATGATCACCAGACACATGTCATCAAATGGATCGGCCTCACCGACATGTTCTTTCACAGACGCAATGATTTCACCAATCACCTGCTCTGAATCGCCACCAGCTTGGATGAGTTCGCGAATTTTCTGAATCCCAAACTCCTCGTCGTTGATATCCATTGCCTCGTTGATCCCATCGGTGTACATAGCCGCCATGTCTCCGGGCTTCATCGTGAAAGAGACGGCCTCATACTCCATCCCCTCCGAGATGGCGATCGGCAGACCAGACTCTTCCTCACCAGGCTCACTTACCTCACGTGTCACCGCGTCACGAACCAGAGGTGGCATATGTCCGGCATTGACGATGGTCACTTGGTCACTTGAAGGATCGAGCACAAGAACAAGAAATGTCACAAAACGATCGACACCGAGTGCGCTCATGCGATCATTCAATCGCTCAATCGCTGCTGCAAAATCAGAATCACTCGCGAGACAGAAACGTGTTTCCGCGGAAAGTTTTGCCATAAACATGGCGGCCGCTACGCCGTGACCCACCACGTCGGCGACAACGATCGCCACGCGGCCCCCTGGCAAGTGAATGTAATCGTAGTAATCACCGCCAATATGATGGGCGGCCTGATAATAACTGGATACGCGGAACCCTGGGGCATTGGGCGGTTGATCGGGAAGGAATGCCTGCTGCACACCGGTGGCCAACTGCAAATCTTGCTCAACCTCTTTTTGCCGCATGGCACGTTCATGCATCTTGGCATTGTTGATGAGGATCCCCGAGTAGGCTGCGACACCGGCGAGTAAGTCCGTATCATCGTCACGAAACTGACCACGTCCCTGAGTGGAATCGATTTGCAAGACACCAAATGCTTCTCCCTCGGAATCAAGCAACGGCGCACAAATCATGGATCGAATCGAAAAATCAGCAATTGACTGACTACTATCGAACCTACTGTCATCCGACGCATCCATCGATAAAATCGCCTCGCGACTCTCCATGACGCGGCGAACAATGGTCTTACTAATCCGAATCGTCTCCGTCTCATCCTGCTTGCCGCGAGTCTTGACCCACCGTGGAATCAAGTTTCCCTCATCGTCCTTCATCACGATGAAGCCGCGGTCAGCCGCCGGAAACAGTCGGAATAGACTGGTAAGAATCTTTGGTAATACTTCATCCACAACCATTGCGTCGCCGAGACTGCTGATAATCTGCTGCAATGCCTCCAGCTTAGCCTCGGGGGTCGCGCTCATCGCAAATCCGTCAACCGAATTGCGAATTTCCACCATTGGTGAACCGGCAGCGAAAGGCTGAGAGGAGGGCTCGCGATCATCAACCATCATGATGCCAAAATTTGCACCTTCGAAGGTCATTTCGCTGCCCGCGAATCCACTCTTTTCCTCATCGACAAACGAGAATTCCACTTCGCTAATGCGAATTCGATCCCCATCTTTCAATGCAGTGGGTACAGCAATTTGCTGGCCATTGAGAAACGTGCCATTTCGGCTCCCCGAATCCGTCAGCTCAAACTTACCGTCAGCGGAAGTGACCTTGGCATGGAAGCGACTCACAGCGCCGGCTTCGACCACAATCGTGCAATCGGGGTGACGACCAATCGTCGTGTCACCAGACTTCAAATCAAAGGTCGAAGTCGTGTTAGCGGCTCCAGATAGGATTTTCAAATAGGCCATAGCAATCTTCGTCAGTTGCAGCACTTGGATCAACGGAAAGTTGAAATCGACATCTCAGTGCAGTTTAAACTGCAAAGTCATCCCATGAGGTTGGAAGAGCGTCGAAGACGCAAGGATTTGCAAACTTCCCCAAAGTACCTCAATACGATCCCCACCGCTTTACCGCACCACACGGCAATTTAGGAAAGATGCGACAAACCGGCAAAACAGGACCCAAGAGCTGCACATTGATTCAAAGCAATATTCGTAGGCCGCATCAACAAATATCACGTCGTAAATTGATTACCCCAGTGAATAACCAATGACCATGAAAAACCTTTTTGATACGCCAAATCCCAAACTGCCACAGGAACAAATAGAAAAGATCGCCGAGGGATCAGGCTGTCGGGTTGAACGTATCCTCTCAACCGGTCACTCAAGCCCGCCCAATTTTTGGTACGACCAAAATGAAGACGAATGGGTCTGTATCGTGCAGGGACAAGCCGTGCTCGAATTCGACAATGGCGAACTCCTGCAGCTGGGTCCTGGAGATCATTACTTTATTCCGGCCCATCAACGACATCGTGTGAAATCGACCAGTCACCGCGAACCAACGATTTGGCTCGCAGTGTTCTTTTGCTCGAAATCACCGGCTAGCCTACGGTCGTGATATTCGATTGATAATTCGAAGCACGTCCAACGAGGAAACCCGTCCGTCCGAATTCACGTCCATTGTTCCGGATAATGCGTTATCAACGACTGGCCCGGTTCCCTGTCGACGAATGAAATTGATGATCATCAAGGCATCCGACGCGGTGACACGAGTATCGTGATTGATATCCATCGAAGCGGGCAAACCGTTCGTTAAGTCTAGCAGTGCCTGATCAATCGCTGCTGCGCCAGACGCCCCAATCGCACCAGAGGCAGCGCCGCTAGCACCATTGACAGAACCCGCTGCGGTAGCGGCATCATTGATGATCGTAGAATTGGTCGTTGTGTCACCAGCGGCACCCGCAAAATCAAAGCCTGCCGACAATCCAGAAACCGAAGTCCCCGCTGTGTTCCCAACGTTCGCGGTGGATGGCGGAACCGTTATCACACCTCCAGTGTTACCATCCTGAGTCGTATCACCCGCCACGTTTGCATCGGTCACGGTCTCGCCAGTGGTCCCAGACATAATCGGCAATACCTCACTGCCCCAGTACCAATCGTCACCCATGTTAAACGGATCCGACCAGACCGTATCGGGAATCGTCACGATTGGTTCAGGATAGACAACCACCGGGCTATCAGTCTCGGGAGAAGTAGGCAACGCAAGCGAATCACCGACAATCACCTCCAACAACGGATCCTGAATAAGGGGTGGCGCGAGTGGACCGATTGGATCACCCAAAAACTCGCCCGTTACCTTAGAACTAACAGCGATGGCTTCCGAGCCATCATAAGCAAGTGAAACCCTAGTGTGATAAACCCCTTTCGGCAGGATCACACTTGGCAGGCTACGAAGATCATCGATTGGACCCGAAAATGCCTTGATGTGATTGAGTTGCTGATCATAGATTTCAAAGACAATTGCCGCGTTCTCTGCCTTTGCAGCAATTTGGTTCGTTGCATTGATCAGATTAAATTTCGCAACCTGTGTACGAGAGAGTTCAAAAGTCGATAGAGCGGCTTGAGTCTCGTTAGTTAGCACGGCATCAATCAGGTTCATTCCAGAGTATTGATGGTGTGCCAGTTCCGCATGGAATGCATAGCGTCCGACTCGGAACGATTCTGCTACGGAGTCTCCCGCAACCTTTACCAAAAAGCGTTCACCCGCAGCAGGAACACCAACCATTACCTGCGTGATGCCATATCCGCGAGATGTTGTTATCGCCGTTAGCGGTCGTCCGCTCAACGATTCAATCTTTAATTCTGGAACGATTCCGTACCGATCGAGTGAGTGAATCTCGATTTTCAAGCACATTCCTTCGCCGATCTCCCGTGGAATTTCAATCGTATACTGATCGATTTCGTCGAGTCCTACGATTTCGCCTACCGCCGTGTAAACGGTTCGAGTTGGAGTACTGATCATGGGGCTAACGTCAACCGCTTCGAGTCCCTCGATCAGCTCATCGGCGAGTGACCAAATGCTGCCGCCGATTGCGTCGCCGTGTCGATAGGAATATCCTCGATCGCCAAACCGACTGTTTTGATGCCATTGATAAGCGTCAGCAGACCAGTTATCGATCAAATCCGCTTGACTTTCAAACACATCAGGCCTAGCCACCAACACACCATAGCCGCCGACGCCAAGCGGACTCGAATCATTGGCTTTGACCTCGACGTAAACACGCTCGTCGACATCCTTAGCGTTAATCGTCATCACGCCCCAGCCACCATCAAACGCCACATCAACCGTTCGAAGAATGTTTCCATCACGATCTCTTAGATTTGCAGTCAAATCAGCTACACTCAGCCCAGCTGTTTTGACTCCAATACTCATCGGCCCATCATAGGTGGGCGTGAGATTGATGCGGAAATAATCGATGTCTGTTTGCCGAGAGATATCGCCAAATTGCAGCCATATTTGCGAGCCGTCGAAATCCTCTGATTCCGCCCCCTCCGCGCTTCCGCTAATACGAGTCGCTCTTTTAAGCGTGTCATTCCTTTTTTCGCTATCCGCGTAATCTTCTTGCCTTTGTCCGTAAAGCGATTGGACCGCCTCGATATCCGCGTCAGAAAGATCATGTTTCAGCGAATCATCACTGATATTCATGACTGAATCAGCGGATTCGCTATGCTCGAGCCCTAGAACATGGCCAATCTCATGGATTGCTGCAGAACGTATTTGATCCAGTGATGTCCAATCCGCGTTTGTGTTAAAAACCAAATCACCAGCTAGTGAGCCTGCAACTCTCGCATCAGTATCGATGGCTTTGGCCCACACAGCATCGTCGAGCGTCACCCCGAAAACACGGACATCACCAAAACGCTCATCACCTCTCCATGGGCCAAGAGCTCCGGCAGCACTTCCATCGTCGTCAACGAATCCGATATTGATATTCGCATGGGGAACCCATGTTTGGATTGCGTCTCTGATTTCATTACGCCAAGCATCAGCGCCAAAACGCTGATCGAACACGCTGGAAAGATTCGAAACTTGTTGCCCAAATGGAGTGTCGTCAGGCGCGATACTGATCGTGTAATTACCCATCCCTAAGAAGTCGCCAACATGGGCGTTGAGCAGACAACGATCTTCCAAGATCTGAAAGAACAATTTCGATCGTTTCTTTTGATTTAATTTGGACATCTATGACCTAATTCGGGACGTGTTGTTCAAGTACGATCGCTTGAAAAGCGTTAAAAAAATCTGTCCCCCGAAGCGCCCGTACATCTGGATCTGACGCGGCAATCTTGCAAATCGAATGATCCGCAAACACCGCCTTTTTGTACCAAACAATGGATTGTCTCATTGCATCGCTAGCGTCTGCAGTCCAACTCGACATGCACTGAACTTGCCGTCTGTCGTCAGCGGACTGCATTCCCGAAACTCCACCGAACTGCGGTTCATTGAAATCGCACTCGCTTATCGGTTTCCCTGTTGCGGAGTCTTTTTCGTACTGCGCGATCAAGCTGTAACCACATGAGATCTGGTACATCAACATGGGGTCTTGGGGATTCTGTTCCTCGAGACGTTCGAGGTCGATCACTGCACTTTCAACGCGACCAGCACGAGCTAGTAGTACGGCTCGCCCCCCTAGTGCCAAAGCGTTCCTAGAATCCATTTTTAAGACCTGGTCGAGATGTTGAATCGCTTCGTTCTCGGTACCCTTTGAGAGGCTCAACAAGTGAGCAAGGGTTTGCCTGGCATCCAAATTGTTTGGAAATCTCTCGATTGCTTCTCGCACACAGGAAATTGCTTGGGTTAGATCACTGGACGCAAGAAGTTGCCCAATTTCCAGTAGATCGCTGCAGCGTCTCGGCTTCGTTTTCAATGCCGACAGAACATCGGCCTGAGCCCCTGTCGCGTTGTTCAATTTTGCTCGAACACGAGCGCGAGCCAGCCAAGCCCTAGATGAATCCTGTTTCTCATCAATAATCGCCGAGAAAGCGACTTCGGCCTCTAGCCACTTCTGCTGCTTTGACAGTACCAGACCAAGGTTGTAGCGAGCGGAGATAAACCGAGGCTCGCGATCGAGGACCGATCGAAAATCCGCTTCGGCCTGACGATAAGCTTCAATCCCCAACATGGCGACACCCCGGTAGAACGTTGCCAAGGGTACCGATCTCTCCATCGCGATCGCCTCAGAGTACACATTACTGGCTCGCTGATATTGCTTGGTTAGCAGGTAACAGTGGCCCAGCAACAGAACACTCGCGTAATCCTCAAACTCAGCCGGATTGGCCTCTGCGTATTCGATCGCCTTCATGTAATCGCTGCGTGAATAATACCGACTAAACTCGCTCAACCACTTACCGCTACCGCTATCAGCAATACCTAACTGACGACCTAAATTCTGGAAATCATTTTTGTCGATGGATGCCTGGTCGACGCTGTGGCGAATGGAATACAAAGGAGAAAGAGCCCCACCGGAGTTGCCAATCTGGGTCGACCACATCGATTGCAACTTAACTAAATCGGGAGCGATCGACGCTATACGCGCAATGTTGCCCTGCCCCCTACCGCTCTTGATTTCACTCGCACGTAGATGTTCAAGATTTTGAAAAACTCGCTTCAGAGTGACATGTAAGTCATCTTGCAATTCATCGAATTCAGACACCGCGGAAAACAGCGATACCGCGACGGGTAGATCACGACTCAGTTCATGAATCGCAAGTTCTTGCTTCGCCCACTGTCTCTCTTGTCCCTGAAACCAACCCCATAAACCGACACACAGAAGTAACGACGCTGCAAGAGTTGCGACCGAGCCACCCGACGCGAGTCGAGGATGACGTTTTCTCCACTTTTCGAGCGACTCCCATCGACTCGGCTCGGGCACGTGAATCAAGGGTTGGTGGTTGAGGACAGACCTTAGATCCTCCGAAAATTGCTCAGCACTCTCGTACCGAGCATCGGGGTTAAATGCCATCGATTTTAAAATCACTGCCTGTAAACCACGCGAGAGTCGCAGTTGACTGTCTGCTAACGAACTTCTTAGCTGCTGCTGAAGGTCGATGGTTCCCTGCGCAGGTTTCTGTCCGGTGAGCATTTCGAATAGCACGGCACCGAGGGAATAGATATCGACGCTGCTCTTTGGCTGACATGATTCGTTACAGAGCAGCGCCTCTCGCTGCTCTGGTGCCATATAGGCGGGCGTCCCTCCCATAAGCTGGTCCGTCGACGGTTCTTGATGCTTGCACGACTCCTCCTGCTGAGAAACGTTAAAGTCAAGCAGTCGTACTTGTCCGTCATAACCAAGAAGAACATTCGCTGGCTTGACATCAAAATGCACCACTCCACAGCAATGCACGTGATGCAAGGCATCAGCGAGTTGTATTCCGAACCATAAAACAACTTGCGTATAATCAAATTGGCCAAGTTTCCTGGATGCTTCGTTTAACAAGTCGTGATTCGCTGGTAGTTCTCTCACCGCTTGCTTGAAAGCCTGCGTTCGTGACTGACCTTCCTGAGTAAGATTATCAACCTCACCATCATCAAACGTTGAAACCAAATTTGGCGAGCTTGACTCAGAAGGCGCTGAACCAGACTCAATCAATTCTTGCTCGGCTTCTTGGTTCAGCGAGAGCGCCGTTTGACCAGACTTGATCCAAGTGGAAATGAGTGACTGCCGTTCTTGAAGACGAGATACGATCGTCTGGCCACTGATCACGGTATCCAAAAATTGCTCGGGGACGGCGACTAACCCTTTGAACCGGGCTCGCAGGCTGGAAAATCGACTATTTACCCGTGTTTCCGCTGCACTCGACCTCGACGTTGTGCGAAACTCTTTTTCCATCAGGTCGGCGAGTGTCGTGCTACCGACATATGGCATACACACACCGTACAAGCCGTTGAGATGATGAACCGAATAAATCGGAACAACTCCTGAATGCTGAATCCGTGCCAGAAGTGCTGACTCCGAAGTCTGGCGCGCCGTTAGTTTGAGAGCCACAAGGCGATTGGACATCGAGCTTTGCTTGGCGAGAAAAACCCTGGCGATTGATCCCTCACCCAGAATGCCAATCAACTTAAAACCATTCCAAAAGCTACCAACATCGGGAAACGTAGGCACCAATCCTCCCGACTGCATTGAAGCCTCCATGAGTCGTTGATGTTCGAATTTCAACAATTCGACGCCATGCTCGGAAATGTTAACATTCGATATTTTCGAACACGCATCCATTACCGAGACCGGGCGACCCGCTTCAAATTGAAACTCCATCCAAACGCGGAGTAACTCCACCGCAATTTCAGACTGCTGATCTGAAGTAAAAACCTGCGCACCCTTGCTAGTCCGCCACTCTTGAAACAGTGTGTCAACATCAACCGTGGCACGTGACGCACGGTCTTCAAAGCGTTCAATGACCTGTTCTGTTGCTGCGAGAAAGTCGCCGGACTCGAGGGAGTTCATTGCCAATCCTCCGACCGCCTCGTCATCTCCGCACGGAAATTTTGCAGCACACGCTCGACAGTGCGTTTTGCGCGAGAGGTCATTTCCGAAATCTGCGCAACCTCGAATCCCTCGATTCGGAGTGCGATGATCCGTCTTGCCGATTCAGGTAACTCGGAAATGATTTCGTTGATCGACAGTTCTAGGATCGCCCTAGAAAACTCATCGCGTGACTGCAGGCCAATGGCATCATCAGCCGCGAGGGACGAAGAACTGCAGACATTTCGCTTAGCGGCACGATGAAATTTTCCAACGGAGCGGACTTTATTCAACGATATGACTAAAAGAAGTTTCCAAAGCTCCTCACCCTCGGGAACCTGGTACTGACCTTCTGACGTGCGACGAAAGAATGTCCGAAAAACAGACTGAACAACATCTTCTGGGTCCAATCGCGACGATAGCGCATCGGACATATTGCGTTCAGTGGAACGCAGAAGACGTTCCGAGTATTTAAGATACAGTCGAAGCGCAGCGTCGTCGTCCCCATCCTTTCGAATGCGGCGTACAAGCGTTTGATCTGAATCCCCCCCGTGCAATGGAATTAAATCCAATGCACTCATTTTTGCTTCCACCTAAAAAGCAGCATCTATGCCTGTGTGATACGTCAGCATAATCGTCAAAATCGTCAAATCCAAACCTGAAAGTCTTGTTTTTGAAGAGTAATCCAAATTTCACGTAATCGATCGTGTACCAGCACGATGATGGACAAGTCCGCTTTTTGACAACGCTCCATCAGGGGCCAGCAGAAAATACCGCGAAGCTGGTTGTAACTTGTGTCGCAAACACCCCGAAAAACCGAGGATACCGCGACTCAAGCCTCCAACCAGCATTCGCGGCAACAGCGCCCCGCCAATTGAATCATCGTTACCAAAAAACATCTGCGCGAA
>Ga0181559_10005474_pt1 | contig 12118 bp, 7 predicted proteins | sample 011ome_21_FD_133752 | JGI IMG/M metagenome (GOLD analysis project Ga0181559, IMG submission 133752) | Coastal salt marsh microbial communities from the Groves Creek Marsh, Skidaway Island, Georgia - 011508AT metaG (megahit assembly) | ecosystem: Environmental > Aquatic > Marine > Intertidal zone...
CCGGTGGTTTTGAGCGCGGACCCCACGGCGCCGCTCGTGGGCTTGGCGTTCAAACTGGAGGAGGGCCGGTTCGGCCAGCTCACGTACCTGCGCATCTACCAAGGCACGATCGCGAAGGGCGGCGTCATCGTCAACACGAGCACGGGGAAAAAGCTGAAGGTTCCCCGTTTAGTGCGCATGCACTCCGAGGAGATGGAGGACGTCGTCGAAGCGAAGGCGGGCGAGATCGTGGCGCTTTTCGGCGTGGACTGCAAGAGCGGGGACACGTTCGCCGAGCCCGGGACGAACGTCGCGATGACCTCCATGCGCGTCCCGGAGCCGGTGATGAGCCTGGCGGTGTCGCCCAAGTCGCGAGCGGAGAGCGCCAACTTCAGCAAGGCGCTCTCGCGGTTCCAGCGCGAAGACCCGACGTTCAAAGTGCGTCTGGACGAGGAGTCCGGCCAGACGATCATAAGCGGCATGGGAGAGCTGCACCTGGACATCTACATCGAGCGCATGCGGCGCGAGTACAAGTGCGAGGTGGACGTGGGCGAGCCGCGCGTGAACTACCGCGAGTGCATCACGGCGCGGGCGAGCTTCGACTACCTGCACAAGAAGCAGAGCGGCGGCAGCGGGCAGTACGGCCGCGTGGTGGGGTACGTCGAGCCTTTGAGCGAAGAGGAGATGCGAGAGATGGCGAGCGCGAACGGCTCTGAATCGGTGGAAAACGTGGTGTTCAAGAACGGGATCATCGGCAACGCCATCTCGCCCGGGTACATCCTGGCGTGCGACAAGGGGTTCAAGGAAGCGGCGCAGACGGGCGGCCTCATCGGGCACCCGGTGGAGGGCATGCGCGTGGTGTTGACGGACGGCGCGTCCCACGCCGTGGACTCGAGCGAGATGGCGTTCAAGCTGGCGGCGTTGAGTGCGTTTCGTCAGGTGTACGAGAAGGCGAAACCCAAGATCCTGGAGCCGGTGATGCAGGTGGAGATCACCGTGCCCTCCGAGTTCCAGGGCACCGTGATCGGGAACGTGAACCGGCGCAAAGGGACGATCCAGGACTCCGTCGCCGACGGGGACGACGTGATCGTCTCGTGCGTCGTGCCGCTGAAGAACATGTTCGGGTACTCCACCGAGCTGCGGTCCATGACGCAGGGCAAGGGCGAGTTCACGATGGAGTACGCGCAGCACCAGCCCGTGTCGCAGGACGTGCAGGCGGAGCTCTGCGCCGAGTACGGGAAAACCAGGAAAGCCCCGGCGGCGTGACGCGCGCGCGACGTTTCGCGCGACGTTTTGAGCCCTGTTTGTATAAAATTTTATACAAAACGTGTCAAAGGGATAGCTACTTTCGTATTACTTTCGTATTAATACTCTATACGGCGGTATACCTCGTCATCACAGGCACCACGTCATCGCTCCTTTTTACCTCCCGACGATTTCGTAGTGGCGTTCCAGCAACGGCGCGATCTCCGACAAACACCGCACGACGTGCGTCGGGACCATCTCCCCGCGCAACACGTCGTCGCCCGTTTCTTTTCCAATCGCGACGCCGTTATCGTCGCCAATCTCGCCGTCGTTTCCGCGCGGTTCGTCCGCGCTCGTCACGCCCTCCACGCGCCACTTCCCCTGCGTGTCCAGCAGGATGGTCACGCACCCCGCGCGGTTCCCCGCGACGACGTCGTCCTTGGCGCTGTCGCCCACCATCGCGCACGCGCTCGGCGGTACGCCCCACGCCGCGCAGATGTGCAGAAGCGCATCCGGCGCGGGCTTGAATGGGCGGAAATCGCGCGCTAACGCCGGGGAGAAGGGTTTCAAACCCAAGCTTCCCGACGATGAAACAGACGTCGAACGACGTTCGTTGTCTTGTTTCGAGCTGCGTTCGTGTCCAAACTCTGGCCGACCCCAGTGCTCGGCGTGGAAGTGGTCCACGGAAGCGGACACGTTTCGCGTGACCAGCCCGCGAGGCACGTCGCGTTCGTCTAAAAACGCCCCCAAGCTCGACGCGTGCGGCATCACGCGCATGCCCACCAGCGCCTCCGTCTCCATCTCGTGGATGATCGCCTCCGCCCTTTCTCGCCGCGCAGGCTCCCAGGTGTCGATCTCGGTCAGGATGTCGCTCGTCACGCACCCCACGCGCTCGTACATGCGCTTGAAGTCGTGATTGGGCACCGTCAACGTGCCGTCCATGTCGAAGATCACGCCGCGCAGGGGCGGTCGGTCCGGCGGGGAGGGAGACGACGACATGCCGCTCGTGGGGACCGTCGCGGTGCTCGCGGACGCGAGGGGGAAGACGCCTCGACGCCTCGGCGATTCGAGCCTGCGACGCACCGCGTGCCAACCTGGAGGAGCCGCGCGCGCTGCGAAACCCAGCGCCGCGCGCATGGTTGTGCCGTGAAGAGCCGGGCTTTTTGAAGCAACCTCGCGCAACGCCGCACGATTCGCCACATTGCCAATCTCTGCTCTGTAGAGATCGGCGATCGCGACTCGCCCTTCGTACGTAGCTACATATGAGGATGCAGTCTTAAAAAACATCTGGAAATCGATTTTCTTGAGCCGCCGAACGTCCCTTCGATCTCGCGTGTGCGCGCGCTCTACTTCACGACGCGCCTCGCACGTCCAGACACCAGACATCGAGGAGCTTGCTCCTCATGTAACCGGCCCTCGCACGTATCTCACGTAGCGCGCGCTTTCGCGACCCACTCCGACGCCAAGCACGTCGTCTCCGCGACGACTCGAGCTTCGGGACGACGTGCCCGCACGCGGATCTTTCGCCGCACCTCCACGAGGACGCGACACGCGGTCTTCTCGACGCGGCGTCGACACGACGCGCGTGACTCGCTCCCGATTTCGTGATTTCGAACCCTACTGAACACGAACGCGCGCGATGGCGACCATCAACATCGGCGCGGACAACGCCGGGGACCAGTTCTATCGGTACAAGATGCCCGCGATCCAAGCCAAGATCGAGGGTCGCGGGAACGGGATCAAGACCAACGTGGTGAACATGGTGGACGTCGCCAAGGCGCTCGCGCGCCCGCCGACGCACACGCTGAAGTACTTCGGGTGTGAGCTCGGGGCGCAGACCAAGTTCGACTCCAAGAGCGGCGGGCAGTGCATCGTGAACGGCGCGCACACCGCGGAGACGCTGGCGAACCATCTCGAAGGATACATCAAGCGCTTCGTGCAGTGCCACTCGTGCGGCAACCCGGAGACGGTGATCAACATCAGCAAACGGGAGACGATCCACTTGAAGTGCAAGGCTTGCGGCGCGGTGTCGGACGTGGACATGCGGCACAAGCTGTGCACGTTCATCATCAAGAACCCCCCCGAGAAGGACAAAGCCGCGAGCAAGAAGGACAAGCAGCTGCGGCGAGCCGAAAAGGAGCGGGAGGAGGAGGGCGCCGCGTTGGACGCCGCCGCCGAGGAGGAGCGGAAGAAGAAGAAGGCGGAGAAGAAGGAGAAGAAGGAGAAGAAGGAGAAGAAGGAGAAGAAGAGCAAGAAGAGCAAGAAGGACGACGAAGCCGGCGAAAAGGCGGGGTCCGACGACGGCTCCGGCGGACGCGACAGCGCGTCCGAGCCCGAGCCGGAGTCCGACGTGGAAGACGACGACGACACGGTGTGGGCCACGGACACGTCCGCGGCGGCGATGGCGGCGCGCGCCGCCGAGCAGCTCACCGACGCCTCCGCCGCGATGGTCACCGTCGCGGACGACCTGGAGAAGAAGGCCAAGCTCGAGGAGGCGGCGGCGGCGAAGGCGGCGGCGGCTGACGCGGAGGAGTCCTCCGACGAGGAGGAGGATGAGCGCATCGGCAAGCTCCGCGGCTTCATCCTCGGCAAGAAGAAGAGCCCGGGCGAGACGGCGACGTACCTGCGGAGCGCCGGTTTGGGCGTCGACAACGTCGAGCTCGGGATGCACTTCCTGGTGGAGGCGCTTTTCGACGAAGACGAGCCCCTGGCGCCGCAGATTGCGGAGAAGAAGGCGTACCTGATCGAAGCCCGCACCGACGACGCCGCGCTGCAGGTGGCGATCCTCAACGCCGTCGAGCTGTACGTCACGGAGACGGCGCCGAACGACTTCAAGAAACTCGTCGCCGTGCTCAAGGCGCTGTACGACGAGGACGTGTGCGAGGAGGAGGCCATCTCGAAGTGGGCCGCCGACCCCAAGTCCGCGCGCAAGTTCGGCGTCGACGCCGAGACGGGCGCGGCGGTGCGGAAGCAGGCCAAGCCCTTCATCGAGTGGCTCCAGGAGAGCGACGACGACGAGTGACTCGACGAGTGACTCGTGGAAATCACTCGTGGAAATCCAACAGCGATCGCGAACAGACGCCTGGTTCGGCGCGACGACCGCGGAAAACCCGCGCGGATGATACACCCGAATACGCGCCGACGACGGTTTTAAAAACGCTTCTTTTTACGCCTCCGCTTTAAACGTCCTCGCCTCGAACCCCCCCTTTCCCGCGCGTATCGAACGCACCAGCGCCTCGACCGATCGAAGTGTCTCTTCCTTCGAGCACCCCGTGTCGATGACGACGTCCGCCTTTTGTAATTTATCCGCGTCGGGGGTTTGGCGCGCGACGATGCTCTCCAGCTTCGCCTCCGTCATCCCGTCGCGTCGCAAACATCGTTCGCGCTGCTTCGCGAGACTCTTCGCGCTCACCACGACGACGCCGTCCACGGTTTTCTCGTACCCCTTTTCGTACAGCAACGGGATGTCCAACACCACGAACGCGTGTTTTTCCGCGTCGGCTCGTTCGAGAAACGCCGCGCGCGCCTCCTCCACCAACGGGTGCACGAGCGACTCCAACTCGCGCATGTTCTCGTCGTGCTTCGTCGTCCCGCCGAGCACCAACTTGGAAAGCGCCGCGCGGTCCACGCCCCCGTCCGCGCCGATGACCTCGTCCCCGAACGCGCCGCGGACCGCCGCGACCGCGCCACCGCCGGGGGCGTACAGCGCGTGCACGCTCGCGTCGCTGTCCAGCACGGGGACGTCCAGGGCGCGCAGCGCGTCGGTGACGAACGACTTGCCCATCCCGATGCCGCCCGTCAACCCGAGCACGAGCATCTCGGCGGTGTCTTCGGGAGGCGACGGGGCGGCCGAGGCGGAGGCGGCCGAGCGCGCGGGAAGCGCGCGAGCCGCTCTGCGGGCGACGCGGGGACGCGCGTGCGGGCGTGCGACCGACGCGGCGACGCTTCGCATCGGCACGCGGCGCGCGCCGCGGAGACTGACGAGCTCTCGCGAGTTCGACGGGGAGAGGTGGAGGAGACGATGCTCGATAAAAAAATGTTGATAAGATGACGCGCGACGTCATCCGTGTCACTCGTGAGCACCTCGCCATCCCGAGATGAACGCGCTCACGTCGCTCGCCTCGTGCGCGAACGCCGCCGCGCTCCGCGCGCCGCACCGTTCGCCCTCGCGCGCCGCGCGCGCGCGCTGCGCGGTGGTGGCGGACGCGGTGACCACCGGCCGGGCGGTGTGGCTGGCTGAGGATGGCCGCAAGGATGCGCCCGCGGGCGCGTTCACGCAGGACTTCCTGTTCGACCTGGGCGTCCCCCAGTTCCCCACGGATTCGTTCGCGCCGGTCAACGACATTCGCTTCGAGGCGGGCAGCGAGGCGGTCGCGGTGACCGTCGAGCGCCCGCTCGGGATCGTCTTCGAGGAGCGCGTCGACGGCGTGTACACGAAGATCGTGGTGGATGAGATCCTCCCGGGGTCCAACGCGGAGAAGAGCGGCGACGTGCGCGTCGGCGACGTCCTGCGAATCACCACCGCCGTGTTCAACGTCCCCGGCGTCGTGGACGTCACGGCGTGGCTCAACCCCCCCAAGGCGACCAACTGCAAGGCGTTCTTCGTCTGCGAGCAGAAAGGGTTCGACAAGGTGATGTCGGCGATCCAGTCGCACGTCGTCCCGGTGGACACCCCGGACGGCCCGATGACGATCGGCGAGGTGGGGCTGGTGCTGGAACGACCAGCGAACAAGTGAGGGGAGAGAGCGAATGCAGCTTGACGTCTTCATCATCACATCATCACATCATCACGTCACAAAAAAAACCGTAAAACATCACAGGTCGAACAGACGCATCTCCGCCTGCGCCTCGCCCCGGTTGACGTTGTACCACGCCACCAGCCTGGCGGCGCCGAGCGCGGGTGGGAGCGGGCAGTCGATCCCGTACACGAGCTCCGCGCCGGCCATCTCATGCCGCGCCGCGCGCCACGCGTCGCCGAAACGGCCGGCGCCCGAAAGCTCCCGAGCGCCCGTCCCGCCGGGACGCGCGGCGCCGGCGCCGGCGCCCGCCGGCGGAGCCCTCGGCGGGCGCGGCCCGCGGGGCGCGCGCGGGGGAAGCGACGGGTCCTCCTTGGTCGTCGCGTGTCCCGGCGTTTCGACGGCGGTTTTCGTCAGCGCGCGCCAGCCCTCGCGGTAGGCGCGCCGCGCCGTCCCCGGGGAGAAGCGGAGCTCGGCGCGCGCGCGCACCGGACCTAAAATCTGCTGCGTGATCCCGGCGGTGACGGTTTCGCTCTCCACGCGCACGCGCCCGTCGAAGCCGGCGGCGACCATGCGCTCCATCGCCGTGCGCGGCGCGTCGCGCGCGTCCGGGACGATGGGCGGGTTTTGAGACTGCAGACTCGACCCGGGGCCCCCGGGGCCGCTCGCGGATCCGAGGTCGTACCGCACATCGAGCGCGGTGTAGTCCAGCAGCGGCCGCGCGAACGACCCGACCGACGCGTGCGCGGTGAGGGAAAGGCAGTGCCGGTAATCGACGTCGCCGCGTACGAGCGCGTCGCGGGTGGTTCCGCTTTCGCGCTCGTTTCCCGTACGAGTATCGTTCGTTTCCCGCTCAGTCTGACTTCCAGTCTGACTTCCCACCTGAGCCCGCGAGTCCGCGAGCGCGACGCGCGCGGTCGCGCCCACCAAACCCCCGACGACGACGCAGGGCGTCTGCGGCAGCGCCGCGTAGCCCCCCGGCCGGCGTCCCTTCCCGCGCGGCGCGGCGCGGCGCTCGCCGCGCCAGAGCGTCGCCTGGTGCTCGACGGAGCACCCCGCCGTGGCCTCGCGTCTTGGCGGCGGGCGCAGCACGAGGCGCAGGTCGGACATCTCGAACGCGGGCAGGGTGTGTTCCAGCCAGTGGCGCACGCCCAGGCGGTAGTTGAACCAGTTTTGGCCGCGGGAGCGCACGGAGGCGCCGACGAAGCTCGGCCCGTCGATGTACTTGCGCGGGGTTTGGTATCGCTCGCGCAGAGACGCGTCGAGGGAAACGAGGTGCCCCGCGAACGCCTTCGTCTGCAACTGAACGCGGCCGCGGAACGTGTCGTCTCCGCTCTTGTGGCTCTTGTGCGCCGCGTTGGCGGCTCGCGACGTGTCGGCGTCGTCGCCGCCGCCGCCGAAGCGCGAGAGGTTTTTTTTGAATCGCCGGAAATCCTCCACCGCGCCGGAGAGCGATCCGAGCTCGCCGAGGCCGCGCAGCACGGTGTGCGCGCCGAACCCGACGCGGAACCGCCCGCCGAGCGCGTACATGCTTGGGTCGCCCAGCACCTGGTGCGGCTTGCCCTTGGAGAACTCCTGCGTGTTCCACGCGCGCTGCGCGCGGAGCCGCAGCGTCAGGGTCTGCCACCACGAGCGCCCGCCCACGTTGACGACCACGCGGTCCAGCACCAGGCCGTCGTCCTTCGCCACGTACGAGGGCGTGGCGGGGATGTTCAGGAACCGCTGCATCATGTACAGCTGCTGCGAGCGCGCCAGGCCGCTGGGCAGGCCCACGGAGAAGGGCGCCGCCTGGCTCTGGTGCACGCGCACGTGCCCGTCGGGCGCGGTCGCGGACTCCACCTCCTGGTCCCACTGCGTCGTCGCGAAGGACGCCTTCGTGGGCTCCATCGCCCGCTGCGTCAGCGGACGCATGGCGCGAGAACCGAGCCGCCGAGAGCAGAGCCGATCCGACAGGAGGGCCCGCGCGGGGGTTGTGGCGGACGCACGCGAGGCTCGTGCGAGTCGGCGGGGATGCCTACCCGAGTTCCCGAAAACAGAAAAAAAAACCCAAAGAGCAACTTGAAAACTTGCAGAAATGTCTTCTCCTTGCGGCGAACAGCTTGCCAGATCATCGACAGCGATATCGGACGCGTGGCGATTTTGAGAACTTTTTCCCAAACTTTTTCACGAATTACAGACTACAGTCTCTATGTGACATTTACGTGTCACGAGACGTTACAAAAAATCTTGGAAAAAGACACATTTCGTTCGATCCGCGACACTTTCCCTGCCGCCCACGCACCCCGACGCTCAGCCGTCGACCACCGCACCCCACGCTTTCGAAGATGTCCGAAGAAGTCTCGATGAACTTCGACTCGCTCTCTATCAAGGTCCCCGACACGCGCTCGAAGCCCAAGTGGAACGCCAAGGACGAGAGCAAGATCCGCCGCGTGTTCGATCAGTGCGACGAGGACAACTCCGGGACGGTGTCCCTCGCCGAGCTCTTCGCCGGGCTCGCCAAGGACAAGGCCCTTTCCCGCACGCTGGGCATCCCCGCGGATGACGGCAGCGACGAAAGCAAGGCTGAAATCGAGGCCATCTTCCAGGGGCTGGACACCGACGGCAACGCCGAGCTGGATTTCGAGGAGTTCGGCTACTTCTTCGCCGAGCGCGTGGAGGTGCTTCGGTACCTCCCCGCGGAGGGCGCGGACGAGACGCAGCTGATCCTGGAGAACGAGTTCGAGGATTTGGTGCGCGGCAAAGCCGCGGAACTGAAGTCCGCGTTCCAGGCGGCGATCGACGCGCAGTACGAGACCGCGAAGCTGGAGGTTTCGACGGAGGCGCGCGAGAGTTTGTACGAGCCGAGCCTCCCGGATGACATCCTCGCGTCCATCTCCAAGCTGGTGGACGCGTACGCCACCCCCAAAGACATGATTCCGGAGATGAAGAAGTACGGCGCGTTCCTTGCGAGAGCCGGGTGCGAGCTGAACGCCGTCAAGGCGCACTACGACGCCTTCCCCAAAGCCCTGGAGAGCGTCGCCGCCGAGTGGACCGTCGCCTCCGACGCGGCGTGGACGACCCTCATGAGCCAGGCGTTCGACATGGCCAAGGCGGGCTTCGAGGAGTTCGCCGTGGCGGAGCAGGAGGCGAAGCAGGAGGAGGCGGCGGCAGAGGCGGCGAACGCCGAGAAGGCGGCCGAGGAGGCGAAGCAGGCGGAGGAGGCGAAGAAGACAGCCGAGGCGGAGCGGAAGAAGGCGGAGGAGGAGGCCAAGGCGGCGGAGAAGGCGGCCAAGGCGGCCAAGGACGACGAGGAGAAGGCGGCGGCGGAAGCGGCCGCGAAGGCGGCGGAGGAGGCCAAGGCGGCGGCGGAGGAGGCCAAGGCCAAGGCCGAAGCTGAGAAGGCGGAAGCGGAGGCGGCCAAGAAGGCGGCGGAGGCGGCGAAGAAAGCCGCCGACGAGGAGGCGAAGAAGAAAGCCGCCGAGATCGAAGCCGCCAACGCCGCGCGCGCCAAGGAGGACGAGGAGCGCAACATCGCGCGCGAGAAGGCGGCCAAGGCGAAAGCCGCGGAGGATGCCAAGAAGTCTGACGAGGAGAAGGAGGCGGAGAAGGTAAAGGCTGCCGAGAGCAAGATTGCCGCGGACGCGGCGAAGGCGGCGAGGCAAAAGCGCGAGGCGGAGGAGGCGAAGAAAGCGGAGGGCGGACCCATGTGCGGATGCCTCGGCCTGCCGTTCTGAGTCGCGACTACGAACGCGTTGGAACGGCCGCGTCCGTGTCGATTTCCCGATCGATGGAGACGCCGCCTTCGTTTACCGAATTGACGAATTGACGAATTGTGTATAGCTCGATGCGGCGCGGCGACGCCGGCGACGCTCTCCGGAGCGCGTGTTGATTTTTATATAAAGCTCTTTGTTTCGCGTCGTGAAGCGTCGTGTCGAAGATAACTCGAGCACGCGCCACTTCGCCGGACACACGTCGCGCGACGATGCCGACGCTCTGCCTCCTCGCGCGTCCCGCGGCGCTCACACCGCGTGCCGGTTTCGCCCCCGAGCGTCGCGCCAGGCGCGCGACCGTCCCACGCGCCGCCTCGGGCCACGACGACGCCGTCTCGATCGCGTCCACTCTCGACGACAGAAACACGTCACCCTCTCGATTGTTCGTGACGTGCGCGCTCTCCGCGACGCTGGCGCTCGGCTCCCCCGCGCTGTCCCCCGCGCTCGCGGGCACGCCCAAGGGCCAGGGCGTGCTGAGCACGGACGAGTACGGTCGCGTGGGCCAGGACCGCTGCGGGCTCGAGGCGCTCAAGAAGGGCGCCAGCACGCGCGCGGCGTTTTCAGATTTCGCCACGCAGCAGAATCAAGAGCTGTACGTGAACATCGAGGGGTGCGACTACAGCAACATGGATCTGTCGGGCGAGGTTTTGTCCGGCGTGAAGGCGCGCGGCGCCAACTTCGAGAACTCCATCTTCGGCGCGGAGTGCTCGCGCGCGGACTTCTCCGACGCCAACCTGCGAGGCACGGTGATGCGGTCCTCGAACCTGTACAACACGAACTTCGCCGGCGCGGATCTGACCAAGGCGGATTTGACCGGCGCGCTCGCGAGCGGCGCCATCTTCGGGAAGGATCCCCAAACCGGAAACGCCGCAAATCTGACGGGGACCGTGTTCGAGGACACGCTGCTCTCCTCCTCGGACGTGACGCGCATGTGCGCGAACAAAACGCTGGACTTCGAGGGGAAGATGAACCTAGGGTGCTGATGCGATGCGTGTATGTAATTTCGAAAGTACGAAGAAAATCAAGTCCACAAAAAAAACCACCACGTAAAATAATCCTTTTCACTCCGCCATGGCGACGTCGACGTCCGCCGCGGGCGCGGTCGCGACGGTCGCGGCGGCTTCGAACCCGCCCGGCCCGCACACCGCCTCGCCCAGCACGGCGAGCGTCGCCTCGCCCGCGCCGGACGCCGCTTTTGAAGCGGCCGACTCGAGCGCGACGCCGCCGACGGCGCGCATGCGCCGCAGCGCCGCCGCCGCCAGCGCCAGAGCGCGAAAGGCGCGCGGCTCGGGCGCGGCGTCACGCCCCGCGTCCTTTCCGGTGGCAGCCGCGCCGCGCAGCCGCGCCGCCGCCGCGTCCACGCCCGCGACGCGCACGACCCCGCGCGCGAGCGCCGCGCCCGTCGCCGCCGCCGCCTCGGCGGCGGCGGCGCGCGCCGCCTCCGCCGGCCCCGCCGCATCCGCCGCCTCGCGCTCGAGCGCGAGCGCGCGGTCGCGGTGCGCCTGCGCGGTGCGCGCAAACTGGTCGCGCTGCGTGAGCGCGTCCCTCTGCTCGGCGTCCTCCCGCGCCGCCTCGGCGGCGGAGGCGGCGCGGCGCGCCTCCGCCAGCCGCGCCTCGGCGTCCCGCAGCGCCGCCTCCGCGCGCGTCGCCGCCGCGGCGCGCGCGCCGACGGCTTCGGCGGCGATCTCGAAGGCGTCCTCGCCGCCCCAGCGCGCGGCTTCCTCGGCGTCGTCGCCGAAGGCGAACGCGCGCGTCTCCAGCCAACGCGCCACGGCGGCGGGCGGCACAATCGCCAGCGCGACGACGCGCGACACCGCCGCGACGGCCATCCGCGGGTGCGTCCCCGCCCACACGCCGCTCGCCGCGCGCGTCACGGCGGTGCCCGCCGCGAGCGTCTCGCGCTCTTCGGGCGAGGACTGGAACTCGGCCAGCGCCGGCGCGTACCGTCTCAGCAGCACGTCGTGGTGCGTGAGGCACTTCTGGCCGTGCCTGAGCGCGGCCGCGGTGAGCGTCTCCGCGCACGTCGCGTCCCCGAGCGCGGTCCTCGCGCCGGAGTCCTGGAACCACCCGACCACCGCGGACGCGGGGGTTTTCGTCTTGACCAACGCGCTCACTTCGGCGAGCGCGTCGAGTTCCAACGCGTTCGTTTGTTCCGCGTCCGTCGCGGAATCTCTTTCGTCTCTCTTCGCGAACCGGGCTCGGGCGGACAGATCCTCGAGGTACTTCGCGTTCACGCCTGGAACGCCAACGCCGTTCGCGGACATCGCGTACGCGGGCATGAGAGTCGTCCGCAGCTCCTCGGGCAACGAGTTCTCGACTCGTTTCTGGAAACACGATCTCAAGAGCCGCCGGACGACGCTCTCGCAGAAGCGGCGCTGCGGGTGCTCCCGGCTCTGCTCGGCGACGTGC
>Ga0181559_10005476_pt1 | contig 12115 bp, 12 predicted proteins | sample 011ome_21_FD_133752 | JGI IMG/M metagenome (GOLD analysis project Ga0181559, IMG submission 133752) | Coastal salt marsh microbial communities from the Groves Creek Marsh, Skidaway Island, Georgia - 011508AT metaG (megahit assembly) | ecosystem: Environmental > Aquatic > Marine > Intertidal...
ACCTTTCCTCGAGGGTTCTACAAAGACATTGAGGCGGAGTTGGTGGTACCTAAACTGGTTGAAGCGCCGCTGCTGTCAGGCCAGGAAATTGGCACCCTGAAACTGAGGTTAGACGATCGCACAATCTACCAAGCGCCTCTGGTTGCGCTAGAAGATGTGATGGAGGCGGGTATGTTCAGTCGGTTGGGAGATTTTATAACCCTGTTGTGGCGTCAGTTGTTCAGTGATGAATGAAGCGGACGGGATCGATAGACCGCGGCTTGAGTTTCCGTGTGAATATCCGATTAAAGTGATTGGTGAGGCGACGACTAAAGTTGCCGACATTATAAATGCTGTCCGGCATCACGCTCCGGAGGTGACGCCGGATCAGATCAACACCCGCCAGAGTCGCGCGGGTAATTACCAATCAGTAAGGATCACCATTGTGGCTACGGGAGAGCCCCAGCTGCGCGATTTGCATGCTGAGTTGATGGCCATTGCAGGCGTGAGGATGGTGCTTTGAATGCTTCATTGCCGGTGCAGGTCAAAGACTTGAAGAGGACGGACTATGAGTCCGTATTGACGGCCATGCAGTCATTTACTGCAACCCGTGATGCCAATACTTGCGATGAGCTATGGCTTACCGAGCACTCTCCGGTATTCACGCAGGGACAAGCGGGTAAGTCAGAACACCTGCTAATGCCCGGACAGATACCCGTTGTACAGTCGGATCGTGGTGGTCAGGTGACTTATCATGGTCCGGGACAGATTACCGCCTACCTCATGTTTGACTTACGCCGTATGAATGTGGGGGTACGCGACCTAGTGACGGGTATTGAGCGATGTATGGTTCGCACGATCGCCGGTTATGGCATCAACGGTGAGCCTCGGGCGGATGCGCCGGGTGTATACGTTGATGGGGACAAGATTGGATCACTCGGGTTGCGGGTTCGTAAAGGTTGCGCTTATCACGGTTTGAGCCTCAATGTTGACATGGACCTGGAACCGTTCGGACGGATCAATCCCTGTGGTCTGGAAGGTGTAGCTGTGACCCATATGGCAGCGTTCGCACCGGTGTCTTTTGCCGAGGTCCAGGCACGCCTGATTGAGATCGTCTTAGATTACTTTTCCCTCAGTGAGCACATACCGGGCAGTCCTTGCGCTTCGACAGTTTGAGTTTACGCCAATCCATGTATTTGCTGTCCACGTAAAGGACATAGCCGGTGAGTGTCTCGCCAACGCCGGCAATCAGTTTGATGGCCTCTAAGGCCTGGCAGGTGCCAATAATCCCCACCAATGGGGCGATGACCCCATTATCGGAACAATTAAGCGGGTCGTTGTCGCTTGATGGGTATAGGCATCGGTAGCAGGGCGCATGGGGAGTCTGAGGATCAAAGACGGCAACTTGACCCTCCCAGCGAATCGCTGCGCCTGAAACGACAGGGATACCGGCGCGCCAACATTCCTCGTTAATCATAAACCGACTGTCGAAGTTGTCGGTGCAATCTAGCACCAGATCAATGTTGGGTAACAAAGCGGTGAGGTGCGCTTGCTCCAGATGCGCATTGATGACTTCAACTTCGGTGTGGGGGTTGATGTCAGTGATTGCCCGACGCGCGGACTGGGCTTTGTTCTCTCCCAAAGACTGTGTGTTGTGTGCGATCTGGCGTTGTAAGTTGGTGAGTTCGACTTGATCACCATCGCACAATACGAGTCTGCCCACGCCCGCCGCTGCCAGGTAGAGCGCTGCGGGAGAACCCAGGCCACCGATGCCCACAATCAGAACACGCGCCTGTTGTAGTGCCTGTTGGCCAGCAATGTCGAAGTCCGGCAACATGATTTGGCGACTATAGCGTAACAATTCGGTGTCTTGCATTTGAGTTTAGGCTCCGCCGGGGCTAGGCATGAGGCCAGCAGCCTAACGTCACGCGTTCAATCTCCGCAAGGTCTTTTAGCGATTTGATCTCAGTAAACCCCCGGCGTTGTAGAAGCTGTTGTGTGCGTTGGGCCTGATCATAGCCGTGTTCGAGTAACAGATACCCTTTCGACCGCAGAAAGGCGGGAGCCTGTTCAATGATTTGGGTCAGATCTCGCATGCCGTCTTTGCCGCTGATCAGAGCGCACTGCGGTTCGTGTGTGAGCAGGGCCAGGTGGGGGTCGTCGCACGCAATATAAGGTGGATTACAAGTGATTAGATCCCAGCGTCCGCGAAGGTCATGAAACCAGTTTGTGTGTATGAATTGAATGGCGGTTTGGTAGCGTTGGGCATTGCGCTGGGCAATCTTGAGTGCTGCACCAGATGAGTCTGCGGCGGTGACGCGCAAATCCGTTCGAGTATGAGCGATGGCGATGGCAATTGCGCCGCTGCCGGTGCCGAGATCAAGCACGTCTGCTTGAGGAGGTGCCAAAGCCAGTGCGGTTTCCACCAGTAATTCAGTTTCCGGGCGTGGGATGAGGACGTCTGGCGAGACTTCAAGCTCTAAAGTCCAGAAACCCTGCCGCCCGATGATGTAAGCCAGTGGTGAACCGTTGCGTAGTTGAGCCGTCGCCTGCTGCAACGCATCTTCTTGCGCGGTGGTCAGGGGGGTCTCAGGGAAAGCGATGATACGGGCTCGAGAAAGGCCGCTAACCTCGGTGAGTAAGGTTAGGCAATCGTGACGTGGGAGGTCATCGACACTGCCTAACCACTGCGCTATGTTGCCCATACTCCTAGGTGTCTTGTCCCAGTTCCTGTAGCAGGTCCGCTTGATGTTCATGCACCAAAGGATCAATGACATTGTCCAGTGCACCCTCCATCACCTCGTCGAGCTTGTACAAGGTGAGGTTGATGCGGTGGTCCGTCACCCGACTCTGGGGAAAATTGTAGGTTCTGATGCGCTCTGAGCGGTCGCCCGAGCCGACGAGTTGACGTCTATTCTCGGCTTGCTCTGTTTCTTGGGCTTGGCGGGCGGAGTCGAGCAACTTGGCTTGTAGTAAAGACATTGCTCGGGCTCGATTCTTGTGTTGTGAGCGTTCGTCCTGACATTCAACCACGGTTCCGGTTGGCAGGTGGGTAAGACGAATGGCCGAATCCGTCTTGTTGACGTGCTGGCCGCCGGCGCCTGATGCGCGATAGGTGTCCTCGCGGATGTCTTTCTTCTCGATATCAATAGAGTCAATGGCATCCACCTCCGGCATGATTGCAACCGTGCAGGCTGATGTGTGAATGCGACCCTGCGACTCAGTTTCAGGCACTCGCTGGACGCGGTGTGCGCCGGATTCGAATTTCAACTGGCTATACACATCTTGTCCGGCGATCCGGGATATGACCTCCTTGTAGCCTCCGTGCTCGCCAGCGCGTTCGCTCAGCACCTCGAGTTTCCAGCCCTTGGTTTCGGCGAATTTGGCATACATTCGCAGCAAATCGCCGGAAAATATAGCGGCCTCATCGCCGCCCGTTCCGGCCCGTATTTCCAAGAAGACATTGGAATGATCGTTAGGATCGCGTGGGAGCAGCAGTGTTTGCAAACGTCCCCCAAGTTGTTCCAACGCGGCGCTCGTCTGCTGCAGGTCTTCCTCCGCCAAAGCGCGCATCTCTGGATCTTCCTCCTCCATTAATGCATGGAGGTCCTCAATTTCTGCCTCCAGTTGCTGAACTTCTCGATAGCACAGGACGACGGGTTCTATTTCCGAAAATTCGCGTGACAAGCTGGTAAATTTTTCGCGCTCGGCCATGACCTCAGGGTCAGACAACAGTGCGCCAACCTCTTCAAAGCGATCGTTGAGACTAGCCATCTTATGGGCTAAAGATGTTGATAGGGGCATAAGGATTAGTGTTCTTGATCTGGCGCAGGGTCAGAGTCCTGCTGCTCGTTAATGTCGTATAGTTCACGTAAATATTCGAGGAGATCGGTGCGTCCCTCGCCGCTGGCATTGCGAATGGCCATGGTCGGTGCATGGATCAACTTATTGGTCAGATCGTTGCTGAGGCGTTCCAGCACACGCTCAGGATCACTGCCCTGTGCGAGATCTTTTTTGGCGCGTTCCAGAGCGCCGGTTTGAATAGCTTTCGCTTGATCTCTGAAAGCGCGCAGTAAAGCTTTGTCCTGTTGCACTCGACTTTCGCGCAGAAACAAGCGAGCCCCTTCATGCACGTAGGTTTCAGCGGTTTCAGCTGCCGCGCGCCGCTGCTGAACATTGGTTTCGATGATTTGTGAAAGATCGTCGATCGAGTACAGGTAGACGTCGGGCAACGTGCCAACCTCGGGTTCGATATCCCGCGGCACGGCAATATCCACCATGAACACAGGTCGTCGGCGCCGTTGTCTGATGGCCGCTTCGACAGCGCCTTTGCCAATGATTGGTAAGGAGCTGCCGGTGGAGGCGATGACTACATCGAATTCTGCTAAACGCTCGGCCACATCGGTTAACTGCATTGACTGCGCGCCGAATTTTGCAGCGAGCAATTCCGCATTGACCAAGGTTCGATTGGCAATGGCCATGCTGCCGATGCCTTGAGCCGATAAATGATCGGCCACCAGACTGATCGTTTCTCCTGCGCCCAGTAGCAATGCTTTTTTGGTGCTTAAGTCCGAAAAAATTTGTTGCGCAAGACTTACAGCAGCATAAGCAACGGAGATTGGATTGCGGCCTATTTCAGTTTGTGTACGCACCTCTTTGGCAGCCCGTAGGCTAACTTGAGAGAGCAAGTTCAGTTCGGGCCCCAGTGTTCCGCATTCGCGAGCGATTTCATAGGCGGTTTTTACCTGCCCCATAATCTGTGGCTCACCCAAGACTTGGCTGTCCAAACCTGAAGCCACTCGAATTTGATGCCGTGCAGCTTCCTGATCCCAATGTTTATAAACCACGTTATCGAGGGTTGCACTATCCACGGCCCGATGTTGACTGAGCCAGGCAGCAAGGGACGACTCTGCCTCGGGGTGTATCGCGCAGTAGAGCTCAGTTCGGTTGCACGTCGAGATGATCGCGGCTTCTCGGACGCCTTCAACTTCACTGTGGACTTGGCGTAGCGCGTCGCGGATCTGATCCTCAGGAAAGGCCACGCGCTCACGCAGCTCCATTGAAGCCGTGCGATAATTTAAACCGTATGCCAATATGCTCATTGCGATGATGAATGGGTTCGCGGGCGGCAATGATAGCAGATCGTTGGCAGAAGGCTGTAGTTAAGTCTCTAATTTTAAAAGGTATTTCGATACTGGTGTTTGCGACTGGTTGTTCCACAATTGGGCCCCAGCAATCAGCAGATGCCATATTTGTGGCCGCAGGTAAATTTGGTATTCAAGACGGACCGAAGGGCTTTTCCGCGCGCTTCTTGTGGCAGCAATACCCGCGACAAACCTACGAGATTGACGTCTGGGGTCCCCTCGGCCAAGGCCGTTTGAAACTCCTTGGGAATCCCGGTCGTATGGAGGTTTGGCGCGGGGCAGAACTGTTGGCGCAAGGCCCGCCGGAACAAGTCATGAACGCTCACTTAGGCTGGTCAGTGCCGGTCATGGTATTGCCAGCTTGGATACGGGGTTTGCCAGCAAAGCGTCTGAGGCACAGTCAACCCAGCGTTGACAAGGAGGGCCGCTTCACCGCGTTCCAACAAGCTGGCTGGCAGGTAGAGTTGCAACGATACAGCGACCGACTGGGTAACCTGGGCGAGTTATCGACGCCGGGGCGAATCGTGGCGACAAATCAGGCGCGAAAAGTGACGGTTGTGATCGGGAGATACTCACCCTGAGCCGTTGATCGCATAGCGATCTTTGTTTGACAGCGGCGAGCCTGATCAGCACAATAGCGCGCTCGAAAAATTGGGGTGTCGCCAAGCGGTAAGGCACCGGGTTTTGATCCCGGCATGCGCAGGTTCGAATCCTGCCACCCCAGCCATTTCTTCAGTTTGAATTTGGAACATCGCCGGACAGACTGCGTTACTAAACGCCTGTCCGAGGGTGTGTGAGGACACTAAGTTGGCTAACTTAATGCTTTTTGCCGGCGGGTCGAACGCAGCGCTGGCACAACAAGTGTCCAGCGAGCTGGGTACCCGGCTCGGTCGAGCCGACGTCGGCCGCTTCAGTGATGGCGAAGTGATGGTCGAAATACATGAGAATGTGCGTGGCGCTGACGTTTTCCTGCTGCAATCGACAAGCGTACCAACAAACGACAATTTGATGGAATTGCTGATCATGGCGGATGCAATAAAACGTGCCTCTGCTGCGCGAGTCACCGCTGTCATACCCTATTACGGTTACGCAAGGCAGGATAGACGACCACGCTCAGCCAGGGTTGCCATCAGTGCTAAGGTCGTCGCAGACATGATCAGTTCTGTGGGCGTGGACCGCATTCTTACGGTGGATCTGCATGCGGATCAGATTCAGGGATTCTTTAACATAGCCGTCGATAATGTCTATGGATCACCGGTGCTGGTTGATCACATCAATGCCGCGGAATATGTGAATCCCATCGTCGTGTCACCGGATGTAGGCGGCGTAGTCAGAGCCAGAGCGATAGCCAAGCAGATCGACGATCTCGACCTGGCCATCATTGACAAGCGTCGGCCACGGGCGAACGAATCCAGAGTGATGAATGTCATCGGCGATGTGAGCGGAAAGACCTGTATTATTGTCGATGATATAGCCGATACGGCGGGCACACTATGTTCGGCCGCACAAGCGCTTAAGGAAGAGGGCGCAATTAAAGTGGTGTCGTACGTGACCCATGCAGTTTTTTCGGGGCCGGCAGTGAAGCGAATTGCGGCCTCTGAAATGGATGAGATGGTGGTGACCGATACCATCGCGCTCACCGAAGCGGCGCAAGCGTGTAGTAAAATTACACAACTGAGCCTCGATCGCTTGCTGGCGGAGTCAATTCGCCGTGTGAGTAATGAAGAATCCATTAGTGCAATGTTCAGGTAAGGTATTAACCCTGTGAACTGCTAATGAACAACCACTGGGTGCACTGGTCGCAAGGGAGCCCGGAATGGTCAACTTAACGATAGGAGAAAGACATGTCAGATAAGATTTCACTGACTGCTGAAATCCGTACCGACGTAGGGAAAGGTGCGAGCCGCCGCCTGCGGAGATCCGGAAAGAAAGTACCAGCTATTGTTTATGGTGCAGAAGAGGCGCCACAAAACATTACATTGGCGGCGAATGAACTCGTCAAGGCGATGGAACGAGAAGTGTTCTATTCGCAAATTCTCGATGTGGTCATCGAAGGGAAAGCAACCCAAACGGTCGTGCGAGATTTACAGCGGAATCCGGCCACGGGTCGAGTGCAACACATTGATTTTCAGCGGATCAGTGCGAACAAGGCGATGCACGTCAACGTGCCGTTGCACTTCGTCAATGAAGAGCAGTGTGTGGGCGTAAAAATGAATGGCGGTATCATCGCGCATAACCTCACAGAGGTTGAAATAAGCTGTTTACCCGCTGACCTACCGGAATACATCGAAGTTGACATGCAGGACGTTGACGTTGGCTACGCGGTTCACCTGAGTGGTTTGGCTCTGCCTGCCGGCGTGACGATCATTGCGCTGACTCACGGTGAAGACCATGACATTCCAGTGGTCAGCGTTAATGCCCGCCGCGGCGGCGCTGAACAGGATGACAGTGAGACCGAAGGTGCGGACTCTGCTGCAGATGAGAGTAGCGACGAAGCGTCTTAAGTCCTATAGGGCTGGCACGCCAGTGCCCGTCTATCTTTAGTTGTGACTGCATTAAGATTAATCGTTGGGCTGGGTAACCCCAGCCCGCAATACGATGATACTCGTCATAATGTGGGTGCCCTTTGGGTGCGCGCGTTGGCTGCACGTTATGGTATCGAGCTGACAGCGGACAGCAAATTCAAAGGTGAAATAGGGCGCGGCATGTTGGCTGGACAAGATTGTCGTCTGCTGGTGCCGGCCACCTACATGAACCTCAGCGGCGAATCAGTAGGCGCGGTGCAGCGCTTTTATAAATTGACCTGCCAGGAGTTGCTGGTGGCGTATGATGAGATGGCTTTTGAGCCCGGGATTGCGCGGCTCAAGCAAGGCGGTGGCGATAACGGTCATAATGGGGTTCGCAGCGTACGCTCGGGGTGTGGCAACGACGGTAGCTTCAATCGGCTTCGTATCGGAGTTGGACATCCGCAAGACAAGAAGGTGGTAACAGCCTATTTGACGCAACGAAAAATTCCCGTGTTGGAACGGCAACTGATAGAGGAATCCACAGCATTTAGCGAAGGGTTGATGCAGGATATTGTGCAGGGGCAATGGCCCAAAGCGATGAACCAGCTCCACACGCACGGAGCTAATAGTGGGAGTGAGTAGTGGGATTTAAATGCGGTATCGTGGGTATGCCAAATGTCGGTAAATCGACCTTATTTAACGCGTTGACCAAAGCAGGTATCGATGCGGAAAATTTTCCTTTTTGCACGATCGATCCGAACACCGGTGTCGTGCCAGTGCCGGATCCTCGCTTGCAACAGTTGGCAGACTTGGTGAGTCCGGAGAAAATCATTCCAGCCACGATGGAGTTTGTGGACATTGCCGGATTGGTCGCGGGCGCGTCTCAGGGTGAAGGTCTGGGTAATCAATTTTTGGCGCATATCCGCGAAACCGATGCTATCGCGCACGTTGTCCGTTGTTTTGAAAATGACAATGTAGTCCACGTGAGTGGCAAGGTTTCGCCTCAAGATGACATCGAGATCATCAACACCGAACTGGCACTGGCCGACCTGGATACACTGGAGCGTGTGTACGAGCGTAATCGCCGGGTGGCGAATTCTGGGGATAAACCAGCCTTGGCGCTGCTTGCTATTCTAGACAAGGTCCGGGAAAAACTTGAAGCCGGTATGCCAGCCCGAGCCGCAGCGCTGAACGACGAAGAGTTTCTCGCCATGCGTGAGTTTCATTTCATTACATCCAAGCCAGTCCTGTACATCGCGAATGTCGCTGAAGATGGGCTTGACGACAATCCGCTGGTTGAGGTGGTTCGTGGGATTGCTCAGGCTGAAGGGGCTCAATTGGTCGTGGTCTCGAATCAGATTGAGGCGGAGGTGGCCGAGCTGGATGACGAGGAGCGGGTAGAATTTCTTGCGGATCTTGGCATCGACGAACCAGGTCTTAATCGGGTGATTCGAGCAGGCTATGAATTGCTGGGATTGCAGCAGTACTTTACCGCCGGACCCAAGGAAGTGCGGGCATGGACCATACCGATTGGGGCTAAAGCGCCCCAGGCCGCGGGTGTGATCCATACCGACTTTGAAAAGGGATTCATACGAGCCGAGGTTGTTGCCTTCGAGGACTATGTTAAGCACGGCGGTGAGCAAGGGGCCAAGGATGCAGGCCGCTGGCGCCTGGAGGGTAAAGAGTACGTTCTGTCCGACGGGGACGTTGTACATTTCCGATTTAACGTCTGAGCAGATGAGCTGCGCCAGCTAGGGTTTCGCGAACGACAGAGATTCCCAGGTTCCTGTATGGTACGACCGTTATGGAAACTTAACGGGGGACGCTAGATCAATGGCTAGAGATTACGATGTCATTGTTGTTGGATCAGGGGCGGCAGGCCTCAGCGCGGCTCTCTCAGCGGCACGCGAAGGCGCGCGGGTGCTGGTAGTTGAAGGCGATACCCAAGTAGGCGGGTCTTCGCGGCTCAGCGGAGGCCATTTCTATGCTGCCGGGACCTCTGTTCAGGCGCAGTCAGGACACCAAGGCGATACCCCGGAGGCGATGTTTGAGCATTACATGACGCTCAACCAGTGGCTTGTCGACCCGGCGGTAGTGCGCCGCTATTGTGATCTCAGTGCGCCGACTTTTGAATGGCTCCAAGGGCTTGGAGTCCGTTTCCCAGTGTCAGGCGTTTATCGTTCCGGTGTGGGATCGACCCCCCGCGGCCATCAACCTGAAGGGGGTGGTGAAGCCGTGGTGCAAACCCTTGAGGGTCACTGCAGTCATGCTGGGGTGGAAGTGCTTCTGAATGCCCGTGTCACACGTCTCAGACAAGATATCGACGGCTCGGTTACGGGTGTGGCGATTGGCGATGATTGGGCCTCCTGCGGCGCCGTGATTTTAGCCACCGGCGGCTTCGGTGCGAACCCTGCCATGATCGAAAAGTTCTATCCACAAGCGGCGGCAATGGGCGATTGGCGTTGGTACATTGGCAGCGATGGTGCTCAGGGCGACGGCATCGCGCTGGGTGAACAAGTCGGCGCAACACTGGCCGGACATGATCGTGGCTTGCTCTTAGTCACCCCGGGATTTAGCCGTGACCTTGAAGTATTGCTGCCGGGTTGGTTGATTCTGGTGAATTCAAAAGGACGCCGTTTTGCCAATGAAGCAGCGCCGTATACCGTGCTTGGCGGTTTAATCCAGCACCAAAACGGGCCGGTTTATGCTGTTTTTGATGAAAAAGCGCGTCGCGAGGCCCAGCGCAGTGCGGTATCTCAGGCCTATTGGGTGGATGAAATTTTGACGGCCAAAGCGGATGAGGGTGTGATTTTCCGGGACAACTCAGTACAGGGCTTGGCGCGCTTAATGCAGGTTGACGAGCAAGGATTGTTGGGGACTTTGGCGCGATACAACGCGGATGTGGACGCGGGCATGGATAGTGCGTTCTTCAAAGAGTCTGGGCTCAGCAGTGTCGTTGAGCCCCCCTTTTACGGGGTCGAAGTGCGGCCAGCCATTGTCTGCTGGACGGGTGCGGGGTTGAGAATAGATGCGGACAGTGCGGTGCTGAGCGCAGATGAAAGGCCCATTCCCGGGCTCTATGCCGCCGGTGAGACGGTGGGTAATCTGCACGGTGACCGGTATGTTGGTGGTGGCGGATCGTTCGGTCCTTGTATTGTATTTGGCAAATTGGCTGGCGAACGGGCGGCCCGTCACGCTGTCGGTATTAACCAATAACAAAGCCTTAAAACACAAACAAAAACGCCCGGACCAGCCGGGCGTTTTGGATCGCGACGCAGCGGTTTACGATGCTGCTGCTTTGCGTTCCTTCACTTCAGCAATCACGGCTTCAGCAACGTTCGATGGGCAGGGCGCGTAGTGGGAAAATTCCATGGAGAATTGTCCACGTCCTGAGGTCATCGTTCTCAGGTCACCGATGTAGCCAAACATCTCCGCCAATGGGCAGTCTGCTTTGACCCGTACGCCCGTCACACCTGCTTCTTGTGACTTAATCATGCCGCGTCGTCGGTTGAGGTCGCCAATCACGTCGCCGACGTGATCTTCAGGGGTGAAGACATCGACTTTCATGACGGGCTCCAGCATTTGGGGACCGGCTTTCGGAATCGTTTGTCGGTAGGCTGCTTTGGCCGCCAACTCATAGGCGATAGCAGATGAGTCCACCGGATGGTAGCCGCCGTCGGTCAGCGTAACCTTCACATCCAGTAGGGGGAAGCCGGCCAATGTGCCTTCATCCATGGATACACCAAACGCTTTTTCGACTGCAGGCCAGAATTCCCGTGGTACGTTACCCCCACTGACTTTGGACTCGAACTCATAGCCGCTGCCCACTTCACCAGGCTCAACAATGTAGTCAATTTTAGCGAACTGACCCGCACCGCCGGTTTGTTTTTTGTGGGTGTAACTGTCTTCAACGCGCTGTGTAATGGTTTCACGATAGGCCACTTGGGGTTTGCCCACGTCGACATCGATGCCGTGTGTCCGCTTGAGGATATCTACCTTGATATCCAGGTGCAGTTCGCCCATGCCCTTCATGATGGTCTCGCCCGACTCCTCGTCAGTTTCCACGTAGAACGATGGGTCCTCTGCAACCATTTTTGAGAGCGCAATACCCATTTTTTCAGCGCCCGCTTTATCTCTCGGAGCAATAGCCACGGAGATAACAGGATCGGGGAATACCATCGGTTCCAGCGTTGCGGGCTTGACGGGATCGCACAGCGTATGGCCGGTTTGGGTATTTTTCATGCCCAGCAATGCGACGATATCGCCCGCCTGCGCTGAATCCAATTCCTGGCGAGAGTCGGCGTGCATTTCAACGATACGCCCAATCCGCTCAGTCTTACCCGTGTAGGTGTTGAGCACATTGTCGCCTTTGGCGAGGGTGCCCGAATAAATTCGGGTAAACGTCAGGGCACCGTATCGATCATCCATGATTTTGAAGGCCAGCGCGCGCAGTGGGTACTCGGGATCAACCAGCGCCTTTTCACC
>Ga0181559_10005477_pt1 | contig 12115 bp, 4 predicted proteins | sample 011ome_21_FD_133752 | JGI IMG/M metagenome (GOLD analysis project Ga0181559, IMG submission 133752) | Coastal salt marsh microbial communities from the Groves Creek Marsh, Skidaway Island, Georgia - 011508AT metaG (megahit assembly) | ecosystem: Environmental > Aquatic > Marine > Intertidal zone...
AGCAATGAATAGCTACTGTATGAAGGGAACCGTGTTCACGGCCGTCGGGTTAGTGTTTTTCGCAACCACTCTTGATGAAACGGAAGTGTCTTTTCTTTTCGCGCGCTGATTTGAGAAGACCCGCGCACGATTCCCGGTGGGCGAAGAGAAACGTGATGACAGCTACCCTATTCCAAACATGGGCCCGTATGGACGTCCGTCACGAATAGACCGATGGTATCGGCCGCGTCATTATAAATTGTCCGCGTCATTGTTGGAGCCACGTCGGAGGCGAGAAGAGCGGCTCCGCGCGTCCGAGTGCCCGGAAAGCCGCCCCGCTTTGCGATTTGTTTATCTTGCTATCCTTCGCGCCGTGCGGCCACTTCCGCGAGAGCCGTCTTCGCGCGCGCGCGAATCGACGAAGGCGACGCTCTCGAGAGCGGCGCAGAAGCGGCCACAGGCACCGCGCGAGCGACCGCGCGGAGCGCGCGAGGGCCCGCCCGCCTGGACCGTCGCGGCCGCACCCGACCAGCACCCTCGTTCCGCGGGGTCACGGCGGCGGGGAGGGCGACGCGCGAGCGCACACACCGCCGCGATGGCGTACGCGGTCGCGGGCAAGGCGATGCTCTGCCCGGTGGGAACGAGATGTGAGCCCAGGCGCGCGCCCGCGCCCCGGCGCGCGACGCTCGCGCGCGCGCGCGCCTCGGTTTCTCGCGTCCCCGCGCGTCCCGCCTCCGTGGCGGGCGCGCGCGGCGCCGGCCGTCACCAGCGCGTCCGCGCCGCGCGCTCGTGGGGCGGCGCGTCCGCGTTGCGCGCGATCGCCACGCCCTCCGGCGGCGAAGCGGGCGTCAGCGGCGACGAGTCGGATGAGCAGGGCGAGACGAAGGGCGAGACGAAGGGGGAGACGGAAGCTCCGATCGTCGATCGGGATCCGGAGACGACCGGGTCGTCGTCGGAGGAGGAGATGAGCGCGGCGGATGCGTACGCGAAGATGCTGCGGGACCGCACCGAAACCATGCGTTCGAATCCCGTGGGCGAGGAGGCCGAGGCGATCAAACGACGCGCCGCGGCGTACGCGAGCCTGGACGACATCGTGCTGGACTTCAACCCCGACCTCGACGTCGCCGAGAAGCTGTTGCTGGTGGGCGCGTATTTCGCGTCGGCGCCGGCGGAGGTGGCGGCGCGGCTCGCAGAGGTCACCGCGGTGGCCACGCGCCTGTACGCGACGTGGACGTGGGAGGAGAAGACGGGCGTCGCGGAGGGCGAGCGCACGCGAGGCGCGGTGGTCCGCGACGGCATCGCGTCGCTCGGTCCGGTGTTCGTGAAGATGGCGCAGACGCTCTCGACGCGGCCGGACATCATCGGCGACGAAGCCGCCGACGCGCTCAAGCCGCTGCAGGACCAGATGGCGCCCTTCTCCTCCGTGGGCGCGTACGAGCAAATCCGCGAAGAGCTGCGGCACGAGGGGCCTGTGCACCCCGGGGACGAAACCTGGCGGGGGGCCGCGAGCGCGCCGCCGCTGTACGCGGAACTGTCGCCCGAGCCCGTCGCCGCCGCCAGCATCGGGCAGGTGTACAAGGGCGTGACCGTGGACGGCCGGGAGGTGGCGGTGAAGGTGCAGCGGCCGGGCGTGCTGCGGCAGATCGCCATGGACCTGCACATCGCGCGCATCACCTTGATTTGGATCGAGGAGAGCGGGCTGAACGGCGCGACGGATCTGGCGAACATCGTCGATCGCGTCGGGCGCGGGATCTTCCAGGAGCTGGATTACACTCTGGAGGCGAGCAACGCGGACGAGTTCCGCCGGTCGCTGCGGTTCATGGACTTCCTGGTCGTGCCTCGGCACCTCGCGCACATGACCGGCCGCAGAGTGTTGACGCAGGAGTGGATCGACGGGCGGCCGATGAAGGATCTCACCACGGAGGAGCAGCTCAAGATGGTGCAGTGGGGGGTGGAGTGCTCGAGCGCGCAGCTGTTCCGCACCGGCCTCGTGCACGCGGACCCGCACGAGGGGAACATGCTGTACACGGACGAGGGCAAGCTGGCTTTGCTGGATTTCGGGCTCATCTGCCGCGTGAACAACGAGCAGCAGGAAGCGATGGCGGGATGTATCCTGAACGTCCTGAACCGGGACTGGATGGACCTGATCGACAACCTGCGGATCATCGGGATGCTTCCCGACACGCCGCAGAAGTGGGTCGATTCGGAGGGCAACGACCTGGAGGACGGGTACGCCGGCGGCGAGGGCAAGTGGGTGGACGGCGACGACGAGAGCTTCCGCAAGGCGTTCTTGAAGTGCATGGACGGGGACGTGCCCGCGGATGGCGCCGCGGGAAGCGAGAAGAAGCTCACCAACTTCACCGAGCTCGTGGTGGACCTCACGAAGCTCTCCACGGCGTGGCGTTTCAACCTGCCGCCGTACATGGTGTTCGTGATCCGCTCGCTCACCACGCTGGACTTTTGCGCCGTGCGCACGGGCGCGAACATGTACGAGCTCGCCGCGCCCACGGCTTTGTTCCGCGCGATGGCGCCGAAAACCCCGCGCGGGCGCGCGCAGCTCCAGAAGATCCTCATGTCCGACGCCGGCGACGTCAAGTGGAAGGAGCTCATCGAGCTCGCCGAGTCCGCCGGGGGCGCGTCGCCGGGCGCCGGCGACGAGACGAGCGCGCCGCCCGCGGCGAGCGCGGCGATGGATAAGCACACCAAAGCCTCCGTGAACCGGCTGGTCTCTGAGCTCGTCGGCTCCTCTTCCGGGAGCGCGCTGCGCAGGCTGCTCGTGCGCGCGTCCCCCGAGTCGCTCGTGCCGCCCACGGCGGTGAGAGACGTCATCGTCAAGGCGACGCGCGAAACCTTCGCGCGCTCGGTGGCGGCGCTCACGCCCGGCGCCATCGTGGAACTCGCGCTGCGCGCGGTGCGCTCGTTCTTCGCCGCCATCTTCTCCGCGAAGGACTCCGCTCAACAAGACGGCAAAGACGCCGAGAGCTGCGAGTTCCTCCCGGAGGGCTCCGCGGAGGCGTACAACTGCCGGGTGAACATCGACAAGCGCCGACGCGAGATTGCGCGTTTGATGGTGCGGTCGCGGCTCGCCGCGCCGAAAGGCGCGCTCTCGGCGGGGGCGCTTCTGGTTTTGTTCGGGTGGGCCGCGGTCACGGGCGCGGCGCTGGGCGTAGTGCGCGGGATTCGGCTGCGGCTGATCAAGATGCTCGGGGGGGGCGGGTTCGAGGCGGGCAGGGGAGGCACGCCCAAAGAGTAGGCGAGAAGAGTAGGCGCGCGTAGACGCTCAGTGTATTACTTTCAGAAAGTACTAACCAGTCAGCTCTTCTTTGCGTTTCGTCTCTGGACATCTTTCGTCGTTCGTGTCGCGCGTACAGGGAGTCGCGCGGTCGGGGGACGGCACCATGGCGGACCCGGGTCGCGTCGCGAGCGGCGCGAATCTGCTGGCGTGGCTGGAGCGCGAGGGGTGCGAGCACTGCGTGCGTCTGGGGGAGACGCCCGGCGCGGGGGGCGTGGGCGTGTTCGCGACGCGCGACGTCGAACGCGGCGAAATTCTCATCTCGTGCCCCACGCGAACCGTCATCTCCGCCGCCGAGACGAGGCTGGACGTGGACCCCGGCATGAAGGCGTTCGCGAAAGCCTTGGACGACGTTCGCGTCGCGCGCGGAGACGGAAGCGGACGTGAGGGTACCCCGCTGGACGACAGCACGCGCATGCAGCTCCTGCTCCTCCGCGAACGCCACACCGAGGAGCGGCGGGTTTCGCTCCCCACTGACAGTCCACCGCCGCGCGACCCGCCGCCGCGCGACGCGAAGCGCGAGCCGGCGGACGTTCGTTTCTCCGGGTACTGGGCGGCGTACACGCGCGCGCTCCCCGGTGATGAGCTCGTGGCGAGCCTGCCGTCGAGCTGGTCCGAGCCCGAGCTCGAACGAAGGCTCGGTGGAACGTCTCTGTTCCCAGAGGTTCTCGCCGAGCGCGCCGAGCTTGTCTCGTTAGCCGCGGCGCTGGAGAGCGTTTGGCGCGGAGACGAAACCGAGAGGGGCGACTCCGCGTTCGGCGACGACTCCGCGTTCGGCGTCTCGAGGCTCCGGTGGGCGCGCGCGGTGTTCCGGAGCCGCGCCATCGCGCTCCCGCTGGCGGGCTGGGGACGCGGCGGGGGACGCGGTTTAGAAACCAAACGCTCGGGCGGGGACGACGGCGCGCTCGTGCCTTTACTGGACATGTGCAACCACGCGCGCGACGCCGGGACGAGTCTCCAGAGACGCGGCGCGGCTTGGCGTCTGGTCGCGACGCGTCGCTTTACTCGAAACGAGGAGGTTCGCATCGACTACGGCGGGAAAGGGAACGGTGAGTTGCTCACGCGACACGGGTTCGTGATTCCGAACAATCCGTTCGATACGTGTTCGTTCCAAATCGGAACCGTATCGTTCACGTTACACCGCGGCGTGCGCGAATGGCGCGAGTTTCCCCCCGGCGCGCGCGACGCCGCGGCGCGGTTTCTTCGCCAAACGCGCGGAGAGAGCGATGGTGGTAAACGTGGTAAACGCCGTAGAGACGGAGAGACGGAGAGACGGGAGACGACGCGAAGTGAGAGCGAGCGCGACGTGATCGTGCTCACTTTTCTCGCCGAGTCCGCGCGTCGGCGGAGAGATGCCATCGCGGCGCCGCCGGGGGAGTCGTCGCGAGCCGAATCCGTCGCCCCCGACGCTTCGGGGTTCGCGACGAGCTCGGCGTTCCTGACGGATCGCGCGTGCGCGATGGTCCGCGAGTCGCAGCGGGAGCTCCTGAGTGACCTGGAGGACTTGGCGCGTGAGACGATCGAGGCGACGCGCACGACGACGCGTCTCGACGACGTGACGACGACGAAGACGCGATGAAAAAACGCACGCACGTTTTTTTTCTTTTCCGAACTTGTTCAGTTCAGTTCAGGTGCATCAAACTGATAAAAATCGCGTCGCCCGAAAAGCTGTCCGAGTCGATCTTTTCGGAATCGCGGAAATATCCATCGATGCCACGTCAAACGAGGAGTGGTGGTTTATAACTCGTGCTTTCGTCCGGGATGCGCTTTTTCCGATCGGGACCCGCGTTTCCCTTGAGTCAACTCTCAAGGGTCAGAGCCCCTTTTTCATCGCTCGGATTCTTCCGTTTTCGGTCGAAGACGGTGGTGGATGTTGTTACGGATTGCAATCGGTTCCCGCTTCCGGAACCGCGCGCCGCGCGCACAACGAAAGACGCGCGTAAGGCCGCACGCGCCCGATCGACATCACTCGCGTCGCAAGGGTAGCCCCCACCGCCTCGCGCCGCGCTCCGTGCGTTCGGGTGGACACGCATTTCGCGCGTTCCATCGCCCGACCGCCCGACTCGTTTTCGCGCCTTTTTCTGTTGGGCGCGTTATCCCACCGGAAAACCGACCGTCGTCGAGGGTCTCGACCCCGGCATCGACGCGCTCGCGGCTTCAGCGACCGCCGAGCCCATCTCGCGAGTCGCGCGCGGGGTTCCTGGAAGTGCGAAGAAACAGACCCACGCGACCGACGACGCCGCGATGTCTCCCGGCGCCGTCGCGGACGCCGGGTTCCAGGTCCCCGACACCGTGCGCGGGCATGTCGGAAGACGCGACCAAGAGATCCAGCGCGCGACCGTCGCGGAGCGCTTCGCCTCGAGGGCGTTCGCGGACGCGCTGCGGGAGAAGCTGGCTTTCGAAGAGCGTGAGATCGATGCCGCGGTGGAGGTCCTGCTCGAGGTCGGCCCGCTGCTGGTGAACAAGCAGGTGGTCGCCGTGGAGGACGCGACGGTGCGCCCCCCCCCGTTTCGTGCTTTTCGGGATCGATCGGTCGAGCGCGAAAAGACCCGCGCCGAGACGTCTCCCGATCTCGCCCCAGCGCGGGTCCCGGGACCCGCGAACGACCCTGACCTCCCCCCCTTCCCCTCCCCCTCGTCCCGCGAAAACAGATGAACCCATCGAAGTGGCACGCCTGCGCGGCGTTCGTCGCGTCCGGGCTGGAGCACGCCTCCGCGACCGCGCCCGCGCGCGCGCCCGCGCCCGCCCGGGACGCGAAGGAGCGCACGTTGACGCGCGCGTTACGCGTCTTCGACGTGGACTGCGTCGCGTTTTTCCGCGCGCTGCGCGTTTTCATGAGCGCCGGCGCCGCCGAGCTCACGAAGCGGCTCGACGAGCGGAAACAGACCGCGTCCGTTGATACCGCCGAGACGGCGAAGGCGTCCGGCGAAGGCTCCGGCGAAGGCGTCCGCGACGCGCACCACGCCGGCCTCGACGCCCTGGAGGCGGCGCTGTCCGTCCCCGAACTCCGAACGTCCTTCGCGTTTACGCGCGTCGCCGCGCAAAAGTACAAGCTCTTCGCGGACGTGCACCTGGACGCCACGAACTTCGCGGGCGGCGCAGACGTCGCGCGGTTCGGCTGGCGCCTGTTCCTCGCCGCCAAACACAGCGTTTTGCCCAAGTTCCCGGACCTCTTCTCGCTGTACCACGCGTTGGTGGCGGCGGAGGCGTTTCTGCTCGTCAACGCGCCGCGGGGCGCGCTGCGCACCGACGTCGCCAACATGGTCTCCGTCGCCGCCGGCACGAGCTCGGCGGATCCTGAGACCGGGCGCAGGACCGTGGACGTCCTCGCCGGGCTCGCCGCGAGCTCCAAGACGAAGCTCCCCACGCTCCGCGCGGCGCTCGAGGACCTCGAGAGAGAAGTCGTCGTCGGGAGCCTGAAGCGCGAGCCGGAGACGAGCAAAAGCGCCGACTCGCCGTTCGCCGAGACGGGCCCGCGGGCGTTCAAGGGCGTCTTCGGCGACGGCGGCGCGGCGGGCGCGGCGGCCGCAGCGGCCGAGGCCGCGAACGCGTACGCGTCGGCGTCCGTCGCCTCAGGCCTGGCGTGGCACCTGCGCCTCGACGAGGGCCTCTACTTCGCGCTCGGCGCCGAGGAGGAGGCGCAGGCGAAGCGGGTGCTCGGCGACGTCGGCGCCGGCGCCGGCGCCGGCGCCGGCGTCGCCGCAACGCCGCGGCCCGGCGGGCAGGCTGGTGTGCCCTCGACGCCGTGGCGCGGCGCGGGCACCATGCGGTTCGTGCTGGGCGCGTCCCCCGCGCGGCTCGGGTCCAAGGCGGCGTACAGCCCCTACCCCGCCAGCCGGCTCGCCGGCGGCGCCGGCGAGCGCGCCGGCGGCGCCGGCGGCGCCGGCGCGCCGGCGCCGTTCACGCCGGTTTCCGAGGCGATGGCGAGCGCGTCGTGGCTCCACGGCATCGTGTCCGCCTCGGCGCCCGGCGGCGCGGCCTCGCTGCCGCCCGCCGCGCGCCTCGCGCGCTTCCTGGGCGAGGAGAGCGCCGCGCGTCTGGTGGAGACGGTGCACGGGCTCGCCGGGAAAACCTCGGCGGCGCTGCGCGAGGATGCCTTTTTGGTCACCATCAACGGCGTCGCCGCGCTGGCTGGCGCCGGGCACAACGTGTCGCTGGACAACCTCGTGAGGCGCAGGCAGGAGGAGGCGGTGCGCGTCTTCGCGTACTTCGCGGAGGGCGTCTTCGAGGGCGAGCACAGGAGAGCGCAGTTAGGGAAAGGCGGCGCAGTTAGGGGAAGCCGGGAAGCCGCGCCGCGCGCGGGCGATCCCGGCGAGAACGTGTCCGCCTCGGCGCCCGGCGGCGTGGCGGATGTCGCGACGCTCGCCGCGGCGCCGGGCGCCGACGGGTTACGTACAAAAGTGGTGGTGCCCGACCCCGACGAGGCTTCCCGCGCCAACTTCCGCGCGCTCGCGGGCTCGAGCCGCTTCGTGCGTGCGGTCCTGGCGTGCGCCATGGAGGTGGTGGTGGCTTCGTACAAGACGGCGACGCTCAAGTTCCCCGCCGTCCCCCGGCTGCTCGGCCTGGACGCGTTCGACGTGGTGGGGATCATCGAGCCCTTCGTGCGCGCCGACCCGACGATGCCGCGCGAGGTCAAGAAGCACTTCAACGCCATCGAGGAGCGCGTGATGGAGACCATGGCGTGGCGACGCGGGTCCAGCCTCTTCGGGTACATGCGCGCCGCCGAGGCTGGCGCGCCGCCGCTGGGCGCGAGGCCAGCCGCCGCCGCGCTCGCCGCCGTCAGCAAGCCCGGGCCGTCGGGCGAGCGCGGAGTAACCCTAAACCGCGGCGCCGGCGCGTCGCCCCGGCGCGCGCCGAGCTTCTCCTCGGTGGCGGGCGTCGCCGCCGCCGCCGCCGAGGGCGCGTCCGACACGGCGATGGAGCCTGAGCCTCCCGCCGCCGGAGCCTCCCGCGGCGGCGGGAGTTTCGACGAGGACGACGTCACGCCGCCGCGCCGCAAAGCCAAGACGGACGCCGAGGCGACGACTTTGGCGTTTTCGACGCCGCTGCGTTCGAGCACGACGCCGTCGCGGCCGGCGCGGCTTCCCTCGGGCGCGGCGGCGTCGCTGTCGGCGGCGGGCGGGGGCGGGGGCGAGCCGCTGCCGTCGCGGTTCGTGCGCGAGCCCCCCGCTGGGTCCCCCGGCGACGCGACCGCGCGCAACTCCCTGCGCGTGTTCTTCGCGAAGGTGATGCGCACGTCCGCGCGGCGCCTGGCGGATCTGTGCGAGCGCCTGCACCTGCCGCAGGAGCTGACCAAAGCCGCGTACGACCTCGTGTCGCGGGTGGTGTACGAGCACACCAAGCTGCTGTACAACCGCCACCTGGACCAGATTCTGCTCTGCGCGGTGTACGGCGTGTGCAAGGTGAACGGCGCGCGCGGCTCCGCGCTGGAGGACAGGCAGGTGACGTTCCGGGACATCATCGCGTGCTACCACAAGCAGCCGCAGTGCCGCGAGGAAACCTTCTGGACGGTGAGTTTGGAGCAGAGCGACCCGGAGCTGGAGGTGACGCGCCGCGGCGACGTCATCCAGTTCTACAACCAGGTGTTCGTGCCCGAGGTCAAGACGCGGCTGCTCGAGCTGAAGACGTCCAGCGCGTCCACCAACAGCGGCGCGTCTACCGGCAACGTCGAGACCGCCGACCCGCAAACCACCTCCGCGGTTTCGCACCCGCAACTGTTGCGGTCGCCGCGGCGCGCGCTTCCGGGCAACTCGCAGGCGCCGCGTTCGGTGTACGTGTCGCCGATGCGCTCGTCGGCGGCGGCGGCGGCGCAGAACCTGCACATGACCCCCCGCTCCAAGTCGCTGTTCGCGTTCGTGGGCGAGAGCACGCACGCGTACCGGAGCCCGGGGCGGGACCTGCAGTTCATCAACCGCAGGATCAACGACGCCGCGAACGCCGACAAGGCGGATTCCGAAAAGGCGATCTCGGCGCACACCGTCGCCGGCGTCGCCGCCGCCGCCGCGCCGCCGGCGGCGCGCAAATCTTCCGCGCGCGCGCTGGGGTTCGGGGAGGCGCACGGCGCGCCGAGGGGTGGGGGCGAGGAGGACGCGAGACCTCCGAAGGTCCCCAGGAGGTGACGCAGAGCGGCGCGAGGGATGTCTGCCGTGTGCGTGTCATTCCCCGGGCGTGTAGATAGAGAGACCGGATCGAAGATGTGGTAGAGCGCGGAGTCAACCCGCGCGCGCCTCGTCTGCTGATGTAAAAAATGGACCGACTGTCAAGTGTGATTTATGTATCTCCTTCTGCTTCGCCGGCTCCCTCGACGTTTCCGAGACTTGGTCAGGCTCTCGGCCGCGTTCCCGGCGCCGCGCGTCGCGGACGCACACCCCCGTGCGCCGCGCATCCCCGCGGTGGGGAGGATGGTCGCGATCGGCGTCTCGGCGGCGATGTTTCGCGCGCCGAGCGGGCGGCCGCGAGGCGCCTTTCGGCACAGGACCCCTGTCTCCACGTTTCAAACAACGACGAAAACGTGGAGAGCCCCGACGCCTTCGCGCGTCTCCCTCGCGGACGCCGCGCGTGTTTCCTACGCGTATCACGCGTCTCGCGCGCGCGGGGGCCGCGGGGGGGCAGGTTCCGGCGCGTTCGCGCGCGCGAACGTGGGCCACGCCTCGAGGTCCCCCGTCTGCCACGCCTCCTCCTCTGGGTTCTCCTCTTCCGAGACCCCGGAGCCGACTTCTTCCAGAAAGCGAACCCACTCGCGACACGACCACCTCGCGCGCCGCCTCGCGCTCGCGCTCGCGGTGGTCACGCTCGTCGCTTTCGTGGTGGCCGAGTCGTGCGGCGCGCGCGCGTCCTTCCCCTCCGGCGCGACCCGGGAGAGCTTCACACGCACCGCCGCGATCACCTTCGAGACCCTGCGGCCGGGCGGGTTCCCGCCGCCCGCGGCGGCGCTCCTCCGGGACGCCCGGTCCCTCTTCGACAAGGCGCGCCCGTCGCTGGCGGTCGCGCTGATGGCATTCCTCTCCTTCAACCCCGCACCGACTCGGCGCGTCTCCAGGGAGAGCTTCCACGCGCTCGCGCGGTGCCTGGCGGCGCGCGGCGCGCCCGGCTGGGTCACCGCCGCGACCGCGCTCTCCGGGCCCTACGTCGGCCGGGCCGCCAGGCTGTGCGCTTGCTGGGCGCTGGCGAACCGCCTGGCCCTATCGCCGCGCGTGGACACGGACGTGGTCCTTGCGGCGCCGCCCATCGTGCGCGCGCTCGCCGCAACCGTCGCCAGCGTCTTCGGCCAGAGTTCCCGAGTTCCCGAGTTCGACGTCCCGTCGCTGACGGTGGGCGAGACGCGCGCCTGGTTCTTCGTGGCGAGCGCGCGCGTGCTGGTGGCGGCGCTGTGCGTCCTCGCCGCGCAGTGGGTGATGCACGCGAAGCGCCCGCCGCCGCGGCCGGCGTCTTTCGCGGAGCCGGCTTTGTCGGGCGAGGCGCTCGGGCGAGACGCCGCCGCGGCCGCCGGCGACAAACCCGAGGAGGACAAATCCGACCCGGTGGCGCGTCACTTCGCGGCGCTGCGCGGCGACGCGGGCGTGTCGTGGGACAGGCAGGCGAAAGCCGCGCTGGTCGACAGCGCGCTGAGCTGTTTCGTGGTGGCCGCGTCCGTGCTCTCGGTGGCGAACGCGCTGCGCGTGGACGTCACGGGGCTGCTCGCGGTGGGCGGCTTCTCCGGTGTCGCCTTCGGGTTCGCCGCCCAGCGGTGCGTCGCGAACTTCATCTCCGGAGTGCTCATTTTCGTCACGCAGCCGTTCAAGGCGGGCGACCTGGTGGCCACCGCGCACGCCGCCGGCGAGGGCGCGTTCCGCGGCGTCGTCAAGCAAGTGGGCTGGCACAGCACATCGCTGGAGAGCTGCAAGGATGGGAGCGTGCTGATCGTCCCCAACAGCGAGCTCAGCACCGTCCCGGTGCGCAACGTGTCGCGCCGCGAACGGCGCGCCGTGCTCGAGACGGTGCCCGTCTCGATCCCGCTCGAGGGCGCGACGCGCGGAGGTTCCGTAAATCAAAACATCGCGCGCGCGCGCGCCGCCGTGTTCGCGGCGAACCGCGCGCTCCGCGCGCACGTCGGCGTCGAGCCCCCGCACGTTTCCGACCGGGTGGACGGCGCGGCGACACCTCGGTGCGTCCTGACCGCGGACCCCGCCACCGGCGCGACGCGCATCACCTGCGCGTACGTCATGGCGAGGAGCGTGCCCGAGCCGTACGCGGAGGCGGTGCGCTCGGCGGTGCTGGTGAAGCTGCGCGAAGCCGTCGCGGCGGCGCTGGTCGTGGACGAGCGAGCCGCGGAGGGCACGAGCAGGGCGTTCGCGAGTGTCCCTCCGGGGGCGGACGTGCCGGTGGAGAATCGCATCTACGTCATATGGCGCGTCCCGAGCGAAGCTGCGCCTGTACGCGCGAAGGACCTGTGGGACTACTTCTCCCGCTTCGGCGAGCTGGCGTTCTGCAACCTGCGCCCCTCGCCGCTCTCGCGTGTCGCGGGGAGGGCGTTCGTGGGCTTCGCCAGCCCCGGGGGCGCCCAGGCGGCGCAGAGCGTGCTCGCGCACCCTACGCATGCCTTTCGCGGCGGCGAGCTGCGCGTGAAGCCCTGGTGGCGCGAGCCCGGCGAAGGCACGGGATCAGGAGACGCGCAGGAGGAGGAGGAGGACTCGGAGGAGGAGGAGGAGGAGGACTCGGACTCTGCCGCCGCCGCCGAGGCATCCGAGGCATCCGAGGAGGGGTTCGACGGGACTGTGCTTCGCGAGCTCACGGGGCACCACGACCATCACTTCCCGCAGCCGCTCGTCTCGTCGCCCTCGAGAGCGTCAAAACGCCGCTCGACTC
>Ga0181559_10005491_pt1 | contig 12103 bp, 12 predicted proteins | sample 011ome_21_FD_133752 | JGI IMG/M metagenome (GOLD analysis project Ga0181559, IMG submission 133752) | Coastal salt marsh microbial communities from the Groves Creek Marsh, Skidaway Island, Georgia - 011508AT metaG (megahit assembly) | ecosystem: Environmental > Aquatic > Marine > Intertidal...
ACGCCGATCACGCCGTCGCTCATGTCAACGCACGTGAACATGGGCGGGTTCGACCTCCTCGGGAGCGGGCGAATGAAGCTCTCGAGCGAAGCGCATTTCGCGGCGGCGGCGGCGACGGTGACCGACCTCGCGTTGGACGGCCTCCTCGTCATCGGCGGCGACGACTCGTGCACGAACGCGGCGTACCTCGCGGAGGCGTTCGCGGAGAACGACGTCGAGTGCGCGGTCGTCGGCGTCCCGAAGACGATCGACGACGACATGCGCGGCGGCGGCGTCGAGGCGTGCTTCGGTTTCGACAGCGCCTCCAAAGGCGCGTTCTATACACTGGTCCCCATACGACCGCAAACGCCGTGGTGAACGCGGTTCCTTAAGGACTTTTCCCGGCGCGTCTCTCCGCTCATCCTTCGCTTTCAATCCCCGCCCTCGGCGCCTTTCAACTTGCACTGACGCCTTTGAACTCCACCCCGACATTCGCTTGTATGGAACGACCCAAAGTGTTCTCGGAGATCATCGGCAACGTGTGTTCGGACGCGCGAAGCGCGCGGAAGTACTGGCACTTCGTCCGCGTCATGGGACGAAGCGCGAGCCACCTCACGCTGGAGTGCGCGCTGCAGTGCCAGCCGAACCTCGCGTTCATCGGCGAGGAGATCGAGGCGAACGGTCAGAGCCTTTCGGACGTCGCGGATGAAATCGCAGACGTCGTCGCCGCGCGCGCCGCCTCCGGGTACGTCGGTTCGTTCGTTACCCGCCACACGATAAGGTTATGACACGTCATCGAATCAGATCAATCGCTGACCAATCGCATCCCGTCGCCCGCAGCTTACACCACGGCGTCGTCCTTCTCCCCGAGGGCCTCCTCTCGTTCTGCCCGGAGACGAGCGCGCTGATGCGAGAGCTCGAGGACCTCATGTCCGAGGTCGGGTCGCCGCCGCGACCGCCGGAGCACTCCACGGAGAGCGAGGCGATCGTCTGGGCCGAGCGTCGCCGCGCCGCGCCGGATCAGCTCGAGAACTCCGACGTCCGCGCGCGCCTGTCGCGCGCGTCGAGAGAAGCCGCGGCGCAGATCCCGGACGCGATCCTCTCGCAGCTGCTCCTCGCGAGGTATTCGCACGGCAACCCATCGCTCAGCGCGATCGAGACGGACGCGCTCGGCGCCGAGCTCGTGCGCGCCAAGCTCGCCGCGCGGCACCCGGCGGCGCTCGCGCGATTCGAATCCCGGACGCACTTTTGCGGGTACGAGGGACGATCCGGGCTGCCCACGGACTTCGACGCGACGTACGCGTACGCGCTCGGGTGCGTTCTACACACTGGTCCCCATACGACCGCGTCGGCGTGGTGAACGCCGATCCTTAAGGACTTTTCCCGGCGCATCTCTCCGCCCACCCCTCGCTTTCAACGCCCGACCTCGACGCCTTTCAACTTCAACTGACGCCTTTCAACTCCACCCCGACGTTCGCTCGTATAGATACACCGCGGCGACGCTCGCCGTCGGCGGCGCGCGCGGCGTCGTCGCCGCGGTGACCAACCCTTGGGACGACCCGAAACGCTGGGACGTCTGGGGCGTGCCGCTCGCTCGGTTGATGGCGCCGGAGCGACGCTTCGGTCGCGACCGGCTCGTGATTCGCAAGCGCGTCGTGGACGTCGACGGCGACGCGTTCCGGGCGTTCGCGCGACGACGCGAGCGGTGGAAGCTCTCGGACTGCTACGTCGTCCCGGGACCCGCGCAGCTGAGCGGGTTGAGAGGGTCCGAGCGCGAGTGGTTCGAGCGGCTTCCGATCACGCTGAGGCTTCGACCGGGCGCGGCGTGCCGACGCGCGTCCGCGGCGACGCAGGCGCGTTCTATCTTACACTGGTCCCCATACGACCGCGTCGGCGCGGCGCACGCCGATCCTTGAGGACTTTCTCTCCCGGCGTGTCTCTCCGCCCACACCACGGTTTCAATCCCGACACACACACCTCGACGCCTTTCAACTCCATCTGACGCACCCCTGAACTCCATCCCGACGTTCGCGGGTACGGAACGACCCTAACGACGCAGACGGCGGAGGAAGAAGCGCCGGCGTGGCGGTCGATCCAGGTGGAGGAGGGCGCGGGGACGGACGAGCGACAGCCGGGGTCGCCGCGGTGCGAGAAAGCGGGGGACGATCTGAAGCGCGCGGTGGAGGAAGGCGCGGGGCTCGGCGCGTGGGCGGCGTGAGCGTGACGACGACGCGACGCGACGACGAAAGAGACGAACGAAACGAGAGACGAAGAAAGGAACGAACGAGAGAAGAGACGAAGACGGAGCGCTCCGCGCCGAAAGATGAAAAAAAAAACGCGCATCGAATGCGACGCGACAAAGACGCGCACGACGCCGCGCGATACTACAGTATAGTTGTCTAGTAGGGTATCACTCTCGCGCGCTCGCTAGACGAGCTTCCCGAGCGGGGACCCGCCGACGCCGGCGCCCATCAACGGCGCCCTCGCCTCGAAGTCGAGCTCGCGATCCCCCGCGGGTCCGTACAGCTCAACCTCCGTCTTCGTCCTCGCCTCGTCCGCGCTCATGCTCCATCCGCACGCCGCGCACATGACGCCGCACGGCAACCAGAAACAAATCCCGAGCTTAAACGCAGCCTCACGTCCGAGCCACGCGATCAACGCCGCGGACATGACCGGCCCGAACCCTTTCCCGAGGTCGTCCGTCAGGTTGAACCACGAGAACGCGGTCCCGCGCTCGTACGGCGGGTTCACGTTGACCGCCATCGCGCGCACGTTGACGCCCGTGATGAGGGCCAGAACATACAAAAACAGTTCATCGGTCAGTTGACAGGGGAAGCGATCAAATGTTGAAACCGAGCGATGGGTGAAAAACAGAACGCACCCGTGACCGCCGCGAGGTTCCCTCCGACGAACGCCACGATCAGCTTGAACCCGAACCTTCGCGCGTCGAACGGCGCGTAGTCGTTCGACTCGATCAGATAAAGCCACGGAAAGATGCCCGCGACCGCGAAGGCGCCCATCGCGGCGGTCATGTACCACCCGCGCTCGTTGTACAGCCGTTGCCCGAGCCACCCGCCGAGTATCGTCCCGGACGCGCAACCCGCCGAAAACGTCATCATGAGCGTCGTCGCCAGCTGCACGCCTAACCCCTTCTCTTTCGCGAGGTAATCGTTCATGAAGACGTTGATCACGCTCCACGGCACCGTCCCGGGGATCCCCTGCGTGAACCCCAGCGCGTTCGTCCGTCGCCGCCACACGTTCGCGGACTTCCGGATCCACTCCCTCGCCAATCGCGTCGCCGTCTCCCGCGTCGACGTCGCGTCCGACGCGAAGAACGACGTCGTAACGCCCGCATCTGTACCGTTACTACCCCTCTTCTTATCCACGCCGCCGCCGCCGCCCGGACTCGCGCTCGGGATCGCACCTCCGCCGTCGCTGCCCCCGCGCCTCGGTTCCACCGCGTATTTATCCACCAACCACCCGACGCACAGCCCCGGGATCGCGACGAGGACGAACGGCGCGCGCCACCCGAAAATCGGACCCGCGTACCCGCTCACGCCCTGCCCAAAGATCACGCCCGCGTGCATGACGAGGCCGACCGTCCCGGACGCGTGCGATCGCGCCGTGGGCGGGAACAGGTCGCCCGCGATGGAGAACGCGAGCGGGAGCGCGCCGCCGACGGCGACGCCGGTCAGCGCGCGGAGGACGAAGAGCTGCCAAAACGATGTCACGAACAGGGCGAGCGCGCACGGCCCTTGCCCGAGGACGATAGTCATCACGAGCAGGTCTTTGCGACGCGCGACGTCGGTCAGCACGCCGATGACGAGGCACGCGGGGAGGCCGAGGAGGAAGAACGCGACGGAGATTTGTCCGCCGAGCTTGGCGTCGCGCTCGCGCTCGTCGAACCCGAGGTCGTCCGCGATCGCGGAGAGGTTCGGGGCGAGCAAGTTTTGATCGGCGAAGATGCAAAACACCGCGGCGCAGAGGAGGAGGAAGCTCGTGGGGTCCGCGCACTCCGCGAGCGGGGAGGCGAACAGAGATCGGTCGCGCGGGCGCTTCGAGACGACGCGCGCCATGACGACGCGTCGAGCGAGACCGCGCCGCGACGACGCCGCGACGTTTGAGGTGACGTCCGAGGAGAGCGCATCGTCTCATTACAGTGATGAAAGTCGAACGAAGTTAACACCGCTCGCGACCGCAACCTCGCCTCGAGCCTCACGACGCCTTCGGCAGGTCCCCCGTGTACAACACCTCCCCGTCGCCCTCGAAGCTCTCGTACTCCCCGACGTCGCACAGCGCGAGGTGGTGATCCCCCGCGTGCTCGATCGACACGATCTTCAGCTCCATCACGCCCGCGACGTCCGCGATGGTGCGCACGCCGTACCGCTCCACGACCGCGATACCGAAGTCGTCTCGCAGCGCCTTCATCTTGTCGCAGTCGTGCGCGCTGCGCTTCCCGAGGAGCTCCACGAGCGGCGCGTGCTGCTTCCTCAGCACCTGAAGCACGCCGCGCCCGGTCGCGAGCATGTTGCGCGCGGTCGCCGTGTGCGTGTACAGCGCGACCGCCATCCGCCGCGACGGCTTTATCGTCACCGGACACGCGTAGGTCGTGATGTTCATGGACGCGACGCCCGCGCTGTCGCCCGCGGGGGAGGTGGGCGCGGTCGCGAGGCTGTACACGGGGACGGAGAGCGACGCGTACGGCGGCGGCGGCGGCGGCGCGGGGGTCGTCTCCGCGTCCGCGTCCGCGTCCGCGGCGTCCGAGGAGGATTCCAACGCCGCGGTCGGCGTCGTGACGCGGTAGTTGCGCGGCGTCGGGCGCCGTCGCATCGCCATGAGCGACGCGCGTCGCAGCGCGTCGTCGACGCGCGCGGACGGGACCGCGTCGACTGCGGCGTCGCGCGACGACCGGCCGCGCCGGGTTCGCTTCTTCTCGCGCCGCCGCGACGCGACGTGGACGCGGACGCCGACGCCGAGCCCGAGCCCGAGGGCGAACGACATCACCGGGCCGGGCATCGACGACGCGGCGCGAGCGGGGGGGGGCCCGCGCGCGCGAGAATCTGGCGACGATGCTGTGCGCAAAATGACGGAAAACGCAGGGAAAACGCGATCTCGAACAGACGACTCGAAGAACGTTCAGTTCGAACGGAGAAGGAGAGGAATATGTCGCGTCCGTCGATTCACGACTAGAACGCCGCGACGCCGACTCCGAACCTGACGCCACTCATCGGCGCCAGCTCCTTCCACCGGTCCGCTCGCATGTCGTACACCTCCACGCTCCGCAGCCCCTCCTTCCCGTCGAACCCGCCCACGACGTACACCTCGTCGCCCGCGGACGCGATCCCGTGGAGCTGCCGCGGCGTGCGAAGCGGCGCCGCCGACGTCCACCGATTCGCGCGCGGGTCGAACACGTCCACGTCGCCCAGGTACCTCTGCCCGTCGTACCCGCCCGCGGCGACGACGCAGCGCCGGTGCTCGATCCCCGCGACGCCGTGGTCGCGCCGGGGCGCGGGCAGCGGCTTCACGCCCCACCACTGGTCCGCGTTCGGATCGTACGCCTCGACGACTGAGGTGCGTTCCATACGAGCGAACGTCGGGGTGGAGTTCATAGGCTTCAGATGGAGTTGAAAGGCGCCGAGGGCGGGGATTGAAAGCGAGGGTTGGGCGGAGAGATGCGCCGGGAAAAGTCCTTAAGGATCGGCGTTCACCACGCCGACGCGGTCGTATGGGAACCAGTGTAAGGAGAACGCGCCTGAGAGATAATTCGGCGCCGCGAAACCTCCGATCGCGTACAAGACGCCGTCGCACGCGGCCAACCCGAGCGTGCTGCGCCCGCTGGATAATGGCCGCGCGGTGTGCCACGTCCCCAACGCCGCGAGCGAGCCGATCTTCGCGTCGCGAGGGCCGGGTTGGTATACTTCGACGAGGTCCAGGTACTCCGTGCCGTCGAACCCGCCGACGGCGTAGGTGCGCTCGCCGACGGTGGCCGCCGCGAGCCATATGCGCGGTTTCGTCATCGACGCGACGACCCTCCACTCGTTCGTGGACGTCGTGTATTCCTGCGCGAGGGTGAAGAAGAAGAAGAAGAAGTGTGCGATGGGTGGGTGGATGGATAAGTAACGGAAGGGATCGAGACGTTACGTCGACAGTCGAAGCGCGACCGGGGCGGGGCGCGACCCGACCCGACCAAAAAAATCCAAACCGAAAAACCAAACAGAACGCGTCGTAACACGTCCAAAACGAACGAGATCGTTCGCACCTCGACCGAGGACAGCGTGTTGCGACCGTCGCTCCCGCCGATCGCGAGCGCGCCGTCGCCTCTCCCCTTCGCCGCCACCGCGAGGTACCCCCGCGGCGTGGACATCTCCGGAAGCGTCTTCCACCCCCCCGCGCCCGGCTCGTACGCCTCCGCGGCGCGCGTGGGCGCGTCCGCGCGGCGCAACCCGCCGAGCGCGAGGACGACGGACGCGCCGGGGGGCGGCTTCTCGCCGACGCCGACGACCCCTCGCGCGGAAGACGACGACGCGTGCGCGTGCGCGTACGGGTCCGGATACGGATACGGATACGGATACGAACCGCCGCCGTCCGGGGGGATGCGAACCGCCCCCTCCCCTCGCGCGCCGCCGGGGAAGCCGCCGTACGTCGCGGCCTCGCGCGGCTCCGCGGGGCCGGGCCCGGGGCCCAGCGCCTCCCCGAAGCCGCCGCCGAAGCCGTAACTCGCCGCCTGCGTCTCCGCGGTGGCGCGCGCGCTCGCCTCGCGAAGCTCTCTCTCCGCGCGCGTCCGCTCCGCCTTCTCCTTCTCCTGCTCTCGTCGCAGCTCCGTCCATCGAAGCTCGAGGTCCGCCTCTTGCTTCTCGCGGTGCGCCTCGAAGCTCTCGCGGTCGCGATGGAGGCGCTCGTGCTCGTGCGCGACGTCTCGCCGCGCCGCCGCGATCTGCGACAGCGCCGCGTCGCGCTCGGACGCCACCTCGGCGCGGATGTTGGCGACGGCGCGGCCGATGTCCTCGGAGAATGCGTTGACGACGCGATCGACGTGCTCCATCGCGGCGACGAGGCGTTCGCTGCCGCTCGCGCCGCTCAGCGTCGCGAGCGGCGCGAGCAGCGGATGGCCTTCGTACGCGCGCGGGTGGGCGCTCGCGGTCGTCATCGCGTTCGCGGTCGCGGTCGCGGTCGCGGTCGCGGCGGGTACGGCGGCGGCGGCGGCGGACGGCTGCCCCCCCGTCTGCTGTCTCCTGCCGTTTTCCATCCGTTGCGCTTCGAGGATGAGCTTCGACGCCATCGCGAGGCGTTGCTTCTCGAGCTCGATCTCTCTGCGTTGGAGTTCGAGGTCGCGCGCCTCCGCGCCCGCCGCCGAGGGAGGAGGATGGTGGTGTTGTTGTGGATGCGTCGTATCCGCCTGCTGCTGTGGTGGCTCCGTTCGTTCCGCGTCGTGCTCATCCCGCATCTGCTGCTGCTGCTGCCGCGCGTCGTCGTCGTCGTCGTCGTCGTCGTCGTCCGACTCCGTGTACTGCGACTCCGTGTACTGCGACGACGACGCGCGCGATCCCAATCCCCGCCCCTGCAATCCCCGCCCCTGCATGACGACGCGCTCCGGCGTCGCCGAGATCCTTCGTTCGTCGCCGAGATCCTTCGTTCGTCGCCGAGATCCTTCTTCGCTTCAACGCGATCGATCGCTCGCTCGCGTCTCGCTCCACCTCACGCGACGACGCGATTGGCGAGCTTCGCGGCCGCCCTCGCGCGTCGCTCGAGGCGCTCTCTCCACCCCAGATACGCGGACAGAAGGCCGAGAGTGACGCCGAAGCCGAGGAGGCGCCAGGGTTCGAGCGCGAACGGGAGGAACGCGGCGACGTCCATCAATGCGACGCCCTTCGTTTCCGCGCGGTTTTTGAAACAGAAAGTTCGCGAGCGCTCCCTTCCAGTCCGCGAATAACAGAAGGAAAGGCGGAACGAGACGAAGTCTCCCCGGCTCGCTCGTCGCTCGCGAAGGCGACGCTCGTCTCCGAACGTTGGCGTTCGCGCGTATCTACAAAGTCTACGACGGACGTACGAAGCGGCGGCGGCGTGGCGGCCGCGGCTCTCTCTCTCTCACACGCGCGCGCGCGCGCGCGAGCTCGACTCTCGCGCTCGCTCGCGCGGCGCCTCCGCGCGCGCGCGCGCGAGCTCAACTCTCGCGCTCGCTCATCACGGCGCCTCCGCCGCCGCCGCCGCCGCGCGCGCGGGCGGCTTCGGCCTCTCGGTATCCTCGGCGTCGGCCGTCGCGGCGGCGCGCGGCGCGTCCTTCTCCTCCGCCTCCGACGCGGGCGCCGGCGTCGGCGTCGGCGTCGGCGTCGGCGTCGGCGCCGCGAGCGACGTCTCCAGCGCCGCCGCCGCCGTCGTCGTCGTCGTCGCCTCCGGGTAGTACGGCCGCAGCGCGTCCACCTCCGGGAACTTCTCCGCCGCGCTCCACGCCGCGAGCGTCCGCACCCACTTCGTCCCCGCCGCGTCCGCGTCGCGGACGCCTTGATAGGGAAAGACGGCCGCACACGCGGCGACGCCGGCGATGAGAAGCGCGAGGATCACCGCGGTGAACGTCTCCGTTCGCGCGGGTCGGTACGGCGGGACGGTCGTCTTCGTCTTCGTCGTCGCGCGCGGCGGTCTCGCGGACGGTCCGCGCGCGGGCGTCGCGCCGGCGCGCGCTTCCTCCTCGCGCGCGGTGTCCTTGCGCGCGGGCGGCGGTCGCGGCGGCGTCGCGGTCTTGGCTTCTTCCTCTTCGTTGAGGCGCGCCCTCTGCTCGGCTAAGATCTGCGGCGTCGGGTTCGGACCGGGGTTCGGGGAGACGTACAAGCTGCTCATAGCTCGAGTCGAGGCGGCTCGCGAAGATGAAGACGACGAAGATGAAGAAGAAGCGGCGTGCGGCGGCGACGGGCGCGCGACGGGGACTGACGCGCGGCCGCGGCGCGGGAGACGACGACCACGACGACTGACGACGTCGACGACGACGACGACGTCTCGGAAGCGCCGATAAGTAGATACGATAAGAGCGCGGGCTATCCGATGAAGAACGTCCGGCGCGACGCCGACTCTGTGCATGACAACAGTACAGTACAACGTACACCGCCTCTGCTATGCCCCTCGTCCGGGTCGTCTCTCGGACCTCGCTCACGGCGCCGCCGCCGGCGCTTCCGCCTCCTCCGGGTAGTACGGTCGCAGCGCGTCCACCTCCGGGAACTTCTCCGCCGCGCTCCACGCCGCGAGCGTCCGCACCCACTTCGTCCCCGCCGCGTCCGCGTCGCGCCTCCATTGATACGGAAACACGGCCGCGCACGCGACGACGCCGGCGAGGAGGAGGACGAGCACGACCGCGGTGAAGGTTTCCACGCGAGCGGGTTCGTACGGCCGAACGCCGCCGGCCGCGCGGGCGACGCGCGAGCGCGCGGTCTTCGCCGCGGCCGCGTGGTCGCCGTCGCCGGTCAGAGCGAGCGCGGTGTCCGCGCGGTCGACGCGCGGCGCGGCGGCTCCCGCCGCCGTCGGCGCGCCGGTCGCGTCGTCGCCGTTCGAGCTGTCGCCGTTGCCTCTTTCGTTGGCTTTCTTCTTCTCCTCTTCGCCGAGGCGCGTCCTCTGCTCGGCTATGATCATCGGCGTCGGGTTCGGGTACGGGCCCGCCATGATGACGCGCGCGGCGTGGAGTGACGCGCGGCGGGCGGACGACGACGTCGCGAGCGCCCCGCTCGGTCGTCCGAGGCGTCCTCTCGCCTCGCGCGCCTCGAGGGAAAACGTGGGGGAACGAGAAAAAACGCGAGCCGGTCCGACGAAAACGAAAGGCTCGTCCGCGGGGGAACGACGCGCTGCGGTGAGCGCGCGCCACTTCCGCGCGCGCTCCGTCGCGCGTCGCGCCAGCCCGCCGCCCGCGCATGCGCCCGACGCGCCTGCGCGCGCCGCCCGACGCCGCGCTCGTGCTCGGCCGCCTCGAGACGCGCGAGGGCGGGTGCTTCGACGTCGTCGCGACGCGCGCCGCGGGCGCGCGCGCCGCGTTTCCCCCACTCGCGACCGCGACGTCGTGCGGCGACGCGGACGCGGACGACGCCGACGCGCGACGACGCTTCGCGCTGCGCGTCGACGGCGCCCCCGACGCGATCGTCCTGACCGTCGCCGCGCGCGATACCCCCAACTGCGTCCTCGCGCGACGCACCGTGCGCCTCGCGGAGGCGACGCGCGCGGGCGCGGAGCTGCGACTGACGCTGCCGTCCGCCGCGGCCGCGTGCGCGCCGTCGCCGTTCCTCCTCCCGTTCGCGCTCGCGCCGTTCGTCGCGCTCTTCGCGGCCGCGTGCCTCGCGATCGCGACGCTCGCGATGCGCGGCGTCGCGACGACGCCGCGGATCCCGCCGCGGACGCCGCGACGGCCGGCGGCGCTCACGGCGGACGCCGCGGCCGCGCCGTCCTCGCGCGAACTCTCGCGACGCGAAGAGGGGTTCCTTCGCACGCCCTCGGAGGACGACGACGACGACGACGACCTGTGCTGCGCGCGACCCGGCGGGTTCCTCGACCCCGACGCATGCGACGTCGACTGGGCGATCCACGCGAGGGTCGTCCCCGGGCTGACGCGCGTCGAGGCGGACGACCGCGATCTCGTCGCCGCGTGGCTCTCGTCGCCGCCGAACGCGCCCCCGGGTCTCCGGACGCGCGAGCAGTCGCCGTGGTCCGGGACTGAGAGCGACGACGACGACGACGACGACGACGACGAGACGACGGAGACGACGACGGTCGCGGAGACGGAGGAGGAAGGCGAGGCGTCGGGGGTCGTCGCGGCGACGGAGAGCGTCGGCGGCGGCGGCGGCGGCGGCGGCGGCGGCGACGGCGGCGGCGACGGGCTCGAGTGCGACGAAACCCTCAGTCGCGAGGACTCTCCGTCGACGGCGCCGACGGAGCGACGACGCGCGGGGCGCGGGGCGAGGAGGCTCCGCGGTGGTGGTGGCGCGCGACGACAACAACATGAAACGCATCCGCCGTCGCCGTTTCAACTGCACATGTGGGGCCGTCACCGCGACGAGGACGCGAAGCACATCCTGCTCGACGTCTCGCGCTGCGCGAAATTCGTCGGCGCGAAGCTGATGATGTTCACGCGCGGCTTTCTGTGTCAGATCACCGGGCTGCCGCTGCGTCGCGAGGCCGCGAGCGCCGCCGCGCGGTGGTCGCGGAGGACGGAGACGGGGACCGCGGTCTCGGACGCGGAGACGATGGATTTCGGAAGGATGACGTTCACCGCGAGAGAATCGCACCTGTCGCGGACGCGCGCCGCCGCCGCCGCCGCGGACGCCGACGACGCGAGGTACGCCGCCGCCGCGGCCGCGGACGGCGCGTTCGAGCGCGCGAGAGACGCCGCGGCGCCGCCGGCGACGACCGCCGGCGCGACGTCCTGGTGGACGAGGGATCGCACCGGGAGATTGACGAAGGATGACGACGACGCGGACGCGGTCGGAGAATAAGGTGCGTTCTATACACTGGTCCCCATACGACCGCGTTCGCGTGGTGAACGCCGTTCCTTAAGGACTTTTCCCGGCGTGTCTCTCCGCCCACCCCTCGGTTTCAATCCCCGACATCGACGCCTATCAACTTCAACTGACGCCTTTCAACTCCACCCCGACATTCGCTCGTATAGAACGCGCCTAAATAAAAAAAATGACGCGACGGACGACGACGGAGGACGCGCGAAACGGACGGGAGTGCATTATGTTGTGAATTACTGACGAACGACGATACGGCACGCGTTCTACTCGACGTCATCGCCTCGTCGTCCATCTCCCAACCCAGCCCATCCCATCACCGGTCATCGCACGAGCCACGTCGGCGTCGCGCGCTGCTGTAAATACATCACCGCCGGCCGCGCGTCGAACAGCCCCGAGTCTTCGCGTTCCGTCGCCACTCTGCTCGCGTGCGAATGCGTCGCGCGCGTGAGCCGCCCCGGGTCCGACGCCATCTCCGCGGGCTTCCCCTCCGCCATCCGTCGCTTCGCCGCGAGGTGCCGCGCCGCCGCCAGCTGTCGCGCTTTGCGCTCCTCCAGCGCTTTATCCTTCGCCCTCGCCAGCGTCGCCTTATCCCGCGCCGCCTGAGGGTCGTTCGTTCCGTACGAAGCGAACGTCGGGGTGGA
>Ga0181559_10005492_pt1 | contig 12102 bp, 5 predicted proteins | sample 011ome_21_FD_133752 | JGI IMG/M metagenome (GOLD analysis project Ga0181559, IMG submission 133752) | Coastal salt marsh microbial communities from the Groves Creek Marsh, Skidaway Island, Georgia - 011508AT metaG (megahit assembly) | ecosystem: Environmental > Aquatic > Marine > Intertidal zone...
AACGAGTCGCCTGAGGTGCAGAGGAGTCAAGCCATGACAGACTTTTTATTTGATTTCTTTGCCCCACAATACGAATTCTGTAGAGATAAATTCCCAGATATTAACGGACTATGGCGTGGTTAGTCCGTGAGAGTGAAAGCTGGCAGAAGCCAGTTTGCAACACTGAGAATTTGTCTTGGCACTAGGGTTGTAAGACGAGTTGGTATCCGCCTCTCGAAATGTCCCTTAGCTAAGAAAAGATAGATTTTCCTAAATTTATCTCTGAGGAGCGAGCCCTTCTAAATGATAGGGATTGTCATCTTATTCTTAATGTACCTGAGAAGTCGTGATCTACAGCCGGCACTTTAAAGTTAATGACCGGTATCCTGAGTTGAGCTTTCTATCCGCTGGAGGTGTCCGGCGATAGGTGGGCGCAAAATAAAAATCATATTGCGAATATCTTTTTCATATTGATTCTGTCTCGCGTGAACTTAGAATTTGTCTCTATCTTCATGGCCGGATATCGAAATATTAAATTGCATGTGATCATATAGACGGAATTCGGCGTATCGTCAAAAATGCAGCTTTTGTTAGGTAAACGAGTTGCGCACTGGGTATCAACCCGCACTGAGACGTGCGCGCCCTTGGCTATGTTTCTGAGATGTTTCGTGCTTAACGACGAAGCTCTTTAATCCAAAATTGGTTTTGATACAGCAGAGATAGATCGTCATGTATAACTCCCTCAAATCCGCGCTTTTTGTACTTCTACTGGTCGCTACTTCTGGCGCGGTGAATGCCCAGACCCTCTTTTGGGATGTGGGGAGCTGGGATCAAACTGTTTGGGCTGGAGTCGCAGGTGCTCCAACTGCCGATGATCGAGATGGCGATGGTGTGCCCGATGTGGACGACGCGTTCCCCGACAACGCGGCTGCATCGCTTGACCAAGATGAAGATGGCCTGCCTGACGTATGGAATCCCGGCTGCGATACAACGTGTCAACAGAGCTCGGGACTTACGCTGGATGATGATGTTCAAATAACAGTCGTGATCGCAGATAGAGATGGCGACGGTGTTCCCGACGATCAGGATGATTTCCCTGATGATCCTAATGCGGCTACTTTCCTTGCCAGTGCGCTAGTAGGGGTTCAAGACCCCGCGCTGAAAGCTTGCTTGGCAGCAACCAATTCACGATCGGCAGAGGAGATCAACCAGATCTCTTGTGAGGACGAAGTCGCCGACTTAACTGGCATCGGTGCGTTCCCCAACCTTCAGGACGTTAGCTTTTCTTTTTACAGCTTTACGTCGCTAGAACCGCTGCGGCCACTGAGTGGCCTAACTCGACTTTGGATGGACAATGGGCCAGAGATAGCCAGCCTAGCACCGCTCGAGGGCAAGACTACGCTGCAAGTGCTACTTCTTCATCGCACCCCCTACGACGATCAGGTCATCCCGACGCTGACCGGCCTTCGGGAGCTGTGGATTTTGTACACACAACTCAATGTCATGCCTGATCTCTCTTCCCTAGTCGAGCTTGAGACATTGGCGATCTATCGAAGTGGCTTGCAGGCTATAGACAATGCGCAGTTCCTACCGGGGTCTCTGACCAAACTTATCTTGGATGGCAATCAAATCAGTGATCTCTCGTCGCTTGCCGGGGTTTCTGGGTTGACGTATCTGGATCTCAGGGAGAATACGGTTAGCGATTTGAGTTCCCTCGCTAATTTAACTCAGCTGGAATGGCTACGAATTGACAACAACCCCATCACTAGCCTTTCAGTAGTTTCAGGGATGCAGGCTTTGCGAGAGCTTTATGCTAACGACCTGGGCATATCTGATGCCACGGCTTTGGCAAACTTACCTGCGCTTGAAAACTTGGAAGTGCGCAACACTCAAATTGTTGACATCACTGGCTTATCGGGGCTCGGCACGCTGCGACGCTTGGATATTTCTGATAACAGCATCTCCGATTTATCGCCTTTGGGGCAGCTAGAGCTTTTGGAGAACCTGCTTGTTGCCAGAATGAATCCAGCTCTTACGTCTTTGGGTGATATCCCCTTCATGCCAGGTCTGCGAATTGTGCACGCTGTTGGAAACAACATAAGCAACCTGAGCTCGACGCAAAATCTCCAAATTCAGAATCTTGACGTCTCTCAAAACCCAGTACCTTGCTCAGAGTTAAAGTGGTTTGAAAACAATTTCCCCAACAGTGAGTTTTATCGCGATGATAGCTGCGCCATCGAAACGTTAGATTCAGATGGTGACGGCGTTCTCGATTTGCAAGACGCATTTCCGTCGGACCCGGCTGCGTCTGTTGACAGGGATGGTGATGGAAAGCCAGATGATTGGAATCCCGGTTATGGCGCAGCCGATTCAACCACTGGGTTGGTACTTGACGATGACGACGACAACGACGGAGTAGCTGATGCTGCCGATCCGTTCCCTAATGATCCCAGTGTCGTCAATCCTCTATCACTCTCATCCATTAGCTTAGATCAAGGACTTGTTGGGTTTGTTCCTGCATACGAGGGAACTGATCCTGATTTTCCCGTTCTTGGTGGCATGGGATTTGATAATTGGAAGTTTGAAACAAACGGCACCTATCAGCGTATGCAGACTCCCGAAACCCCAGAGCGGCTTGCCGGGAGTTTCCAAATTGAAGATCGTTCCGGCGACGTATTAGTTGCAAGGGACTCGACAGGGACGCAGTTCTTATCGCTATTAGGTAACTATGGTCCAGGTAACATTAACCCCAATTACAATTCACCAGCGGGGCAAATTGAGGTCATTGCTTATACGCATTCCCGATGGGCCCTCGTTGCGGACAACGGTGACAGACTTACCTTCGCTAGACAGTTTGAGCGTGTTGAGTACGCGGCCGACCCTAATGCGGTTCTAGATCCCGATAAGCCCATAGCTTCATCGCTGTCGCCGGTGTCGTTTGCTGAGTTTATTCCCGGTGATCGGTTGCTTGCCATTACAGAGCCAGAGATCGTGGGCAATGCATTCGCGATTTATGGAATCAAGAGTCGTGCAGATGAAAGCTCGCTGTTCGCCTGCCCCAACGGGGGAGATTGCGCAGACTTGGTGCAGCTAGACGCCGGGGGTGTCGGCAGGTCGCTTTTGACCAATGAGCCTGTACGGTGGGCCCTAGATCCAAAGGGTGTCCTAACGATCGCTGTCGATATTGATACTGCCTCTGAACTCGAGTTCACAATTAAGAAAATCCGACCGGCAGCTAGCGAGCGCGGATTTGGTTTCTATCTTGAGGCGGCGTCGAATGGTGCAACAACAGCGGTTGCTGGCTATATGGCACGTCTATTTGATGAAGTTGATGTGTCACGTTTCATAGGCGTTGGTCTTGCAAACTCCGATTCGTTAAGGGACCCCAACGCTCGCGGTGAGGGAGGAGAGGTTACGACAGCCTTTGGCTGGAGACTTGATCGCGATCAAGCTCCAAATATCGGCGCGGTGGCAAGCGGTTCTGGTTTAAATATAAGTTACAACTGCGCCGATCCGTTTAATTGCGGCGTGTCCCCAGTGAATGATTTCAATCAAGTTGCTTGGACTTATGATGGCCAAGTCTTTGAGGTTGATCGCAGTGAGCCTGCTGACTTTTTATTCGATAGACGTCGAACTTGGAGAGTGCTATCCGCCAGCGACAATGAGCTCTATGTTTTAGAGACGTTGATATTTACTGATTCTTATGAATCTCCTCCCATCGTAAACCGCTACAGCCGTGTCAATGTTTATGGTGTTTATGACCATTTCGACATCAATGATGTAGATAGGGATGGTGTGGCCAATGAGGTTGATGCTTACCCGACAGACAAGTCGGCCTCGGTGGACACAGATGGTGATGGGGCTCCCGATGATTGGAATCCGAGCTGTGACCTGAGTTGCCAGCAGAGTTCGGCCTTAACTATTGATGATGATGACGACAACGACGGGATCCTTGATGAATCCGATGGCTACCCAACTATTGCCATTGGTAACTATCCCGATGCGGACAAAGATGGTCGTCCAGATCAATGTGATGTCACTTGCGAAAGCCTTGGAATGTCGGTTGATCTTTGTCCAGACGTTGCTGGCGCTTGTGGAACTATTTTTGGGGGCCAAGTTTACGGATCGGCAGGTAGTGTCGTTCGCATAGAGCTGACTACGTCGTCTTCTGTTGCCCCCCTTGAGGCCGCAAGCTTTGAAGTAACATTTGACGCCGAGCTGCTGCGCTACAAAAGGGTTACAACTCCGAACCCGTCTGGAGATTTGGTTGACGCTTTTGAGAGTTCAGCGGGGCAATTAAAGGTTAGCTTTGCCGACGCGCAGCCCTCTAACTACGCAGCGGGAGAGGTGTTCATCTATATTGAGTTCGAGGTGTTGGATGTTGGGTCGGCGACGCTGACCAGCGAGCTTCTGGTTTCAAATCCATTGATTAATGGTTTGGCGGTTCCTGTAGGAACTCAGCCAGTCGTAATTTACGACCCCGTAGGCGGGTTGTCAGGTACGGCCACATTGTGGCCCGGCGCTGCTAATGCGGATGGGGCTCTCGCGGGTACGGTGGTGTGGCGTAGTGATGTTGGCGATGAGATTTCAACTGAAGTCCCGACATCTGGACGCTTTGAACTCTCCGCTCCAACGGGGCGAGGTGAACTTTCCCTCGAGCTGACGGACTCTGTGGGTCGTGCATTGTCAGCGCTGGATGCGGTGATGATCTTGCGGGTCGATTCGGGTCGTGACGCTGGTTTCCGCAGCGAGTTTCAGAAAGAGCTGGCAAATGTTTCTGGAAACTATGATCCAGCGACGGGCGAACCAATAGTCAATGGTGTAGACGCATCTCGAATACTCCAGGCAGCGGTAGGCCTACTGGAATTGCCATTTAATCGCCAAGATGGCGCGAGCGCACTGTGGAGAATATCGGCAAGCGAGGCTGCCGATGGCGCTCAGACTTACGACCTTAGCGATGAAGCATTAGACAAGTCGTCATTGAACTTTATTGCTGGCGTTTACGGAGACGTCTCGGGTAACTGGATTGCGCCCATCGCCGCGCGTCAGGGTTGGGGGCTACCTCAGTATGCAGTTGAAGCTGAAAAGGAGCCAACGCTCACTATGGAGGTGGTGAGCCGTGATCCAGTTAATGGGACATACAGCATAGAGATAGCCATTGATCCAAGGGGAACGCCGCTGTACTCGGTGGCTCTTGAGTTGTCGCTGTCTGCGGATACGCAGATAACAGGTACTGAAAGCAGCTCGGAGTGGTTTGTGGAGCCGAACGGTACTGACTATCAGTTTTATAACTTCGATGGTCGGACAGCAGCCGCAGTACTACTCACGCTGGAGCTTTCGGTGACGCCTGCCGACAGTGTCGGTGCCGTAACTGTTGACTACGCAGCCTGGGGTACTGGAGAGCAGATTAACGGCATCTTCCAGCCAGCGCCTGACGCTGTTTTCGATCAATCTCCGAGACCTGCCCTACTTGCAGCAGACGCTGATGACGACGGCATTATCGATCGAGATGACTTGTGTAATGGCACAACCACAGGAGATGAGGTTGACGCCAATGGTTGTGCCGCCTCTCAGCGAGATACCGATGACGACGGGTTGACTGACGCAGAGGAAATCGAGCTAGGTTCGGATCCTCTCTCTGCAGACTCAGACAACGATGGGTTGGCTGATGGTCAGGAAGTGGCACTAGGTACCAGCCCCACAGCTGCAGATACCGATGGTGATGGTTGGTCTGACAGTGATGAATTGGACTACCAGACAGATCCTCTAGAGTCGAATGACCAGCCAGTGCAGGGTGGCCTAAATATAGGAATCTTGAAGGCCATTCTGGAGCGTCAAAAGTAAATGGGGGTGTTGGCTGGGCGTCTGTTTTTGCGATGTGCATCAGCCGCCCACTCACCTCCTTTCTTTAAGAGGCTCTAAATTAGAAAGCACAATTAGGGATCAAAAATGAAGCGACAAAACAGTGTGTTCATGAACTTTGCAGCGTTTGTCGGATGCTTGGTAGTTTCTTCCGTCTCAGCCGAAGTCCCATATCAGTTTGAGGGTGGCATGCCTGCCTCTTCTGCACAGGTGAACGCAAACTTTGCCAATATTGACTCTCGGTTGTCTGCACTTGAAACGACGCCCATCGGAATAGACTGTACTAACGATCCTACGGCGCTACAGGTACATTGGGACCAAGCTGTCAGCAATGGTGCTGAGCGTGCTAGCTACAATATAAATGGGACTTGTAACTTTGAGTATTCCGAATGGGGTTCACGCTACCTAGATATTCGAGGATCTGGACCGAACAGCAGTCGTATTATTGGAAGCATTTACCAGTCTTCTGTGGGTAATTATGTTCGCTTATCCAATTTGACTTTCGGGCCGTCAAACAATGAGCAGTTCAATGGCGAGATTCTTAGGCCGTCAAGTGGTTCAACGCTTGTGCTCAACAATGTCGTACTTTCTCAGGGGGCAACAATATCGGGATGGGATGCGTTCACGCGAATCTACATTGGTGGCGGACAAATATTGGCACCAGTGAATCTTTACAGCGCGCAGCTTAATGTCCAGCACGCGCAGTTGGCTAGCCTGTCAGCAACCAGTTCACGAGTTTACTTTCATGGTGGAGGACTTACCGGCAACTTATATCTCGCCAACAGTCGCGCACAATTTCAGCCAATAGGGGTTCCAAACGGAGAGTCCTACATCACCGGTGGCGCATATATCAAACAAAGCCAAGTAGTTTTGTCGGGAACCTCAGCAGGTGGTTTTTCCGTTAATCACGGCTCAGCCATAACGCTTGAGGGAGACGCAAGTGTCGCTGATCTCTTTTTACTGGGGTCTACCTTGCATCTTCAGGGTGGCTCGGTGCAGTCCGGACGTATTGGTTTGAATTTGTCTAATGCGTTTGTCGATATTGACACCGCCCTCAACTACGAGTGCGCTAACAGTAGTCATGTGGTTGGCGATCCAAATAATGCTTCCGCAATTAACTGTAGGTGACCTTCAGTGATAACTTACTTCTACCAATGTATCCAGATTATTTAGGTCTGCTTGTGAAGTCTTTCTTTTTTTTCGACCCTTCTGATAGAGGAAATTTAAGGTGAATGGATCGTTATTGTGGCGCATTGCGCTAGGTTTTGTTTTGAGTAATGGGGTCTGTGCTCAAACCACCTTGCCTAATATTTTCGCCCCTGGTCAGCCTGCGACTGCATCGGCTGTGAACGAGAATTTTGACGCGCTCGCTAGTGCCATAGATGGCCTCAAACAAATTGGGCGGGACGTAGCAGTAGATTGCGGAGCGGATCCAGCAGCGCTGTCCCAATTTTTTCAGCAGAACACCTTAATTCCCGGTTCAAACATAAATATTGGCATCACCGGAGCATGCCAAATCCCGCCTGGACCTGGGATTACCGTGGCTGGTGGTGGTGTCTCTGTTGCGCTGATTGGTAGTAGTCCCGATGCGAGTATTACTGGCGATAACGCCTTGGCAGTACGACAGAATGCCAAGCTCTATGTCCAAGATCTTAGCGTCTCCAATGCCACCGATGGCAACTATGCGCTTCTGGCTTCGAGTAATGGTTATTTAGAGTTACAGAATGTGGATGCCTCGAACTTGGAGATAGTTCAAGCAAGTTTCGTTGGGGCTAATAATCTAGTTGTAAACCCTGGCGGATTATATCTCTCCGGGTCGTCATACATGACGGTGAGCGGTTTGACCGTGACGGGTGTTGTTGTTATCTCTGAAGGCAGCACGTTGGCAAGCTCGGGTTCTGTGGCAATAGGCTCTGACGTCAATCAAAATAATTTGATGGTCAGGTCAAGCTCAGCGCTCAGATATGCTGGAGAAGATTTAAATATTACCGGTATCTGCGAGTATGAGGGCGCATCGGTGGCCTCGATTACCGGGTCAGCAAATGTGACTGGTAGGTGCACGCTAAGCAATGGTTCAACATGGGCTCAATATAATGGAACTGCCACGATAAACTCTGTGCCAGGTCTTGGACGTGGCTTCATCGTGGAGTACGGGAGTACGGCTCGTTTTGGGGGCGCCGACCTTGTGTTTCCGAGCGCAGAAACATTCCAAGTGCTCATCAAAGGGAATTCCTTTCTTGAGTTGAGCGGCGGCGGGCCTGATCGCAGTGTTGTCCAAGAAATCACGCTAGAGATGGGTGGCAGAGCACTGTTGGTCGATACAGATTTAGGTGCTCTAGATGTCAATGAAGCAGGCGTTCACATCTTTAACGGCACAATCTCTTCTCAACTCAAGGCCAATCAGTCGGCGGTGAGGCTTATTGACACTGCAGTCAATGCCTCTGGCAGCGTTTTTTTACAGAATAATTCATCGGGTTATTTTCAAGACATAACGGTGGTAACCCCTGGATCAATGCTTATTTTTAATTCCACCGCCGAAGTACAAGGGGCGCAACAGCCGCCTTTAGATCGCTTCAGTTGCAGTGGAAAGAATCTATTGAACCACCGCGATTTTCCAGCAAACGGTCCCGCTCCTGAGCTCTGCATGAACGGATTTTTTTGGGATAGGTTGATCAACACATTGCAATAACGACTGAGACTGTGCGCGCACAGGAGGCATCATATGCCACAACTGCAGATAACTAATAGCCTCGCTGAGTATGTACTTCATAACACAAGATGGCCAATGACTGCCGTCTTTTCGAAGGTATTTGGCCTTTTGTTACTGGCGCTCTCGGCATCTCTGATTCATGCTCAACCCCCGCAGGTAGCACTTCCCCATGTATTTAGCCCGGGTCAGCCGGCGTCCTCAGCACAAGTTAACGAAAACTTTGAGAAGTTGCGTGTGCTCATGGCGCAAGCTCGCGGTGGAGCAGAGCCCGCTCAAATCGATTGTTCTCAGAATCCGCTAGCATTAAAAGAAAAGTGGGCGGAAGGTTTTACTCGGTTTGAGCTTCTTGCGGGTATCTGTGAAGCTGATATTGATTTTTCACTTAACGAGTTTTCTGTGAGAGGCCCCGAGTCCGGAACAAAGCCAATCTTAGACACCAAAGGAACTGTCCTAAACGTTCAGACTGAATTTTTATCTCTGGCAAATGTTCAGGTTAATGGCGCCGTAAGGGTGGCGTTTGGTGGCGGCGGCATTACAAACTCAATTATCGACTGTTCTTCAATGCCGGAACAAACTGTCGCTGCTTTGAATGTGGCTGCCGCGACCCTGTTGCTTACCAACACGGCCGTTTCCGGCTGCGGAGGACTCAGTATGGTTTTCAATTCCGGGGCTTATGTTTCTGGCTCACAAATTACTTCCGCTTCTGGACCAGCTATATCTGTAAATCTCGGCTCTCAGTTTGTCAGTGACGCCACGCAGTCCGAATACACTTCTCTAAATCTATCGACTAACACGGTTGACGTGGCAGCTGGCGCTGCAGTTTGGATGCCAAACGATATTGTTAATGGCCCCGTTAGAGTGACTCAAAATTCTTCGGTGTTACTCAATTTAAATTTGGATAGTTCAGCTGGACAATCCCCTTATGACATTTCGCTTGGATTTGGCTCAAGGTTTTTCGGTGGTCCGGTACCTGCAGGCTTTAATGTAGTCTGCCGTGACAATCTGACACTTGCGCCGCTATCTGATGGCATGACGTGTATCCCGGGCCCTGACTACTTCTCTTCTGTAACAGATATTGACGGTAACACGTACCCCTCAGCGCAAATGTGTGACGGCTCAGTCTGGACAACCAATTACTTAAATACTTCGCGGTTCGCTAACGGCGATGTAATTCCTGAGGTTCAGGCGGCTGCTGATTGGGCGGTCGCGCCGGCTGCTGCAACGCCCATGTGGTCTTATTACGAAAACCAAGACCGCGGCATTGGCAAGATCTACTCATGGGAAGCGGTAAATGACGCGCGAGGGCTGGCGCCAAGTGGTTGGCACATCGCCACCGAAGACGACTGGAACAGTTTAATAAGCTGCAATGGTGGTGCAGATGTGGCGGGAGGCCGCCTTAAATTGGCAGGTAATGATTCCTGGAATGCCCCAAATGTAGGGGATGGACCCAATGGCGAGGCAACAAACTCAGGCGGGCTGGGCATTAAAGCAGGTGGTATTCGCGAGGGTTCTAATGGCATTTTCTATTTCTTAGGTACTTACGTCCGTGTGTGGGCATCTACTGTATCTGGTACGCCTACCCTCGTTGAACTTTTCAATGATCGCGGATCTATAGCTGTTGGAACGACGGACCCCTACGACGGGTATTACGCGCTTTTGGTAAAGGACTAGGTGATCAAAGTCGGTGAGCGCCCGGCATTGACTCAGTGACCTGCATAACTTGAAGGTCATTGTTGTACGGCTCTAAGTAACAGAAATGCCGCATATTTGATTAGAGAAGAACGGATTTTGAAACAGATGAAAGCTAATTTAATACGCATACTGATCGTTGGTGCCGCGGGGGTTGTCGCGGTCCCGACCATGGCTCAGCTTCCGCATACCTTTTCGCCCGGTGCGCCGGCCACCGCTAATGAGGTGAACGCTAATTTCGCTTATGTCGAGCAAAGGATTTCTGAACTTGGCTCGCGTGGACCTGAGAACGGCGTTAGTTTCAGCGTTGATTGTGTGGATAACCCCAATGCCCTCAACGAGCTGCTCGTTAACGGAGGACAATACTGGGGCTACGAAAGCACGGTTGTTAGTTTTACTGGCAACTGTCAAATGCCGCGAGGTCGTGTCGACGAGCCAGGTAAAGAGTTTTACTTGATTGGCAGTGGTGCAAGCACATCCAGTCTCACCGGGGGCTTTCGGTTGACCAATCAGTCCTTTCTGCGAATTAGCGATACCACGCTAAATGCTGGCTCGCTGATTTTTGAAGATGGCGCCAAGGGCGCCCTTGCAAATGTAGCGGCCAACGATGTGTCTATAAACACCAGCCGTAATGCAACGCTGCGAATGAGCGGCGTAAGTCTCTCAAACAGCGCCGGAGGCTTTGCCTTATCGATCGATGAAAACAGTGTCGCTAGACTTGAAGATGTAAGCGTGACTAATGGCAATGTTCAGGTATCCGGATCGTCGGCCCTCTGGGCCAATAATCTGCTGGTCGATGGATTTTTAAGTGGTATGTTCAATGCCCACATTCGACTGGACGGTAACACCGTAGTTGGCGAGGCTGAGGGAGGCTCAGCTGTTTTGCTCATTGCTGGTAGCCAGCTTATCGCCAACGGTCCGTCGTTGACCTTGAACGGCGGCGTCGGTCTCAATGAGGTATCTACCTTTCAATCCACAACCAGTACTCGGGTAAACGCGGGTACCGTATTCATAGATACTAATAGTCATTTTCAGATGGCGGGTGGCCGTCTCGAGATTACCAAGGGCACGGACGATCTTGGTAGAGGGTTAGAGCTTGACCGCGGCAGCTCACTACAGCTGTGGGGGGCCTCGCTAACATTTAGTGGCTTCGCTGCAGGCGATCAAACATTGAACCTGAAAAATGGAACCAGCACGGAGTTACGTGGCGGGGCTCCCGTGCGAAGCAGTATTCCATCCATCGGCATTTACGAGGGCGCTGCGGCGCGGTTGATTGAGATAGATACCAACTCAGTCAACATTCTGCACAATAGCTACGTCGAGCTTAATAATACGAACATTGCCCGAGGACTTTTTATTCGGAACTCGGATCTAGAGTTGAACGACGTGACAGTCGGTAATGATGGAATTCGGCTGGAGAGTTCATCACTTTCTGTTCGAGGGCAGACCCAACCGTCACCGCAGTCCATTGCCTGTGGTGGCACGTCGGTTGTCGCCATTGACGGTTACAGCTTTGATGGTTCGGAGGGAGGTGGCTGTTTAGACTCGGCTGCTTGGGGCAGAGTGCTTCAGAGCGCTTATCCCTGAGACAACTCTCCGAATGCAAGTGGATTGCAAAGGCACAGCTGGTTGTGATGCGCAGACGCCCTAGCTTTCAATTTCGCTGCCATAGAGATGCAGCGGCAAGCTGTGCCGTTAGATTGAAAAAATGACATCAGTCATTTGGTCACTGGGGGGCGCGAGAGGAAGCGAACGACTTCCAGTGACCAATTTATTGATTCGCGTGATCTTGAGTTACGCAAGAGAGGCAAGTCCTATGACTAATCGCTTTAGCACCATTCGTCTTACATCGCTGCGTAAAT
>Ga0181559_10005499_pt1 | contig 12096 bp, 3 predicted proteins | sample 011ome_21_FD_133752 | JGI IMG/M metagenome (GOLD analysis project Ga0181559, IMG submission 133752) | Coastal salt marsh microbial communities from the Groves Creek Marsh, Skidaway Island, Georgia - 011508AT metaG (megahit assembly) | ecosystem: Environmental > Aquatic > Marine > Intertidal zone...
ACCTCGTGAAGCTGCACCACGTCAAAATACAGACGGACTACACCGGGCAGAACCCGAGCTGGTTGCTGCAGTCTGTGAGCGTGTTTAACGTCACGAAGGGTTGGGAACACGCGATGTTCCCCGCGGAGGTGTGGCTGGACCGACAGAAGGGCGGCGAGACGGTGGTGAACTTGTACCCCACCGCGGAGGCGGCGGCGAACGCGCGAGGGAAGAAATCGCACGAGGAGATCACGTACGTCGTCGAAGTGAAGACCGCGGACGTTAAGGGCGCGGGGACGGACAGCAACGTGTGGATATCCCTCGTCGGCGAAGGCGGACGCGGGTCGAACAAAAAACTCCCCCTCGACAGCGGCCGGAACAACTTCGAGCGAAAGTCCGTGGACACGTTCGAAGTGAAAGCGTCCGTGGGGACGAAGATCGAGCGCGTCAGAATCGGTCACGACAACGCCGGGATCGGATCGTCGTGGTGCTTGGGCGACGTCAGCGTCACCCCCGCCGGGTGCGAAACGATTCGATTCGACGTGCCCTTCGAGGGCGTCTGGCTCGAGGAGGGCGGCGACGTCGGGCTCGCCGTGGACGTCTTCCCGTTCGGCGCGGACGGCAAAGTCACGCGGAAGACTATCAACTACAAGGTCATGGTGCACACGTCGGATATACGCTACGCGGGCACGGACGCGACGGTGCACATCGAGATGTTCGGCACGAAAGGATCGAGCGGGAAGCGGAAGCTCGAGACGTCGCGGGATAATTTCGAAAGGAACAAGTGGGACACGTTCTTCCTGGAGATGCCCGAGCTCGGCGCGCTGACGTCGATTAACATCGGGCACGACTGCGCCGGCGCTGGCGCGGCGTGGCACCTGGACAAGGTGATCATCTCCGACGAGAACGCCCCGGAGGAGGTGTTCGTGTTCCCCGCGGATCCAAAGTCCATGCGCGGGCGGTGGCTGGATAAAGACGAAGGCGACGGCCTCACGACGGTGACGCTTCAACCGATGGACGAGTCGAAAGGGATCTTCTACCAGATCACGGTGCAGACCTCGGACATCATGTTCGCGGGCACGGACGCGAACGTCAGCATCACGATGTACGGCGAGAAAGACGGCAAGAAGACGACGTCCGTGGAGAAGATGCCGCTGGAAAACAGCTCGAACAACTTTGAACGCGGCGCGCTCGACACGTTCGAAATCGGTCCGATTCCCGACCTCGGGGTGTTGACGTCCATCGACATCGGCCACGACGCGTCCGCGCCCGGGAGCGGTTGGCACTGCCAGTACGTCGACATCGTCGAGACGTCAAACCCGGACGACCGGTGGTACTTCCCGATTCAGAGCTGGTTCGACCTCGGGACGAAGCCAAAGAAAATTCGACAGACGTTTGCCGCGGCGAAGAAAGACCCGAACGCGGCGACGACGTCGTACAAGATCGAGACGTGCACGTCGGACGTCACGGACGCGGGCACGAACGCGAACGTGCACATCACGATCTTCGGGGATAAGGGCGACACCGGGAAGCTGATGCTCGACAACGACAAGGATAATTTCGAGCGCGCGATGGATGATGATTTTTTCATCGCCGACGCGAAAAACGTCGGGAAGATTTCGCACATCGAAATCGGGCACGACGAGGCGTACTTGAGCCCGAAGTGGCACCTCGCGGAGGTGAGAATATTCAACACCGCGACGATGGAGACGCTGACGTTCCCCGCGGACTGCTGGATCTCGAAAAACGAAGGCCCGCACTTCCGATCGGAGATTATGCTCACCCCGGGCGGCGTCGAAAACGCCATCACGCTGAAGACGTACAAAGTATCCGTCCACACCTCGGACGTGCGCTACGGCGGGACGGACGCGAACGTGACGTGCAGAATCCACGGCACGCGCGCGGACGGCTCCAAGGTGCGCACGGGAGACAAGGTTTTAAACGACGGCAAGGACAACTTTGGAAGGAACAAAGAGGACGTCTTCCTCGTGAAGGACGTCGACGTCGGCGTCGTGGACGGCTTGTGGATCGGCCACGACGGCACCGGGTCCGGGTCGGACTGGCACTTAAATTACGTCGAGGTCGAGGTCATGGACGATGACGACGCGACCGCGCCGGTGTTCTTCTACCACGAGGACTGGCTCTCGAACGAGAAGAGCGAGGGAGTCATGCTCAAACCGGACGCCGGCGGCAGCGGGAAGATTCGGTATAAAATTTCCGTGCACACGTCCGACGTTCGTTTCGGCGGGACCGACTCCACGGTCAACATCAAGCTCATCGGCTCGAAGGACGGCAAGCCGGTGGAGACCGAGCTCATGACGTTGGAGAACTCCGCGGATAACTTCGAGCGCGCGAAGATCGACGAGTTCATCGTCAAAGTGCGCGACGTCGGGGAGATCACGAGCGTGGACGTCGGCATCGAAACCGGAATGACGTCCGATTCCTGGCACCTGAAGATGATCTCCGTGGACAACACGTCCACGGCCGCGGGAGAGGTATTCTTCTACCACGAAGACTGGCTAAACAGCAAGTCCCCGCGCGTGACGCTGACGCCGTCGGACGGCAGCAAGAACGCCGCGGGCGTCGAAGACGGCCTGTGCCCGTACGTCGTCGAGGTCATCACTTCGGACATCAAAGGCGCCGGGTGCGACGCGAAAGTGTCGCTCGTCATCTTCGGTAAGGATGGCGAGAGCGATTCCCTCGCGCTGGACACGTCCGCGGATAACTTCGAACGCGGCTCGAAAGAGACGTTCCACGTCCGCGCCCCGGACGTCGGAGAGATTGAACGCATCAGACTCGGGCACGACAACAGCGGCAGCTTCTTCGGGAATGCGTCGTGGCACTGCGCGTCTGTGGAAATCACAAACACGCAGACGAACGAGAGCGCGATATTCAACATCAACAAGTGGTTCGCGGAGGACAAGCCGCCGAACATGGTTTCCCAGGTGTTCTACCCCGGGGATAACAAAGACGCGGCGCCGACGTTTCCGTACATCATCACGGTGAACACCTCCGACGTTTACGGCGCCGGCACGGACGCGAACGTGAAGATGACCTTGCGAGGGATCGACCCGGAGGATGGCTCGTCCACGACGATGGGCCCGTTCCCGCTTTCGACGACCGGGGACGACTTCGTCCGCGGCAAAGCGGAAGTTTTCACCGTGCAAGGCCCGAAGCTCGGGGAGATCAAAGAGTGCGTCGTCCAGCACGACGGCGCGGGGTTCATGGGCGGCGGCGACTGGCACCTCGCGTGGGTGGACGTCGAGAACAAAGCGACCGGGTCGAAGGCGACGTTCACGTGTGGGGATTGGGTAAAAGCGGACCAGCCGCGGACGCTCGCCGCGGAGGTCGTCGGCAGCTTCGCGTACGAGGTTGAGATTCACACCGGGACAAAGTACGGCAGCGGCACGGACGCGAAAGTCGCCATCGTCATCACCGGCGACGCGGACCCAACGCCGTGGGCGCCGGAGTTGCTTCAAAACGAAAAGAGCTTCTCCAGCGGCGGCGTGGACGCGTTCGAGGTCACGCGCGCGACCGACATCGGCGCGATCACGAGCGTCACGCTGTCGTGCCAAGATAAAGGCATGTTCGGGGACTCGTGGTACTGCGACAAGGTCATCGTCAGGTCGAAGACGACGGGGCGCGAGTGCCTCTTTTTCTGCAACGACTGGGTCTCGTACGAAGGGAAAACGCTGTCGGAAAAGGTGATGACGGACGCGGGGATCGAAAACGAAGCCGCGGCGGCGGCGGCGAAAGCCTCCGGCGCCGCGCCCGCGGGGGACATCCCGACCGAGTACAGAATCACGACGTACACCGGGGACGAGCGCGGCGCGGGCACGGACGCGGCGGTGAGCGTCGAAATTTTCGGCGCGAACGGTTCCTCCGGGGACATCCCGTTGGACCAAGACGCGGAGCTTTTCGAACGCGAAGCCGTCGACGCGTTCGACCGCGTCGCGAAGAAAGACCTCGGCGAGCTCAAGGAAGTCTTGGTCTTCCACGACGGTGGCGGATGGGGCAGCGGGTGGCTCCTAGACAAGGTCGAGATCGAGCACGTGCTCACCGGTCGGACGTACGAAGCCGAGGTGAAGACGTACATCTACGGATCGAAAGAGAAGGGCGTCAAGGCGGCGTTGAAGGTGACGCGCGCGGGGGCGGACCCGCGCGAGATGAAGAAAATCGCGGACGCGGCGGCGGCGGAGGCGGCGCACCTCGAGAAGCTTAAGCTCGGCGACGACGGCGGGGACGGCGGCGACGCGGGGACGCAAGCGGAGGCGTCGAAGGCGATGGGCGAGGAGACGCCGCGACCGGCGGAGCCGCAGGAGGCGGCGAAGGTGAAAAAGTTGGCCGAGGAAGCCGCGGCGGCGTCCGCGGAGAAGGCGGCGAAGACGCCTCCGGTCGACGATGCAGCCAAAGCCACCGCTGACGCGGCCGCGAAGGCTGACGAAGCCGCGAAGGCGAAGGCGGATGAAGAAGCCAAGGTTGCGGCGAAAGCGAAGGCGGATGAAGAAGCCAAGGTTGCGGCGAAAGCGAAGGCGGATGAAGAAGCCAAGGTTGCGGCGAAAGCGAAGGCGGATGAAGAAGCCGCGGACGCCGCCGCCGCGAAATCAAAGGCCGACGACGCCGCGAAGGCTGCCGCCGCGGAAAAGAAAGCAAAGGCCGACGCCGCCGCGAAGGCTGCCGCCGCGGCGAAGAAAGCGGACGACGCCGCCGCGAAGGCTGCCGCCGCGGCGAAGGCTGCGGACGCCACCCCCGGCGCGTCCGCGGCGACGAAGCCGCTCGACGACGACCCCGCCGCGCCCGCGCCCACGCCCGAGCCCATAGAGTACGTTGTCACCACGTTCCAGTCGTGCCCGGTCGACCTCGCGGTCACGATCGTCGGCACCACCGGCGAGGCGAAACTCGTCATCGAGAGCGGGAAGATGGAGGGCGTCGTCGTCGCGACGATCGGCGCAGCGCGGCAAGTTCGCGTCGTCGCCGCCGGCCTCGCGGACGGCGAGTCCTGCGCGCTGATGGAGATCTGCGTCTCCGAAGACGGCGACATGGTGACGTTCGAGCTCGGCGACGACGCGGTGTTCACGACCGCGCACCCGGAGATCCGGGTGATGAAGTCCGCGCTGCCGGAGGCGCCGTGCGAGGAGTGGGAGGAGGCGAGGGCGATGCGAAAAGGGCAGCCCGCGTCGTATTGGTTTTCCAACGCGACCAAGGCGTCGGTATGGAAGGAACCGAAGAAGTATTACCCGGTGAAGTTTAAGCGGCCGCCGAAGAAGACGGCGTCGGCGTCGGAGGGAGGCGACGCGGCGGCGGCGGCGGCGAAGAAGAAGGAGTAAGAGGAGGTTGTACATGCGCGTCTCGACGAAGAGACGCCGTAGGAACACGAGCGTTAGACGCGCGAAGAGTAGATTGTTAAATGATGAGCTCATCTAGATTCCACCGACGCCCTTTCTCTGCCTCTACTACAACATCCGACCCCTCTCTCTCCTTCAGAATACTCCCGACTGACTCGCGAGCCAGTAGCACCACACGCCGCCGATCCCGAGCCACATCCCCGGCGGCAGCGCGGCGAGCGGGTTCGCGCGTTCCTCACCAGATGTACTACGCGCTTTCGACCACCCGCGGTACAGCGCCGCCCCCGTGGAGAGCACGAGAGGCAACAGAAGCGGGCCCGCTTGTAAGACGACGTCGTTCACGGACGCGCGCGGGACGACGGCTCGATGTCCGCGCGCTGGTTTCGTTCGAAGGCGCACCCTTTGACGCGCGGGGGCGGGGGTGACCCCGCCGCACCGCGCCAGCGACATCGAAAATGACGAGCGGGAACGAACAGAAGTCGAGCCAAGTCGCAGTCTGCTGTCGTCCACAAACCTAGGTCCAGTCCTTCGATGCGCGGCGCGCGGGCGACGCCTTCCTTGGTCGCGACGAACGCAGCGGCGACTCACGCTTCGGCGACAGCGTCGCGAGCGTCTCCGTATCGAGCGCGCGTCACCTCGCGCGTCGGAGGAGGCGACGCGTCGAGTCCGGCTCGGCACCTGCTCATCACCCGACGAGCCGATTTCCGCGACGACATCGCGGCGGCGAAGACGACGACGACGCCCGCTGCTTCCGCGTCGGACGACATGACGAGCGCGGACGAGTCGTGGACGGTCTGCGCGTGGACGGCCGAGGGCGGCGACGCGTGGACAGGCGCGCTGACCGCGACGCCGAGCGTGCGCGTCGTCCGAGGGAGCGACGACGACGCGAGCGAACGAAAAGGAGGCGAGGCGTCGTCGTCGTCGTCGTCGTCGTCGTCGTCTTCGTCTTCGTCGTTCGACGCGCGCGCGTACTTCGCGAGGTTGAACACGAAAACCGAAGGCCGCGTGCTCCTCACCGCGAAGACGCTCCCGTCGACGCAGCGCCTCGTCTCCGCGAACGCCGCGGACGCGGACGCGGTCGTCCCGGACGGACTGATCTGCGTCGCGGACGTCCAAGTCAGCGGCGTCGGGCGAGGCGGGAATCAGTGGAGCTCCCCGCCCGGGTGCCTCATGTTCTCGTTCCTGACCCCGCACGCCGAAGGCCGCACGCTACCGTTCCTGCAGTACGTCGCGACGATGGCCGCGGTGGAGGCGATCCAGGACGTCGCGGACGACGCGATGACGACCGCGAGGAAAGCGGCGGCGGAGGACTCGTCTTCGCCGGCGCCGCCATTGCCGCCGTTTCGACGCGGCACCGGTCGCACCCTGGACGCGCGCATCAAGTGGCCGAACGACCTGTACAGCGGTGGAGTCAAGATAGGCGGGGTGCTGTGCCAGTCCACGTACGCGAACGGGCGGTTCGACGTCGTCATCGGCGTCGGGTTAAACCTCGACAACGCGGAGCCGACGACGTGCGTGAACGAGATCATCGCGAAACGTTTGGCGAGGGACGGGCTGGTCGTGGCGCCCGGCGGCGAATGCACGCGCGAGCGGTTGCTCGCCGGGTTTATGAACCGGTTCGAAGCGTTGAGTGGGATGCTCAGCGCGACGCGGTCGTTCTCTGGGCTGGAGGCGTCGTACTTGCGGCAGTGGTTGCACACGGATCAGGACGTCGTCATCGAGGACGCTTCGGGCGGCGGCGGCGGCGCCGCCGCCGCCGCGGGGTCGGCGCGCGTCACCATCAAGGGCGTGACCGCGACCGGGTACCTCCTCGCGGTGGACGAGAAGGGCACGAGGTACGAGCTGCACCCGGACGGGAATAGTTTAGACTTCTTCAAGGGCTTGGTGAGGAAGAAGCTGCCGAGTTAGCCGCGTCGTTGTGTATGAAACTTTTGGGTTGTTTGCTTTTTTGTCCGACTCCGGCTGAGCCACCTAGCTGAGCCGTTGAGGACTCGGAAACGAACACGGCACCTCATCACAGCTCGAGACGCACCCCGCGCTCGCCATGTCCCGCTTCGTGGGCAAAGTCGCGCGGGTACGCCATCATCCTACTCGCGTCGTCGCCCCCTCGCCTCCCCTCGCTCCCGTCGCTCCCGCGACGCGCCGCCCTCGCGCGCGGTGTCGCGCGCGCGATCCCCGGAAAACGACGACGCGCCCTCGCGTCTTCCTCGACAACTCACCCGCGTTCGATCTCTCCTCCTCCTCCTCCTCCTCCTCCTCCTCCTCCAGGGCGTCGGCGGCGCCGTGCGGAACGTAGGCGCCGCGGGCGGCGCGGTCGCGAAGAGCATCGTCTTCGGCAACGGCGAGAGGGACGACATCGACGACGGCGGGACGGAGCCCCTCCTGGAGCGCATCTCAGACGGCGTGCTCGCGGACGACCGTCGAAGTGCCGCGTCGGAGCTTCGAGATCTGGTCCAGGAGAACCCCGTCGCGCAGGCTGCGATCGGCTCGATCGGCCTCACGACGCTGCTCACCGCGCTGAGGGACGAGAGAGAGGACAGCGATCTCGTGCAGCTGGTCCTAGAGGTGCTCGTGAACGCCATCACCGCGGGCGGCGGCGCCGGCGCGTCGTCGGCGACGAATGCGAACGCGAATGCAAACGCCGGCGGCGGCGAAGCGGCGGCGGCGGCGACCGCCGGCGACGCCGCGGTCGACGCCGCGGCCGCGTCGCCGTCCAACGAGAGTGGAATCTCCCCCGCGGGTGCGGCGAACGCGGAGGCGCTCGCGAAGAACCCGACGAACGTCGAGCTTTTGCTGTCGCTCCTCGACGAGTCCGACTTTTACGTCAGGTACCACGCGGTTCAACTCCTGACCGCGCTGTCCTCTGTCTGCGCGCACCAGCTCCGGAGCGCGATCATGAGCAACCCGATGGGCGTGGGGAGGTTGATGGACATGATGCTCGAGCGCGAGGTGATTCGAAACGAGACGCTTTTGTTGCTCATATCGTTGACGCGCGGGTCCGAGGACTTGAGGAAAATCGTCGCGTTCGAAGGCGCGTTTGAACGGTGCTTCAACGTCGTTCGAGAGGAGGGCGCCGCGGACGGGGGCATCATCGTTCAGGACTGCCTCGAGCTGTGCAATAACCTACTCCGAGGCTCGCCGTCGAACCAGACGTTCTTCCGCGAGTCTTCGTTCCTTCAGAAGCTGCCGGAGATTCTGCAGCTCAAGACGCCGCCGCCGACGCCGGGGGGTCCGCCGCCGCCGCCGCACAAAGCCGCCAACTTGCTCTGCGCGCTCGAGCTCGTGACGTTGCTCGTGTCCACGTCGGACGCGAAGGCGGGGACGACGAACCCAACCCCGGGCGGCGTCGACGACGCGGTCGCGCTCGAGATTGCGCAGAGAGAGGCGACGGCGAAGACGCGGTGCCGCGCCGAGAACCAGACGCAGCTCGCGAAATTCGGAACGCTCGACGCGCTCTTATCCTTGTGCCTCGGCGAGCTCGCCGTCTCGAGCGTCCCCGTGCGCGTCTTCGCGCTGCGGTGCTTAGGCGACCTCGTCGCGGAGAACCGATCGTGCCAGGACCTTCTGTTCGCCGCGGAGGTGAACCTCGGCGCGGGGAAGCACGAGCCGGCGTTGCTGTCGTGTCTGCGCGCGGCGACGCGAGGAAACGACGCCGCGGAACGCGCCGCCGCGGAGGGCGTCTTCGCGCGCGTCCTTCGCGGAAACACGGAGCTGCAGCTGATGTGTATCTCCACGATCGCGCCGACGGGCGTCGGCGTCGGCGACGGCGACGTGTCCTTGGGCGGGTTCCTCGCCAGGGCGCTCGTCGGGAAGACGACGGGCGCCGCCGGCGGACCGGGGGAGCTCTCCGTGTCGTGCCATGCCGCCGCGGTGCTGAGGCACATGCTGGACGGGAACGCCGCGGCCAAGGCGAAGATCTTGACCATCCCGCTCGAGCTCCCGACGTCCGCCGCGTCGCCGCCGGAGCTGCTGCTCCCGCGCATCGTGCGGTATCTGTCCGCGGCGGTGCGGGCGTCGTCGTCGCTGGCGGGGATGGGGATGGGGATGGGGATGGGCGTCGGCGGCGCCATCGGCGGGTACTTCTCCGCGGAGAAGATCGCGGAGACCGCGGCGGCTCGGAGAGACGCGGAGATCCTCCAGGCGGTGCTCCTTCGCCTGCTCATCTCGTGGCTGCACGGCTGCGCGGACGCGGTGAACGCGTTCCTCGCCCCCGCGGCGCACCTTCCGATGCTCGCGGACTTGGCCCGCGGCGGCGCGGACCAAGGCGGGTCCCCGCACGTCGCCGGGCTCGCGTCCGTGCTCCTGGGGTGCTGCCTCGCGTGCGACGCGGAGAGCGGGCACGTGGACGCGCACGCGGTGTTGGACGTGATCACGTCGAGAGTGGGGTTGAACGAATATTTCGGGCGGTGGGAGGAGATGCGTCGGACGCGGGAATTCGTCGCCGCCGCCGCCGCGCCGACGCTCGCGAAGCCGTTGACGAGGGTCACCGCGCAGAGGCTCGTGGAGGTTGGCAACGGCGGCGGCGGCGGGCTCGACCTGTACGACCACGCGATGGCGTCGTTCATCGTCGCGTTCGAGGAGGACGTCAAGGCGCGCGTGATTTCGATCTACGCGCGTCCGAAATCCTCCGCGATCGCGGGGGACGTCGCCGCGTGGGAAAAAACCGCCGGGGAGGACGACGCGGCTCACGCGGTGAGGTTGAAATCCGCGCTGAAGACGCGAGGGGAGGAGCTCGCGGAGCAGCGCGCGCGTAACGCGGCGCTCGCGGAGCAGTTGATGGTCGCGGGGCTCGTGCGAGGCGGAGGAGCGCCCGCGCCCGCGGCGCCGCCCGCGTCGCCGCCGGTTGCGGCGCCGCCCGTCGCGGCGGCGCCGGGAGAAGGGGGCGAAGCCGCGGCGGCGGGTGCTGCGGGTGCTGCGGCGGCGGCGGCGGCGGCGGCGGAGGCGGCGAGAGCCGCTGCGACGAAAGAGAGCGGCGAGCTCAAAGCCGCGCTCGAGCAAGCGAAAGCCGCGGCGGAGGACGAGCTCCGGAGGCTCCGAGCCGAGCTCGAAGACGCGAAAGCCGCGGCGGCGTCCTCGGAGGAAAACCTGCGGAGTCTCTCCGAGGCGTACAACGGCCTCGAGGCGACCGCGCACGGCGCCGAGGAGGAGGCGAAGACTCTGCGCGAGCAGCTCGCGGCCGCGACGACGGCGTCCGCGAGCGCGGTGTCGTTCGCGCCCGCCGCCCCCGCGACGACGCCGTCGCCCGAGGATCTCCTCGCGGCGAAGGAGGAGGGTCGCAGAGAAGCCGTGGCAGAGATGGCGAAACGGCTGGAAGAGACGGCGGCGTCCGCCGCCGCCGACGTCGCCGCCGCGCGCGAAGACGGGCGACGCGAGGCGATCTCGGAGATGGCGACGAAGCTCGAGGACGACGCGATGAGCGCGCCGACGCCGCCGAGGGGCGGCGCGGGGGTGTCGAACGAGGCGTTGCAGCGCGCGAGGGACCACGCCGTCGCGGAGATGACGACGAAGATGGAGGAAGCCGCGGCGGAGCACGAGTCCGAGCTTTCGGATTTGTTGATTTGTTTGGGGCAGGAGGAGAGCAAGCGCGAGGCGCTGTACGCGCGATTAGTAGAGAGGCACGGCGAGCGAGAGGAGGATTTGGAAGTTTTCTTGGAGGAGTGCGTCGTCGAGGAGGACGACGACGAGGACGACGAGGATTGAGACGCTCGCTCGTGATGGAGAAGGAAGTTTAAAAACGTTTGTCGCGCGGCTCGTCCCGTCGTCGTTCTTTCTTTCGTGTGCTCGCACCCACCTCGCTCGTTCACGCGATCGCGGGAGATGTCGCCAAGATTCGAGCAGACATTCGCGTGCCGACGACGCCAACCTTCTTCGGCGCGACCGTCGGGCGTCTCCGTTTCTTCACCGGCGAGAGTTCAATCTTCGCCCTCGCGTTTTTCAGCTTTCGCGGCTTCTTCGCCGCGGGCTTCTGCGGCGGCGGTGGCGGCGGCGGCGGCGGCGCCTTCTTCGGAAGCTTCGCGCGTGCCTTCTTCGCGCGCTTCCTCGGTACGACGACGAGGGCACGCCCGCGCGGGGCTGGCGCATTCCCGAGCGACGTGGCTTCCCTCGCCGCTGCGGCGGCGGCGGCTCGCTCCGCCTTTGCAATCTCCGCGAGGTGTTTCTTCTCGAACTTTCGCGCGTCGGCTTCCGCCTGCTCCGCGAGCTTTCCCCGTCGCTTCGCCTCGACGATCGCGTGCGCGTCGTGCACCGCCCTATCGAACGCCGCGGCCATCTCCGGGAGCGTCATCCCCGGCACGTCCGCGAGGCTGTTGTACGCCTCGGTCACGTTCTCAACCTGCGGTTCGTTCGCGACGCGAAAGGTCAGTGGACGGGGGTATCGTTCGAGCGATACGCGAGGACGCGCCTGTCTGACGGTCATGCACGAGAGATGACGCCAGAACGTCGTCCCCGCCATCGGGTGTTCTGCTTCCGCGTCCAGCGCGCTGCCGAGTCGGCGTTCGCCCTGTGCGGAGACGCGAGGTTGGGGGGGGGCGGAAGAGCGGGGGCGTCGGAAAAGTCGAGTCGGGTCTTTTCGTTCGCGCGTCGCGCACCTGAAGGATGGGCCCCTTGCACGCCCCCCCGCACGTCTGAGGGTGGGCCGTGGGCTTGACGTCGAGGATGTACGGCATCGCGCGCGTCGCGTGGCGAACGACTCCGCGGCGCGGAGAGTGTGTCAAAGAACGAAAGCGTCGTGGTCTTTGAGTTTCAACGCACAGCTGTGCGACGACGACGAAAA
>Ga0181559_10005503_pt1 | contig 12084 bp, 14 predicted proteins | sample 011ome_21_FD_133752 | JGI IMG/M metagenome (GOLD analysis project Ga0181559, IMG submission 133752) | Coastal salt marsh microbial communities from the Groves Creek Marsh, Skidaway Island, Georgia - 011508AT metaG (megahit assembly) | ecosystem: Environmental > Aquatic > Marine > Intertidal...
ATTAAAGAGGCAGTTTGGGGCGTGTTTAAAATGCGCTTGGATAGTATCTTTGATAAAAAGCGCTTCTACAATGCCGAAAAAGATTCTTAAAAACGCCACCTTAGTTTCTGAAGGAAAACGCCACCAAGCCGATGTACTCATCGACGGAACCTTCATCGCAAAAATTGACCATGATATCTCAGATGCGACCGCCGAGGTGTGTGATTTAAATGGCGCCTTTTTAATTCCAGGATGTATTGACAATCAAGTGCATTTTCGGGAGCCGGGACTGACCCATAAGGGGACTATTGAGAGCGGGAGTCGCGCGGCGCTAGCGGGTGGAATCACCACCTTCATGGAACAACCCAATACCAACCCGCAAACGACTACATTTGATGCGCTTGAGGACAAGTTTAACCGCGCTGCAAAAAGCGCCTACGTTAATTACTCGTTCTTTTTTGGCGGCACGAATGACAATCTTGAACTCATCAAGCGTTTGCCATTAGATGCTTGTACGGGAGTAAAATTGTTCTTGGGTTCTTCAACCGGGAATATGTTAGTAGACCGCGAAGAAGTGATTCGTGGAATTTTCTCCAACACCCAGATGGTGATTGCTGCGCATTGTGAAGATGAAGGGATTATACGGGCTAATACAGTCAAGGCCATAGAAATTTATGGAGAAGACATACCCATAGAGCAGCACCCAATTATTCGCTCTCACGAGGCCTGCTACGCGTCATCTTCGCGTGCGATTCAGCTTGCGAGAGAAACAGGAGCGCGTCTGCATGTATTTCATCTCTCTACAGCCCAAGAGCTTGAACTCTTCGACCGTCATTTGCCTTTTGCTGAGAAACAAATTACCGCTGAAGTTTGTTTGCATCACTTATGGTTTTCGGACGAGGATTACGCTGAGAAGGGATCGCTTATAAAATGGAACCCGGCCGTAAAAACTTCGGCTGATCGAGCTGCTTTATGGGAGGGTGTTCGAAATAACACATTAGACATTTTGGCCACCGATCATGCGCCTCACACGTATGAAGAAAAGCAGAATCCTTACCTTAAGGCACCTTCAGGAGGTCCTCTAGAGCAGCATGCTCTCATGGGGTATTTAGACAAGGTAGAAGAAGGTGAAATGGACTTAGAATTACTGGTACAGAAGTTCTGCCACAATCCGGCCGACTTGTATAAAATAGATCGAAGAGGCTACATCAGAGAGGGGTATTATGCCGATTTAGTTACGTTTTCAAAGAGGCCGCATACCGTTCAGAAAGAGAATATCTTATACCAATGCCAATGGAGTCCATTCGAAGGGCATACCTTTACGCATAGTATTGACAAGGTATGGGTGAACGGACATCTAGGTTACGACCAGGGCGACATAAGTCAGCACAAAAACGCGATGAAATTAAGCTTCAATCGATGAAAAGAATCGTATTATTCTTGTCTTTTCTCATAGTGGCATGTGGGACTCAAATGATCGATCCTCCTGAGCGCTTAATTGAGAAGGATAAATTCGTTGACATCCTTTTTGATCTGTCGATCTACAATGGGGTAAAAAACAATACTACCCCTGCCTTTACTTCTTCGAATTTGCAGATTATGCCTTATTTATATTCGAAGTACGATTTTGACAGTGTTCAGTTTTTTGAATCTAATCTGTATTACGCTTCTCGAGGAGACCTCTACCTCGCTATGTTTGATACGGTACGCGCTCGAATCGAACGCACCGAGCAACTCATGGATTCTTTAAGAGCGCTTCCTTTACCTGAAAGCCCTGAAGTCCCAGAAGACTAGTAAAGAATCCCTTTTTCACGTTTATAGGTCACTGCTAATTCTTTTACGAATTGCTTGAAATCTCTTTGGGGTATTGAGCTAAATACCTCGTAGGTGTCAAGGCTGTCATAGCGTGTTTTCGTGTATAGCGTTTCGATGAGACCTCTTGAGAGCACAAGCCTTCTGAACCCTAAACGTTTGATGAACTGTGTCAATCGCATGAGAAATAGAAGTTTGTCCTTACTGAATGCTTTTGTTGCTAAAGGCTTGCCTACGCCTTCTCGAATAGTATTGATGAGCTCGCAATACGACATGTGATGGGATACTAGCGTTACATCGTTGACCTCTTTTTGGTCTATGAGCTTGAGGCTGCATTGAACGACGTCGTCCGCCGCTATGAATCCGGTTTCTCCTTCGAAGCAAAGATGTTTCAACCGAAAGGCGAGTTTAAATAGCGAGAGACTTGGACTCTTCCAAAAGAAATCGCTGAGTATTACTCCGGGCCGCACGATATGTGCTTCAAGGCCTTCTTGAATCCCTCTAAACACCTCTAATTCTCCTAAGTATTTGGTTTGACCGTAATACGAGGGGTCTTCAGTCTCAAGCGCTGCCACACTGCTCACGTATAAGAGTCGGGCCGGTTTTGCCAATAAGGTATCCACTAGACATCGCGTAAGGGAGACATTTGTGTCAAACAGTTTCTTTTCGTCTTTTGCATCAAACGATATGAGCGCTGCACAGTGAATGACAAGCTCAATACCTTCTAAGGCCTCCTCAACTTCTTGCGGATGGTCTAATGCTATTGAAATCCATTCAATGTTCGAAAACAGATCTTTAGCGTGATGGTACGCGAAGAAAGAAGCCACTAGATCGCGCTTTGTTTCACTTCGGTAGATGGCACGCACAGATTGCTGCTTTCTTGTAAGTTCGAGTAGAAAATGAGCGCCCAACATTCCAGTAGCGCCTGTGACTAAAATCATGACCTAAAAGTAGGTAAAGACAACTATATTTGTAGCCCACCAGATCGATTATGGCACAGCAATTTATAGAAGAACTCAAGTGGAGAGGCATGGTCCACGACTACATGCCCGGATTAGAAGAGCATCTTAATGAATCTATGAGAACGGCTTACGTAGGCTTTGACCCAACGGCGGATTCATTGCATATAGGGAACCTTGTAAGTATCTTAATGTTGCGTCATTTTCAGTTGGCCGGACACAAGCCTATCGCCTTGGTGGGTGGGGCGACAGGAATGATTGGGGATCCTTCAGGAAAGTCAAAGGAGCGAAACCTGCTTGACGAAGAAACGTTGAGACACAATCAAGAGGCCATCAAAAAGCAGCTTTCAAAGTTTTTAGATTTCAACACCACACAATCTAACGCCGCCGAATTGGTTAACAATTACGACTGGATGAAGGATATCAGCTTTCTTCAGTTCATTCGAGATGTAGGTAAGCACATTACGGTCAACTACATGATGGCCAAGGACTCGGTTAAAAAACGCTTGACCTCAGAGGACACCGAAGGAATGTCCTTCACAGAATTCACCTATCAATTGGTTCAAGGATACGATTTCTTACACCTGCACCGCACCCACAACTGTAGCCTGCAGATGGGCGGAAGTGATCAATGGGGAAACATCACCACCGGGACCGAATTGATTAGAAGGATGGATCAGTCTAAAGGCTTTGCGCTTACCTGTCCGCTGATTACAAAGGCAGACGGAAGCAAATTCGGAAAAACTGAACAGGGGAATGTGTGGTTGGATCGTGCACGTACTTCTCCCTATCAATTCTATCAGTATTGGCTAAACGTCTCAGATCAAGACGCAGAGACCTTTATCAAGATTTTTACCATGCTGGATAAAGAAACAGTCGACAGTCTTATCGCTGAGCACCAAGAGGCTCCTCACTTGCGTGTATTGCAGCAGCGCTTGGCAAAAGAAATCACCATTTTGGTTCATTCTGAAGCAGACTACGAGGCAGCCATTGCAGCATCTAAGATCTTTTTCGGTAAGTCAACTAAAGAAGATCTTTTGGCTCTTTCAGAAGAAGTTTTGTCTGAGGCTTTCGCCGACGTTCCAACCGCTGAGGTTACTGCTGCTCAACTTGAGCAAGGGCTCTCACTGGTAGACGCACTTTCGATTCAAGATCAAGATGGGGCTTCGCTTTTTCTAAGTTCTAAAGGAGAAGCTCGAAGAGAGTTGAAACAAAATGCGATCTCTGTGAATAAAGAAAAGGTTTCAAATCCTGAGCATCAATTGAACAGTGGTGATTTGATTGCCTCTCGTTTTATTGTGTTGCAGCGCGGTAAAAAAAGCTACTTCCTTTTAAAATTGGTCTAGCATTTAGGCCATCATAAGGTTACACCCTCGAGTCTCCGCGTGGTCAAAACGACCGATGACTTCAAAAGATCCATCAGCCTGTACCCTACCCAAATCATCGGTGGCAATAAAACTGCATGAATTCAGGTTGGCAAAATCGATCACATTGAGCGCGCCAGTGCGGCCAGTTGGGCAATAGCTGAAAGGATCCTCCGTTTCTCTAATACGTACATGCATCCATGGGGGACAGTTAAATCTTCCGTCTTCTTTAGCATACGCCTGAGATAAGAGCTCAGTCATTCCATACTCTGAATGAATCTGATCTACACGAAATGCGTCCTTAAGTAATGCATGTACTTCGGCCCGCACCAGTTCTTTTCTTCTACCCTTCATTCCGCCTGTTTCCATGATAATAGTATTGTGCAATGGCTGTTTAAATCGCTCGGCTAGATCTAACAAGGCGAAGGTGACTCCGATCAATAGAGTTTTCTCGTTGGTTTGAAAGAGCGCATCAAAGTCGTCTTCAAGGGTAATATAACGAGACCCATCTTTAGCCTCTGACATGAGTTGATCTACCATATAGATTAAAGAAGAATTGGACTGCTCTTGGTAAGAAGGGAGCAAGGCCAAAATGCGATAATCCGTATGGGACCCATACGCTTGACGGAAACTTTTCTCAAAACTTTCTAGGTATAGATCCGGATCGAGTACATAATGAGCGCTTCGTTCTGTAGTTCCAGTGGTACCTGAACTTCTGAAGGTAAGCGTGTGTTCGGGCACGCCATCTGCACACACAACCTGATGCGACTTGAAAAACGAAATGGGCAAGAACGGAATGTCCTCGAAAACCTTCACTTCTGAAGGGGTTTTGTGAATAAGGTCACAGTAAGCCTGGTAGATACCATTGTGCGCATACTGGTATAGATATAGCTCTAGAGCCAGATCGTTAAACTGCTCTTGAGAGTAATCGATAAAGTGAATTTCTGGCCTTTTCACACGTCAAAAATACCCCAGAAAGGTTCAATAAATGGTCTTAACATTTAAATAACGCTCAAGAAACCCTGAGAAAACAATTCTAAGAAAATCGCATTTCAACCTTAACGTTGAGCTAAGGATGCGCACTACACGGCTGTATAGTTTTGTCTCAAAATCATAAACCCGAAAAAATGAAAATCAACGACTCTCTCTTAACGTCAACTCCTCGATAATCGTATCAGAGTTACTCATGAGTGATGCAGAGTTCGCCGCTCGAACCGCCGTTTCTCCTGACCGAATAATTAGTAGCAAGAGAGAATTGCAAGGTCAATCACCTTACCTCATTAATGCGGGTATGAGTTACAACTTGTTTGAGAAAGATCTTGAAATTGGAGCGTATTTCAATGTGCAAGGAAGAGCGCTACAGGTCATTGGGGTAGGCCAGTTCCCTGATGTTTATACCGAGCCTTTTAATAGCCTAAATGCTAATTTGAGTAAAACTTTTGGTGAGAAGAAAAACATGTCTGTATCCTTGAAGATTGAGAATTTACTCAATGATAAAATTGAGAGCAGGTTCGATTATTTTGGAGACCGAGAAAATATTTTCTCAAGCCTAGAACCTGGTATTAATGCTAGTCTTGGATTTTCTTACAAGTTTTAATTTAGTCTTGTTGTGTTCGCGTAATTAAGAACTGCAGTGCTATTAATACGAATGCGTAACTTAGAGAACTAACTTCTTCAGAAATAATGAAAAAAGAAGACATTCGTATTTTATTAGTTGATGATGAACAGGATATTTTAGAAATAGTAGGATATAACCTTTCGTTAGAAGGATATCAAGTATTCACGGCTAAAAATGGGGTAGAGGCTGTCTCAAAAGCAAAGAAAAAATTACCTCATCTTGTCATTCTCGATGTTATGATGCCAGAAATGGATGGTATTGAGGCCTGTGAGATCATGCGTAATACTCCAGGTTTGGAGCATACCATTATAACTTTCCTAACTGCTAGAGGAGAAGACTACTCGCAATTAGCAGGTTTCGAAGCAGGAGCAGACGATTACATTCAAAAACCTATAAAGCCAAAGGTCTTGATGTCCAAAGTCAAGGCACTTCTGCGCAGAAGCAAGGAGCAGAAGAAAGAAGATGAGATACTAAAAGTTGGAAATCTGATTATAAATCGCGAAGAATACAAAGTGGTTAATAAAGGCGAAGAGATGGTCTTGCCACGCAAAGAGTTTGAGCTTTTAGCACTTCTTACTTCGAAGCCCGATAAAGTATTCAAACGTGAAGTGATTCTTGAGAAGGTTTGGGGCAATGAAGTAGTTGTTGGCGGCCGCACCATTGATGTGCACATTCGTAAACTCAGAGAAAAAATCGGGGACGATCATTTTAAGACTGTCAAAGGGGTAGGGTATAAATTTGTACTTTAAACTCCTATGGCTGGCAATTATAAAAATGCGAATTCATTTGCACTGAAGTATGCGTTCTATATTTCACTAACGGCAACCGCAGTTTTATCAATTGTTTTCTTTTTTGCTGCTTTATCAGCCTATTGGGTTTTGGCTGTATTCTTCATTCTTCTTTTCGCCATTGCCTTTTTGTCTCTCAGAGCAGGTGTAGAAAATTATGTGTTACGCCTCATAAAGAACGTCTATAAAGAGGTTTCACTGCTAGAAGGAATTCGATTTACTGGCAACAGTGTCAATACAGACTTAGAGTCACTTACGGCAGATATTGAAAAATTTGCCAGAGGAAAGAAGATAGAGATTGAAAGCCTCAAGGTTCAAGAAGAATACCGCAAAGATTTTTTGGGTAATGTGGCACACGAAATGAAGACCCCTCTTTTCACTATTCAGGGGTACATTCTAACACTACTTGATGGGGCGATGGACGATAAAAAAATCCGTAAAAAGTACTTAGAGCGCACCAATAAGGCGGTAGACCGATTGCTGTATATCGTTAAAGACTTAGATACTATCACAAGGTTAGAGTCAGGAACGCAACAGGTGGTAAAACAACCCATGGATGTCATTGAGCTCATTCAAAGTGTTTTTGAGATGCTTGAAATGAAAGCCGAAAAAAAGAACATCGCACTCATATTTGATCGTCCTTATCCACATCCTATTGAGGTAATGGCTGATTATGAAAAAATCGAACATGTATTAGCTAATCTCATCGAAAATTCAATCAAATACGGTCACCTTAACGGAACGACAGAGGTGAGCGTTGAAGATTTAGTGAAAGATAAAGTGATCGTTCGAGTAACCGATAACGGAGACGGAATCAGCCGTGAGCATTTACCTCGTCTTTTTGAACGGTTCTATCGCGTTGACAAGAGTGGATCTCGAAAAGAAGGAGGGTCTGGTCTTGGGCTTTCTATCGTTAAACATATTGTAGAAGCCCATGGTGAGCGAATCTATGTAGAAAGCGAGCCAGATGTAGGGTCAGAGTTTTCGTTTACACTTCAGAAAATCGAAAAAACTGAATCAAAGTCTACCTCTGAGCTGAAGACGGCCAACCCGGCGTAATCTTCGACACGTTCTAGCTGCTCTAATTTAAATTCATCCTGGGTACAACTCGGCACGATCTTCTGTGCATCTAGGCGTTCGGCAATGTGCACTTGTTCGTATTGACCTGGGGTAGGAATGAAGAAGGCTTTTTTACCCAATTTGGCCAGGTCCATGACCGTGGTGTATCCTGAACGGCAGAGCACCAGTGCACTTTGGCGTACTGTAGACATGAGCTCTTCAGACTGCATATAGTTTACCACCTTTAGGCTTCCCTTCTTAAGCGGGATCTCTTCAATGGTTTGTTTTTCTTCTATCACTCCACGAACCATTATAGCTTGGCCTTTGAAGGTCTTGAGTTTGCTCTTAAGCTTCTCCTCTAGCATGCTACGTTGAGGTTCTGGTCCAGAGAGTAAGATTAAGAGGTCATAGGTTAAGGGTGCTTTCTTTTTTTCAAAACGACTTAAGGGCCCTAGGTACACCAAGTTCTTAGGCTTTTTGTCTAGGTGTCCGAGCTTACCGGTTAGGTTCTCTGACATGGATTCAAAATCGGGGACCCATACCGCATCGTATTTTTTAAAAATTTGCTGATGCATTTTAGAACTAATTGCAGTGGTACTCCCCGAAAGTACGCGCAGTTGGTGGGTGATAAATACGTTGGTGATTCCTTTGCAAAACACCCCTAGGCGGTTGTCAGAAATCAGTCCAGTGATCTTTTCAGCCCTAACTATTCGTTTGATCTCTTGGCGCTCTTTGTACATGGCCCAAAGAATCTTATAGCTATTCAGGATCATTTTCAATTTGAACATTCGGCCGTTCTTGGCGTAACTGATCTGGTAAGAGGATAGCTCGTAGTGCGTAAGCCCAGGAAACTCTTTCTTGAGTAAACCCAGAGCCACTCCGTCAGAAGCGATAATCACCTTGGCCCCTCGGTCTAGCAGCGCTTTTATAATCGGAATGCATCTGGTGCTGTGCCCTAGCCCCCAATTAAGTGGGGCAACAAGTATAGTGTGATGGCTCAAATTCATCGCCGTTACTGGGTATTGTTTAGATTTGCGTCAAGAAATAGCGAACTATTGGGAAGTAAAAATAAGTTAAAGCGGTTCAGAGAAAACGAAGGATTTGTAAACGTAACACAACCTTTACGTGACGATCTTTTAAACGGTGCGATGCTGCAAATGAACTGGACTGAGGTATTTCAGAACGAAAATCCCATTGTGCTGGAGCTCGGGTGCGGAAAAGGAGAATATACCTTAGCCCTTGCGCGTCGCTATCCCGACAAAAACTTTGTTGGTATTGATATTAAAGGAGCTCGACTATGGCGCGGTGCCAAGACGGCTATCGAAGAAGGACTGAAAAATGTGCACTTTTTGCGCATGTCTATAGAGCTCATTGATTATGCTTTTAAGCCGCAAGAGGTGAGTGAAATTTGGATCACTTTTCCGGATCCTCAGATCAAATACAAAAGAACCAAACACCGACTGACCAACGCCGCCTTTCTTGCGCGTTATAGGGCTATCTTAAAGTTAGATGGATTGGTACATCTTAAGACAGACAGTGCGTTTATGCACGGATACACCATCGGATTGCTTCAAGGAATGGGAAAAGAGATTGTGTACGCGAATCACGATGTGTATCGACTAGGAGGAAGTCCAGAGATTGTCACAGCTGTTAAGACTTTTTACGAAAGCCAATACCTTGAAAAGGGTGTTCCAATCACCTACCTTAGCTTTAAACTCTAATCTTTGGCCTACCTAACCTTATTTGTAATTGCGTTTGCTGCCTCTGCCGGCGCAACTATTCCACCGGGTTTGCTCAACATGAATGCAGCCCGCATTCGGGTAGCAAACGGATCCGGTCCGGCACTGAGGTTTATTGCAGGGGTAGCTACCGTGATTGCAGTAGAGGCATGGGCGGCAGCGGCCTTCTCGAAGTTTGTTTATGAAAACCCAGAGGTGCAACGAAATTTTCTTTGGTTGGGCATTGGGGTGTTTTCACTCTTAACCTGGTACTTTTTCAATCGCTCTCAGAAGAGTGTTCAAGCTTTAAAGGACCAGCGAAATTTTTTTCTGCGAGGCGCTATCATGGGGGCTTTGAATGTGCTCAATATTCCATTCTATGCGGTCATGCATGCTGTATTGCGCAACGCATCTCTGGTGCGCTTAGCACCTTCAGAGACGCTTGTTTTTGCCGCAGCAGCAATGAGCGGAACAGCGGCAGTACTTTTTGGTTACAGTTACGGCAGTTCAAAAGTGAATTTTGATGAACTCAATTTTCAAAGACGCGCAAATCGCCTGATTGGTTTTGTCATGTTCGCTTTAGCCGTAATCTCGTTAATCCGTTTGATTTGGTCGTATGTCTAGTTCAGATTTCTACGAAAAGGTTTACGAGGTAGTGCGTCAGGTGCCTTACGGAAGAGTCACGAGTTATGGGGCGATCGCACGATACCTGGGTGCGGCGCGAAGCTCTAGAATGGTCGGCTATGCCATGAATATGTCACATACAAAAGACGTCCCTGCCCACAGGGTGGTAAATCGAATGGGAGTGCTCACCGGAAAGCACCATTTTCCGGGTATTCATTTGATGCAGCAGCTTCTTGAAAACGAAGGAATAGTCGTGGTAGATGATCAGGTTAAAGACTTCGATCGCCTCTTTTGGGACCCTTCTGAAGCGCTTTTGTAGCCACATTTTCGTGCGTATCTTTGTAGTCTATGAAGCGCATGACAAAAGACGATATTCTCAAGGCTTTAGAAACGATAAGTGCCCCAGGAGAAGGGCAAAATCTCGTTGAAAGTAAAGCGATCACGAACATTCAAATTTTTGGTGATGAGGTTGAGGTTGATGTGACGATTAACAACCCGAGCCTTCAGGCCAAGAAGAAGCTTGAAGTATCTGTTTTACAAGCAATTCATAAAGAGGTTTATGAAAAGGCCAAGATTAAAGTAAATCTAAAAGTAGAGGCCCCGCCCAAAGCCGAAGGACAGCCTTCGAATTTGATCAAAGGAAAGCCAATTCCGGGTATAAAGAATATTATAGCCGTGGCTTCAGGAAAAGGAGGGGTCGGAAAGTCTACCGTTACGGCCAACCTCGCGGTTTCTTTGGCTAAAATGGGGTTTGAAGTTGGGGTGCTTGACGCGGATATTTACGGACCTTCTCAGCCGCTCATGTTTGATGTAGAGAATGAGAAGCCCTTAGCGATTGAGGTCGAAGGTAAGTCCAAGATGAAACCCATCTCTAATTACGGGGTGAAATTACTGTCGATCGGATTTTTTACCGAAAAGGATCAGGCTGTAATCTGGAGAGGGCCTATGGCAGCCAAGGCACTGAACCAAATGATATTTGATGCACACTGGGGAGAACTCGATTTCTTAGTAGTTGATTTGCCACCAGGTACGGGAGATATTCATTTGAGTATTATGCAGTCTTTACCGGTAACCGGTGCCGTTGTGGTGAGTACGCCTCAAGAGGTGGCGCTCGCCGATGCACGTAAAGGGGTAGCAATGTTCAAACAAGAGGCTATTCAGGTCCCGGTTTTGGGTCTGATAGAAAACATGTCTTATTTCACTCCTGCAGAACTGCCTGAGAATAAATACTATATTTTTGGAGAGAAGGGTGCGCGTCACCTGGCAGAAGACAGTGGTATTCCTCTTTTAGGCGAGCTTCCGCTGGTTCAGAGTGTGCGCGAGGCCGGAGACGTCGGAAGACCTGCTGCACTGCAAGTGGATAGTCCTATTGCAGACGCCTTCACAGAAGTAACTCGAAATATGGTTGCTGAATTGGTTAAACGTAACGAAACGCTTCCGCCTACAGAAGCGATTCGGATTACTACTATGGCAGGATGTGCTGCTGTTAGCGCTAAATAAATGACAACAGAAGAATTACAAAACAAAGTCGAAGAGGCCCTTGCCGAAATCCGCCCCTTTCTTCAGAACGACGGAGGAGACATTTCGCTGGTTTCTATAGATAACGGCACCTCTGTAAAGGTGCGGTTAGAAGGAAATTGTATGGGTTGCTCAGTCAACCAAATGACGCTTAAGAGCGGCGTTGAAATGACCATCAAGAAACACGCCCCTCAGATCGAAGAGGTGGTCAATGTCGCTTAGTGAATTCAAAAGTATGATTACTACAGATATACTCATTATAGGCGCTGGTCCTACTGGATTGTTTACTGTTTTTGAGGCAGGACTTCTTCAACTGAAATGCCATCTCATAGATGCTTTGGGTCAGCCAGGCGGGCAATGCAGCGAGTTGTATCCCAAAAAACCGATCTATGATATCCCGGGTTACCCTGAGGTTTTAGCCGGTGATTTGGTGGATAACCTCATGAAACAAATTGAGCCTTTTCAGCCCGGATTCACTTTGGGAGAGCGTGCTGAAATGCTTGAGCGCACTGAGGACGACTTCTTTCTTGTTACCACAAACAAGGGAACAAAGCACAAGGCAAAGGTGGTCGCTATTGCGGGTGGTCTTGGGAGTTTCGAACCCCGAAAACCAGAGATCCCTGGAATAGAAAAATTTGAAGATAA
>Ga0181559_10005511_pt1 | contig 12071 bp, 16 predicted proteins | sample 011ome_21_FD_133752 | JGI IMG/M metagenome (GOLD analysis project Ga0181559, IMG submission 133752) | Coastal salt marsh microbial communities from the Groves Creek Marsh, Skidaway Island, Georgia - 011508AT metaG (megahit assembly) | ecosystem: Environmental > Aquatic > Marine > Intertidal...
AACCTGGCAGTTTCATCAGAGCAATTCCTTCCGCAGCTTCTGATTCTCCTGTGGTAGCAGGATGAAAGTTGAATAGCAGTTGAAACTACTGACAGCACCCCAATATTAGTCTCAGGATAACAACTTATACTCACCAGACTCATGAATGACGAAACGCTTAATCTCACAGACCATTTTCTAATCGCCATGCCACAGCTGAACGGCTCATATTTTGGTCATACCCTGATTTACATGTGGCAGCATAGCCAGGAAGAAGGCGCTCTGGGCATTGTGGTCAATCTGCCCCTGAAAGTGCAGTTAAAGGAAATATTCAGTCAGCTGGATATCGATTTTCAGTATGGGCAAGGCCTTGAAGAACCCGTCCTCTCTGGAGGCCCGGTGGAAACCGAAAAAGGTTTCATTCTCCATGATGCCGGTCGAAAATGGACATCAACACACCAGATCACCGATGAAATCAGTATTACCACCTCAAAGGATATACTGGATGACATTGGCCGTGGCGAAGGTCCGGAGAATTATCTGCTTACCCTGGGGTGTGCTGGCTGGAGTCCTGGTCAGCTGGAACAGGAAATTGCCGGTAATTCCTGGATAACCTGCCCTGCCAGCAAGGAGATTGTTTTTTCCAGGGATTTTAACCGCAAGCCGGATATGGCAGCCTCAACGCTGGGCTTTTCCATGGACCAGTTAACCACTGATGTTGGCCATGATTAATTTTCCGGAAAGTAAATTCCGGCTCAAAACAGGAAGAAGCTTCTGAGCTCTGTAATTACCAATCTGCTCTGCATTGATTTTGGCACTCAAAAAATGGGGCTGGCTGTGGGGCAGACTGTGACCCTCACCGCATCGCCTTTACCGCTTATCAAGGCCAGGCAGGGTATTCCCGACTGGGATGAACTGGCGCAGGTAGTCAGTCAGTGGAAACCCGACGCACTGATCATCGGCATGCCATTCAATATGGATGGCACCAGCAACGAAATGACAAAAAAAGCAAATCGCTTTATCAATCAACTGGAAGCAAGGTTCAAGCTGCCCTGTTTTCAAATGGATGAACGCCTGAGTACCCGTGAAGCCAGGGAAATTGGCAGAGCCAATGCCGAAGCTGCCGGGAAAAGGTTTGATGAACGCTCAGAAGTCGACAGTCTGGCTGCTCAGTTGATTCTTGAATCCTTTTTGAATGAGAGATCAAGATAAGCAAGGCGAACAAGTTAATGCGGGTAAAAGATCAGCGCCGCCTGAACATAAACGGCGCCGATTATCGATAATAAAGTCTAGATCTGATTACCGTCTTTGGCTTTGGAAATCGCTTCCTGACGATCAACCAGCCCCTTGGCAACCAGTTTTTTCAAACACTGGTCCAGGGTCTGCATGCCCACCGATTGTCCGGTCTGGATTGCAGAATACATCTGGGCGATCTTGTCTTCCCTGATCAGATTTCGAATAGCTGAAGTACCAATCATAATTTCATGGGCAGCTACTCGGCCCCCGCCGACTTTTTTCAGCAGCGTCTGACTGACAACCGCCTGCAGTGATTCCGAGAGCATGGAACGTACCATACTTTTTTCAGCTGCCGGGAAAACATCCACAATCCTGTCGATGGTTTTGGCGGCAGAGGTGGTATGCAGAGTGCCGAACACAAGGTGACCGGTTTCTGCTGCAGTCAATGCCAGACGAATCGTTTCCAGGTCACGCAACTCACCAACCAGAATAATGTCAGGATCCTCACGCAAAGCTGAGCGCAAAGCTTCATTAAAGCCATGGGTATCGCGATGGACCTCACGCTGGTTGATCAGTGACTTCTTGCTTTCGTGAACGAATTCTATGGGATCTTCAATGGTCAGAATATGCTCATACTTGGTAGAGTTAATATAATCGATCATTGCTGCCATGGTAGTACTTTTACCGGAACCTGTAGGCCCGGTTACCGCAATCAGGCCACGGGGGTTGTTGGAGATATCCTCAAACACCTTGCCCATGCCTAGCTGCTCCATGTTAAGAACCTTGGAAGGAATGGTTCGGAAAACAGCTGCCGCGCCGCGATTCTGGACAAAGGCGTTTACCCTGAAGCGGGCCAGACCGGGAACTTCAAACGAGAAATCTGACTCAAGATGCTCTTCATAATCCTTACGCTGCCTGTCGTTCATGATTTCATAAATAAGGCCATGAACTTCCTTATGATCCATCGGATCAACATTGATACGACGAATATCACCATCAACACGTATAAGGGGTGGCATGCCAGCGGTAATATGCAGGTCAGATGAACCTTGCTGTACGCTGAAGTTAAGTAATTCCTGAATATTCATCTGGTTTTATACCCCCTATAATCGGAACCTTATGAAGGAAAAAAATATGTCACTGAGCATACCAGAAAATCTGGAAAAAGTTCGCCACCTGATTTCACTCTATGAAGGAAAGTATGAGCGAAGCGATAAGGCTGTGCAATTAATCGCCGTCAGCAAAACCCATGGTGCGGATAAAGTTAAAACCGCTTTCCAGGCTGGTCAGCAGCATTTCGGAGAAAACTACCTGCAGGAAGCACTGGATAAAATCAATGTTCTAAAAGACCTGCCACTGCACTGGCATTTCATTGGCCCGATCCAGTCCAATAAAACCCGTGCTATCGCCGAGTCATTTCAGTGGGTTCACAGTGTGGATCGGCTAAAAATAGCGCAACGCCTGAATGATCAGCGCCCCGCAGTCTTGCCCCCGCTCAATATCATGCTGCAGGTGAATATAAGCGATGAAGACAGCAAGGCTGGCGTCAGTGTGGATGAGCTTGAAGCGCTGGCCAGTGCGGTAGAGGCTTTACCAAACCTGGTGCTGTCAGGCTTGATGGCGATTCCGGCAGTCAGCAATGATGTAGGCACACAACGGGATAATTTCAGACGTCTGCGTGAAGCCAGAGACAACTTACTTGTCCGCGGTCTGGACCAGTGCCAGCATCTTTCCATGGGCATGAGTAATGATTTTGAAGCGGCTATCGCCGAAGGCGCCACCATGATTCGTATCGGTACGGATATTTTTGGCCCGCGTGAAGCACGCTGATATTCTTCCCGTGTAAAGCTGCTACAGGAATAAGGCTTTAAGCGGGCTTTAAGGTACAATCGCCATATGTCTGAAGAAAAATTAACTATCGGTTTTATCGGTGCCGGCAACATGGCAAGCGCGCTTATTGATGGCCTGCTTGCCAATGGCTGGCAACCCCAACACATCCATGCCTCCGATACCAATGCCGAGACGCTGGCTGCCCTTGCCGGCAAGGGAATCAATACCAGTACCGACAACAAGACAGTAATCAGTAATTCCGCCACGGTAATCCTCGCTGTTAAGCCCCAGGTACTTGCTGATGTGTTAAAACCACTTCACGATACCCTTTGCGCCAATGACTGTTTGCTGGTTTCCATTGCCGCCGGTGTTGCCATGGACTCATTACAGGACTGGAGTCACCCGAAACAGGCCATTGTGCGCTGCATGCCCAATACGCCAGCCTTGGTGCAGACCGGTGCCAGCGCCCTTTTTCCCAATAACCATTGCTCTGAGTTGCAAAAGTCTGCCGCTGAAAAACTGTTGAGCGCGGTAGGCATTGTCTGCTGGCTGGAAAAGGAAACTGATATGGATGCAGTAACAGCCTTATCCGGTTCCGGTCCGGCCTATTTCTTCCTGCTCATGGAAGCCATGCAGGAAGCAGCTGTCAGCCTCGGTCTGGACGCCAGAACAGCTGAACTGCTGTGTCAGCAAACAGCTCTGGGTGCTGCCCGGCTTGCGCAGTCCAGCGATGTTGATGTCTCGGAATTACGCCGTCGCGTAACTTCACCCGGTGGTACCACAGAAGCGGCCCTGCAGCAGTTTGCATCAGAAGATTTCAATGCTATGGTTGGCCGCGCCCTGGAAAAAGCAGCTAACCGTTCCCGCGAACTGGCGGCATCTGAACCGGCAACGAATAAGCCGGGCACTTAAAAAGAATTACACAGTAGTCAGGAAAGATAAATGTCATCATCGGTAGGTCAGGTCATCATATTGCTGGTAAACACCCTGGGCGGGTTGATTGTACTGGCATTGTTACTGCGGTTTTTATTACAGGCGAGTCGGGCAGATTTTTATAATCCGGTCACCCAGTCCCTGGTGAGAATGACAAGTCCCATTCTGAATCCGGCACGACGCATCATTCCGTCCTGGCGTAATTTTGATATAGCCTCGTTACTGCTGACACTGGTGATCAGTACACTGGCAACAACACTGATGATTTTTTCCGCTGGCTTTGTCATTCCCGGTATCGGTACGTTGCTGAGCTGGTCATTTCTGGGCATGCTTTCACTGATTCTGAAAATTTATTTCTGGGGCTTGTTAATCTCTATAATTGCCAGTTGGGTAGCGCCTCACAGCGGCAATCCGGCATTGATGCTGGTACAACAGATGCTCGAGCCTCTGCAGTCACTGTTCAGAAAAGTCATCCCCCCCATGGGTGGTCTGGATTTTTCGCCTATCTTTATCTTCCTTTCCATTCAGGTGGTGGAAATAATGGTATTGGGAACCTTGAGGCAGGGACTCCGATTAAGCGCACAAGCGGCAATGTATGTCATCGGTATATAAACAGATAAAAAAACTTTACTGATAATTTCCGTTTTTTGTATTTAGTCTTTTATTATTTTTATATTTTAACTTTGTATATTTAAACAATGGCCAAACTCATTCCAGCAGATTCTGTCGGCATCGTGTCTCCAGAGCTCTTTCATTTTGATGAGCCACTGGAACTGCGCAGCGGGCGTGTGATCGATCAGTATGATCTGATGGTGGAAACCTATGGTGAGCTGAATGCCGATAAATCCAATGCCATACTGGTTTGCCATGCACTCAGTGGCGATCATCATGCAGCCGGCTATCACAATCCTGACGATGAAAAAGAAAAACCCGGTTGGTGGGATTGTTGTATTGGCCCGGGCAAGGCCTTTGATACCAATCACTTCTTTATTGTTAGCCTAAACAACCTTGGCGGTTGCGCAGGCAGTACCGGGCCATCCTCCATAGACCCTGCTACCGGCAAACCTTTCGGGCCGGACTTTCCCATAATCACAGTGCGCGACTGGGTGAAAAGTCAGGCGCGCCTGGCAGACCGACTCGGTATCCAGAAGTGGGCTGCTGTTATTGGTGGCAGCCTGGGTGGCATGCAGGTTATGCGCTGGGCTATCTCTTATCCCGACAGACTTGGTCATGCGATTATTATTGCAGCGGCACCAAAATTGTCCGCGCAAAATATTGCTTTTAATGAGATCGCGCGTCAGTCCATAACCAATGACCCGGATTTTCATGCCGGTCGCTATTATGATTTCAACACCTACCCAAAACGCGGCCTGATGCTGGCGCGCATGATTGGTCATGTGACTTACCTTTCCGACAATGCCATGCGCGATAAATTTGGCAAGGATGCCATTGAAGGCAACTTTGGTCGCGATCTGCGTTCGGGGAAACTGAATTTCAGCTACGACGTGGATTTCCAGGTTGAGAGCTACCTGAAATACAAAGGCGAAACTTTCTCACATAGTTTTGATGCCAATAGTTATCTGTTGATTACCAAAACCCTCGATTATTTCGATCCTGCGGTGGATTACAACTTTGATCTAAGCAAGGCATTTGCCGACAGCCAGTGTAAATTCCTGGTGATTTCCTTCACCAGCGACTGGCGCTTTCCACCGGAAAGATCACGGGAGATCGTCAATATCCTGCTGAAAGCAGAAAAACCGGTAAGCTATCTGGAAGTGGAAGCCGACCAGGGCCATGACGCTTTTCTTATGCCTATTCCCCGCTATATCCAGGCGCTGAAATCCTACCTGGGATGCGTGATCGAAGAGATATCCGGGAAGGAGGGAAAAGCCGATGCGAGCTGACCTGAAAATCATTCAGCAATGGATTGAACCCGATATGCGTGTGCTTGATCTGGGCTGCGGTGACGGCTCATTCCTGGCGCACCTTAAAAGCGAGAAAAACATCTTCGACTGTGGACTGGAAATTGATCCTGAAAATATCAACCTTTGTCTAAAGGCCGGTGTTAATGTCATTGAACAGGACATGAATAAGAGCCTCGCCAATTTCAGATCTGATAGTTTTGACACTGTGCTGCTTGCTCAAACCCTCCAGACTTCGCAGCGACCTGATATTCTGGTGGAAGAAATGTTGCGCATCGGCAAAAAATGCATCATCACTTTCCCGAATTTTGCCTACTGGCGTCATCGTCTTAAGTTACTCGGCATGGGCAATATGCCGCAATCAAGTTCTCTGCCCTATGAGTGGTATGACACGCCGAATATCCATCATTGCACCATCAAGGATTTTGATACCCTCTGCGAAGAGCGCAATATCACCATCCTGCATAAGACTGTGGTGGATTTTAATCACCGCAGCAGCTTTTTGATGAACCTGAACCCGAATCTTTTCGGGATCAATGCCATCTATCATTTCACGCGCTAAACCATGCTCAATTATTTAAAAAGAATAGCGTTCATGCTGCTTGTTCCGTGCCTGGGGTTGCAGGCTGGTAACGCTATGGCGGAATCGGAAAGCTTTGGCGACTACACGGTGTATTACCAGGCAGTTAACAGTACCTTTCTCAAAACAGATATCGCCCGTCAGTATGGCATCGTGCGCAGTGACAGACGTGCCTTCCTGAATATCAGTGTTATGAAAAAACAGGCCGATGGCACTCAGCAGGCAGTAGTGGCCAGTGTCAGTGGTGGCAAGCGCAATCTTTTAGGACAGGTAGGCGAGCTTGAATTCAGAGAGATCCGCGAACAAAAGGCTATTTATTACATTGGCGAGTTTGAATATTCCAATGCAGAAATAATACGTTTCTGCCTTGAGGTCGAGCCCGAAAACAGCGGCACTGTCCATGAAATTTCCTGGGAAACCCGGGTCTACAATAATTAAGCACTCTGAATAATTAAGTACTCTACAGGTAGCATATGACTCCTCTGGATAAAATCGTACTGGCCAGCAGCAATAGCGCCAAACTGAAAGAACTTCAGGAAATCCTGGCCCCCAGAAATATCGAGCTCATTCCCCAGTCCGAATTTGATATAGAGGATGCCGTGGAAGACGGGCTGAGTTTTGTTGAAAACGCCATTATCAAAGCGCGCCATGCCAGCAAGCATACGGGTATGGCGGCATTGGCTGATGATTCCGGACTTGAAGTGGATGCCCTGAATGGCGAGCCCGGCATATTCTCTGCGCGTTATGCCGGACTCAATGAAGGTCGTGAAAAAAACGATGCTGCCAACAATGCCCTGTTGCTGGAAAACCTGAAACAGGTTGCCGAAGCTGACAGAAGTGCCCGCTTCCAATGCTGTATTGCTCTGGTGCGTTTTCCGCAAGATCCCATGCCGCTGATTTGCCAGGGTACCTGGGAAGGCCGCATTATGTTCAGCGAAGTGGGCAGCAATGGCTTTGGTTATGATCCACTTTTTTACGTCCCTTCCCATGAATGTGCATCGGCAGAGCTTGATCCTTTAGTAAAAAATACCATCAGCCATCGCGCTCAGGCTCTGCAACAACTGCTGGCCTGTTTGACGACATGAGCCAGAACAGGCTTTCACTACCTCCTTTATCGCTTTACGTTCATATTCCCTGGTGTCTGAAAAAATGTCCTTACTGCGACTTTAACTCTCATGCTTTTCAGGGCGAATTACCCGAGCAAGCCTATATAAATAGTCTGCTTGCTGACCTCAAGCGCGACCTGCGCTGGGTTCAGAACCGGGAACTGACTTCTATTTTTATTGGCGGTGGCACGCCCAGTCTGTTTTCACCTGCCAGTATTGAACGACTGTTGAGCGCTATCGAACAAAGCGTGGGGTTTTCGGCAGATATCGAAATCACTATGGAAGCCAACCCCGGCACCTTTGAAATGGAAAAGTTTCGCGATTTTCGCCATGCCGGCATTAACCGGCTGTCCCTTGGCATTCAAAGTTTTAATAAAAACTATCTCAACACACTGGGTCGAGTACACGATGATGTCGAGGCACTGACCGCGGCAAGCAATGTCCGTAAAGCCGGTTTTGATAATTTCAATCTGGACCTGATGTTTGGACTGCCGCAGCAGGGAATTGATGAAGCGCTGGCCGACCTGCGCTCGGCACTTGCTGTTGAACCTGAACATCTGAGCTGGTATCAGCTTACCATCGAGCCCAATACCGTGTTTTACAGCAAACCTCCCTCATTACCCGAAGATGATTTGCTTGGTGATATGCAGGAAGCCGGGGTGGAATTATTATCAGCGCAGGGGTTTTCCCGTTACGAAGTGTCCGCTTTCAGCAAGCCGAATAAACAATCCACCCATAATCTGAATTACTGGCGTTTTGGTGACTATCTGGGGATCGGGGCCGGCGCCCATGGCAAGATTACTCTGCCCGCGGAACAGCAAATTATTCGTACGCGAAAAATCAGGCAGCCTGCCAGTTACCTGGAGCATACGGACAATACCCTGGCTGGCTGCGAGACTATTACTACTGCCGAGCTTCCCATTGAATTCATGATGAATGCATTACGTCTGAGTGCAGGCACTGAAGAAAGTCTGTTTCAGCAGCGCACCGGTCTGCCGATCAGTGAAATTGCCGGCTCCCTGCAACGATTGCGAAACGCCGGTTTGCTCAGAAAAGAAAATCTGGCTACCACTGACAAAGGCTTTAATTTTCTCAACAATGTATTGGCGGAATTTATGCCTGATGAGCCGGCGCACGAAAATAGAATAAACCTTGTGCCGGGTTGAAATATTACTCTTACCATCCTTGCCGGTATAAATATAGTAACTAAATAACAATAACTTAGCGCACTATTTAAAATTCCTGACTTTCAAGTAAAATAGCCGGACTAATTTTCTGGAAGCCCTATGACAACTGATCCTTACAATATTGCCTGTAGCCATGGTTTTATCCAGTCGTCCTGTTCTGACTGCAATCTCAAGGGATTGTGCCTGCCCATTGCTATGGACATCAAGGATATCGACAAGGTTGATAACATTATCAAACGCAGTCGTCCGATTCAGGCCGGAGAACATATTTACAGGACCGGGGATGGCTTCACTTCTATTTTTGCTGTGCGTTCGGGTTCGATAAAAACCTATCTGCTTGATGATGACGGTGTTGAGCAAGTGACCGGCTTTTACCTGCCTGGTGAAATCCTCGGCTTTGACGGCATTGGTACGGAAAAACATGGTTGTAATGTAATGGCCATGGAGACCTCGACCGTTTGTGAAATTCCCTTTGAAAGAATTGAAGAATTGTCACTACAGATCCCGGTTTTACAACGCCATTTCTTCCAGTTGATGAGCCAGCAAATAGAGGCTGATCATCAGATGATGCTAACCCTGAGCAAGAAAAATGCCGAAGGGCGTGTTGCCACCTTGCTAATCAGTCTGTCCAAACGCTTTGGTCGCCGCAATCTGTCACCCAATTCACTGAGGCTGCCCATGTCCAGGATGGATATCGGCAATTTCCTTGGGCTGACTATCGAAACCGTAAGTCGTACTTTCAGCCGCCTGCAAAAGGAAGGGCTGATTAAAGTCGACGGACGCGAAATTCATATTAACGACCATAAACAGCTGCAATCAATCTGTCACGCGGCAAAATAATTGCCAGGGGGTCTCTAATGACCCGCTTATCTTGACATACATCAAGCATCCAAAATAATTGGTTTGTGGACAACTGTTGTTTCGATCAACAATAGCTGCCATGAACAATGTCATCGCTTTTTCACTCGCTCGAAAAATTTCCGAAGACCAATCTCCCGAGTTGGAGTCTTCATTCAATCGCCTTGTACAGGGGAGAGATATGCTGAATCAACTTTGCAGCTCACTGGTAAAAAAAGAAAACCAGCGACGATTTCACGCCTTTCCAGAGGGCTACTGTCGTGAGTACGGACTGGTGCTTGACCAGATTCATGCCATTACCGATCTGGATATACTGCGTCTGCTCGAACTGGGAACGACGATCGCCAATATAAAAATGCTCACCGCCACTTATGGCATGGATTTTCTCGATCTTTGTGCGGAACAAACCGGCAAATCCATGGATGAAGTCAAAGCATTGATCGCCAGGCATTAAGCTTCTCAAACCTATGCGTTTGAGATAATCCCTTCCTTAGCTGATAATCCCTGCTAGCTGCTCCGGTATGTTTACCGGGTTCATTTTTCACTCGTCTCATTTCTGGTAAATACCAGACTCAGGTACCATCAACTAATGGCAAATAGCCTGTTTTTTTTCCTCTCCAAAATACTCTGGGCACTGTTATCCCCAGGCACACTGATATTGCTTATGCTTATGGCAGGAACCGCCCTGCTGTTTTTACACCAGACAAAAGTGGCAAAGCTGTTACTGGGTGCAGCCGGCCTGTTGCTGGTACTGATCACACTCTTGCCTGTTGGTGGCTGGCTGGCAACCCCCCTGGAAAAACGCTTTCCCGCCAATCCTGAACTACCCCGCACTGTAGATGGCATCATCCTGCTTGGCGGTGCCATTGATCCACTGACTTCCTATATCTGGGACCAGCCTGAGTTTGGCGCTGCTGCGGATCGTTATTTTGGCTTTATAGAAATGGCCAATCGTTATCCCCGGGCTAAACTTATTTTTACCGGCGGCGCAGGCACCCTGCTGGATCAGGAATATAAAGAAGCCGATGTTGCCCTGTATTTTCTGGAAAGCATGGGTATTAGAAAAAGTCGTTTGGAAATAGAAAGGGATTCACGCAATACCTATGAAAATGCCATTAACAGCAAAGCGCTGATGAATCCTCAGCCGGGTGAAACCTGGCTGCTGGTGACATCGGCCACCCATATGCCGAGATCAGTTGGTGTTTTCTGCCAGCAGAACTGGCCGGTTATACCCTATCCCGTAGATCACGAAACTACCCCGGGACGACAATGGCAGCCTTCATTTGATCCGGTAGGAAATCTCGAGGATATCAATACCTTTGCAAGAGAATGGGCAGGATTGCTGGTCTATTATATAACGGGCAAGACATCGGCTTTGTTTCCCCGGGGCTGTTAACTATGCTGATCTTTTCTAACAACAGAATATAGCGAGAACACTTTGGCAATCTGGAAAAAGCAAATATCCCTGGAAATCATCAACGACCTGATGACAGGCACTCTGTGTGAACATATCGGCATGGTGGTGACGGACATCGGCGATGACTATTTGAAGGGCACCTTGCCGGTTGATGCACGTACACAGCAGCATATGGGAATCATTCATGGCGGAGCATCGGTTGTGCTCGCGGAAACCCTGGGCAGCGCCGCCTCGAATTTTTGTTGTGATGATGAACATTTTATTGTCGGTCTTGATATCAACGCCAACCATGTGCGCCCGGGGAAGCCCCCTCTGGTTACCGGTATTGCGCGCCCCCTGCACATTGGCCGCAAGACCCATGTGTGGGAGATAAAAATCATTGATAGTGAAGAAAAACTGGTATGTATTGCGCGACTGACTACTGCGGTCCTGAACAAAGAACCCGCTGATTAAAAATATTTTTTAAGGAATAAATTAGATATGGCACTTCTGGCTGATGAAGAAGTAATTGCAGGAAGAAAAGACCTGGTAGCTGCAAGCAAGGAAGACGCTGACACCCTGTTGTCCGCCCTGCCCGACTGGAGTGTGGTAGAAGAAGACGGCACACAAAAACTGATGCGCGAGTATCGTTTTAAGGATTACCTCACCTTGCTGGCCCTGGGCAAGAAATTCGGTGAGATGGCAGAACAGGTTAACCACCATCCCGTTATCGTAATCGAATGGGGCAAAGTAACTATATACTGGTGGACACATACGCTGCATGGGCTGCACAGAAATGATTTTGTGATGGCGGCGCGGTGTGATCGGGCTGCGATGTTGGTATCGGCTCCTTAGATTCAGTTACAAGTTACAAGTTACAAGTTACAAGTTACAAGTTACAAGTTACAAGTTACAAGTTACAAAAGTTTATCGAACACAGGGACGATAGCTAAATGAATTTAAAGTTTTTTGAGTTGTTTGATAGTTTATTGAGCGAGCATTCTGTTAGCTCTACCAACCCTGCTATTGATCAGAGCAATATGG
>Ga0181559_10005514_pt1 | contig 12064 bp, 16 predicted proteins | sample 011ome_21_FD_133752 | JGI IMG/M metagenome (GOLD analysis project Ga0181559, IMG submission 133752) | Coastal salt marsh microbial communities from the Groves Creek Marsh, Skidaway Island, Georgia - 011508AT metaG (megahit assembly) | ecosystem: Environmental > Aquatic > Marine > Intertidal...
AGGGATTGGATAGCAGCCGTCGGGGCTAAGACCGCCTACATCGAGCCAGGCTCACCTTGGGAAAACGGATACTGCGAAAGCTTCAATGCCAGGCTCCGCGACGAACTGCTCAATGGTGAGGTCTTCTAAAGCCTTCGCGAGGCACAAATCCTGATTGAACAATGGAGGAAACACTACAACACAAAGCGACCCAACAGTGCTCTGGGCTACCGCCCACCGGCCCCCGAATCCATCACCCCGATGGAACCCAGGCCAATCATGCACTAACATTCAAATTGGACCAGTCAGATGGGGCTGATCAATGGGCCAGTTTGGCGTGGTAGCCCTCGAACGCCTCGGAGATGTACTTCAGAAACACGGGGCCAAGAACAACGTGCTTGTATTTGGAAGGCTCAAGGTTGCCGCGCAGGCGGTCAGCAGCTTTGAAGAGTTCGGCCTCGAAGCCGAGGTCGGAGGTGCGGATGTCCGCCATGTGCAGGCCTTTGATTATAGAAGGTTATATGAAACAGAATCTGTCCGCCCACTACGTGAAGGAACGGCCATTCCTGCAACCAGTTGAATGGCGGTCGCCATAGGCACTCAATCTCCGGATGCGCCGAGCCGTGCCAGTATCAATTCGATCTTCTCGTCGATGCCCAGAGATTTTCCGGAATTGCGGATCAGTTCGCGTTGCCGTGCAAGCGGGATTTGCCCGTAGCTGGACAAGGTTGTGACAACGCTTTCGTGGCCAAGGTTCTGGCTGAATGCCTTGAACTCTTCCGGCGTACGGCAGGTCAGATAGGCATACTCCACGACGGTATTCCGCACCCTGTGCGGGGTGAAGTAGGGGAGCCCAGCTCCAGCGAATGCGCGCTTGAAAATCTGCCGGATGGGCTGGGAGTTGGACCAGACTTGACGCTTGAGGTCGTCAACGACCGGCCCCTTCTCAGGGTCAATCCTGTGCTTGGATTGAGGGAACAGGGGATCGTCCGACTGCCACCGGAGTTCGTCACGCAAGTAGTTAACCCAAGAGAACAGAACGCTTTCAATCTCAGGACCAAGTGGCAACAGCACCGACTCGATCAACTTGCTGTTTTTCGTACGGACCGTTTTCGGGTCCTGTACGATCATCTGCCGGTCGATGTCGACATGACCCAGCCGCAAAGAGGCGGCTGCGTTGTCGCGGATGCCAGTCATCATAAGGAGAGCAAATACTGCGCGATCCCGCTTTTCCAGAACAGTGTCCGAAGGCATCGATGCCAACGCACGCTTCAATTGGTCCATGGTGGGTGAGGGCTTTGAAGGCGAAGATGTCGCCGCGCGAATGTCTTTTTCAGAGAGGTTGAAGTAGGCAATGGCATTGGTGTCGATCTTGGACTTGAACCCCGGCTGCACTGACAGCCAGCGGAAAAATCGTTGCACCGCTTTCAAAGTCGAAAGAACGGTCGAGTTCCCGAGCCGTTTGCTTCCATCGACAGGGGCGGACAGGAAAGCCCGGAACCCTTTCGCTTGTTCGCGATTGAAGCGTCCAAAGTCGCAGTAGCCGGTAAATTCCTCGAATCGCAGGATCGCCTTTTCGACCCCGCGCACGGTGGCTTCGGACTTTTGATCCGCTTCGCGCAGGAACTCAGCGTAGTCACGCTTGACCCGTTCATTTTCCGCGTTGAACTTGTCCATTTTAGTCTTGCTCCTTTGAGTCACCATCCAAGAGGGGAACGCTGCTCCCCTTTAGGCTTGGGGTCCGCCTCTAGAGTGGCCCCAATGACGCAGAGTATTCTGGCAGTCGTGAAATGCTCCCCGCGCGGCAGATTTTCCTGCCACATGTGCAGCACACCCCAACCAGACGAACCGTTTTCTCGTTGAGATCGGCAATGCGGACGGAACCCAGAATTGGCAGACGTGGCGCACGGCATGAAAGGCAGTACATCTCGTCGGGGCCGCACTTTTGCTTCCTGCCTTTGGCGCGGTCGTCCAGAAATCTGCGAAGCTCTGCTCCGTGGATCAGGGTTGGGTTCTGACCATCAATCGAACCCAACCCGTTCCTCAGCCATCGGCGCACAGTGTGAACGTGAACTTCGAGAAGAGCCGCTACTTCGGGCACCGAGTAGGTGCGTCGAACGCGGATACGCCTGCGGTCCGGGTTCTTCGTTCCCGACATCTTCTCGCACCTAGCCACTCTCCCGCATTACCCGCCCGCCGGTCCCAGCGAGGCGGGGCGCCGCAGCGACCCACGTCTGCAAGTCTTCGAGGAAGTAGAAGGCGCGTCCGCCCAGAAGAACGTACTGCGGTCCCTGACCTTTCATTGCCCAGTCAGCGAGCGTCTTCGGTGAGCAGCCAAGATAGCGGGCCGCATTTTTGCGATCCATCCGTCCGTCCGGGTGGATGAAGACGCGCTGGGTATCAGTATCGATTTTCATGGTTTGTTACCTTGCTCAATAGAATTTCTTGTTCAGTACACGACAAGAAAAACAAGACATGTATTGAAACTCAATACGAAACGTGCAAAATGGATCGTGACAGAACGTTTCGACACGAGGACATCATGGCAATCAAGGCTCCAAAGGGCTCTGGATCGAAGTTGGGCAGGACAGAGACGGTCTCAATTCGGCTTGATCCGCGACTCAACTACCTATGCGAACTTGCTGCTCGGTCTCAGCGTCGAACGAAGTCTTCGTTTATCGAGGCCACTCTGGCTGAGCACATCCAGACACAGATAATCAATAAATGGCGCGACACTGGACAAGACCAACCAGATACATTCGGCGACCGAGCGGACGTCCTGTGGCACGTTCGAGAAAGCCAGCGCTTGGTTTCGCTCGGCATCATTGCGCCGGAACTGATGACCTTCGAAGAGCAACAAATTTGGGCGCTTATCGAAGAGAATGGGCATTTTTGGAGCGGTCGTTGGATGGGAGACGATTGGGAATTTAAAATCAGTTTGGGCACCATCGTCAGAGAGCGGGTCGATGAATATTGGGAGGACCTAGTTGCGGTCGCGATTGGCGAGAAGAAGCCGGAGGTCCTTCCCAGTGTTGGAAAGCAGCCATCTAGCAGAGACAACGACGAAGAGATTCCCTTCTAGAGGTGCATTCATATGGCCATTCGCTTCTCAAAACTCACACGACCTGCGATCCGTTCCCTGAAGCCGGGGGCCTCCATTTCGGAGCATGGGATCACCTTTCGCCGGGATACCAACGGAGACGGAGTTTATTCAGTCAACGTCATGGTCGACCGTCGGCGCATTCATCGTGTGATCGGACGAGAGTCAGAGGGGGTTACAAGGCAGCAGGCGGAAGATTTCATCGCGCAAGCCAGAACCGATGCAAGGCGTCAGCGCTTGGAGTTGCCTGAAGGGCGCAAGACACCATTAGGCTTCAAAGAAGCTGCAGAACGCTACGTTCAGAGGCTTCGCGATAGTGATGGAAAAAACGTTGACATCAAAGAACGCCAGTTGAGGCAGCATTTGGTTCCCTTTCTTGCAGCCAAATCATTGAATACCATCGAGTCCTTCGACGTTGAACGCTACAAGAAGGCCCGCCGCTCTGAGGGCGCAGCAAAGGCGACCGTGAATCGGGAACTGGCTACGCTTTCCCATCTTCTGAACCGGGCGGTCGAGTGGAAATGGATCAAGAGCAAGTCGGTCAAGATCACTCGGTTCAAAGAAGACAATCAGCGAATAGTGTACCTGGCAGACGACCAATGCGCTGCGTTGCTAGAAGCGGCAGCATCGGATCACAACGAAAACGTCCACGCCTTCGTCATGGTCGGGCTACACACGGGCATGCGTCACTCGGAAATCCTCGCGATCCGTCGAGAAGACGTCGACGTCGGAAAGCGAGTGATCTGGATACCGCAGGCCAAGGCAGGGGCTCGTGAGCAACCGATCACGCGCGAACTGGCCGAGTATCTTGGAAAACGCATGAAGATGTTGCCTCCTGGCTGCGAATGGTTGTTTCCCTCTCCCGCAAGCGCCACGGGCCACGTCCACACAATCCGCAAGGCCTTTCTCCGCTCCGTTGAACGCGCTGGCCTTGATCCAGACCAGATCACCCCTCACACGCTTCGACATACAGCGGTGACGCATCTGGTACAGGCGGGGGTCGACCTGCCCACTGTGCAGCGCATTTCAGGTCACAAGACATTGTCCATGGTTGCTCGCTACGCGCATCAAAGCGGGGCGCACATCGAAACCGCAATGGATCGGCTGGAAGGGCGAGTCAGCGGGAATCAAGAAGTCAACGTCCGCCAACTAAAGTCAAAAAGCTCGGCCTGATTACACACGAATTACACGCGCACATACGCGCGCCAAGACTCTCTATATCTAAGTATTTGATTTTTATGGTGCCCGGGGGCGGAATCGAACCACCGACACGAGGATTTTCAATCCACTGCTCTACCCCTGAGCTACCCGGGCACGGGAAACGGGCTTGCTGGTCCGTTTGGGTGAGAGGCTTCTAGACGGGGGCTGCGGGGGTGTCCAGAGGGTTTTGCGGAAAAAGTTCAGTGCGTTTTGGGGGCCGCCTCGTCGGCAGCGCGGGCGGCTTCTTCGGCGTCTTCGGGATCGTCCGAAGGGATGGCGTAACGCTCGCCCAGCCATCGGGAAAGATCGACGTCAGCACAGCGTTTCGAGCAGAATGGTCGGAAGGCCTGAACGTTCTCTTTTCCGCAGATCGGGCAGGCCATCAGCCCAGTTCCGACAGAAGACGCGCCATCGGTTGGCGCTCGCGTTTGCGCTGCAGCTCGAAGAGGCCCATTTGCGTCCAGCCGACAAGCGAGGTCTCGATCGGGTCGTTCTTGAACGAGGCGCGGAGCGATTGTTCGACCTGTTTGCGATGCGCTTTCGACATGGGGGCGAAATCGACGGCGATCTGGCCGCCGAGGCCGCGCAGACGCAGGGTGCGCGGCAGGGCGCGGCAGGCGGCGAGGTTGGCCTTGAGGGCGGCGGCGGGCGAGGTATCGCCGCCGGTGTTCACATCGACCGCCACAAGGGCGCGGGTGGCTTCGACATACATTGTCCCCTCGCCAAGGGCGACAAGCGCACCCTTTAGCGCGTCGATCTGGTCAAGGATGCCGTGAGCGGCGAAACCGCCCTCCTCCGTGATGACATCGGCAGGGATCGTCCATTCCCGCCAGGCAAGGACATGGGGGCCGTCGCCCTCAGTCAGAGCCTCGGGTTCGGTGCCCTCGGCGTCGGCCATGACCGCATCCGCAAGGTCGGCCATGGCGGCGATGTCTTCAGCGATCTCGTCATCGTCGGCGCCTGCGCAGGAGGAGCGCAGGATCAAACCAACCTCACCTTCCATGACCGCACGGGCGAGGCCAAGAAGGCGGTCGCGCTCGTCTTCATCGTCGATCTGGCGGCTGATGTTAATGCCAGGGGCGCCGGGGGTGACAATGGCGTAGCGGCTCTTGAAGAGGATGCGGTCGGTCACGGGTATCGCCTTGCCGCCCTCGGCATAGCCCGTGACCTGCACCAGCATCGACTGGCCGGGTCTGAGGCCCTTACCCTGCCGCAGGAAGGCGGTCTCGCCATCGGGAAGGCGGAGCATCATGCCCCCCTGCCCCTTCAGCGGCCGGTCACAGATGGCGCGAAAGATCGCGCCGGGGCGCGGGGCGCTTTCGTCGTCGATCAGAAAATCGTCGAGCTTGCCATCGACCAGAAGGGCGGCGGCTTCGCGCCCGCCGATATGGTCGAGAAGGATCGTGCGGCCCTTCATGTCTTGTCTCCGTAAAGAGGATAGCCCGCGGCCACCAGAAGGTTTGCTGTTTCGGCAAGTGGCAGGCCGACAACGCAGGTGAACGAGCCGGTGATCCACGGGATGAATGCGCCGGCGGGGCCTTGGATGGCATAGCCGCCCGCCTTGCCCTTCCAGTCGCCACTGGCGATATAGGCGTTCACCTCGGGGTTGGACAAAAGCTTCATCGCCACGGTGGTCTGCACGTCCTTGACCCAGATCTTATCGCCGCGCTTGACGGCCACGGCAGTGATCACCTTGTGGCGGCGGCCCGAGAGAAGATGCAGAAACTCGGCGGCTTCGCCTTCGTTCTCGGGCTTGCCGAGGATGCGGCGGCCGAGCGCCACGGTGGTATCGGCGCAAAGGACGATCTCGCCCTCCGCCGCAGGCACAGCCATAGCCTTGGCCCGCGCCAGACGCTTGACATAGTCGCGTGGCAGCTCGGCCTTCTTTGGGGTCTCGTCGATATCGGGGGGGCGCACGGCGTCGGGGACGACGCCGATCTGCGCCAGAAGCTCCAGCCGCCGCGGCGATCCGGAGCCCAAGATCAGCCGCAGCCCGCTATCGGGCCGTTCTGTGCTCACTTGAAGCGATAATTGATCCGACCCTTGGTCAGATCGTAGGGGGTCATTTCCACCTGAACCTTGTCGCCCGCCAGAACGCGGATGCGGTTCTTGCGCATTTTGCCTGCCGTGTGCGCGATGATCGTATGGCCGTTTTCCAGCTCGACCAGGAATGTCGCGTTCGGCAGGAGTTCCTTCACGACACCGGGGAATTCGAGCAGTTCTTCCTTGGCCATGTGATCTCCTGAATGTAGCCGTCCGCCAAATTTCGCGAACGGCGCCTAAATGCGCTCAAAGAACCCGTTTTTCAAGCGATAATCAGCGGAAGGGACGGGTCGTGACCGAATTGACGCGGTGATCCTGTTCCGGCCAGTGGGCGAAGTTACTGACCTGCCCCGAAACACGCGTTGCGGAAATGCGGGCGGGGTCTACTTCTGCAATCACCCAGCCCTCGGCATCGACCACGCCTTGGGCGATGATCCCGTTCTGCGGCAGGCCGAAATCGGGCGGGCAAAAGATGGCTGCCGAGCCGGTTCCGGTTTCATGCAGGGGGCAGTCATCGACAGGGCCAAGGATCGGCGAATGGACGATCACACACTGGCTCTCGATCGCGCGGGCGCGGCAAGATTGGCGCACGCGGGTATAGCCCGCCTCAAACTCGGTCGCGGAGGGGACGAGGATCAAATCGGCGCCCTGTGCAACTAGGGCGCGGGTGAAGAGCGGGAACTCGCAATCATAGCAGATCTGGATGCCGATCTTGCCCAGCGGCGTTTCGAAAAGCTTGTTTTCCTGTCCCGCCGCAAGATGGATCGCCCGACGCTCCCACGGGGTCGGCACCATCTTGTCAAACCAGTCGATGCCGCCCTCAGGCGACAGAAAGTAGGACCGGTTCACGATACCCGCCGGGGCGCGGGCCATGAGTGATCCCGCCAGAACATAAACGCCATACTGCCGCGCGAGCCGCGCATGGAGATCGGCCCAGCTATCGGCGACATCTGCCACCCGTTCGGCCCAGCCGATTGCATCAAGGCCCACTGGCCGCGCTCCGACCATCGCGGCCTCGACCCCGCCGTATTCGGGGAAGACCAGAATTTGCGCGCCCTCTTCCGCCGCTTTGGCGACCCATCCCTCAAGCCGCGCCTCAAGCGAGGCCGGATCTGCGTGCCAGATTGGTCGATAGGCGGATGTGGCGATCTTCATTCAGAGGGGCCTCCCCAAGCTTCGTTCCCCGGCTCGGTCGGCGGGCCAAAACGGGCGATCAGGCGTTCAATGATCTGATCGCGGGTCTGGCGATAGCTGACGAGCCGCGCCTCGCGGCCTTCGCCAAGCCCGGTGGGATCGAGGATCGGCCAATATTCCACGTCGAGATGATAGAACCGTGTGAGATCAAGCGCGCGGCGCTGGCTGGCCGGAGACAGGGCCACCACCAGATCGAAGGACGACAGATCATCACCCCAATCCTGCATCTCGTCGAACGAGCGCGACCGATGGCGCGACAGCTCGACCCCGGTCTCCTGACAGACCGCCACGGCGAAGCCGTCGATCTCGAGGTCATTATGGACCCCGACCGACTGAATATAGCACGCCTGACCGTAAAACTTCTTCATGATCCCCTCGGCCATGGGCGAGCGGACGGCGTTGTGATCGCAGCAAAACAAGACCGACTGCGGCAGGGGATCAATAGTCTTGGACGGCTCCATCCCTAGCCCCCGAAGTGCAGAACGCAGATCAGGGTGAAGAGGCGGCGGGCGGTGTCGGTATCGACCTCTGCCTTGCCGTCGAGCCGCTCTTGCAAGACGCGCGCACCTTCGTTGTGGATGCCGCGGCGCGCCATGTCGATGGTTTCAATCTGGCTCGGCGCAGCGGTTTTCACCGCATCGAAATAACTCTCGCAGATTTGGAAATAGTCTTTCACCACCTGCCGGAACGGGCCGAGCGAGAGGTGAAACTCGCCCGCAGGCGTGTTGTCCTCGGCCGTGATTTCAAAGACGAGGCGTCGTTCTCGGATCGAAAGATGCAGCTTGTAGGGCCCCGGGGGGACTTCGCGCCCCTCGCGGGCGGGCAGATCAAAGCTGTTGTCCTCCAGAAGATCGAACATCGCCACCCGGCGCTCTTGTTCGATCTCGGGGGTCGGCGCGGGCAAGCCGCTATCGTCAAGGTCGATATGGATGATTTTCGACATGGCCTAGCCCTCGTTCAACCTGTCAAGCCGGGCACGAACCGAAAGCACGTGCGCCTCAAGGCTTTCCGACCTCGCCAATGTCTCGGCGGCAGGCCCGATGGTGCGCAGCGCCTCGGGGGTCATCCGCGAGAGGGTCGTACGCTTGATAAAATCCATCACCGAAAGCCCAGACGAGAACCGCGCCGACCGCGCCGTTGGCAGAACGTGGTTCGGCCCGCCGATGTAATCGCCTATCGCCTCGGGCGTCCAGCCACCGATGAAAATCGCGCCGGCATGGCGGATGCGGGCGGCAAGGGTCTCGGCGTCTGCGACGCAGAGCTCAAGGTGCTCGGGGGCGATCCGGTCGGAAAGCTGCACCGCCTCGTCAAGATCGCGCACCGTGATCACCGCGCCAAACTCGCGCCAGCTCGCGCCAGCTATCGCGCGGCGCTCGAGAGTTTCGAGATGTTTCTCGACGGCGGCCGCGACAGCGCGGCCAAAGGCGGGATCGGTGGTGATCAGGATCGACTGGGCGCTTTCGTCGTGCTCGGCCTGGCTGAGAAGATCGAGGGCGATCCAGTCGGGGTTGTTATCACCGTCGGCGATCACGAGGATCTCGGATGGCCCCGCGATCATGTCGATGCCGACCTTGCCAAAGACCCGGCGCTTGGCGGCGGCGACAAAGGCGTTGCCGGGGCCTGTGATTTTGTCGACGGGCGCAATGCTCTCAGTGCCATAGGCCAGCGCCGCGATCGCCTGCGCCCCGCCGATGCAGTAAACCTCGTCGACGCCGGCGATCCGCGCGGCGAGAAGGACAAGTGGATTGGCGTGCCCGTCAGGCGTCGGCACCGTGATGGCAAGACGCTCCACACCAGCCACCTTGGCCGGGATCGCATTCATCAAAACCGAAGAGGGATAGGAAGCGAGCCCACCCGGGACGTAGAGGCCAGCCGCCTCGACTGCCGTCCAGCGCCAGCCAAGGGTGGCGCCGGTCTCGTCGGTCCAGTTGGCGTCCTGCGGCATCTGGCGCGCGTGGTAGGCGCGGATACGTTCGGCAGCAAGTTCCAGGGCGGCACGCTCGGCGGCCGGAACCTTTGCGCAATGGGCGTCAATCTCGGCCTCGGAAAAACGCAAGGTTTCGGGGGTGAGGGTTTGCCGGTCAAACTTGCTGGTGAGCTCGATCACCGCCGCATCGCCGCGCGCCCGCACATCGGCAATAATCCTCGCGACGATGGCGTCGACATCGGGGCTATCTTCGCGCTTCATACCCAAGAGGCGGGTGAACTTCGCCTCGAAGTCGGGCGCTGAGGAATCAAGAAACTGCGGCATGATCTTCTCCTGTCCACGCCCTGATAGCGAGCGCGGCCCGAGGCTTCAATGCGGCGGATGCAAAGGGGGCGCTGCCCCTCGCGCTGCGCGCTCACCCCCGGGATATTTCGGGGCCTCCGAGAGGCTGAGGATTGCCCCTCTCCGAGGCCAATAAATATCCCGGGGTGAATGGCCGCAGGCCAGAGGGGCGGCGCCCCTTGCCCGGCCAGTCACGCGCCGTGGTCGGGCGCCTTGCGCGAAGGGGCGATGTAGGGGCGCGTGACATCCTTGAGAACAACTTCGAGCGCCTCGACCTCAAGTGCGATGGCCCCATCGCCGGCCAAGGTCAGCTCGACCGTGCCGGTTCCGTCCTCACCCGCCGCAAAGGCCACCGAGAGAATCGACAGGACCGTATCGCCGTCGCGCCGGTCGACACCCTGCGAGCGGACCTTCATCACATCTTCGACGGCCAGAACCGATTGCACCCGCTCGACGGGGCGGCCACGCTTGGCCGCGGCCTCAGTGTCTTCCCAGCGGAAGCGATTGAGAAGGAGCGCAAAGCGGCGCTCTTTTGGCAGCCAGCGCATCTCCGTGCCAGGAAAGACGGCATCTTGCACCAGCGCCGAAAGGACCGAGAGATCGTCGGTATCCAGCGCCTTGAGCCGCAGCGGGGCTTCGCCCGCGTCTTCGAACCGTGCGTCTTCGCTCACTCGCCCTTCATCCTTTCGATCGAGGCACCAACGGCGCCCAGCTTTTCCTCGACGTGTTCATAGCCGCGATCGAGATGATACACACGGGCCACGCGGGTTTCACCCTCGGCGGCAAGACCGGCGAGGATTAGCGAGACAGAGGCGCGCAGATCGGTCGCCATCACTGGCGCGCCGCGCAGCCGCTCGACGCCTTTTACGGTGGCGATGCCGCCGTGCACGTCGATCTGGGCGCCCATGCGCATCAGTTCGGGCGCGTGCATGAAGCGGTTCTCGAAGATCGTCTCTTCAAGGTGGCTCTCGCCCGAGGCGGTGCACATCAGCGCCATCATCTGCGCCTGAAGGTCGGTCGGGAAGCCGGGGAAGACTTCGGTTTTCACATTGACCGCACGGATGCGGCCGTTTTTGCGCGCGACCTTGAGGCCGGCGGCGGTCTCGGTGATCGAGACGCCCGCTTCATCCAGTTTCTCGCAGAACGACTGCAGAAGGTCGATGCGCCCACCGATCAATTCGACCTCGCCGCCAGCGATGACTGGCGCGATCATATAGGTGCCAAGCTCGATCCGGTCGGTCACGACCTGATGGGTCGCGCCATGCAGGCGGTCGACGCCCTCGATGGAGATGGTCGAGGTGCCCTCGCCTTCGATCTGAGCCCCCATCGCCCGCAGGCATTTGACCAGATCGACGATCTCGGGCTCGCGCGCGGCGTTCTTCAGAACGGTCGTGCCCTTGGCGAGCGTCGCCGCCATGACGATGTTCTCGGTCGCGCCGACCGAGGCGAAACGTTGCTCGATCATCGCACCCTTGAGGCCGCCTTTGGTCTTGGCGTGGAGATAGCCATCGCGCAGCTCGATCTCGGCGCCGAGGGCTTCAAGGCCGGTGATGTGAATATCCATCGGGCGCGCACCGATGGCGCAGCCGCCGGGGAGCGAGACGGTCGCGTGACCCTCGCGGGCCAGAAGTGGGCCAAGCACGAGATTGGAGGCCCGCATCTTGCGCACGATTTCATAGTCGGCGGTGGTCGAGGCAAGGTTGTAGCTTGAGAGCGTGATCACCTGACCGCCCTGCATCGAGGCGACCTCGGTGCCCAGCGATTGCAAGAGCTGGCTCATGGTGCGGATGTCGGAAAGACGCGGCACATTGGTCAGCGTGAGCGGCTCTTCGGTAAGCAGCGTGGCCGGCATCAGGGTCAGCGCCGCGTTCTTCGCGCCCGCGATGCGAATCTGCCCGTGAAGGGGCGTGCCGCCCCGAACGATGATGGAATCCATGCTTGCCTACTCTTTCCCGCCTTGGGGGGCTTCTTCGGCCCCCGTTTCCTTGTCCGAAGCAGCCCGTGCCCGCGCCTGCGCCTTGCGCCGCGCCATATTGGCCTTGAGCGCGGCCTTGAGCCTCTCGTCCCGGCTCGCGCCAGACTTGGCTTCGGTTTTCGGGCCAGATTTCTTCGTCATATGTGCCCTGTTACCGGAAGGCGCAAAAACCGTCCAGAGAGGGCTTGCGCCTTTGGCGGAATGCGGCTAATCCCCCGCCTCACGGACGCTGCGGTAGCTCAGTGGCAGAGCACTCCCTTGGTAAGGGAGAGGTCGAGAGTTCAATCCTCTCTCGCAGCACCAT
>Ga0181559_10005518_pt1 | contig 12060 bp, 11 predicted proteins | sample 011ome_21_FD_133752 | JGI IMG/M metagenome (GOLD analysis project Ga0181559, IMG submission 133752) | Coastal salt marsh microbial communities from the Groves Creek Marsh, Skidaway Island, Georgia - 011508AT metaG (megahit assembly) | ecosystem: Environmental > Aquatic > Marine > Intertidal...
GAAGATGAAGCCGGTGACCTCGTCGCGGTCGGGCGCAATCTCGCCCTCGTCGGTCGGCTGCGGGCGCGGTGCGGGCGCGTATTTGGCAATCGCGTCGATAATCGCGGTGACGCCGAATTCCTTGAGCGCGGAGCCGAAGTACACGGGCGTCAGGTCGCCATTGCGATAGGCTTCGAAATCGAACGGGGCATAGCCTTCGCGGCCAAGCTGGCCTTCTTCGGCCACGCGGGCGACACCGTCTGCCGAAAGGTATTCCGCCAGCTTCGCATCATCGGGACCATCGGTCTGCACCATCTTGCCGAAGAATTCCTTGGAATCGCCTTCGGGCAAATGCAGCTCACCCGTCTCGAAATCATAGACGCCTTCAAACAGCCCGCCCATGCCGACCGGCCAGCTCATCGGCGATACGTCCAGCGCCAGCTTGTCGGCAATCTCGTCCAGCAGCTCAAAGGCATCGCGGCCTTCGCGGTCGATCTTGTTGATCAGCGTGATGATCGGGACCGAGCGCAAGCGGCAGACCTCGAACAGCTTCAGCGTCTGCGGCTCGATACCGGCGGCGGCGTCCAGCACCATGATGGCGGAGTCCACCGCTGTCAGCGTGCGATAGGTGTCTTCGGAGAAGTCCTCGTGCCCCGGCGTATCGAGCAGGTTGAAGGTGATGCCGTCCTTCTCGAAGGTCATCACGGAGGAGGTGACCGAGATGCCGCGCTGTTGCTCGATCTTCATCCAGTCAGACCGGGCGCGCCGCGCTGCCCCGCGCGCCTTTACCTCGCCCGCAAGGTGAATCGCGCCGCCTTGCAGCAGCAGCTTTTCGGTAAGCGTGGTCTTACCGGCGTCAGGGTGCGAAATGATCGCGAAGGTGCGGCGATTGGACATGGCGGGCGGCTAGCCCTGCAAGCGGCCAATGTCCACCGGATCGTGCTCAGCAGGTGAACGGAATATAGAGCGTGACACCGTCCGGGCGCTGGTTGCATTCGATGCGGGATCGCATGGCGGGCGGCGATGAAGCTTGGATCTGCGGCAATTCTTCGAAATGTGATGCCAGGTCGCGCGAAGGCCGCCAGCGCAGGCCCCAGTCTGCGGGGCTGTCCTCGATATCGAAAACGCTGGTTTCCGCAGCAGGCATCGCGCCGGTATATTCGACGATGAAATCGCCGCCGAGGGTGAGTTCGCCTTCGCGCACGTCGATAAAGGCATCCGATGTATCGAGGCGGCCTGCCGGATAGCTGGCAAACCCCTTGCGGCAATAGACGCCGGGGGCAAAGGGCATCTGGTCGCAGGCGACGGTGTCGGCGATGGCCGGTACCGTCCGGCGAGCACGCGATAGACCTGCTGCTTTTCGTCAATCATGTTGCTGCCCATGATGGGCACGCCAGCGCCGCGTTCGAAACGCAGGATCGTTCCTGTGTCACTGCCCGCCTCATCCACTTGCGCGAGATAGAAGATCGCGGTTTCGACGAACTGCTTCTGCGTCCTGACAGAAAGCTGCAGCGCGCCCTCCCCGTCCCTCAGCTTTGAAGGCGCGGAAATCTTTTTCGGCTCGGAGATGTCCTGGCGGGTTTGTGCCTGGGCTGGCGTTACGAGGGCCAGCGCCAGAAGCGCACAAACGAACGCGAACGGGCGGCGATGGGAGGTCATGATCAAAGTCCGTTCGAGCCGGGCCTGCGGGAGCCCTGCCCTTTCATGAAGGAGGAAAGCGCCCCTGCGGCAAGCTCAGGGCGAACGGAAGGGCTCACTATCCCCTCAATTCCGCGCCCTGCTTGGCAGCAGCAGCGACCACGGCATCGGAAATCGCCTTGATCTCCTCGTCCTTGTAGGTCTTTTCAGCCGGTTGCAGCGTCACCTCGATGGCGATGGACTTCTTGCCTTCGGGCACGCCCTTGCCTTCGAACAGGTCGAAGATGCGGGCATCGACGATGTTGTTCTTGTCGGCATTGCGCACCGCACGAAGCAGATCGCCTGCGGCCACTTCCTGCGGCACGAGGAAGGCGAAGTCGCGCATCACGCTTTGCAGCGCAGGCGGCGAATAATGCGGGCGGGCGAAAGCGGTCTTGCCCTTCTTGCCCGGAATCGCATCAAGGAAGATCTCGACCGCGACCACGGGGCCATCGATATCGAAGGCTTCCAGCGTTGCCGGATGCAGCGCGCCGAACCGGGCAAGCACGTTCTTGGGGCCGAGCCGCAAGGTGGCGGACTGGCCGGGGTGGAACTGCGGCCCCGCCTCGCCCATCACCTGCAACTTGTCGACCGGCGCACCGGCCTCTGCCAGCAGCGCCATGGCTTCTGCCTTGGCGTCGAAGGCATCGAACATCACCGCCTTGCCGGAAGCCCAGCCGCGCTGGACCTTCTCGCCTGCCAGCACCACGCCCAGCGTGGGATGCTCGTCGCTAGCCCCGTCCTTGGCGCGCAGATAGCGGCGGCCGATCTCGAACAGGCGCAGGCCGGAAGCCCCGCGATTGATGTTGCGCTTGGCAGCGGAAATCAGGCCCGGCAGCAGCGAGGGGCGCGTGGCCTTCATGTCCTCGCTGATCGGGTTGTCGAGCACCCACAGCTTCTGGCCATCGGCAAAATGTTCGGCTTCCGCAACCGGCAGGAAGGACCAGGTGATAGCCTCGTTCAGCCCGCGACCGGCAGCAGCACGGCGGACCTTGCGCTCCAGCACCTGCTCAGGCGTCGCAGTCGGCGCAGCAACGCCGACATTGCCGGTGAGCGCGACGCTCTCCACATGGTCGAGGCCGTGAATGCGGACCACTTCCTCGACAATGTCAGCCGGGCCTTCGATGTCGTGGCGGCGCAGCGGCACGGTGACGGTCCAGTCATCCGACACGCCGAAATCGAGCGCGGCAAGGATGCGGCGCTGTTCTGCCTCGCTCACGGCTACGCCGCCCAGCTTCTGCGTCAGTTCGGGGTCGTAGGGTACCGTTCTGGCATCGCTCGGTGCCGTTCCGGCGCGCACCGCTTCGGACGCTTCGCCACCGCAGAAACGCAGGATCAGGCCGGTCAGCCCGTCCAGCCCGCCGTCGAGCCATGCGGGGTCCACCCCGCGTTCGAAACGGGTGCGGGCGTCGGTGGCGAGGCCCAGCTTGCGGCCAGTCACGCCGATGGAATCCGGGTTGAAATAAGCGATTTCCAGCAGCACGTCGGTGGTATCGTGCTGCACGCTGGAATGTTCGCCACCCATGATGCCGGCAATATCGTGCACGCCGTTGTCGTCAGCGATCACGGTCATGCTGGAATCGAGCGTGTAGGTCTTCTCGTTCAGTGCGAGGACCTGCTCGCCATCCTTCGCACGGCGCGCCACGACGGGGCCGGAAAGTTTCGCAAGATCATAGACATGCGCCGGACGGCCAAAGGCGAGCATCATGTAATTGGTGATGTCCACCAGCGCCGAAATTGGTCGCTGTCCGGCAGAGATCAGCCGCTTCTGAATCCATTCCGGCGAGGGACCGTTCTTCACCCCGCGAATGACGCGGCCATAGAATGCCGGACAGCCTTCGGGGTCAACGGTGCGGATTTCCACCGGGCAGGGATAGTCACCTGCAAAACTGTCATCGCGCAGCGGCTTCAGCGTGCCGAGGCCTGCTGCGGCAAGGTCGCGCGCGATGCCGTATACGCCCATGCAATCCGGGCGGTTGGGCGTGATCGCCACGTCGAACACCGGTGATGCGTCATGGTAGGTGGCGAAATCGGTGCCCACGGGAGCATCTTCGGGCAGTTCGATAATGCCCTCGTGATCCTCACCCAGCTCCAGCTCGCGCACCGAGCACATCATGCCGTTCGATTCGACGCCGCGGATTTCGGATTTGCGCAGTTTCATGCCGTTTGCAGGCACGACAGCACCAGCCTGCCCCAGCACGCCCTTCATCCCGGCACGCGCATTGGGCGCGCCGCAGACCACCTGCAGCGGATCGCCCTCGCCCGTATCGACGGTGAGGACCTGCAGCTTGTCAGCATCGGGATGCGGCTTTGCGGTGAGGACATGCGCCACGCGAAAGCCTTCCAGCTTCTCTGCCGGGTCTTCCACGCCTTCCACCTCGAGCCCGATGGCGTTGAGCTTTGCGGAAATCTCCTCGACCGAAGCATCAGTCTCGAGGAAATAGGTCAGCCATTCGAGGGAGAACTTCATGCGCCTGCTCCCACGCCAGCGGAAAGAGTCGGCTGGTCATAGGCCGAGAAGCCATAGTGCTGCAGCCAGCGCACATCGCCATCGAAGAAGGCGCGCAGATCGTCCATCCCGTATTTCAGCATTGCGAGGCGATCCACGCCCACGCCGAAGGCAAAGCCCTGCCACTGGTCAGGATCAAGGCCCGACATTTCGATCACCCGGCGGTTGACCATGCCGGAGCCGAGCAGCTCCATCCAGCCATGGCCCGGCGCATCGCCGCTGCCACCAAGCACGCGCTTGCCGTTGTCATCGATTGCAAAGCCCACGTCCACTTCCACACTGGGTTCGGTGAAAGGGAAATAGGACGGGCGCAGGCGCAGCACGATATCGTCCGTTTCGAAGAAGGCCTTGAGGAAGGTTTCCAGCGTCCACTTGAGTTGGCCGAGGTGGATGTCCTTGTCGATCACCAGCCCTTCAACCTGATGGAACATCGGCGTATGCGTGGCGTCGCTGTCAGAGCGGTAAACACGGCCCGGCGCGATGATGCGCAGCGGAGCGCCTTGCGCCATCATGGTACGCACCTGCACTGGCGAGGTATGCGTGCGCAGCAGCATGCGGCCGCCCTTGGGCGCGGTGTCGGGGAAATAGAAGGTGTCATGCATCGCGCGCGCCGGATGGCTTTCGGGCATGTTGAGCGCGGTGAAGTTGTACCAGTCGTCCTCCACCTCGGGGCCGGTGGCAACGGCAAAGCCGAGGTCGGCGAAGATTTCCGCCAGTTCGTCCATCACCTGGCTCACCGGGTGCACCGTGCCGCGCGGCGTTTCCGGAGCCGGCAGCGTAAGGTCCACGGTCTCGGTGGCAAGGCGCGCTTCGAGGTCTGCCGCTTCCAGCGCCGCCTTCTTTTCCGCCAGCGCATCGGCAGCCGCCGCGCGCAACGCCTGGATTGCGGGCGCCTTTTCCTGCCGCTCTTCCGGGCTCATCTTGCCGAGCGTTTTCAGAAGGCCGGATATGCTGCCCTGCTTGCCGAGGAATTCGACGCGCAGCGCTTCCAGCGTATCAAGGTCTTGCACGGCTACGATGCGGGAAAGCGCATCGGTTTTCATGGTTTCGAGTTCGGACATGGCTTCCGGTAAGTGACAATTGGTTTGGCGGGCCTGTTAGCGGGCAAGCGCTGCGCCTCCAAGCCCTAACCGGTGGAATCGCGACTCACGATGTAGCGCAGTACCGTGGGCATGTCCGTCTGCGGTGCCACGCCCTGGTCCGCCATGCGTTGCGCCATGATCCTGTCGAGTACCGGATGCGGTGCTTCGGCGTATTCGGTGGGCGTCAGGCCCATGAAGCTGCGGAAGTCGCGCACGAAGTGGGCATGGTCGAAATATTGTACGTCGAGCGCCTTTGACCAGCTTTCCCGCGATTCCAGCATGAAGCGCGACAGGCTGCGCAGGAAACGCTGCCGACGCAGCAGCAGCTTGGGCGGGAAACCGAAGTCGCGCCCGCACAGCCGTTCCAGCGTGCGACGCTCCATCCCCAGCCGCTCTGCCAGCACTGCGACGCTGCCGACTTCGGGATCGCGCAAGGCATCCTGGCAGGCGATCACCTTGCCTTCGTTGGGCACTTCGAGCTGGCTGACGGTCAGCAGGCAATCATTGATCTGCGCTGCCGTTGCATCGCGATCATCGCTGCCCTTGGCGTTGCGCACCACATCAAGGATCGGCGCGAAAGATGCAAAAGACGCGGTCTCGCCGGCATTGACGATTCTGTCAGCCATCGATCTGGCCGGCACACTGATATATTTCGCCCAGCCCGCCGGTTGCAGGCCAAGGCCCCAGATACGCGATTTCTTGAGGCCGAAACGGATCGCCCGGCTGGTGGGCCCGCTGACGACGAAGGGGCAAGTGGGCGCAATCGCATCCGGGGTGATGGCGGCGTGGGGCGCAGTACCGTGCTGGGTGAAGCGCATGGCAGACCATTCGGGATGCAACTGGTCCATCACCATCGCATCATCCGCGCAATCGATGTCGAAGGAATAGAGTGCAGTGAAATAGGGCTGCAACCTTTCCGACAGGCGGTAGAACCGCACATCAATCGCGAAATCTTCTGGCATTATTGCGACCGGGCCCCAAGCTCGAATGCAGCGAGCAGGCATGTGCTGCCTGTAATTGCATTGCTGATTCACCTAACAGTTTTGAACATTGAAGTCCAAAAACTCGCGCAACGGCGATGACAAATCCGTCGAGAATATGACAAGCGCTGTTAGTCGGCCCTGATCTTGTTGCCATTGCCCGATCACTTTGCACAAATGATCCCCGGCAACCGCTAAAGGGGTGCTTCTCGTAAGGGGGACGCCATGAGTAAGAAATACCTGAAGGCCGCGTTGATCAGCGCTGTGGCGATCACGCTGACGCCCGCTGCGGCGCTGGCAGACGATGATGTAGAATTGGTCAGGTGCGATGAAAGCATCGGCACGATCGCCCTGGTAGACGGCGCCGGTGCCGGCTGGAGTCAGTGGAACCTGGGCAGTCCGCGCGCACTGATCGCGCGACTGGCAACCGAGAGCGGCTGCTTCACGCCGCACGCCGGCGGCGCGGAGCCTGCACGCTTCCTGATGACCGCCGTTGCCGGTACCGAAGAGGAAGTGGACCAGACGATGGAGCTGGCACGCGGTGCGGCAGGCGAGGCCCTGCTGCGCAGCGGCGCGGCATCGAGCATCCTGCGCAACGTGCCGTTCGGCGGCTCCGCGCTGGGCATGCTCGGCGGCCTTGGTGGCCGTCGTACCGTGACAGCAGCAGGCCTTACCGTGGTGAGCCCGTCCAACGGGCAGCAGCTGGCGACGGGCACCGGCTCGGTTTCGAAATCAACCCTCAGCTTCCGCGGCAACGGCGGTTCCTGGGCGCGCGATATCGCTGGCGGCGCTGGCTATGGCGACAGCAAGGAAGGCCGCCAGCTGACCGAGGCCTATATCATCGGCTTCAACCAGCTGGTCGCGCAGCGTTCCGCGCTGGAAGCTGCACCGCAGGCGGGCGCACCTGCCGAAAGTGCCGAACCCGCAGCCATCGCCGCGGTGGAAACCACCGTGCGCGCCGGCCCGTCCGGCACCGCTGCCGAAGTGCGCAGCCTGCGCGCTGGCACAGGGCTGAAGCCGACCGGCAATCGCGACGGCCTGTGGATCGAAGCGGAAGACAATTTCGGCACCCGCGGCTGGGTATCGTTGGTAGACCTCCAGTAAGGACAAATCCCGGATCAATTGAGGTCCCCCGGCAGCCGAAGGTGTGAACGACCCTTCACCGGAGGCTGACGGGAAAAAGGAAGGGCGCGGACGATCCCAAACCGTCCGCGCCCTTTTCTGTGCCTTGAAGGCGGGCAGGATATCCTTGCCGCTTACGCGGGAAGGGCTTCCTTCGCCTGCTTGATGATGAGCGCAAAGGCTTCAGCCTGGTTCATGGCCAGGTCTGCCATCACCTTGCGGTCCAGTTCGATACCGGCCAGCTTGGCGCCGTGCATGAACTGCGAATAGGTGATGCCTTCTGCGCGCACGGCAGCGTTGATGCGCTGGATCCACAGGGCGCGGAAGTTGCGCTTCTTCACCTTGCGGTCGCGATAGGCGTACTGGCCGGCCTTTTCGACGGCCTGGCGCGCAACGCGAATGGTGTTCTTGCGGCGACCGCGATAGCCCTTGGCCTGGTCGAGAATCCGCTTGTGCTTGGCGCGCGTGGTAACGCCGCGTTTGATGCGTGACATGCTCTAGTACTCCTCAGCTCAGCCCGTAGGGCGCCCACTTCTTCACGGCCTTCACGTCTGCTTCTGCAAGGACGGAGGTGCCGCGGTTCTGGCGGATGTACTTGGCATTGTGGCTGATCAGGCGGTGGCGCTTGCCGGCCACACCATGCTTGACCTTGCCGGTTGCGGTGATCTTGAAGCGCTTCTTCACACCGCTCTTGGTCTTCAGCTTGGGCATTTTCATCTCCTTCGTGGAAGACACGTCCGAACCAGCCCTGGCAGCCCTTGTCGCCAGACCGGCAGTTGAATCACGTGTCAGTTGAGGGCGCGCGTTTAGCGATTCTGCCACCAAATGCAAGGACAGTGTGCCTGATCGCCGCTGGCCGGCGCGTTAACATATGGAACACATGGAACACTGTCCTGGTGCGAATATCATTCCATCGTCACGATGGGGAGCCTTCCCCGCACCAGCGCCGTCAAAGAACGAGCCGGAAATGCCTGCGCCCACGCGGTGTAGGAAAGGCTCAGCTGCCGACGAACACGAAGGGTGCCCAGATCGCCGGATGGCTGCCAAGCGGCACGCCGCCATCGTCCATCAGTTCGACTTCGGCACACTTGCCATTGTTGATCAGCATGGTCGCGCCGGTCAGCATGATGGTGGCCACGCGCTGGTGGCCCACGCCGAGCAATTCGCCAACCTTGGCCACGGCTTCGCGCATGAAGTTCTCCGCCTCGCGGTGGCGGCCCAGCTGGATCAGAAAGATCACGCGGTTGTTGGCGTTGGTGGCATAGCCATCGATCAGCTGCTCATCGTCTGGATGAAGCGGCAGCAGCTGCTCTGCCTTCGTCATCGCCTCGTCGGAAATGGCCAGCGCCTGCTCGTAATTGCCAAGGCCATATTTGGACCATGCAAGGTTGCCGAGGCCGGTGACCAATACACCCGATCCTTCCGGCGGGGCATCCTCCCGCCGCAGCTCGACGGCCTGCCGCTGGTAATCAATCGCCGCTGCACTATCGCCCATCATGTCCGTGATCACGGCGAGGTTGTTGACGCTTTCGATCAGCTGTTCCCGATATTGCGGGCCGGCACGTTCATAGACGGCGATGGCATTGCGCATACGGGCGGGCAGCACTTCCGCATTGCCGAGCATGAAATCGGCAAAGGAAATCTCTGCCTTTCTCTTCTCCAGCTCGGGATGCGGATCAGGATAAATCGTCTGCGCGTATGCCAGCACTTCGCGATAGGCATTCTGGTAAGCCTGCGGCTGGGTGAACTTGTCGATGGCGTTGGCCGCTTCGGTCAGTTCGGCCAGCCGCGCGGACTGCGCCTCGCTGAGCGCGAAGGCGGGAAAATCCTGCGCGAGCGCTGGCACCGGTGCCAGCAGCAAGGTAGCGGCAAGGGCCAAAGGCGCGGAATGTTTGCGAAAAGCCTAGGCAACCCCCAATGTAAATCTCTGGATGCCATCCTATCGCGCAAGTCCCGCGAAACCAGTGACAATGTGGGATATTTCCTGCGTGCTGCAGGATCAGTGATCGTGGCTGTGCCCGCCGCCGCCCATCGCTTCGAGCACATCCTCCAGCCGCGCGGGATCGCCCAGCGCCAGCACGCGCCCGTCAGAGCCTGCGTGCAGCGGCTCGCCGTTCCAGTCGCTCATCATGCCGCCTGCTCCTTCGACCACCGGCACCAGGGCGGCATAGTCATAGAGCTTGAGCCCCGCCTCGCACACGATATCGATATGGCCAGAAGCGAGGCAGGCGTAGTTGTAGCAATCGCCGCCCATCACCATGCGCTTGTGATCGGTCTGGCTGGCGAGCGCCATGAAGACATCGCCTTCGTCCTGGCTGAAATATTGCGGGCCAGTGGTGGCGATGGTGGCGGCTGACAATTCGCGGCAGCGGCGGGTGGCAACGGACTTGCCGTTGAAGGTTGTCCCCTCGCCCATCACGCCCAGCCAGCGTTCCTTGTTCACCGGCTGGTCGATCATGCCGAGCACCGGGAAGCCATCGACCAGCAGCGCGATCAGCGTGGCGAAGATCGGGCGACCGGCGAGGAAGGCGGTCGTGCCGTCGATCGGATCGAGCACCCACTGGCGGCTCGACTTGCCGCCCTCGTTGCCGAACTCCTCGCCGACCACGCCATCCTGCGGGACTTCGGCCTTGAGGATGCGGCGCATGGCTTCTTCCGCCGCACGGTCTGCCACGCTGACGGGGGTAGCGTCGTCCTTCGCCTCGGTATCGGGCTGCTCGCGGAAATGCGGCAGGATCTCGGCCCGCGCAGCATCGGCAAGCCTGTGGGCCAGCGCGATTTCGGCAGAAAGGTTCATTCTGCTGCCGCGGTTTCTGCCGGAATGGAGACCGGATCACCCTCGTCATGCACGCGGATCACGATGGCGCGGATGCCATCAGCTCCCGCAGCGGGAGTGTGGACCTTTTCGCGCGGCAGGACGATGCTTTCGCCTGCGAAGACTTCGCGCGGCTCCATGCCATCCACTTCTACGAGCGCACTGCCGCCCATGACATAGAGATATTCCTCCCACGGGTGGCTGTGCGCCTCGCCCACCGCGTTCGGCGGCAGGTGGAGGTCAGTCACGATCAGTTCGTGTCCGGGCGCCGCGGCAGTTGCCTCGCAGAAAATCTCGGTCGGGCCGAAGGACGTCTGGTAGACGGCAAGACCGGCAGGAGCCTCCTCAGCCGGTTGCGCCACTTCCTCTTGCAGGCATCCGGCCAGCGCGATGGCGGCAAGGACGATTGCAGGCAGGCGCATCAGTCAAACAGGCTCGAGACCGAGCTTTCGTCCGCGATGCGGCGCACCGCTTCGCCAACCAGCGGGGCGATTGTGAGGACGCGAATCTTGTCGCTGTCCTTGGCGGCATCTGTCGGCATGATCGTGTCGGTGATCACCAGTTCCTTCATGCAGGAGCCGTTGATCCGCGCCACCGCGGCGCCCGAAAGCACGCCGTGGGTGATATAGGCCGCCACGCTCTTCGCGCCTTGCGCCAGCAGCGCCTCGGCGGCGTTGCACAGCGTGCCGCCGGAATCGATGATATCGTCGATCAGGATGCAGTTGCGGCCCTTCACGTCACCGATGATGTTCATCACCTCGCTTTCGCCCGGGCGCTCGCGGCGCTTGTCGACGATGGCCAGCGGGGCGTTGTCGAGCCGCTTTGCCAGTGCACGCGCGCGGACCACGCCGCCGACGTCGGGCGACACGACCATCAGATCGTTCTCGCCGTAACGCGCCTGGATATCGGCAGCCATGACAGGCGCGGCATAGAGGTTGTCTGTCGGGATATCGAAGAAGCCCTGGATCTGGCCGGCATGCAGGTCCACCGACAGCACGCGGTCAGCACCGGCCTCCGTAATCAGGTTGGCAACCAGCTTGGCCGAGATGGGCGTGCGCGGTCCGGGCTTCCGGTCCTGCCGGCCATAGCCGAAATAGGGGACCACGGCGGTGATGCGGCTGGCCGACGCGCGCTTCAGCGCATCGATGCAGATCAGCAGCTCCATCAGGTTGTCATTCGCCGGGAAGCTGGTCGATTGCAGAAGGAAAACGTCCTCGCCGCGCACATTCTCGTGAATCTCGACGAATATTTCCTCGTCCGCGAAACGGCGCACGCTGGCATCGGTGAGCGGCACTTCGAGATAGGCGGCAATCGCGCAAGCCAACGGGAGGTTGGCATTGCCGGACATGATCTTCATGCAACTGGCCCTTTCAAATGGCGCGCGGGGAATCGGTTATTGCGGCTCTAGCCAAGCGTCATGCGATTGCAACCTGTCGCGTGCCACGCCTTGGGGAAAGCACGGCCAGAGGGCTTTTGCGCAGGGCCATTCATGGGCAATTCACCCGCGCGGCCAATGGTGCGCCGTTCGGTTGGGTGGGGGCTTGGATGCCATACAGATTTGCGCCGGCTCTGGCAGCGGCATGGCTGGCCCTGATGCCCGCCGTGGCGTGTGCGCAAGACGCCTCCTTGCAACAGGACGATGGGCCCGTCACAGCGGAAGAGGCGCTCTACAACGCAGACGAGATGTGGAAGCTCAATCCTCAGGCGGAGGAGGAAGAGGACCCCTGCGAGCAGGCGACCGATCCCGATGTGATCGTGGTCTGCCGCGAATCGGTCGATCCCGAACGCTACATGTTCGAGCGGACAACACGGGCTGACACGGAAGTGAACGGCAGCGGCGCGCCGCGCGCGCACGATCCGGGCGGTTTGCTCAAGCCCTGCAATGCCTACACCTTC
>Ga0181559_10005521_pt1 | contig 12057 bp, 2 predicted proteins | sample 011ome_21_FD_133752 | JGI IMG/M metagenome (GOLD analysis project Ga0181559, IMG submission 133752) | Coastal salt marsh microbial communities from the Groves Creek Marsh, Skidaway Island, Georgia - 011508AT metaG (megahit assembly) | ecosystem: Environmental > Aquatic > Marine > Intertidal zone...
CCCATCTCTGTGAGCTGGACGATAAGACGGATGCCGGCATGGACAGGGAGGGCCGGGAGGCGCGGCGTCAATCTGACGGCGCGCCGCGCGCGAAGAAGGTGAAGACAACGCCCGACAAAGCCCCTGGGGTCCCTGGGCAATGGGGGTTCATCATGGAGAGGGAACGCGAGCGCACCACCCAACAGCTCCTCGGAGCGGTAGCGTCCATCGCGTCGTCAAACCTGTGCGAGGATCAGAAGACGAAGATCATCGCCCAGCTCATGGAGCTGGGCGATAAGTCTAAGTCACAGCATGGCGGAGGTCCGACGCCAACTTCGGCGTCGAAACATCCCCAACCTGCATGCTCGGGCGTGCGGGGCTGCGGCACACGCGACAGAGCGGGAAAAAAAAGTCCCCGACGACGCGTACGCGCATCATCAACGTCTTCTATTCGTTAGATTTCGTTATTAGATACGTACGCGTAGTCGTACACTTACCCTTTACCCTTCACCCTTCGTCGTGAACGACATCGTCGCTCCGCCTCATCAGCCGTCACTCGTCGCTCGTCACTCCTTCCGCGGCTCGGGCTCGAAGCTCTCTCCGAGCTGCGCGGCGAACCGTCGCAGCTTCGCCTCGTACCGCGCCACGGTTTCCGTCTGCTCGGCGTACGCGCGCTTCATCGCCATCACCTCGTCGAAGAACGCGGGGTCCAGCGCGTCCAGCTCCGCGCGCAGATCCGCGTTCTCCAGGCGCAGGCGCTCGGCGACCGTTTCGGAGTCGCCACCGCCGAGCGCGCGCGCGCGCGCCGCGTCGGCGCGCGCCGCATCCAGCGCGCCTTCGCTCGCCGCCAGCGCGTCTCGAGTCTCCGCTAAACGCAGCGCCGCATCCGCCGCCTCCGCCTGCGCCTGCGCGAGGATCGACGCCGCGGCGGCGTCATCACTCGTCGCGCGCGACCTGGCCGCCAGCCTGCGCTCGAGGTCGACGCACTTGCGGCGCAGGGAGGTGGCCTCCTCCTCGGAGCCGCGCAGCTCGGCAACCTCCGCCTCCAGCGACGCCACCGTCTGCTTCAAAGCCTTGGCTGTTTTCGCCGCCTCGGCGACGCGCGCGGCGGAGGCGAGGCGCGCGCGGAGAGACGAGAGCTCGCTCTGCTGCTTCTCCACCACCTTCTTGAGCGCGTCCACGACGTCCTCCAGCTCCTGCGCGCGGCGCGACGCGGCGTCGCGGCCCGAAACGGAACCCTTCTCGAACCCTCCGGCGGACCCCGGACGGCGGAACAGCTCGTCCAGCCGCCTCTGCAGGCGGTCGGCGCGCGCCGACTGCTGCTCCGCCTCGAACCTCAGACCCATCTCGGCATCCTCCTTGGACAACAGGTCCGTCTCGAGCACGCGGACGCGCGTCTCGAGCGCGGACCGCTCCGGCCGACGCGAGGCGCCGGCAGAAGCGTCGGCTTCGAGCTCGTCGACGCGCCGCTGCAGCCGCGCCATCTCGCCGGCTTGCTCGACGTCCACCACGCGGCGCGTGGAGGCGAGCTCGCGGTGCAGCGCCTCGCACTCGAGGTGCAGCTTTCGCGCCGCCTCGGGGTCGGGCGCGTCCGGCTTCGCGGGCGCCGCCTTGCCGGCGAGCGCGTCCGTGGCCGCGCGGAGCTTCGCGGCGAGTGCGTGCTTCTCCTTGGCCGCGTCGGCGACGGCGTTGCGCCCGCGCTCGACGAGCTTTTCAGCCGCCTCGAGCTCGCGCGTTTTGGTAGAAAGCTTCTTGGCGAGCGTCTCCGCGCGCTTGCGCAGCTTGACGCCCTCCTCCCAGCGCGCGAGCGTCTCCTCGCGGCGTGTCTTGGCGCCAAGACTGTCCTCGACGGCTTCGTTTTCGTCGTTTACGTCGTACGCCTCGCGATCCGAACGCGCTCCCACACCCACGCTCTCTTTGAGCGCCGCCTCGTTCCGCTCAGCCTCGCGCTCGGCGCGGAGCATCCGGTCGAGCTTGGCGTTGCGCGCGGTGAGCGCCTTGACGCGGTTCTCCAGCTCCTCGGCGCGTTCGCGCGCGACCGCCAGCGCGGCGGCGGCGTGCGCGTCGGCGTCGTCGTGGCTTATAGCCACGCCGCCGGCGAGACCCCGCGGCGGCGCGCGCGAACCCCGGGGTTCTCGCGCCGCCTCGGGTCGGCTCGAGCCGAGCGCTTTCGCGCTTTCGGCGCTTTCGCGGCGGCGCGCGGCGCGCTTCTCCTGCAACAAGGCGCGCTTCTCCTCGTTCCAGTCCCGCTCCCTCGCCTCCAGGCGCGCGAGGGCATCCTGCGCGCGCCTGAGCTTCTCGGCGAGGACGGCGGTTTTGTTCTCCTCGCCCGCCCGCGACGCGGCGCGCTCGGAAACCGTCCCCGCGGCGCGCGCGGCGACATCCGCCGAGCGCGTCAGCGCGTCGCCGAGTTTCTTCTCCAGCTCGCGCACGGCATCCTTGAGCTGCGCGATGCGCTTCTCCTTGGACGAGAGCTGCGTCTTGAGCCGGCTGACGAGCGTCTCGAGCACCTTCGCGCTCTGGCTCGCGCCCGCCGATCGGCTCGCCTGCGCGACGACGCGGTTCGCCTCGCCCACGCGCAGATCCGCAGCCTCCTGCAGCCGCGCCTCCGCGCTCTCGTGGCGCGCGCGCTGCTGCTCGTACTTCATCGTCAGCGCCTCGACGGCAACCTCCTTCTCGTCGATCATCGCGATCAAGTCGTCGCGCGACGCGTCGGCGAACCGGCCGCCGCCGCGCGTTTTCGAACGCGCGGCGGCGGACGATTCGGCTTTGTTCGAACCGCTCGGCGCGCCGCCCGACACCGCGGTGGACTCGACGCCGAACGTCACAGCCTCGCGCATGTTCGCGATCTCGCGTTGGTTCTGCTTGAACAGCAGCTCGTTGAGCTCCTCGATCGTCGCGCGGTCCTCGGCTTGCTTCTCCACGGCGTCCGCGCGGAGATCCGTCATCGCCTGCTGCGCGCGGGTGAGCGCGCGGTTTTTGTCAGCCACCAGATCCTGCAGCCGGGCAATCGTGCTCTGCGCAACCGCCGTGACCTGCGCCACCGCCGACTCCTCGCCGGCGGTCTGCACGCCGCCGCCGCGCGCGGAGGTGGACGCCACCTGCTTCTCCAGGCGCGCCATAAGCGCGTCGCGCTCCTCCTCGGCGTGGCGGCACGTCGCCGCGGCGTGCGCCGCCTCGCGCGTCGCCGCCGACGCCGCCGCCTCGGCATCCGCCGCGCGAAGCTTCAGCGCGCGGATCGCCTCGATCTGCTCCAGGACCACGCGATGCGTCTCGGGCGAGGCGCCCGCCGGCGCCACGCCCGAAGCCGCCGCGGTGCCCACCGCCGCCAGCGCCTCCGAGTCCGGCTTGCGCCGCGGCGCGGGCGGCGCCGGGAGCGCCGCCGCCTCGGCGCGGCGCGGCGCCGCGACAGCGCCGCCGGCGGCGCCCTCCAGCGGCGGCGGCGCCGTCGCCGCAGCCGCGGCGGTGGCGGCGGCGTCCAGCGCGTCGCGGCGCGCCGCGCGCAGCGCGCGCGCGGCGTCGTCGCGCTCAACGTCGCGCGCGAGCGCGTCCCTGGCCATGATCTCCTCCAGCTGCACGACGCGCGACTCGCGCTCGGCGGCGACGCGCTCGAGGTGCGCGACGCGTTCCTGCGCTGCGCGCTCGACGCGGCGCGCCCTCTGCGCCTCGAGTTTGGCGGCGAGCGCCTCTTCGCCGAGCCGCCGCGTCTCCCGCACGAGCTCGGCGGCGTGCTCCGCATCCTCGGAGACGTCGTTCGGAGACGTCGGCGTCTCGCCGCGGACCGCCGCGCGCGCGTCCCGCCGCCCCGCCTCGTCGCGCATCGCCTCGAGCTGCGTCTCGGCTACCTCGGCGCGCGCGAGCGCGTCGCTCGTCGCGCCGCGCGCCGCCTCGAGCGCCGCCTCGCGCCGCGCGCTCCCCTCGCGCAGCGCCGCCAGCGCCTTCTCCCAGGCGGCCGCCTTTTCGGGGTCCACCGCGCCGGCGACGGCGCCCTCGACGCGCGACAGCGCCTCCTCCTGCACCGCCGCGAGCTGGTGCGCCTCCGAACGCACGCACTCCAGCTGGCGCGCCGAGAGCACCAGCGCTTCGTGCAGGCGCGTCGCCTCGGCGTGCAGGCGGTCCGCCTCCGCCTCGGCGAGGTCGGCGCGGTGCGCCAGCGCGGCTTCCGCAGCCTTACCCCGCAGAACCTCCTCGTTGGCGCGCGCAAGCGCCGCGGCGGCGTCGCTGCGGCGCTCCATGTCCTTGGACGCGGCGCGGAGCGACGCCAGCTCGGCGGCGGCGGCGTCCGCGGACGCCTTCGCGTCGGCGAGCGCCGACTCGGCGGACGCGGCGGACGCCGCCGAGCGCCGCGCGTCGGCGCGCGCGCGCGCGGCGTCCTCCGCCGCCGCGGCGAGCGCCTCGGCGTCCGCGCGCGTCTTCTGCTCGGACGCGCGCGCGGCGAGCTCGGCGATGTGCGCGCGCTCCGCCTCGCGCGCCGCGTGCGCCTGCGCCTTGGCCGCAGAGAGCGCCGTCTCCAGCGCGGCGGCGTCCTTCGCGGCGTCGGCGGCGGCGGACTCGGCGCGCGCCGCGTCGCGGCGCGCGAGCGCCTCGGCGCGCGCCGACGCTTCCAGGCGCGCCTCGAGCTCAGCCGCGTCGCGCCGGAGCGCGACAGCGTCCAGCGCGCTCGGGTGCGCGGCGTCCTCGGCGCACTTCTCCAGCGCCTTCTCGAACGCCGCGGCGCGCGCCTCGGCGACGCGCGCCGCCGCGACGGCGGTCTCCGCCTCGGCGCGCGCAGCCGCCGCGTCCTCCTCGGCGGCGGCGAGCTTGCTCGCCGCCACCGCCGACTCGAGCCTGGACTCGAGAAGCTCCTTGTGCCTCGCCTGAAGCGCCTTGGCTTCGGCGACGACGCGCGCGTGCGTATCGATCGGCACGCACGCGTCCAGCTCGCGGCGGGCGCGCGCGAAGCGCGCCTCGGCTTCGTCCGCGCGCGTCTCGTGGAACGCCAGGCGCTCGCGCGCGGCTTTGCTCATCTCCTTCAAGTCGTCGCGCGTCGCGTCGCGCTCCTTCGCGACGCGCTTCTCCGTCGCGGTGGCGCTCTCCAGCGCGCGGGACAGACGCGTCTCGCGCGCCTGCAGCACCGCCAGGCGCGCGTGCGCGGCGGCCAGAGCCTCCTTCAGGCCGCTCTCCGCGCCGGGCTTCAGGCGCTCCACCAGCGACCGCGCGTCCTTCGCCTCGGCGCGGCACGCCTCCGCCTCCGTCTCGGCGCGCGCCGCGCGCGCGGCGAGCGACACGCGCTCCTCCGCCCACCCGGCGACGGCGCGCACGTGCTCGCGGTAGAGCGACGCGCGCGTGCTCCCCATCTCGCGCATCGCGCCGTCGTACCGCGCAACCTCGGACGCCAGCTGCTCGAGCTCGAGCTCCTTGGCCTGCAGGTCCGAGGCGAGCGCCGCGAGCGCGCGGTCCGCCGAGGCGCACTCCTCGCGCAGGCGCGCCTCCGACGCGCCGGCGAGCCGCGCGCCGTCGCCGAGACCCGCCGAGACGTCGAACGCCGCGACGGGCGCCGGCGCGAAGGGGGGCAGGGGCTCGGGCGCGGGGGGCGCGGGGGGGGGCGCGACGGAAGCCTGAGACGCCGCCGTCGTCGGCTGCTGCGCCATCGGCTGCTGCTGCGTCGTCGGCGACAATACCTGCAGCCGCGTCTGCTGCAGCGCGGCGGACATGTCCTGGATTTCGTGCTCCTGCTGCTGCATCCTGTGCTGCGCCGCCTGCGTCTGCTCGCCGAGCTGGTGCACGGCGCGCTTGAGATCGTAAATCTCGCGCTCGTCCGACGCCGCGGAGGACTTCATCTTGCGCAGGCGCGCGCGGAGCTCGTCGCGCTCGCCGCGCAGGCGGTCCACCGCGGCGATCGCCTTGGCGTAGTCCGACGCCGCCACGACGTCCTCCTCGGGGAGGTCCGACTGCGTCGCCATGGGCGCCGACGCAACCGGCGCCGGCGCCGGCGCCGCGGGCGAAGAGGGGTGGAACACCGCCGCCGCAGCCGGCGCCGGCGCCGCGGCAGCCTGGGGCGGCGCCACCGAGGACGCGCCGGGCAGGTCCGCGGTCTGAGACCCGGAGGTGCGCCGGGGCGAGGGCGGAACCTGCAGGTCCGCCTGCGTGCCCGAGGTGGTCCGGGTGTGCCGGGGCGAGGGCGGGACCTGCAGGTCCGCCTGCGTGCCCGAGGTGCGCCGGGGCGAGGGCGGGACCTGCAGGTCCGCCTGCGTGCCCGAGGTGGTCCGGGGCAGCGCCGGCGTCGCCTCCGCGGGGGGCGTGACGTTGATGGTGAGCCCAACCGTCTCGCGCCTCTGCTCGACGGGGACCGCGTACACGGGGGACGTCATGGCGTGCGCGGGCGTGATCGCCGCCGCCGTGGGCGCGTCTATGGTCTCCACCGTCGTGGTCGTGGTCGTGGTCGTTGTCTCCGGCGGAGCCACAGTCGCCGTCGGCACCCGCGCGGGCGCCACGGCGGGCGGCGCGGGGGGCGACGGCGCCAACGACGCGACGGGCACGGGCGCGCTCGCCGCGGGCTCCGTCGCCGCGGGCGGCGACGGCGGCAGCTGCGGCTGGGGCACCACCGCCTGGCGCGCGCGCATCTCCTCAAGCTGTTGCGCGGCGGACCTCGCCGCGCGCGTCGCCTCCATGGCGGCGCGCTGCGCTTCGGCGAGCGCGCGAGCCGCCGCTTCCGATTGCGCGGCGAAAGCCTTCTGCGCAGCCTCGGCTTGCGCGGCGCTGCGCGCCGCGCGCTCATCCTCGGCGCGCGAGCGCGCCTGGTCGCGCGCGTGGCGCGCGTCCTCCTCCGCCCGGCGCGACGCCGCGAGCGCCTCCTCCTCGGCGCGGCGCGCCGCCGAGCGCGCCTCCTCCTCGGCGCGGCGCACCGCCGCCTCCGCCTCGAGCTGCGCGGCGCGCGTCTCCTCCGCTTTTTCAGCCGCCACCTGGCCAGCCTGGTTCTCGCGCGCGCGCGCCTGCTCGAACTGCGACGCTGTGGCCTCCGCCGCCGCCGCCGCCGCCGCCGCCACGCGCTGCGCCTCGGCGAGCGCCGACGCGGTCGCCGCGACGGCGGCGGCGTTGGACTCCGCGGCGGCGGCGTCGCGCGACTCGAGCTCGGCGCGCCGCTTCGCCGCTTCGACGTCCTCGGCGGCGCGTCGCGCCGCCGCCTCCGCCTCCGCCTTGGCCCTGGCAGCCTCCGCGTGCCTCTCCTGCAGCCTGACGCGCGTCTTGGAGAGCAGGCTGTGCGCGTTGCGCTGGATGGCGTCCGACAGAGAAGGCACCAGCGGCGAGGCCGGCCGCGAGGTCTCGGTGGACGTCGGCGCGGGGGGGGGCGTGCTCGGCCGAGACACCTGCGACATCGCCGCAAACGCGGCGGCTTGCGTCGCGGCGGCCATCGCCGCCGCCTGCGTCGCCGCCGCGTTGGACGCCGCGGAGTAGTTCTGGCTCGAACGCATCATCGCGTCGTGGTAGCCATCCTCCAGGCGCACGATCTCCGAGCGCGCGCGCTGGAGCTGGCGCTGGAGCTCGGCGATCTGCGCCGCCGACTGCGGGTCCGGCTCCACCACGCGCTCGATGACGGTCTGCGGCGCCGACGCCTGCCACTGCGCCTGCTGCTGCTCGAACTGCTGCTGGTACTGCTGCTGGAGCTGCTGCTGCTGCGAGGCGGCAGCCTGCTGCGAAAGCGCGAGCATCGCCGCCGCCGCCGCCACGGGGTCCTGGCCGCGCGCCTGCGCCTGCTGCGCAGCCTGCTCCACCTCCCGCTGCTGCTGCGCCAGCTGCTGCTGCTCGAGCTGCGCCTGCTGCTGCGCGAAGTGCGCCTGCTGCTGCTGCTCGAACTGCGCCTGCGCCTGCGCGAGCTGCGCCTGCTGCTGCTCGAACTGCGCCTGCGCCTGCGCCGCGTTCGCCGCGTTCGCCGCGTCGGGTCCCGCTCCGCGCGGGACCGGCGCGTCGGCGCGCGGCGCGTCGAGCTCGACGCCGCTCCGCCGCGCGCGCTCGAGCGCCTCCGCCAGGCGCTCCTGGAGGTGCCGGTTCGCCTCCTCGAGCTCGTTGACGGCGCGCGCGTTGACGTTGTCCACGGCGCGCTGCGCCGAGAACGCGTCGCCCTCCGCGGCGCCTCCCTCCACCACGAAGTTGGTCTCCTGCCCGAAGCGCAGCGCGTCCGCGAACTCCTCCAGCATCGCGAGCTGCCGCGCGGACAAGCCCAGCTTGGCGGCGTGCTCGCCTTGCCACTTGGCGCGGTACCGCAGCTCGTTGCGCAGGCGCCGGCGGTCCTCCTCGAGCTCGTGCACTTCGCGCTCGAGCTGCGCGTTGAGCGCGCGCAGCTGCGCAGCCTCCACCTTGCTCCTTATCTTGAAGGCGCCCAGGTCGATGTCCGCGTCCTCGGGGATGCCCGCCTTCTGCCGCAGGAACCGCGTCTCTTCGGTCAGATCCTCCACCTTGCGCCCGAGCTCGTTGGACGTCTCAACCGCGTCCCGCACCTGATCGTCGGCGGCGCGCACCTGCAGGCGCAGCGCCTTCAGGTCGCGCATCGCCTCGCTCAGGCCGTACACGCCCGTCTCGTACTCGGCGTTGCGTCGCGACGCCATCGCGAGCTCATCCTGCGCCTCGGACAACGCGCGGTCCATGGACGTGAACCGCTTGTGCTCCTGACGCAGCGCTTCGTCCTGCGCGGAAACCTTCGCCTCGAGGTTCGCGTGGTGCCGGTTCTGGCGCTGCAGCGCGATGTCAATCTCGCGCCCGACATCCTTCTCCAGCTGGTCGTACGCCTCCAGGAGCAGGACGCGCAGGTCCCTGAGCTCCGCCACCTCCGCCTCCAGCTCCTCGACGTACCGCGGGTCGTCGGGGTGGAGGCCGTCGGTGGCGGCGCCGCGCACCTCCGCCGAGCGCGCGCGCGACATGGCGTGCTGCCTCCGCGGGGACGCGAGCGCGCCGCGCGCGCTCCCCGTGGGCGAGTCCCCGGGCGCGGCGGCGGCGGAGACGGCGCGCTCGCGCTCCATGGACGCCGCGTGCTTCAGTCGCGCGGTCTCTTCCTCGAGCTCGGCGCGTTCCCGCTTCCAGGCGGCGTGCTCCTCGGCGAAGCGCTCCTCAAACACCATGAGCATCTCGGTGCGCTCCTCGAGGTCGCTCTGCGTGGTTTCCAGCTGCGCGGCGAGCTGGTCGCGCTCGCGCCGGATCGCCTCCGCGGCAGCCTCGACGTCTGCCTCTTTGCCCCGCCACGCCTGCGCGGCGTCGTCCAAACGAACGATGGTCTCCGAGTACCCGACGCATTCCGCCATGAGCGTCTCGATCTTCCCCGAAAGCCGCTCGTTTTCGCTCGCCAGCATGGCGTTTTCCTTCTGGTACCGCGCCACCTCCTGGTTGCGCTGCGACGCTCGCTGCGCCGCGGTGTTGTCCTCGCGTATCTTCGCCTGCATCTTGCGCGTCTCGTTCGCGAGGCGCTCCTGCATCTCCTTCACGTCGTCCTCGGCGGCGCGCGCGCGCGAGGACGCCTCATCCAGCGCGCGCTTGCTCTCGCGCGTCTCGGCGACGTGGCGCTCGAGCTGCTCCTTGAGCGCCTCCAGCTCCTGCGTCTGCAGCGACATGCGTCGGTCCGCCTCCTCCGCGCGGCTGCGCGCGGCGTCCGCCTCCGCCTCCAGCGAGGTGTCCGTGCGCGCGCCGCCGCGCTCGAGCTGCTCCATCTGCTCGTCCATGACGTCCAGCTCGCGATCCTTCTTCTCGACCGCCACCTGCAGGTCCTCCGCGCGCATCGCCTGGTACTCGCTGCTGAGCTGCAGGACCACGGCGAGGCGCGCGAGGCGGTCGGTGTTCGTCTCGGGGTTCACCCCCGGGTCCGGCTCGATGCGCGCCTCCTCCAGCTGCCTGGACAGGTCATCGAGCGCGCCGAGGGCGTTCGGCGCGACGTTCTGCCCGCTGAGAAACGGCGCGAGGTCGAAGCCCATCACCGCGTCCCACGCCACCTGCCCGTTCTTGGCCACGAACGAGTAGGGGGGCGTCTCCTCGGCCATCGCGGTCGCCATCTTGGAACGAAGGCGGCGCGCGGTGGCCTCGTTGGCACGCGCCGGCGTCTACCCGATGCACGCGTGGGAAACGCGAGAGGGTCGACCCGGCGACGAGGAGCGCTTAAAAATGCAACCTTATGGAGCGCGGATGTGTATCCTCCACGCCCCGGCGAATGGGTTTTCGCGCGTACGCGCGCGGTGCGACGCTTCGAAGGTCGAAGGCGCGCCGCCGTACGGTCACGGTCCCGTCGCTGCGAAGAGCGCGCGGGTATGCGCGCGGCGTCGATGCCTCGGACGTTGAAAAGCTCCACAAACGGTTCTTTTCGTTTGAAATCCCCACTGTCTTCGCTTTTTCTGATTTTCTCTCGATCCAACATTTTCAACCGTCATGACAGTCCATGCAGTCTTCGAAATCGTATATATCTGTGACTCAAGAATAGACCTCGAAAACGACCGACAGCTTTCCCACCGCTCGCACCGGATAAAACAAAGAACAGAAGTGCCGACGTCATCGCGCGTTCGGCACCGCGACCATCACTTCGCCCCCGCGCGCGTCCGTTCGCCCGACACAGACCACCATGTCCGCGTCCGCGATGTGCCGAGCGACCGCCGCGCCGAGCGCGCGCGCCTCGCCCTCGACCGCCGAGCGCCTATCGTTCGCGAAGGTCGCGCGACCCTCGAACCGCCGTCGATCGACGCGCGCGCGCGCGTCCGAGGCCGAGGCCTCCGAGACCGAGGCGACCAAGAAGGTGGTGTTCGTGGGCGGCACTGGTCGCGTCGGCGCCGCCTCCGCGGCGGCGCTGGTGGCCAACGACCCGTCCGTCGCGAAGGTGGTGCTCGCCGGCCGCTCGGACGCGGCGGCCGCGGAGGCGATGGAGAGGCACCCCTGCCTGCGCGGCGTCGCGGACTTCGCGAAACTCGATCTGGCGGACGCCGGCTCCGTCGCCGCCGCGATCGCGGGCGCGGACCTCGTCGTGCACAGCGCGGGCCCGTTCCAGAGCGGCGGCGACCGTAACGCGGTCATGGACGCCGCCATCGCCGCGGGCGTCCCGTACCTGGACGTCTGCGACGATGCGAACTACGCGCAGGCGGCCAAGTCGAGACACGCCGCCGCGCGCGCCGCCGGCGTGCCGTGCATCACCACCGCCGGCGTGTACCCCGGCGTGTCCAACGTCATGGCCGCGGACATGATCGCCGCGAACCGCGAGGCGGGCGGGGACATGGACGCCGAGGTGGAGTACGTGCTGTACTCGTACTTCTGCGCGGGAAGCGGCGGCGTCGGGGACACCATCCTCGCCACCTCCTACATGCTCTGCGGCGAGGACGTGGAGAGCTGGGAAAACGGCGCGCCCGTGACTTCGCGCCCGGCCGCGCAAAGGAAGGTGGTGGACTTCGGGAAGAAGTGCGGAAAGCGCGAGGTGTTCATGTACAATCTTCCCGAGACGAGATCCGCGCGCGAGGTGTTCGGCGCGGAGACGGTCAAGACGCGGTTCGGGACGTCGCCGGGTTTGTGGAATCTGGCGATGAACTTAATGAGCGCCGTCGCGCCCAAGGATTTTCTCGCCAACCGCGAAACCGCCGCGACGCTTGCAAAGCTCACCGCTCCGCTGGTGCGCGCCGTGGACGCGCTCGTGGGCGAGCGCACGGCGATGCGCGTGGACGTCAAGCTGAAGAATGGCAAGCTCGCCGGCGGCATCTTCAACCACCCGAGGCTGCGGGACGCGGTGGGGAACGCCACGGCGGCGTTCGCGTCGGCGATGCTGCGCGGGGAAACGCGCCCGGGAGTGTGGTACCCGGAGGAGCCCGAGGCGGTGGCAGACCGCGCGGCGCTGCTCGCGGCGGCAAGCCAGGGGTGCGACAACTTCGTCATCAACCAGGCGGCGTGGATGCTCGAGTCCAAGCCCATCAACCTAGGGTTCGGGCTGTACCTGGATTGATGACGTGTCAAGTACGCTCTTTTTTTCGCAATTTTTTTCGCAATTTTAGCAACGTCGCCTATAGCGCGCCGCGTCCGTCACCTCGTCCCCAGCGCTAGGCACGTCACGGAGACCACCGCCGCCAGCTGCAGAGCCTCGTCCGCGCC
>Ga0181559_10005522_pt1 | contig 12057 bp, 13 predicted proteins | sample 011ome_21_FD_133752 | JGI IMG/M metagenome (GOLD analysis project Ga0181559, IMG submission 133752) | Coastal salt marsh microbial communities from the Groves Creek Marsh, Skidaway Island, Georgia - 011508AT metaG (megahit assembly) | ecosystem: Environmental > Aquatic > Marine > Intertidal...
GGCCAACCTTTGACGACTGGGAGGGCGTCACAGAAAGCGGAGCTTTCCTCAGCTCAGAGGCTCTAGACGGTTTCGTAGTGGTGATGAACTGGTGGTATGCGGCCTGCGCTCCCTGTCGCGCTGAGGCTCCAGATTTAGCTGCACTAAGCGAGGAATTTGCTGATCAGGGTGTGCAGTTTGTTGGCGTTAATGTCCGCGACACTGCTGAGACCGCACTCGCCTTTGACAGAAACTTTGGCATCACCTTCCCGTCGATCATGGATGCTCAAAGCGGCGCTGTCTCCTTGGCGTTCTCTGTCGTGGTTAGCCCTCAGGCTGTTCCGGCGACATTGGTTATTGATAGAGAGGGCCGGGTATCCGCGAGGATCTTGGGACGCATCGACAAGTCAATCTTGCGCGAGTTGATTGAGACGGTGGTCGAATGAGCCCCTCTGAGATTGCGCTAAGCGGCTCGATGCTTTTGGCGGTGCCAATCGCTCTGTTGGCCGGGATTGTTACCTTCGCAAGTCCATGTGTGCTGCCGCTCGTGCCTGGGTATCTCGGCTATGTCTCGGCAAATGTCAGGTCTAAGGCTGTTCTTGGCACCGCTCTGTTCGTCGCTGGCTTCACGGCTGTATTTGTGACCCTGGGCGTTCTTGCGGGCTCAGCGGCATTGGTATTTCTTACAAGAAACCTTTGGGTTCAGCTGGTCCTTGGCATCCTCGTGATTCTCTTTGGGCTTGCGATGATCGGGCAACTTGGAGTTTTCCAAAGGACCATCAAGCTGCCAATAACACCGAAGACGGGCTTAGTGGGTGCGCCGCTATTGGGAGTGGTTTTTGCGCTCGGTTGGACACCATGCATTGGACCGACGCTCTCCGCGGTTTTGGTTTTAGCAAGTGATAGCGGTGACCCAGTTCGCGGCGGAATTCTCGCCACCATCTATTCGCTCGGCATAGGAATCCCGTTTCTCGTTTTGGCAGCTGGCTTTGGCTGGGCTGCAAAGAGTGTTGAACTTATCAAGCGCAACATCCGCAAGGTCAACATCTTTGGCGGTGCGCTACTGATTGTTTTGGGCATTTTGATGGCCAGCGGGCTCTGGCTGCAATTTACGAATTGGCTTCAGGTGGTGAACAGTGGCATCATCCTCCCGCTTTAGTCCGGTGTTCTGGGCACGCTGGTTCTGGCGCCAGCTCACCTCGATGCGCACCGCGCTGTTTTTGCTTTTACTTCTTGCTCTGGCGGCAATTCCGGGCTCTCTGTATCCCCAGCGAAGCGCGGACCCAAATGGCGTGAGGTTGTATTTCGATGAGCAGCCTGAATTTGCCGCCCTGCTAGATTCCCTCCAGCTTTTTGATGTCTATACGTCGGTTTGGTTCTCCGCGATCTACATTCTGCTTTTCGTATCTCTGGTTGGTTGTGTATTGCCCAGGACTCAGGTGCATCTAAATGCCCTGCGTTCTCAGCCGGTGGAAACCCCTCAAAGGCTTGACCGCATGCCGGCCTATTTAGTGGGCGAGGCACCCAGCGGCGCACTGGCAAGGGCCGAGGAAGTATTGCGCTCTCGGGGCTTCCGGGTTCGCCAACTAGAAGGCTCGGTCTCTGCCGAAAAGGGCTACCTAAAGGAAACTGGGAATCTTGTTTTTCACTACGCCCTTGTGGTTTTGCTGATAGCGGTTGGGATCGGCGGCGGCTTTAGCTTCTCGGGCCAGCGCGTGCTGGTCGAGGGCGATACTTTTGTCAATAACCTCGCGAGCTACGATGCTTTTTCGCCCGGCCCACTGTTTTTTGAGAACGAACTTCAGCCTTTTTCTATGAAGCTTGAGGACTTCGAGGTTGTCTATGACCTCAGAAACCCCGCCAACCTCGGCCAGCCCGTTGACTTCATTGCAAATGTCACACTTGATGACGGGTTAGAGAGTCAGAACTCGGATATTCGGGTTAATTTTCCACTTGCAGCCCCTGGAGCCAACGTCTTTCTAACCGGCAATGGGTTTGCGCCGGCAATCACTCTTTATGACGCGCTTGGCAACATCGCCTTTTCAGGACCAGTGGTCTTTCTGCCGCAGGATTCAAACATGACCTCGCTCGGGGTCATAAAGGCACCGGATGCCCTTCCGGAGCAGATTGGCATCATCGCCTTCTTTTATCCGACCGCCCAGGAGCTTGAGACCGGCGCCTATACATCTATTTACCCAGATCCAATTGACCCGCTACTGACGATGAACGTCTACCTTGGCGACCTTGGGCTTGATAGTGGGATACCCCGTAATGTCTATGCCTTGGACATCACCGACATGGAGCTAATTGCCGGAAGGGATGGACCCGCTCCCGCCCTTGAGCTTAGAGTTGGCGAACGGGTCGAGTTACCTGGCGGAGCGGGGTCGATCTCGTTTGACGGGCTGAAGCGATTTGCATCTTTGGATGTTGCCTATAACCCAGGAGGTCTCTGGATACTGATCTTTGCCTTCATTGCACTTACCGCAATTGTGTTTTCGCTGAGTGTTCGCCGAAGGCGGGTCTGGGTCCGGCAGCTAGATGGCAAAATTGAGTACGCAGCACTCGCTCGAGGCGACGATGACGGCCTTGATGAGTTGGTCAAAGATCTAAGAAGAGAAATTGAGGGTGACTAGTTGAACATTGTCCTGAACGAACCACTTTCACAGATTTCGCTGCTATTTGTCTCTGCTGCAATGGGACTTTTAGCAGTCGCGCTTCTGATGTTTGCGTTTCAGCTCGCAAAGCTAACGGACGATCCCACCGAGTCACGTTTTGAGCGCTATGGCTTCTGGGTGCTGGGTGCCGGCACGGTCGTCTTGGGTGTTGGCGTATTTCTGAGGGGTGTGGCCGCGCAGCGAGTCCCCTGGGCAAACATGTATGAGTTTGCTATCTCGGGCGCACTGATGATTCTGACAATTTATTTGATCTCGCTCAGGGTTCGCGATGTTCGCTACGTCGCAACCTTTGTAACCGGGTTCTCACTGGTAACGCTCTTTGCTGCGGTGAGTCTCTTCTACGTTGAGGTGAAGACCCTGATGCCGGCCCTGCAAAGCTATTGGCTAGTCATTCACGTTGTAGTTGCGATTATGGCAACGGGCTTCTTCGCGATTGCAGCTGGTTTCCACATTTTCTATCTGCTCAAGGCGGGAGGGGTTGGTAAGGCTCTGATGGACCGGTTCCCCGATCTCAGGCAGTTAGAGCGCATCGCATACCGCTTCAACATGGTCGGCTTTGTGGCATGGAGCTTCACACTCATTGCCGGAGCAATCTGGGCGGAGCGAGCCTGGCACCGCTACTGGGGCTGGGACACCAAAGAGGTCTGGACCTTCATCATTTGGGTTGTCTATGCCGGCTACCTGCACGCCATGGCAACCAGGGGTTGGACGGGTAAGCGGGCAGCGGTTCTGGGTCTAATAGGTTTCGGTGCTGTGATCTTCAACTTCACCATCGTGAACCTTTTCTTCAAAGGTCTCCACGTCTATTCAGGACTCTAGAAGCTCCCTGCAGCGCTCTAGGCGCTCAATCCACCAACTGGTTCTTTCCGGGCTAGCTGAGTATTTTTCGAGCAGGTTTGCGCTCGGGCTCACCTCGCGAAGCTCGATTTGTCCCCCCACTGGGACAAGCGGAGAGTCCACGATGTCACCCCCCAGCAACCTTGCAGTTGCCAGCCCGCAGTCATAGCTGAGGTTGGGCATGGCAGCTGCTAGGTGAAGGCCATGCGATATTCCAATAGAGGTCTCTAGGGCCGAGCTGACCACTACCTCGAGCCCACTCTCGCTTGCAATTGCCATAGCCCTGCGGATTCCTCCAAGAGGCTGCACCTTTATCACAGCTATGTCGGCAGCTTGCTCTCTCGCGACCAGCAGCGGATCGCTTGACTTTCTGATGGACTCATCGACCGCCACCTTCAGTGGAATCTGTTCTTCGGCTAGCCATGTCCTGAGCTCCTTGAGCTCCGGGATGGATGCAACGGGCTGCTCAATATATTCGAGATTGAGATTCTTCAGCTCCCTGGCTATCTCCATGGTCTGCTCGGTTGTATAACCGGCATTGGCGTCTAGGCGGAGCGCGACTTCAGGGTAGAGGTCTCTGACCCGTCTTACCCTGGCGATATCATCCTGAAGATTTTGGCCTTTCTCGGCGACCTTAATCTTCACGGAGCCAATGCTTCCAAATGGTGAAAGCACGTCCGCAACCTCGTCCGGGCTAACAGCCGGCACGGTTGCGTTAACCGGGATTGAGTTTCTGAACACACTTGGCAGTGGGTCGTTAGCCCAGCTGATGGCTCCGGCTAGCCACTGAGCAGCCTCTTCATCCTCGTACTCGACAAACGGGCTGAACTCACTCCAGCGCTGACTACCTCTGAATATCAGCGCCTCTCGCACAACGACGCCGCGGAAGCGAGTTCTCAGTGGGAGCGCTACAACAGAGACATCGGTTATCTCGTCAGCTGCCATTTGATTAGTCTAGGCATATGAAATTTTCTCCAGGAGCCCCCTTCGAGCCCGCGCAGTGGGCTGAAGTTGCTGGCTTTGAGGACCTGGAGGACATCAGCTATCACCGCCACAAGTCCCTGGGTGTTGTCCGAGTGGGCTTTTCTCGTCCCGAGGTCAGAAATGCCTTTAGGCCGCAGACGGTAGATGAGCTCTATCGTGCTCTAGACCACGCTCGTATGCTCTCCGACGTCGGAGTCGTCCTACTAACTGGTAACGGGCCATCTCCAAAGGACGGGGTCTGGGCATTCTGTTCTGGGGGAGACCAAAGAGTTCGCGGCGGTAGCGGTTATGAGTACTCACCGGGAGGTGCAGGTAGGCTCCACATCCTCGAGGTTCAAAGGCTCATTCGTTTTATGCCCAAGGTCGTTATCGCTCTGGTCTCAGGATGGACCGCAGGCGGTGGTCACTCGCTCAATGTTGTTTGCGACCTATCGATTGCGTCCAAGGAGCATACCCGGTTCAAGCAGACCGATGCTGATGTCGGGTCTTTTGATGCTGGCTACGGCTCCATGCTGCTTGCGAGGCAGGTTGGTCAAAAGTTTGCCCGCGAGATTTTCTTTTTAGGCCAGGAGTACGACGCAGCGAGAGCCCTGGAAATGGGTGTTGTTAACAAGGTGGTCGACCACGAAGAACTCGAGAGCGCGGGCCTCGAATTCGCTGAGCAAATCCTTGCCAAGAGCCCAACCGCGATTCGCATGTTGAAGTATGCGATGAACGCAGCTGATGATGGCATGGTCGGGCAGCAGCTCTTTGCGGGTGAGGCAACAAGGCTTGCCTACGGCACAAAAGAGGCCAAGGAAGGCAGAGACGCCTTCTTGGAAAAGCGCAAGCCCGACTGGTCAGATTTCCCCTGGCACTTCTAGATGAAAAAGCTCAAGGTCGTTCCGGCCAATGACACCTTTGGCGCTCTCAATCTCATGCTTGATGTCATGGAGGGTAGGTGCGCTGGGTTTATCTCAGCACCCGAGGTAAATGGGGTTAGGCCGGAAGTCGACGTCCCCGAGGAGGTCGCAGACGATGTTGGCCTGATTGTTGAGAGTTCTGGCTCAACAGGAGTCCCAAAAAAGATTGAACTCTCGGTATCAGCCCTGAAGCATTCTGCGGAGGCTTCGCTTAGAAGGGTTGGCGGTCCCGGGCAGTGGCTACTGGCCTTGACCCCCCAATTCATTGCGGGTGCAAATGTGCTGATTAGATCTGTGGTTTCTGATTCTCAGCCTGTGATCATGAATACCCAAGTGCCCTTTACTACAGAGGCTTTTGTTCGAGGTGCCTCCCTCATGGAGGGCGAGCGGCGGTATACCTCGATTGTTCCCGCTCAGCTAGAGCGCATTGCCGCTGAAGTTGATTCCGATGCCTTCTTGTTCTCAACCCTCAGAAAGTTCGATGCGATCTTGGTGGGCGGACAGGCATCTGACTTTGCACTAATTGAAGGGCTGCGGGCAAAGGGGCTAAACATAGTCCTCAGCTATGGCATGGCAGAGACCGCAGGAGGCTGCGTCTATGACGGGATGCCACTTGATGGGGTGTCTATCGAGATAAGGGAAGGCCTGGTTTCAGTTGCCGGCCCAGTTCTGGCAAATGGTCTCGGAAAGAGCTTCCTCTCGAGTGATCTCGGTGAGGTTATTGCCGGGAAGCTATCGGTTCTTGGCAGGGCCGATCGAGTCATCGTCTCAGGGGGCCTCAAGGTCTCGCTCGAGCGAGTCGAGGAGGCTGCGCTGTCGATAGCTGGGGTCGAGGAGGTCGCTGCTTGCCCGCTTGCTAGCGAATGGGGGCAGTCGGTGGGAATCGTCTATGCCGGCAGTCCTGAGGTTTCATTTGATGAGCTAACAGAGGTAATCTCGCCGGCTGCAAAGGTGAGGAAATCCTTGCGGGTGGAAAAGCTGCCGCGCCTGGTTTCCGGGAAGCCGGATTTGCTTGCCTGCAGCTCTATGCTGGCCGATTAGTCTTTTTCTGATGTCAAAGTTCTCCACCTGGGTCACTGGCGCAAGGGTGCGCACGCTGCCATTGGCGGTTGCCCCCGTCTACCTAGGTTCGGCTGTTGCCTTTACCCTTGACCGCTTCAATCTCGCGCTGGCACTGCTTGCCCTTGTGGTTTCGCTGTTTTTGCAGATTGGAGTCAATTACGCCAATGACTACTCCGACGGCGTTCGCGGCACCGACGACAACAGGGTTGGCCCGCAGCGAATAACCGCCTCGGGGCTCGCTAGGCCAGATGCGGTGAAGCGGGCAGCTTTTATTACCTTCGGAATTGCAATGCTGGCCGGTCTCGCAATCGTCGTGATCACCTCGCAGTGGTGGCTTCTCGGTATCGGTGCCTTGGCGGTGTTGGCTGCCTGGTTCTACACAGGTGGCAAGTCACCCTATGGTTATGCGGGGCTGGGTGAGGTAGCGGTATTTGTCTTCTTTGGCCTGATAGCAACCGTGGGAACCAACTTCATTCAGACCGGTTTGATTGACCCGCTTGCGGTTCTGGTTGGCATCGCATTCGGTTTCTACGCCACAGCGGTTTTGCTTGTGAACAACATCAGAGACATTGAGACCGACGAGAAGGCGGGAAAGCGGACACTCGCGGTTCGGCTCGGGCGCAAGGCATCGAAGACGCTGTTTATGCTGCTGATTTGGTTGCCTGTGGCCCTGAACCTTCTGATTTTGCTGGCCTACCCAGCAGCGCTACTGGGGATGCTGAATCTTCTTTTGGTGCTGCCGGTGACGCTGATAATTCTTGAGAGCAGAAACCCGGGGGAACTAATCACCGCCTTGAAGCTGACCTCTTTTGCGGGCCTAGGATTTGCCGTTCTTGTCGGAACCGGTATCGCCATCGTTAGCTTCAGTTTCTAGGTCCAAAAGCCTGTCTTCTTCGCTGGATTGGTCATCCTGGTAGCGTCCGGAGGAATCCCGGGCGAGCTTCTTGGAAACGGCCTCGCTCATGGCATCGCGCTGGCGATCTAGGAAAACCAGGGCAATCGCAAAAGACACCGCAGCTGCAATAATTGCGGCGAAGAATGGGTTGAACTGAAGTAGCAGGAGCACAAAAAAGACTCCAAAGAAGAGCCCCAGGCGGATGAGCACATAGCTGAGCCAAGGGTTTTTCACGTGACCAGTCTAAGAGGAAGCGAAACGAACTAGGGTTGAAGATATGACACGGGTGGCTCTTCTCACGCTTGCGTTTTTGATTATCTGGATGGTTTTCACAACCGTTTTTGCAATCAGCGCTGACAAAAACGAAGTCCGATCATTGCCCAAGTGGCTATGGGTCATCCTTTGCATCATCGTTCCGTTCTTCGGAGGCCTGCTTTATCTCATGGTCGGACGACCGCTCAAGCGCGGTGACGAGGGCGGCATGGGTGGCCGCGGAAAGACCGTTGCCCCCGATGACGATCCCACCTTTTTGCGTGACATCTCCAAGAAGATGCGCAAGAAGGATGATGAAGACGACAAGAAGTGACCAGTCAGGACTTTGCCGCCAGCATGGTGGCGAGCCTTGTCGCCTCTGGGGTTGAGTCCTTCTATGTCTCGCCTGGTGCGAGGAGTCAAGCACTTGCAATCGCCGCCGAGCAGCTGGCATCTGAGGGTAGAGCGAATCTAACGGTTCGTTTAGATGAGCGCTCAATGGCCTTCACTGCACTTGGCAACTCGATGGCATCGGGAAATCCCGTTGCAGTCATCACCACCAGCGGAACTGCAGTTGCAAACCTGCATCCGGCTGTACTGGAGGCCTCTCACGCCGGCATCCCTCTGATTCTTCTCACCGCAGACAGGCCAGCAAGACTGCGCGGCAAAGGGGCCAATCAGACCACGCTGCAGGCCGGAATGTTCTCCGCGGCAACGGTCGCGGAGTATGACGTGGAGGCGGAAGATGCTGCCGTTGCCAAGCGGTTCGCGACCCAGGCAGTAAGCGAGGCGGTGACAAAGCAGGGACCTGTTCAGCTAAACCTGCAGTTTGATCTTCCACTCAGCGCAGTTATGCCAAGCGCGCTTGACGTGCTCTCTGAAATCGAGGTTCAAACGCCGGTTAGAGCAGCCAGCGAAAGCGAGCTAGAGGTACCGGTGGATGAGCACACCGTCGTGATTGCAGGTGCCGGGGGCGATGGCGCTCGGGCATTCGCCGAGAGTGCCGGTCTGCCACTTTTTGCTGAGCCAAGTTCTGGCGAGCGAAGCGGTCCAAACGCGGTAGTTGATTACTTGGCGGCCCTTGAGGCCAAGGAGTCCGAGATTAGAAAGGTTATTGTCTTTGGAAAGCCCACGCTTTCCCGGCCGATACAGAAGCTAATTTCAAAAAGCTCCGTCTATACCCAGAGCTCGAGGTTTGGGGTCTTTGACCCGTTCGATAACGTGATCGCCTCCGCAGATCGACTAACTCCCTCAGGCTCAGTAAATCAGGATTGGCTTGAGAGCTGGCACAAAGACCCCGAACCAGATGACCGTGGGAAGTTTGTGCAGTTTGTTTGGGACAACTCTGAGACTCTCTTGCTGGGGGCTTCAGATTTGATTCGAGTAGCCGACCGGGTTGCAGTGCCTAGGGAGTTAGAGGTTTATGCCAACCGCGGGCTCTCGGGCATCGATGGCACAGTCTCAACAGCAATCGGTATTGCCCAAGAAGGCAAGAGGGTGACTGCGTTGATTGGGGATCTAACCCTGCTGCACGATGCTAATGGACTGAACCGGAGTGACCTTGACCAGCTCAATGTGAGGTTGGTGGTTGGCAATGACAACGGCGGGCACATTTTCTCTCGCCTAGAAGTCAGCGAACTACTAGCAGCCAAGTCGTTTGAAAGACTTTTCGCTACACCTCAGCAGGTTGACCTGCAGGCACTTGCGGCTGCCTACGGCTGGAAGTATTTCCGCTGCGAGAGCCTCAAAGCCCTCGAGTCTGCCTGGTCACAAGATGGCTTTGTGGTTATTGACTATGCGCTTTAGGCGCTAAAGGCCCAGCGCACAGCTCTGAACTTGAGCTCGGTCTCGCTGAGCTCGGCCTCTGATTCAGACTCACTAACAATCCCGCATCCCGCCAGGGCTCTGATCTGACCTTGCTCGATAACCCCGCCCCGCAGTGCGATGGCAATCTCTCCTGAGCCATCTGAGCTCAGCCAGCCGACCGGACCCGCATAGCCGCCACGGTCAAAGGGTTCCAGCTCATCAATCAGCTGCATCGCCGTATCTCTCGGGGTGCCTGCAACTGCGGCAGTTGGGTGCAGGGCTTTCACCACGTCCAACAGTGAGGTCTGGTCTCTGAGCTTTCCGCGGACGTCGGTCGCTAGGTGCCAGAGGTCGGGAAGCGCAAGAGAGAACGGTTCCTTATCTGCCTCGATCACCGAGCAGTAGGGCTCAAGGGCGTCGACTAGGGACTGCACAGCGTAGAGGTGTTCGTGCTTGTTCTTGAGGGAGTGGGCAAGGCCATCGGCGATTGCTCGATCAACATCGGGGTCGGTGCCGCGACCAGCAGTTCCTGCCAGTACCCGAGCCGAGACCTCGCCACCCTCAGAGCGAATCAACAGCTCCGGAGAAGCTCCAAACACCGCTCCGACCTTGTAGGTCCAGCAGTGAGGGTAGCGCTGGTGCAATTTGGCTAGAACACTCGCAAGATCAACCTCCCCATCGACTGGGAGCACAAGATCTCTTGCCAGCACGACCTTCTCTAGCTCGCCAGCCGAGATTGCCGAAATGGCCTTTTCAACGGAGCTCCTAAAGCCAGCTGAGTCATGTTGGCCCTCTGCAAAGGCCCCCTTCGGCTCGGTGCCTTGTTCGCTTGAGAGCTCTTGGCCTGCTATGACTTCGTAGCAGTGTCCGTCCTGGATGACGAGCGTCCTGGAGGGCACGATAATCGCTGATTCAAATTGGCTAGTTGGAGAAAAGGTGATTGACGTAAGGCCAATTAGTCCGCTTCCCGGCACAGAGAACTCATCCGAAATTTCAGCGCTCTCGACCAGCTCTTGCCATTGAGCTCCGAGCGATTCAATTCGAGCGTCGCCCTTTGCGGTTACTTCAGCAGCAACCCCATAGCCAATTACGAGCTTGCCCTCATGGAGAAATACATTTGCTCCCGCAAGCTCTAAAGCATCAGGGACTTTTGCGGGCCTGATTTGGACCTTTAGGGGCAATGCGGTTCCTAGCTTCTAGTTCTCTGAGAGTGCAGAAAGAATAGAGCAACAGCTCTTAGGCTTTTGTTCCTGTCAAGTTTAGGCGGAGGGGTTAGTTGAGAAGAATCGCGGGTGTGGCGTTTATGGGTGCGCTGTTCTTTGCATCCCCCGCTATTGCGGACGAGCAGGACGACCTTTCTCGCGAGGGCGATGAGATTGAGCAGGTAATTCCTCCGGTGATTGTCAACGGACAGGTTGATCCAAATGCTGCCGAGCCTTTGAATCTTCAGGAGATTGAGATCACCACACTTACGCCGGCAGACAGGTTTATGAATGCCACCACACCACTGGTGGTGGCACTCATGTTTGGTTCTGTTGGGCTGGTGGTTTATACCCTTGCAACCCAAGGCAAGGGGGATTCCTAGCCAGATTAGACTTGGGTGGTGACCAGGGCAGATTTAGGCAAAGACCCAAGCAGCGTTTCTGCGATGTTTGATGAGGTTGCCTCTGCCTACGACAAAACAAACGACCTGCTCTCCCTCTATCAATCCAGGCTTTGGCGGCGCTCGCTGAGGGCTGCGGTGGCACCAGAGAGCGGCGAGCGAATCCTCGACATTGCTGCTGGCACAGGTACCTCCTCCATGGCGCTTTGCGCAGAGGGAGCCGAGGTGGTGGCAGCTGACTTCTCAAAGGGCATGATCGCCGAGGGTAAAAAGCGCTATCCCGATCTGGAGTTTGTTTTTGCAGATGCCATGCAGCTTCCATTTAAGAAGCCCGAGTTCAATGCCGTGACGATGTCTTTTGGCTTGAGAAATGTGCAGGACCACAAGGTTGCCCTCAAGGAGTTTCATAGGGTGCTAGTTCCCGGTGGGCGACTGGTAATTTGCGAGTTCTCAACCGTTAGGGGCGTGCTCGGCTCTCTTTACCGTTGGTACCTGAGGAACGTGCTTCCGATTGTTGCCCGAATGCTGAGTAAAAACCCAGAGGCCTACAGCTATCTTGCCGATTCAATTGAGGCATGGCCCGACCAGAAACAGCTTGCCAAAGACATTGAAGAGGCGGGATTTAGTTCAGTCTCTTACAGAAACCTCACCTTTGGAATTGTTGCCATCCACACGGGGTTTAGAAACTGATGGCTCTCCTTCCTCCGCAGTTTGCAAAGCTTGGCGATAGCAAGCTTTTGCGACAGCTCGAGACTGACCTCAAGGTCGTGGAGACGCGAATTCAAGAGGCCACCGCTAAGACCGACTCAATTGTTGATTCCATGTCTAACCACCTTGCAAAAGCAGGGGGCAAGAGGCTCAGGCCACTGCTGGTGCTGCTCACAGCCAACCTTGGTTCTGGCTCGAACTCTCAGGTTCTTGATGCCGCGGTGGTGATGGAAATCACCCACCTCGCCACGCTGTACCACGACGACGTCATGGACGAGGCTTCCACGAGACGAGGGGTTGACACAGCTCACGTGGTTTGGGGGAACAACACCGCGATCCTCACCGGCGACCTAC
>Ga0181559_10005528_pt1 | contig 12054 bp, 9 predicted proteins | sample 011ome_21_FD_133752 | JGI IMG/M metagenome (GOLD analysis project Ga0181559, IMG submission 133752) | Coastal salt marsh microbial communities from the Groves Creek Marsh, Skidaway Island, Georgia - 011508AT metaG (megahit assembly) | ecosystem: Environmental > Aquatic > Marine > Intertidal zone...
GAGCGCAATAGACGAATGCCACACCATGGCGCTCACGCTCGGAAAACGGTCGTGCCGCGGCAAGCGTAAGCGCAGCGCCGTCGGCAAAGCGAGCGAGCCGACGGCGCACGCGACAAACGTCCCAGTCTGCACGAGCCCACACGCCGGAAAAGCCGCGCCGCTCGGGCACTGTTTCACGCACGTCGCGTACACATCGCCCGCACGTTCGCGAACATCCTCATCACCGTCTCTCGCGTGCACCAGCGCGAGCAGTTTCCGAGCGCGCACACCACCTCTTCATCCTCGAGTGCGCGCGCCTCAATCGCATCCAGCGTCGCCAGCGTGTCCTCTCGCACCCCAGCGCGCAAGGTGCGCGTCCAACATTCTGCGTCACGTGTGCGGCGCGCCTCAGCGGCAACCTCGTCCTCGTCGCTCGGGAGCACCGCGCCCATGAATGGCGCCCGCAGCTGCGCTTTTGCTGGTACGCTGCCACCCCACGTCGCCATCGTCCGCGAACGATCGCGCGATGCGACGAGGCGATGATTCGCGTCTGTATTAGGCGCTCACGCGCGCGAAGAGCGCGTCGGGCGGGCGCGAGTGCGCGCACGGCGCGCGATGCGCCAGCCGCCAAAACCGGATAAACCGCCACACATCGCCGCGCGCGTGCCGTATATTCGCACCGCCGACACGTCACACGCTCGACGAGTGCTCGTACACGCGAAACACGTGCGTTCTAGCTCGCCGTGAAGCTCGGCTGCGGTGCGACAGCGATATTCGGCAACGTCCACGGCGGCGTTTCATCGATACACTCTTTTTCTTTGAGTAAAATCGGCATCAGCAATCATGGCGGAAATACTCGAGAAGATTGCGTCGATCGAGCTCGAAATGAGCCGAACGCAAAAGAACAAAGCTACGGCATCGCACCTTGGGTCGCTCAAGGCAAAGTTGGCGAAACTCAGGCGCGATATCATGGAGCCAACCACGAAGGGTGGACCGAAGGGTGAAGGGTTCGACGTGACAAAGACGGGTGATTGCCGTGTCGGTTTGGTTGGCTTTCCGTCGGTTGGGAAATCGACGTTGTTGAACAAGTTGACTGGGACGTTTTCTGAGGCGGCAGCGTATGAGTTTACCACGTTGACGTGTATTCCTGGTGTTATTCGTTACCGGGGCGCAAAGGTGAGTCGAAAAAGCGCGCTCTCGCTCGCCATATTTTATTTTACGCTCGTATACAAGCTCGTCGTGACACTTTGATTGACTGACACGATCGTTTGTTCATTTGCTCGTTTGCTTGCACGTAGATTCAATTGCTCGATTTACCCGGTATTATTGAAGGCGCGAAAGACGGCAAAGGTCGCGGGAGACAGGTGATTTCCACTGCTCGTACGTGCGACGTCATCGTCATCGTCCTCGACGCCGTCAAGCCCTTGACGCACAGAAAGTTAATCGAACACGAACTTGAGGGGTTCGGTATTCGTTTGAACAAAAAACCGCCGGCAATCACCTTTAACAAGAAGGATAAGGGTGGCATCGCGTTTACCCCCAACCCGAATGGCGAAACGACGTTTTTGGATGAAGAAACCGTCAAGAACATTTTGGCTGAGTACAAAATTCACAACGCCGACGTAAAGTTGCACGACGACTGCACCGATGAAGACTTGATTGATGTCATCGAAGGCAACCGTATTTACACCCCGGCTGTGTACGCTGTGAACAAGATGGATAGCGTCAGCGTAGAAGAGCTGCGTCTTTTAGAGGACATGAAAAACTACGTGCCGTGTTCGTCCGAAAAGGAGTGGAACTTGGATGGGCTTTTGGAAAAGATTTGGGACGCGCTCGAATTAGTTCGCGTGTACACCATGCCCCGAGGCGTGACACCGAACTTTGACGAACCCATCATCTTGCACAAGAGCGCGAGCACGGTGGAAGATTTCTGTAACAAGCTTCACAAGACAATTATGCGTTCTTTCAAGCACGCAATGGTGTGGGGCATGAGCGCCAAGCACAGACCGCAGCGTGTCGGTAAAGAGCACGTGTTACAAGATGAAGATGTGGTGCAAATCGTCAAGGCGCATTAAGAGGAGGGAACAATAATCACTTAGAGAATTAATTGCTATTACACTTCGTGTTGTCTAAAATCTAAATCTACTACACGCTCGCCACCTTACCACGACCACGACGAGAACACGTCATCAGCACGCTCAAACATCAATGCTAAACGCCTCGCCTCATCAATTTCCGACTTGGTCGGGATCATGTCACCCATCAAAGGCTGCACGGCTTGTTGCACCGGTGGATCGAAGAGGCGTTTGGCGATCGTCGGCGGCGTCCTCGGCGGTGCGACGGCGCGGCTCGCCGTCTTCGGACTCGACGGTGCCTGGATGTGTGGGGTTGATACCTTCGAAGGCGCCGGTACGGATCGCGCGATGCGCTCATCAAACGTCACACGCGGACCGTTCAGACGTGCTGGCGATAATAATGCGGCCACGAGGTCCTCTTCAGATTCAATATGGAGTGGTGACTTCTTCGGTGACGCTGGCGCGCGAACGGTAATCGTGGGTGGTGACTTCATAGCTGACTGAACGGTACCTTTCGACTTCTGCGGCGTCGTCTTGACTACAGGTTTCTCTTTTGAATGTTGTACCGTCGGGATGTGGACGTCAAGCGCGAGCGGAGCCTCAGCCTCAGCCTCAGCCTCAGTCGTCGGCAAAACCTTAGCTTTGACGTTCGGCGATGGAACGTGACGAATTGTATGTAAATCATCCAATACTTTTCCCCGTGCATCGTTCGCGCGCTCGGCGTCATCTTGTGCGCGCTCGGTGCCCCGCGACTTTGCTGGCATCGGCGGCGGCGTCACGACTACAATGTCATCCATAGATTCCTCAGCCCAAACCTCCGCGCTACGACTGTCTTCAATGCGTACTTTCCGCATGACATCGCGCATGACTTTTTGAACTTCCTCAGACGTGCCTTCGTCGCTCGGCGGCGCGTCAACGATGGGTTGTGTTGACGGTTTCAACACCGCGCTCCACTCGTCATCTTCACCCTCGGCTACATCTACAGGCGCGTCTATAGGCGTCATCGTCGTACTCACCATCAAGATCTCGCCTGCGTCGCTATCGAAGCTCGCATCCGCCGCCTCGGGCGCGTTATCGAGGACAACGCCCTCAGTGGCGACGTCTTCGCCTGCGCTCACCGCTTCAAACGCTTGAATGTCGTCGCCATCTTTCTCAACTTCCACGGCACTCTCGGTGTTAACGCCCACGACAGCAGGTGCAACGACTCGTACAGCGTCAATATCACCTTGAGTGTACTTGACGCTCACCGTCACGCGTCCACCGGGGTATTTACCGCCCTCCAAATCGAGCTCGAGCGTCTCTCGCGCGTCCAGTCTCAACCGCTCCAACGCGAACGCCGCCGATCCCATACATTTGTGCCCATCTCCGCGCTTGTCCCAAACCGACACACGAATAGCTTCGCCAGCATCTATCGCACGATTGAATGTTAGCGTGCCAGATTGCGACCAAGTTGGGTTGGAGCGCCCGCGTTTGGATTTTGTTTTGAATCGCGCGCCGGCGCACTCGACGACGCACAGCAAGCGTAAGATACGCAAGGATGACGAGGTTTTAATGTTCGTCGCATTGATGACGTTCACATCGAGCGTGCCGTACGATGTCGAGGCGATGCTGTGGTCGTCCATCGCGCGCGCGGCTGTGAAGTGTGGTGGTGACTAGATTATTCATTTTAGGTGTTACAAAAGAGCTACAGAACGCCGCGCGCGTCAACCTACGTCCACGTCGTGGCGTGGTAACAGTTGAGGATTGGACCGCCACCGACGATCTTAAACCCTTCACCCATCCCACGCATGTTCCAATCCGCGTCGCGACCGACGACGCACATCTTACCTAGCAACCATGCGTCCACCATATCCGCGCCCTTGTGCGCGATGTACTCTTGCACCTTACGAATAAAGCTCTGCGTAACGACATACGATTGCAACCCTGCGACGGCGTTGAATTCGTTCCAGTGGTACATGTTAACTTTCACCGGCGAGCCATCTTCGTTTTTGGAATTCCAAGAGTGATGCAGTGGACCACCTTTGCTGTTGCCAAAGGACGTAAATAACACGTCGGCGTCGGCGGGCATGCGGTCGATGGCTTCTTGCATGGCGCTGAAGGGTAAATCACTCACGCCAACCCCATCGGCTTCGAAGATAATCGCCTTCGGAAACCCTTTTTCTTTGATTAATTGCCATTGGAACAAGTGCGCGTACAAACACCCCACGTGATGGCTCAACCGTCGCCATTCCACTGGTAACATGCCGTTTTCGTGCTGCTTCGATAAATCAATAATTTGCAACCAAGGCAAATCCATCAACGTCTTCCCTTGCTCGCGAGACAGCGCTCGAATGTCCTTTACCGCATATTCCACCAAGTGCGTATTTGCAGGCCACGCCGTGGCGTCAACGCCGTGCGATACCGTTACTAAACGCTTCAACTCGTCGCTCGTCATGTGCCCGCGGGTGATGAGCTTCCCTAAACTCTGTTGTACGCGCTCGTTATCCGCCTTCGTGCCCAAGGACACGAACACCATCGGCGTCGTAATGCGTCGGAACCCACCCGCGGTGTATGCCCCTAAATCCGCGGTCGACATCGACGCCATCGCTGCGGACGTCACACTCCCTCCGCCCGCGTACGCCTGTCCCAACCTCGGCAACGCGCTCGCCGACGCCGCGCCACCTCGTGTGCCGCCCCGTGCACCTCGCCCGCGTGCAAACCCGAGCGCGAAAGGCACATCAACCTTCCCCGCCGCGCTTAACATCGTCATCGCCGCACACGCGATCGCTATCGTACTCAACACCAATGCGATCGTGAATCGGTCCCGTCGATGGTCGTGTGCGCTCGACGCGATCGCGGCGTCTGCCGCGCGCGCGCGCCGCGCGCCTTGCGCGAAAGCGTCCATGCGATGATATCGATGTGCGTTCGTTCACGTTTCCTCGATCGGCGGCGGTGGTGCGCGCGCCGAGCGATGGAAAGTGGCGCGTGGGGTGGGTTCGATGCGCGTAAAGGGTGTTAGCGCTGGCGCGTCGGCGCAGAGGCGGCGCAGGTGACATGTGGATCGTGCACGCGTCTTGAATGCGTACTGCGCGGCGCGATACTTGACATGCGTGCGTAAACAACACACATGGGCGCGTGTGTGCGTGTGTTGACGCGTTGACGGCGACCGAAGGTGGTATAAAGGCGTTTAAAGTACGCATTACACGCACGTTTTGCAGCGAGAGAAACGTCATCGAAACTTCTAAATGTACATCCATGTGGTTATCAGAGTTGCCCCCCGCGTTGCATGTTGCGGTACTTGTCCTTCAAGTCGACTTGCGTCCGATTGTGCAAGATATCGGCGTTGTTTGCGAGAATGAGCGCCCAGGCGCCGGCGCCGTAGACATTTATGCCGCGTTTGAGCGCGTCGACTTCAATTTCAGTCCACCGGTGGACACGTCGACGAATTTTGATTGCTCCAGAAACGACGGGCGAGGATGGTCGACTTGGGGCGGCGACATTCATCGTCGGTACAGGAGCCGGACGCACAGGCGTTGATACTTGCGCGCGTTGGGCGCCGCTCGGCTTTTTCTTGGCTTGCGCCACCCGCGGGATGGCGATGGTGTCGTATTCGTCATCGCTATCCGTGGGCACCGCATCTTTATCCAGTCGTGCCGCAGCCGCGGTACGTTTGGTAGGTCGAGGCGGCGATGGTTCGCGCGGCGCGACTTGCGTCGGCATGATGTCTTCCTCGTCGTAGTCGTATTGCGTTTGTTGCGGCGCAAAATCGTTGTCATCAAAAGCCTCGTCTTCCAGTGGCGTGGCGGTATCCCCTAGCGCTTGCGCAGGCTGCGTAAGCTCCACTTCGCCAGTACCAATCGATTTTCGTCGAAACAAACTCGTGACGGAGCCAATGACACCCGCCATGGTGCCAAAGACACGTCTCGTGGGTGACACGACATCCTCGGCAGCTTGAGTTGGTAGTACATCCTCGGCATCTTCACGCTCAACGCGCTGACCGACGTCAGCCCATTCCCGTGCTGGACTTTGCGCACGCGGTGCCGCTATCCTAGACGTTGAGATTGATTTTGTCGGCGTTTCGGCTCGGGCGGCCGTTGCCTCCGCCGCAAGTCTCGGGCGCGTCGGAGCGTACACCTTTGTATCCAAATCTTCCTGAACACGCTCCAAGCTTGTCTGAGGCGCACGGATATCAGCAATGAGCGCATCGATGATCGCCTTAAACGCATCTCGTTTAATGAGAAAATTTCCATTGGAGCGTGCCTTGGACTTGGGCGCTGGCGGCTCGACGTTTGGAAGGAGTTCGGCGCGCAACTTTGCCGGTAAACTCTTCGCCACCTTCTTCTCTTTCTTCCCCTTTTGCGCCACCGCAGAGGCTGCATGATCAATCACTCGTTCGCACTGCTCAATGTACATCTTGAATCCCGCGCTCGCATTCACATCGACGATGCACTCATCATCTTTTTCTCCGTCGAACACGACGTCTCGAATCGCCCGCAACTTATCCAACGCCTCGTTTTCATCGAGCTCGTGCCCTAACGCCGTGATCGCCGCCCTAATCTCACTTAAACGAATCCACGCCGCGACGCTGGCGTGCATGACGACCTGGTTGTCGTCGGACGCCGCGGCGAGCACGCCGAGCGTCACATCCAGCGGCGCACCGAGCGCCAAGAGCTCCTCCACCGCCCACGTCGCGGGCGCCCCGGGCGTGGGCTTTCCATCGCCTTGCGACTGCGAGCCGAACAAACGCATTATTGTGGCGCGTACCGTCGCGCGCGCGGCGCGGTGATGGCGCGCGCGGCGTCGCGAAGTGCGGAAATCCCCGCGCGAAACGGGGATTTTCAAACGGTCGTCTAAAACCTAAGCCCTAATTCGCGACGGTTCGCGTCGTTCGCATCGATGTCAGCAAAACATGACTACACGCCACACGCGCGCGCGCGGTGCGCGAGCGAACCCAAGCGCGCGACCGCACGCACCGACATCGAGTCTTCCACCCGCGCGCGTCCCGTCGGGTCTCGCACCCGTTCAATGTTGAAACGATACGTTCGATTCTCACACGCGCACCCATGGCTGGCGTTGGCGGTGTGCCTGGCGTGCGCGTGCGCGGCGACGCTGGCGTGCGCGTTGGGGTCGATGTTGAAGTTTGCGCCGCCGCAAGCGCGAGAGTGGGTGATTCCTCGTGATTTAGTGACGACATGGAGCGATGCGGGGGAGTTGGCGAGGGCGATGCTTGATGAGTGAGTACGGTTCGAGACGCGCAGGCGCATCGGACGCGCGAACGCGCGAACGCGCGTCGTATGGATGGACTGACGTGAGCTCGTACGCGCACGCGTGGTATGTTTAGGTTAAGTTCGGGTGTGGATGGCGCGCGAGAGCGTTCGGAAGAAAGCGTGCTAGGAACGTTTATGTTTCAATGGGAATCCACGGTTAAGGGTGAAAGCGTATTTACGCGCGATAATTTGATGGCGATGCGCGAACACGAGCGGTTAGTGCTTCACGGTACGGTGCCGTACGATGCTGTGTGCCAGCTTGAATACACAAATGATGGGATGTCTTCATGTGTGCCGTATCTTTCACCGGTATCGTACTTTTTCGATGCCGATGGGAACATCGTGGACGACGTGGACGCTGTCGTTCGCGACGTCTTTGCCGCGAATGTTAGTGAATTCGGATACTTTCTCGGTGATTTCAACGCCGAGACGTCGAACGTGGTAGGGATAACCCGGTCAAAATACCCAGTTGGATCGCCTTTTCGAGGATTTACGAGCGCGACAGATCGATTCTCTGACCAAGAACGTATCCTCGGTGAATTCCTCAATCCCATTGAGACTGCGTTGTTCAAGCGATTTCGTATGCGTGGCAACATCGTCACCTCGCCGTATATGCGTCCTGCGAAAGAGGCACAAGTGTACACGCGTTGGGATAGTCAATTTATGCGTCAGAGGGACGCAGCGAGGGTGATTTCGAGTGATCTCGCATGGGCCATCGCATCCGTCGTGTCCGTCTGGGCATACATGGTCCTACACACTGGCAGCGCGTTCATCGCCACCGTGGGCATGTTTGAAATTCTCATTTCGTTTCCAATGGCACTTCTTATATATAAAACGATGTACCACATCCAATATCTCGGGAACATTCAGGTGCTGTCAATATTTGTCGTTCTCGGCGTCGGTGCGGATGATGTATTCGTGTTTTACGACGCCTATCGTCAGAGTGCCGCGGTCGAAGGCGTCGGGGACGACTTGCTAGAAAGACTTGAATACACGCACACTCGAGCGTCTCGAGCGGTGTTTGTGACTTCATTCACCACGCTTGCGGCATTTCTCGCCACAGCGTGGTCGACTCTTATCCCGCTGGCGGCGTTTGGGATTTTATCTGCGACCATGATCGCGTGTCTCTTCATCGTCAACGTGCTCTTTTTTCCGCCCTCCTTGGTGATATACGTTCGACACTTTGAGCGAATGCGCTGGCCATTCTCGCGTCTGATGCATTGGATGTGCGCGAGAGAGAAACCAAGAGCCGAAGGCGATAATAAAAAGCCCAAACTCGGCCACATCGAGTTATTCTTTCAGGGACCATTTTACCGCGCGCTGGCGCTTCCGTGGGTACGTTTGCCAATCATCGCGGCGTTTGCGGCGCTGTTCATCGTCGCAGCGAGAGATTGCTCGCGACTGGAAACGCCATCAGAACTCGAACAATGGTACTCTCGCAAGCACCTGAGCCAACAGTTTAGTGATAGACAAGTGGCTTTTATGCGCTCAGATGCAGATATTGTCGTGCCCATTGATATATTTTGGGGAGTCGCCGGCGTGGACACGTCAGGCGTCAATCGTTGGGATTTAAACGCCAGAGGAGCGCTCGTTTTGGATGAATCGTTCGACTTGTCCGCTCCAGAAGCGCAACAACACGTGTATGAAAGTTGCGTTGATCTTCATTCTGCGGCGTGCTTTTCGACGGGGTGCAAAGATGGTAAACTTGTAAGTAACGTGGATTGTTTCATGATGCAATTCCGCGATTATGTGGGCGTGAACAACTTTCCAGTACCACAGCGCGAGTTCGCGTCAAAATTGCACGTCTTTCGAGCTTCACCCGCAGGTCAACCATTTGCACAGCACATTGGTTTCCGTAATCTCGAGGGTACTGACGAGCTCGATGTGTTCTTCATTAAAATTAGCGCAAAGTCAACCTTGCAGGAAACGTCCCCGGCGGCGCTCACGCGCTCGGTGTATTCTGAAATTGATGCCTGGGTGCGTCGTCGTAATGAAATGGCGCCCGCGTCTGTCGACAACGCAGCACAGACGGCGTATGTGGCGTGGACGTGGATGAGAATGCAGGAAACGTTGATTGAAAACACATTTCAGGGCATTAGTATTTGCTTTGTCATGGCGTTTCTGGTCCTCACGCTTGCGACGCAGAATATTCTTGTCGCTTGCATTTGTTGCACATGCGTCGCCGGAATCGTCGTTAGCGTGCTCGGATTGGGCGTGTATCGTTTAATGGGATGGAGCTTGGGCATTCGAGAAACCATCGCTGCGGTCATTCTTATGGGGCTTTCGGTGGACTACGGCGTACATTTAGGCACGTCGTACGTAGAGGCGCCTAAAAAACTACTTACCCGTGGCGAACGCACGCAGTACTCACTCACAACGCTCGGCGTGTCGATAACAGCATCGGCAATTACAACAGTTATTTCTGGTTCGATTCTTTGGTTGTGTACGCTGCAGTTTTTCTTCAAATTCGCGTTCCTCATCACGATGACGATTGGATGTTCGTACGTGTGGTCCATAGGCTTTTTAGCCGCGGCGCTCTTGACCATCGGGCCTGAACGCGGCGAATGGAACCTCACCGTTATTTATAACTGGATAAAACGTCGCGTGAGGCGAACAGATTAATCTGAAACGTAGTGGGTGTGATTTCGTTGCAAACCGATTCATACCATATCATATCATAGCTCTCATTTGTTTGCGCTTGCTTCTCACTTGCATCTTCGCGCGCGCGAGTGACTTGTTACAGTTTACTCGGCTGCGACTGCGCGCATTTGTGGTTCATCGCCCGTCATTTGTGCACTCCCGTTACAGTCATGCGTACGGTGAACGACTGCGTTCACCGTGTTCGTGAAATTCGTCATCATGCGCATGCATTCCAACACTCGAGCGTTGACCATTTCGAAATGTTCGGCGTCGTGTTCATAAAGATGATGCAAAATGTGCGTCACGATGGTTCTCGCGATACACGACTCTTCATACAAATGTCCGCATTGCTCAGCTAACACAGTGCACAAAATGGCTTTCGCGATGACGCTACTTTCGCATCGCGCGAGGATGTTCACATCGTACAACACCATGAGCGATAAGATTTCAGCGCGGCGCAAAATCTTTGTCGTTCGATCCTTGTCGCCGCGAATGAAGGATTGCCCATCGACCAAGCAAAGAAGATAAGGCACGTATTGAAATGGTGTCACGCGAGAAACGGCCCAGTCCAACTCACGTAACACGATGCCTTCCATTTTCGCGACAGCCACGTGATCAAACGAAATATCACTCGTGCTCTGAAGACGAGCCGAAATGTCTCTGCGGGCGGTTTCCTCCGATTCCTCAAACTTCACCGCGATGAGCATACACGCACACGACACCAACTGATACAACCACTGACTATTACTTGCAATCACATATCCACTCATGGCGATGAAATAATCGAGATACATCACCGCCAATGCCGTCGTCACACAGGAAAAATCATTCGTCAATTGCGTTCGCACTAAATTCTCAACCAGCACCATCCGAGCCTCCATCACTCGCTCAATCTTTTCCCGTCCCTCATCCGTTCTCGCAGGCGCCACCTCATCGCACTCGCGCTCAATCATCGTCGCACACGCATCGACTGCGGTTTGAATCTCGCGCATCCGAGTCGCACACCGCGTCTCCGTGACTGGACATCCTCGCGCGGCTAAGATGTGTCGCACGGTTAACGCGCTCCACCGCTCGAGGTCATCCTCGCCGCCGTCACCACCGCCACCGCCACCACCACTCGCGTCCGCGTCTTCGCCGACATCGATGATGTCTCGCTGTCGTCGCGCCGACTCGCATTCGTCGCATTCGTCGTGCGAACAGATTGTGCACACATCATCATCATCATCCATCGAACGCGGCGTCGTCATTGACGTCGAATCCGCGTGCGTAAATCGCAACGCCGCGCGCACCGGATCAGGCATGGGCGCCGTGTATGAACGCGTGTCGCGTCCGCTGTCGTCGTCGTCGTCGGCGGTGGTGGCGCCGGGCGTGCGCGCGTGGGATTGTGCGTCGCGATGTGAAGGCGTCTCGGCGTCGCGCGCGCGGGCCAAGCAAACGCGACGCGCGTCGGTTCACGCATGCGATGCATGCATCGCGCGCGATCACAATGGACAATTGACGCGTGCGATGAAGGTTTTGAACAATCAAATCATGAATATGACACAAAGAATGGCCTCACACGCGAGTGGTTGCGTGTAGGCGTCTACAAACAGTGCGCGCGCGTCAAATGACGTTGAGCCGAATCGAATGTCGATGCGGCTCGTGCGCGTCTAAAAAATATGTGTGACAGCGTCGTCATCAATCAAACCGATCCCATCGAGTACCGCTTTGGACGAATTCTCGAGACAGAGATGAAATCACGTCGTTTTTGCGCGCGATGGCGCGCTCCATGATCGCAATTTCGCGCTCAAGTGCGGCGGCTTCCGCCGCGGGCGGCGCGCTCGCGCCTCCACCGCGCGTGTAATGATGATGATGACGAGATGCATATCGATCGCCTTCATCATGTCGTGGATCCATGCCAGCGTAATGATGACGCGGGGTCGCGTACGCCCCGTATCGATCGCGCGGCGTATACGGCGACGATCGCAACGACGACGTTGAATTCGGCGCCAATCGTGGAGAATACCGATCGACATCGCTCTCATACGCCGCGATGATGCTCTCCAATTTCGCCGTATGATCACGATGCGCGCGAGCTAATTGCGCCAGCTCTTTTTCGCGTTCGTGCTCCATGC